>Ga0105249_10005866_pt1 | contig 10628 bp, 8 predicted proteins | sample KBSS44metaG_FD_81522 | JGI IMG/M metagenome (GOLD analysis project Ga0105249, IMG submission 81522) | Switchgrass rhizosphere microbial communities from Kellogg Biological Station, Michigan, USA - KBS S4-4 metaG | ecosystem: Host-associated > Plants > Roots > Rhizosphere > Soil | place...
AGCGCGTTACACCTGCCGCCGGTGAAGCCTTTGGAACGGCCTGCGGCGCGCGCATCATACCGATCACACTGGGCGCTGTGGCTACCGGTGCTCTGGGAGCCGGCGCTGAACTCAACACCGGTGCGGGCTTCGCTACGGGAACGTTCTTGAGAATCTGAGCAGGCACGGGTGCAACAGCTCGCGCAGAACCCGCTGTGGCCGCGTGAATTGTTGGGACGTTCAGGGCCGGCACGTTGGCCGGTGTTTGAGCAACCGCAAGCGTAGGAACGCTACGAGACGTTGGAGGCGCCTGATGTGCGGTTGGTACTACGGGCGGAGGTCCGGCAGCGTGTTGGGCCTGTGCCGCGGCTGCAGCGACTGCGCGCTCACGCAGCTTCTTGCCCGGCGCTTCCCCAGCCCAGGCACCCGGATAAATGTCGCGCACCGCACCGAGCCACTCCTCCGCATCGGCGAGTGTTGGGAAATACCCCATGTGCAGTCGGAATCGCTCGCGTCCTTCTTCGAAACGGCGACTGACGAAAAAAGTGAATCGTTTGAGTTCGGCCTGCTCCGGATTCGACAGCGCCATCGGCGTCGTCGATGAGCACAAGTTGAGTACGAACGGGCCTGCAGCTCCCTGCGGCTTGGCCTGTTCAACGGCAGCTTGGCGTGCTGTGGCGCCAGATGCAGACTTAGGCGTTGGTGTCATAGAATCTTCCCCGGACCGATGCGTAAACCGGCCACCCGTGGACAGGAAGAGTTTCCCGACGAGATCGGAGTGCGAGCGTCGCGCCAGCTGCGCGATCGTGGCAGCCCCGCCGTCATAGGAATACGTCCTTTAGACCGGTGGCTTTGCGTCCCCGTCTTTCGACGGGTTTGCCCTTGTCACTACAAGGTGCAAGTGTCAAAGCGTCGCGGATGACAGTCAAGCGAATAAATTGTGTAACGGCTCTCAGGGAGCGATTGCACATATCTAAATGCCAGCATATGTTGAATTGTCTGGCTTTGGCGACGCCAATCCGGCCCTAGGTCGCGCCCCTACCCCGCCTCGCGAACCTCACCGAGCTCGCCTCCAGACTGGGCGCGCGCCTGCAGCAGCTCCGTGACGACCTGGCCGGACAGCGGCCTGGCCAGGTAGAAACCCTGCGCGATATCACAGCGGCGCTCGCGCAGAAACTCGAGCTGCTCGGCCGTCTCGATGCCTTCGGCCACGACCCGCTTGCCGAGCGCATGCGCCATCACCACGATGGTCTCCACGAGGGTGGCGGAAGCCGGGTTCTGGGGAACCTCCTCGAGGAAGGTGCGGTCGATCTTCACGGTGCCAATCGGATACTGGCGCAGGTACGACAGCGACGAGTAGCCGGTGCCGAAATCATCCAGCGCCAGGTGCACACCGAGTTGGTGCAAACGCTCGAGGGTCGCACCCGCTGCATCATCGGCAAACACACTCTCGGTCAGCTCCAACTCGAGCAACGCGGGTGGCAGACCGTATTTGTCCAGGGCACGACGCACGAGCCGCGGGAACTCGACATGTTTCAACTGTTGGACCGAGACGTTGAGCGCCAATCGCGGCGGCGCAATGTTCTGGTCACGCCAGCTCGCCAGTTGCGCACAGGCGGCATCGAGCACCCAGCCGCCGATGTCAATGATCAGGCCGCTCTCTTCGGCTGCCGGCACAAATTCGCTCGGTTGGCGCATGCCATCGCGCGCCGTCTGCCAACGTATCAAGGCTTCCACCCCGGCGAGAGCCCCGCTGGCAACGCTGAACTGCGGTTGATAGAAAAGTGAGAATTCGCGGCGGCGCAACGCTCTGTGCAAGCCGGTTTCCGTGGGGACGACCGCCCGGGTGTTCATCTGCGGATCGAAGAACATCGTGCAACCGCGGCCGAGGTCTTTGGCCCGGTACATCGCGGTATCCGCGTTGCGCATGACATCATCGATGGCCGAGCCATCATCGGGGAACAAAGTGATGCCGATGCTTGCGCAAACGAAGTGGTCGCGGCCGCCGATGTTCACGGGCAGCTGCAGTGATTCGATGATCCGATCAGCCACGGTCCGTGCGGAGTTTGGATCCGCGACATTGCGCAATATCACCGTGAATTCGTCCCCGCCCAACCGCGCAACGGTGTCTCCGTCCTTCACGCATGAGCGCAACCGCTGCGCAACGATGGTCAGCAGCTGATCGCCGGCGCTGTGTCCAACAGAGTCATTGACGCGCTTGAAGTGATCGAGGTCGATGTACAACAGCGCGCCACGGCTAAGCCCGGCCGTGGCGTTGGCTATTTCCTGCGCCAACCGGTCACGGAACAGAATGCGGTTCGGCAGCGCAGTCAGGGGATCGTAGTGCGCCTGGCGGTACAACCGTTCGTCGCGCGCGCTCTTTGACAACGCAACGGCCAGCCGTTCCGCGAACTGACTGCCGCTGCGGGCCAGGTACGGATCCGGCGCAGGCACTTCGCGATAGCCCACCCCGAGAATTGCCTCGACGCGCTCGGACACATTCACCGGCCAGACCCAGAAGAACTCGGCCCCGATGTCTTTCAGCGGTTTGAGGAAGCTGTGCCGCATCTCTTCGCAGCGAGCGATGGTCAATCCGCGGCTCTCCGTGATGAGCGTCGTGAGCATGTCATCGTCGAGCTCGACGCGCGTCACGGGGAGGTCAGTGTGTCCGTTCGCGGCGAGGTAGACACGACCGCGCCCGGGGGCATCGGCGTCGCGAAGGGCGATGCCTACACAATGGCATCGGGTGACCGACTGAACCCGTGAGAGAATGCCCTCCAGTACCTGCTCGAGCTCGACGGAGCCCAGCAGCAACTTGTCGATTTCGCCCAGGGTTTCGAGGGCATGAAACTGATCGTGCAGACTGGCCGCGGACCGGTTGAATGTCTCGATCAACTCACGCGGCTCGTCCGTGCCTGCCGCGGGTAATGGCTCGAAGCGGCGCGCCTGCAGCCCAGGCAGCCCGACACGCAGTTCCCGCAGCGCCGCCAGGTAACGTTCCGATAAATAACGCGCACCCACAAGCACGCACACGAACAAAACCAGCAGCGCCAGCGGCACGACCGCCCAGATGTGCGCCGCGCGCGCCAGGAATGGAACCTCGCGCGTGTAGGCAACTACTGCCCACGGAATCGTGGTGATGCGGTCGTAGACCAGCGGTACATGTTTGAGGACGCCGTGCCATTCAACACCGCCATCCTGCCAGGAAAGCGTATTGACTGATCCGCCCCGCTCGCCCACCAGGGTGATGTGTTCGGCAAACATGTGGTTGGTATCGATAGCGACCGCTCGCGGGCTTTGCAGGACCTTGCCATCCGCATCGACCACGGCGATGTTGGCTCCGGGCTGGTCTTTGAGATCCTTCCACAGCCAGTCGGGCGCCATCTCGAAATAGGCAAGCTTGCCTGAGCCCGCGGCAGTGACGGGGCGGACCATGAAGATCCCGGTGAGCTGGCCGTCGAGCGTCACGGCCATGAGAATCGTCTGCCCCGTTGCCAGGGCAAGGGATTGGGCGGGGCTCGGACGCAACGTGGTTCCGCCGTCGGACAGCAGTCCGTCGCGGTTGACTACGACGACGGACTTGAATGCGCGCGAGTTGGCGACTTCATGCCTGAGTATGGAGCTGTCGGAGCCGATGTCATTGAGTGTGAAGGACTCGACTAACGTCTCTGCTACACCGATCCGCGCCCGGATCACATCCGCAAACAGCGAGCTGATGTCCACGAGGCGACGTTCGTCGGCGCCGATCCCGGTGGAATTTGCCTCCCGCGCCACTGCAAATGCAAACAGCACGACCGGCACTGCGGCACAGAGCCCCAGGACCCATGCAATGCGTCTGCCCATGCGGCTCGTGAAGGCAGTCCAACCCATTCCACCCGCTTCCTGCACAGATTTTCCTTCAATGTATCCATACGTTGACGTATCAGGTGAGCGATGCGTCAATCTAATGGAAAATTGTGCGCGGAGTGGGCGGCGCCCTAGTGTGATCTATTTCACGGGCCGCACCGGCTTGATGCGTGAGAGAGCCTGTATTGCGGAATACGTATAACGTTGGACGCCCCGGCGGCCTGAACGCGTAACGCCAACCATCGCAGCGGCAACCGTGCGTGCTGGGATACCGCGCAAGGGCTCCCGCTTGCCATTAAGGAATGGATTCACGAGTGGCATGACTGCAATGGCTGCGAGCTCCAGAGGACGGATCTCTCCACGCCAACCAAGAAGTACACTGGGCTGTAGGATGTCAAGGGACACAAAGCCGACGCCCGCCAGCGCCTGTTCCATCTCTCCCTTGGTTCGCAGATAGAAATTCTTCGATTTCGGGTCGGCGGCCGCAGACGACACAACGACGAAACGTTGTGCTTGCGCTGCTTTGGCTGTCCGCGCGAATGCGAGCACTGAATCGATGTCGACCTGGCGGAAGGCTTGCTCGGAGCCGGCTTGGCGAATCGTTGTGCCCAGGCAGCACAGCGCGACGTGGCAGGTGAGTCCTTTCAACTGCGACTCGATCTGCTCGAATTGAACAATCCGATTTGCCAGGCGGGGATGCTCGCGGCCCAGAGGCCGCCGCGTCACAGCGAAAACACGGCTGAAGTCCGACGAATCGAGAAGAACATCGAGGGTGAGATTCCCCACGAGGCCGGTCGCACCTGCGAGTAGAGCTATCTTCTGTTCGCCTTCCGCCATGCGTTACGATTCCTCACAATATGCGCGCACTGTCCATTATCGCAGTGAGCATCCTCGCGGGACCAGCCGTGGTGGTCACGGACGCTGACCGGGTACAGGTGTACCACGAATTCCGTATAGCTTTCGATGCGAGGCAGTACGACGACGCACTGCCGCTAGCGCAAAAACTCGTCTCGTTGACGGAGGAACAATTCGGGGGGGCTGATCGCGCGCTGATCAATCCACTGTCCAATCTCGGGACGACTCAATACCGCCTTCGTGACTTCAAGACTGCAGAAGAAACCTTTCTGCGCAGCGTAAAGATCGTTGAGGACTCCGGAGGAGGTGCCGACCGCGCGCTGTTGAGGCCACTTCACGGACTGGGAGCGACCTATTTCGAGACCGGCCAGTACGAAGATGCGAGCCTCATACTCAAGCGCGCGCTCGATTTGAGCCGCAATCTGGACGGGTTATTCAACCTCGAGCAGATGTCGATTCTCGATCCGCTTATCGACAGCCTCGTGGCACTGGATAGGCATGACGATGCGGAACGGGCGTATGACTACGCAATCAGGGTGGCTGAGGCCGCATACGGGAAGACGGACCTTCACATCCTGAGGCCACTCGGTCGCTCAGCGCATTGGCATGAGCGAATGGGCCGCTATACGACGGCTCGGATCCTCTACGCACGCGCGCTTCAGATTGCCGAGCAGGTGGGAGGCAGTGAATCGCTTCGCACCGTGGAGCCTCTGGAAGGCATCGCACGGACGTATCGGTTGGAGTTCGTGAACGGCGTCGATCCCAGTGAACGTGCGGCGAACATCGCTGATCCTTTTGCGCCGGCGCCCGAATTCGATCCCGCGGTCGCGAACTCGCAGCGCCTCAATCCCGACGGCGAGCGTGCCATTCTTCTGGCGTTGCGGGCCATCGACAAGGCGCAACCAGTCGATCACATGCGTCGCGGCGTCGCGCTGGTCGAGCTCGGGGACTGGTATCTGTGCGGCGATCTGGTGCCGAGAGGTCTGCAGGCATACCGGGAAGCATGGAAGGACTTCCAGCTGGGTGGATCGACTGCGGCTCTTGCCGCGCCGCGGCAATTGTCTTATCGGCCGCCATTGGCGGCGGTCGCTCGCGCGAAGGGCGACCACGACAATATGGAGGAGCACTTCGTCGAGGTCAGCTTCACCGTGACCAAAGACGGACGTACGACTGATATCACCACGTCGGCAACCGATGCGACCGAGTCGCAGCAAAAGCCGGTCTTGTCGGCCATTCGAAGGGCCCGTTATGCGCCGCGGCTGGAGAAGGGGGAGCCAGTGGACACGGAAGGCGTGAAGTATCGCGAGCGGGTGCTGTCGAAGAGGCCGCGGGTGGGGTGAGACGGCAAGGCGTGGGACGGCGAGGTCGCTGGTCGTTGCGCATGAGAAAGGGATGCGGCTAGTGGGGTCGGCGGGCGAACGTGCCAGCGGTGGGCGGCCCCATGGTGGTGCGAGGGCAGGATCAGCCCGAGTGGCGCTCACTTTTTGGGTGGGGCTGCCGACTCGAGAGCGGGGGTCGGCTGCGCCGCTGCGGGTGCGGGCTGTGGCACTGGCGCGTCCTGGAGATCATCCTCGGGCTCATCGATGGGAACCGCTTCGATCTGAGCCGCTTCCGCAGATGTCGAGGGTCTGTCCGCCACGACCGCCTCGTTCCGCGCGAGCTGCTGTCCGGGGGGTTGCTCCGGAAACTGCACGAGGAACTTCGCCGCTGCGTCTCGCATCGCACCGACGGTAGCCTGCGTGAGCGGTTTGCCGCCTGACATGCCGAGGGCGAGGGAATTGCCGTATCCGGTGAGCGTGTAGCTGTCTACTTTCTCGCCTTGCGGCGTGTACAGATTGATTCGGTAGCGAATGGTCACAGCGTAGTAGCGCCCCTTGGTCTCGCGCGCTGTCACAAACGAATACTGATCCACGCGCGTCTCAAAGAGAGCCTTGAGATCTTTGCCCGCACGCGCCGCCTCAAGGTCCTTGAATTCCTCCACATGCTGGAACAGGTCCTTGAACACGTCCTGCATGAGCCGGACTTCGCCGGGGCCGAGATCGACTTTCCAGTCGACTCCAAAGCGGGTTTCCTGGTCCACGTATTTGCGGGTATCAGCTGGAATGATCAGGCCGACATTGGCCGGTATCGGCACGATGAGCGGCTTCGGCAGATTGGCTTCGGGCTTTATCCTGACGTCGCCGCACGCGCACAGGAGGATTGTCACCAACGCGCTGCTGACGGTTCTCACTGCCTGAGTCCGACAAAGGTGCCGTTGTTCTGCTCGGTGACCAGGCGCATCAACTTCGAGAACCGGATATTCGTAAAGGGCGGCATGCCGGGCCCTTCGGGAAACCCGATCGCATGTATGCGCACCGGGCGGCGGCCATTCGCATCGGGTTTGTTGAGGTGGCCGATCGAGTCGAGGGCTGCCTGGATGGAGTCGCCCGTGAACTCATCGCCAAGGACGAATACGCTCACACGTTTGTCCAACGCCCAGTAAGTGCGGATGGCCTCTTCCATGCCGGGAACCGGGTTGGATTGGCTGAACGCACGCCAGTTTTTGGCCGTTGCACGGATCTTCACACGCTGCGCCGGTGTGTCCTCCAACCAGGCGCCCTTCGTGCCCGCAAACATGTACGTTCCCTGGTCGTTCATCACCTGCAGGCCTTTGACGTGCGGATACATCCCGAGGATCTCGTCGACGATCGCCAGATTCACGTCCCAGTGACCACGGGTCATGCTGTCCGACGTGTCGATGACGAAAATGATGTATTCACTGTCGATCGGAATGCCACCGATGGCCTCGGTGGCGGGCCGATTCGCATGGTCCTTGAGAACCCGCAGCATCTCGGCTGTCAGCTTCTGCCGGGCGGAAACCAACTCGGCCTCGATTGTGTTGGTGACGGCAGCCTCCTGTTTGCTCGCGCTGTACTGGCCCTGCAGACTGCTCAGGTCCCCGGACAGATGCTCCAGCTTCTGGCGCTCGCGTTGCAGGGTTTCCACACGACCTTGCAGCTGACGCTCGAAATCGTCGGATTCGCCACGGATGACCTGCAGTTGCTGTTGGAGGTGCCTGAGCTGGGCCTGCAGATTGATGCGGCTTTCCTCTATTTTGGCGGGGCGGGCGTACTCCGTGAGCACCAGCAGGAGGATGATTGCGCCGAAACCGCAGCAGATGCAGTCGAGGAACGACAGGCTGAAGACTTCGACGCTGCGGCGGCGGCGCGGCACTACGGCCAATCCTTGGAAGGCATCAGGAGGGTGCCGTTGGTCAGGCGCGCAAGATTCCAGAACCGATGCGCAGCCTCCAGATCTCCATGCATGGGTAACAGGATGGAGTCCACCGGTACACCATCCGGCAGCTGACCGACGGCGTCATCGAACAGCCGCATGCGTGCGCCTGAGTCCACGTATTTGCGCAAACCCGCCGTCTTACCTTGGGTGGGCAGACCGTCGGTGATCAGAATGATCTGGTCGGGCAGCGGCACCAGGGTCTTGGTCGCTGCGAAAGCGTTGTACAGACTCGTACCGTCGCCCGGTACCATCGCGTGTAGATTCGCCAGCCCACGAGCAAGTTGAGGTGCATCACCCGCGCCGATCCACTTTCCGGCAAGGTCGGGCAACAACGACTGAGCCTTGGTATTGAATGTGTAGATCTGGTACTGGCTGTTGGGTGGTATTTGCGTCGTGAGCCAACCGACCGTATCGATGGCGCGGCGCCATTTCGCAGCCGCGCGTTTCTGTTCATCGGCAGAATTACGCAGGCGCAGTATGCTCACCAGGTCCTCGTGCAGCATGCTGGCGGAGGAATCCAGCAGAATGAGGATTCGCTTGCCTCGCATCTTGATGCCGGTGATATAGCGGCGGTCACCGCCCGTATCCCTGAAGCTGCTGACTTGTTGCCCGGGAGGTGTTTTGTCGAGGCTGCCTGCTTCGAGCCGGCGTTTGCCCTCTTCGAGCGAACGGACCTCCGCTTTCAATCCTTCGATATGCTGGCGCCTGGCAAGACTGCTCGAGTCATAGGTAGCTAGCTGCTCACGTCTGTCTTCCAGCGTCGCAGCGATGCTCTTGATGCGCGCCTGGTCGCTGGCCGTTTCACTCTCCGCTTTCTCAAGTTGATTTCGCAGGACGACAAGGTTGCGCGAGCCGGTCAGCACCTGTTCCTCAACCTGGTTGACCTCGGCTTTCAATTCATCGGTGCTGTGCAGGCTCTGTACGCCAGCCCGGGCGCTCACGATGGTGTAGAAGAGGATGACGGCCCCAAATCCGCAACAGATGCAATCGAGGAAGGAGAGTGTGAATACTTCGACGGTGCGGCGGCGTGCTGCCATGGGTAACCGTCAAGGTTGTGGGGTAATCGCGGGTGCAGCCACCTCGCCAACTGCGATGAGCGCGAGTTCCACTCCTGGTTCACCGAGGCGCACACGATCACCGGCGTGCACGCGAACTCGCTCTTGCACGCGCTCGCCATTGACAAACGTACCAAAGGTGCTGTGATCGAGTAGTACCAGTTCATCTCCATCATGCACGAATGTGCAGTGCCGCCGGGAGACTCCGGCCAAACCTTCCGGAAGGGTGATGTAGCGGGAGGACACTGGAACGGCGGCGGCTGGAACGGCGGCCCCCGGACCGGCGGCGCTCGGACGGGCAGTCGCCGGGGTCGCAGTCGAGGCCTCAGACTCAGGAGCGCGACCCACAACAAGTGCGTCGGCGCTGAGCGAGTAGGCACGACCGTCCAACAGCGCATGCGATGGCGCTGGGCCACCGGAGCGGCGTTGTCCCAATGATCGGCGGGCTACGCTCTGCGCCAGGACCCCTTGCGCGGCCAAGGCGCCTCCCTGCAGAGGTAGTCGCCGAAGCAGCCGCACGGAGTCCTCCCCGGTCGTGCTAGCGGGCAAGTCGAGCAATGACGTCGCTGCTGCCGCAAACCCGTCCGGGACGCTGACCAACTCGCAGCCAACAAATTGCTCCAACTGCTCCCGCATGCCCGGAAGTTCAACCACAGTGCACGGGATGACAATGGCGAGCGGCGTTCCGGCGGGACGAAGTTGATGCAGCAGTCCGACGATGGAGCGATAGATTGGCTCGGCCGCTTGTGCAAACTGATCGCGGGTGAGGGCAACCTCAAATCGCTCCTTGCCCTTGGTGACGAATGCGGCCGCATTGCCGGTGGACACGAGCTCGTGCGTCAGAGAGGGCATCGCATCGAAGAGCTGTTGCTCCGTTGCCGCATCGTGCAGGGGATCGAAGCGCGTGCGCTTCACCATTGTTGTACTGATGAGGTCGAGCCATACCTGGTACAACTCTATGAAGCCGCCGCGCTGCGTCAATACCGACCGCCGGCGTCGGGCCTGGGAGCCTTCGCAATCTACTGCGGTTGCGGCTGCGTGATGCAGGCCCAGCTCCAGGACGATCGTGTTGCGTTCCGATTCCAGGGCAGCGGTGGTGACCGCCGCGGAGTCGATGAATCCATCGATGGTCAATTTGAGATCCCGTGCGATTCCCAACAAGGACTCCAAACCGTTCGTCTCCGCCTGCGCGGGAGTCGCAACCCAGATGCGCTCGCCGTCGCGAATGGGTTGCTCGGCGAGGCGCGCCTGCAACTCCGCCGCGACCAACATTCCGGCGCGAGCCGGCGAGCCGCGCTGTGTCAGAACTGTACCGAGGTGTCTAGAGGAGGTCGCCATGGGTTGGGAGCGGAGCTGGCGCCAGGCATTGGCTCCAGCGGGAGAGCCCGTAGCTCCGTTTCCGTTGAATACGGCGCTGGGGGCGCTCGTCAGTACCTGCCCGCCCCTGGCCAGCGAGACGGCGCGATCGTTGAGCTCCAAGGCAAAAATGCTCATAGAGAGAGCTTAAATATCGTTGGGAAAGCTGACGTTTTTGTCCGCCGACTGGGATGGGTCGGGTGCCGTGGTAGGATCGTCGGGTATGGTTGCTGATTCCTCAGGGGTGGATGGGGGTGGATG
>Ga0105249_10005876_pt1 | contig 10620 bp, 10 predicted proteins | sample KBSS44metaG_FD_81522 | JGI IMG/M metagenome (GOLD analysis project Ga0105249, IMG submission 81522) | Switchgrass rhizosphere microbial communities from Kellogg Biological Station, Michigan, USA - KBS S4-4 metaG | ecosystem: Host-associated > Plants > Roots > Rhizosphere > Soil | place...
AATGGCGTAAGAAGGTTCCCGCCGCGCGGTGGGTTCCGGACCAGTTCAACGGACTGCCTGCTGCGATATGCAAGCCCGCGCTCCTCGCCGTTGCTCTGGCACTGGTGGTATCTACGATCGGCTGTGCAACGGGGGCGTTTCTGCACATGCTGAGGGCCGAGGGGGTCCGGGAGCTGCTCGGCGTGGAGGTCTCCGAATATGCTCGGCAACAGGCGCAGAGCGCCGGCTTTGACGTGCTCGATCCGGGTGCGTCGGAGCTCGAGTCCCGCGTTCGTGAGCTGCGACCGAATCTCATCATCGCTTGGGACGTCTGGGAGCATCTGAGGCGGCCGGCTTCCGTCATGGACGCCTATCTTCGGGCCGCCGATCCCGGCGTGGCCGTGGCCTTGACTACGGTGGACTCGTCGAGCGGCGTCGCGAGGCTCCGTGGCGCGCGCTGGCGTCAGTTTCATCCACCCACCCACCTGCACTATCCGACGCGCTCGTCCCTTCGCCGCTTCTTTGCGCAGCGAGCCATGGCCACCGCGGTACATTGCTCGTTCGGGTATCATCGACCGGCGCTGGAGTACCTCTCCGCTCTGGGCGTAGCAAAGCTCCTGGCGGCAGTGCCCGCGCTGCGAGCCTTTCCGGTCTATCTCAATCTCTGGGATACGCAGCTGATCGTGGCTCGGAGGCGACCGTGATCGAGGCCTCGTTGGTGATGCCGGCCTACAACGAAGCGGCCGGCATCGCCGCTAACCTGGACGCTCTATCTGCCTTCGTTGCCCCCTTCGGCCGCGAGCAGGGCGTTCATTTCACCGTGCTGGTCGTCGACGATGGCTCGCGCGACGATACCGTGAACGTCGTGCGGCGCGCGATCCCGCTATTGTCCGAGCGCGGTGTCGCGCTGCGCGTCTTGCCGCTGGTGCGCAATTTCGGCCAGCAGGCAGCGATCATCGCCGGGCTGCGCGAGGCAGCGGCCTCAGCGGATTTCGCGATCACCCTCGACGCGGACGGAGAGCACCCGCACACGCTCATTCCGGCCTTGTTCCAGGAGTGGCAGCGGGGCGCCCCCATCGTACATACGCTGCGCAGGCCTCATCGCGAGCTCGGCCTGCTCAAGCGCAAGGCGAGCGCGGCATACTACTCGATCATCGGGGGCATCTCGAGCGTGCGCATCAAGCCAGGCATGGCGGATTTCAAGCTGTGGGATGGGGCGCTGCTGCGGCAACTCGCGTCATTTCTCCCGGCGTGCGGTTCGACGCGCGTGTTCGCGGCGTGGCTGGCACCGAATGCGCCCATCGTTCCCTATGACCAGCATGTGGAGGCCGGTCGCATCTCACGCTTCACCTTGTCGAGGAATCTGTCACTGGCTCTCGACGGCATCATTCGGTACAGCGATCTGCCGCTTCGGCTGTCGCTGATCATGAGCTTGTTCGCGGTACTGGTGGGCATCTTCCAGGGAAGCTTCGTGATCTGGGCGTCGCTCACCGATCGCGTCATTCCCGGCTGGTCCAGCAGCATGATCATCATCGCGTTTTTTGGTGCGATGCAGAGCCTCTCGGTAGGCGTACTCGGCGAATATTTGCTGCGCATCCAGTTTCGCAAGAGCCTGCCCCTGTTCGTGACGAACCCGCGCTCAGCCGAGCAGCGAGTCGGCCATACGCCGGCCGCTGCTGGGCCCGTCGACGCTCGCGACGAGCAGCAAGTCGTCGCCGATTCCGGCTTCAAATGACGCTGGCCTGCAGGGCTGGGCTGGGCACGCCGTCGGGTACCGGAAGGTAAAGCTTCAAAGGCCAACGCCCTGCCGGTCTCGCGAACGACAGCGGTCAGGTCAGTGAGCGTTGCTCCACTGTGGAGAGCGTAGTATGTGTCTGCGCATGTATGCGGGGAGTCGCTGGCGTGCGCCGCAGGCTTCGGTAACTTTCCTTCTTTGCTGGGGCTGTGGAGGCGGCGGAGGCAATCCGCCGAGCACGATCTCCGTCAGCATTTCCGCTAACAGCTCGTCGCAAGCTCTGGCGGAGACGCAGCCGGATCTGGAGCTGCTCGAACCGACGCCCTTCTACCGCTTGGACCTCACGCAAGCGGAAGATGGCTCGCTGTCGTTGATACACATCGATGCTCCAGTGTTACTTCAGCAGCCGGTGCCCGCGCTCCTGGCAGAGTATCTGGTCGTGGGATACAACGCGCATGGCGCTGCGATCGAGGCGGTGCCGCTCACCTTTCAGCGTAGCGCACTAGGATCGACCTGGGCTGAGGCGGGCGGATGGGAAGAGGAGACCACTGCGCTCACGACCGGGAATGCCACCGTGTTCGTCCCGGCCAACTCAGGCGTTGACCACCTAGACATAACCACCGCGGGGATGCGCGTCGTGCTGCCGATCACAGAGGATTCTCTGCCGTCGATCGACGACTCGATCTCCAAGGCAAACGGGCTTGCGCACACCTGGGGTACGCTGCGCGAGCCGCTCAGCAGCGAGCAACTCGCTTTCCGCTTCGCAAACATCAGTTTTCTTTCGCCCGGGGACGAAGGCCGGCTACCGAACGACCTGCTGAGCGGCTCTGGGCTCGTGGTGCGTTCGGAAGCGATGAATGAAGCCATCGCGAAGGGGCTCGCGGCCGTCGCTCCGACGCTGCTCAACTCGGTGCAGAGCGTCGGAGTGGTGAAATGGGCAGCCAACGCGAAGAAGTATGATGGTCGTGCCAATGGCCCGCACCTCGTGCTCGATGTCGACATCATGGGCGATACAGATCGAGTGGTTCGTACGCTGGTACACGAGTCGGCGCACAACTTCACGGTGCTCACGCGGGCGGCGGCGTTGGCGTCTTCCGGAGCTGCCCAGGCGGGTTCAGCCGTGGACATTGCCAACTGGCCTCCCGATATCGGAAAGATCGCGGCTCGCTTGGTCTCGAAATTCCGGCTGCTGGAAGGGCTGGGCACGGTTTGGCAGGACCTGCACAAGGCGGGGGTGAAAGCGGGCTATGCTGCCGACTATCAGGGTGACGGCTGGAGGAGCTTTTTATCGAGCGACGCGCTGTCTGGCGGGTTTGCGAGCAACTATGGCTCGAGCAATTACGTCGAAGACCTGGCGGAATATGTCCAGACCGTCCAGGTGCCGTCCGCGGAGGAACCCGGTGCTTGCCCGCGCTTCGCCGGCGTGTCTCTGGTGACGCGTGAGGTCGCTACTACGTTTGCCAAGGTGGTGCTGCTGCGAGGCGTCGGCGCGATTGCCGCCGATGCCTACGATGCCTGTGTGCAGGGTCTTGCCCTCGGCTCGGCGCCGGGCATTCACTTTCCCGGCGTCAGAGATTTCGAGTCCGGATTTCATGCAGGAGTGGTCGACAACGAGAGCTCGCCGGTATTCGACATCCTCGCTTCGACGGATGGCAACTATAAGATGCTTTTTCAGCTGGCGGTCGACAGCGCGCAGCAATCGCCTCTCGGGCTGCATCGGCTGGGGTCAATCCGTCTCTACAACATCATGGGGCGCGGCGTGAGCGGTGCCTATGTCGGAGACGACAACGTGAACGATGCGTTGGCCAGCCAAACGGGTTTGGTACTCGTGACCGAGTTTTCGAAGGAGCACGCCGCGGGAGCGGTGTTTGGCCTGATCCTTCAGAACGCGTTTGGTATAAGCCAAAATTATCTACCCTACGGGACTTTTGCGGGGACTCCCTAGGAGCCAACTCGCGTCGAGCCGTCGATCCTGGCCGCTGGCGGCGGCCTTGGGTGCTGCCTTCTCGCTCAGCGCCGAAGAGGTTCGGGCCAACGAGTGTTGGGCACCCTCTACCCTCTTCCCCAACGAAGGTGCTCTCGTCTCGCCGCAGACGAGGGTCTGGGTGATCTGTCCGGTCTACAAGGCGCCCTGCGCGCCCCCAGAGCTTCGCCCCCGGAGCGGCGCTCCGCTGGAGCTCGACGTCTTGCAGCAACGGGGCATTGGCCCCGGTGGCAGAACCATTGTTCTGCAGTACGGGCCTCGCACGGCGCTGACCCCAGGTGAATACGAGCTGTCGCAGTGGCATCGCCCGTCGCTGCGATTTCGAGTCATCGAGAGCGTAGCGCAGCGCCCGCGTGTCCCGACGGTAACGCTGCGTGGTTTTACCATGGCCGGTTCGCCCGACCAACACGCGGAGGAGCGCGGCAACTACGAGCGATCCGCGGATTTTCTGGTGCAGGGGGATCCGGGCCTGCCCGTTGCGGAGATCGGCGAGGGGGAGAAGGATCCGCTGTACGGCTTGTCCGAGGATTTCCGAGCAGGTGCCGCGGGCGAATACTCTTTCGCCGTCGGTTGGGGGCAATGCTTTTCAACGCTAGCCGGCGCGGACGACTGCACCAAAACGCGCGTTCGCTTCGGCACACTGAGCGGAGAGGGAGAGTTCTCCGGATGGTCGGAGTGGATCGGTGTGCAGTTCCCCGGCACCGGTTGCGAAGCAAAGTCAGTGGACGCGAGGCGCAAGGCCATCTTCGGTTGGACAGTCGCCGGCGCCGCAGTCTGCAGCGTCCTTCTGGGCGGGTATCTCCGCTTTCGTAGGCGGCATTCCGGGTCTTGATCGGCTGCCGTCGCTCGCTCGAGCCGACCACGAAACGCCCTACGTCCGAATGCCGCCACTCGCGAGGGCAGCAAGTCCCTCCGAGAAGTAGCTGGCGGGGAATGGGCTCGCCCTGAGCTCCGCGAAACGCAAGTTCCATGTGAGCGAGCGCATTCCAGGAGGCGTGCAGCCTCCCCGGCACCGGGCCTTGGCAATGCTGAACATCGTGTCAACCCGCGCGGCGGAGTGTTTCAGGCTCATTTGTGGCGTATGCCGGCGCATCATGCCTCTTGTGCCAGTGCTCACACTGTAGGTAGGGTCATGACATGTCCGGCGTAAGGGACCCGCAAGAGGCATCGGCAAGGCGGCTGCGAGGATGAGGGTTGCTCTCGTCAACCCGCCCTGGAGCTTCGAGGGCAGCGCCTACGTCGGCTGTCGCGAGCCGCACTCGCCACTCGAGCTCGCGTACGCCCGCGCGCTGCTCGTGCAGCGTGGCCATGGCGTGCGCTTGCTCGATGCGCAGATGAGCGGCGCCGATCTGGCTGCGCTCGAGACCGAGCTGTGGTCGTATCGTCCCGACGTGACCGTGCTCACCACGGCACCGAGCTACCTGTTCTGGCGCTGCGCGCCGCCGGAGCTGCGCGTACCCATGCAGACCGCGCGCATGCTGCGGCCGTACACCGAGAGGTTGTTCGTCGTGGGCCCGCACGCGTCCGCCACGCCCGGGGCCGTGCTCGGCAGGATCGCTGCGGACGCCGTGGTGATGGGCGAGTGCGAGGCGGTGCTGCCGGACCTCGTGGAAGCGGCCCCCGCCGAGTACGGACGGATCGGCTCGATCGCCTACCGTGTCCCCGGTACAGAAGCGCGCGACGGAGACGCCGCCCTCGTGGTGCAAGGCCCTCCCGCCGCCGTGGACCTGCAGCGCCTGCCGGTGCTGCGCTGGCAGCCGGCGGAGATCGCCGCCCACCATCACCATCACCAACGGTTCGACCGCGCGCCCGATGGGCCGGCGGCGGAGATGGAGGCCTCGCGCGGCTTCCCTCACGCCAGCACGTTGCGCGCGAAGGAGAACTTTCGTAGCCGCTACCGCACTCGCCCGTTGAAGGTGGTGCTGGATGAGCTCGATGCGCTGATCGCACAGGGGGTGCGCTACGCGTATTTCATCGATGAAGTCTTTCTGCCCAATCGCGCGTTGCTCGAGGCCCTGTTGGAGCGCGACATCAAGTTCGGCGTGAGGCTGCGCATCGACAATTGGTCAGAGGAGCTGCTGGGCATGCTCGGGCGGGCGGGGTGCGTATCGATCGAAGTGGGGATTGATAGCATCACTCCGGGCAGTAGCCTGCCGAAGCCCCCCAAGCTGTCCACCGAGCAGCTGACAGAGCGCCTGATCTGTGCCAAACGCGGCGTGCCCTTCGTCCAGGTCAACCTGCTGGGGACCAGCGATGATCCGCAGCGAGTCGCGCGCTGGCGCGCCAAGCTGAGCATGCACGGCGTGTGGTCCAACCAACCGGTGCCGTCAATGCCGTATCCAGGCTCGCCCGAATATCGCCTCGAGCGCGGTCAACTCGACGATCTGGCCCGGGAGCGCGCGCAGGGGCACAACCTGCAGGGGCCACTTCGAGCGTCAGGGTCGTAGACAGCACCCAGAAGCCGGAGATCGGAGTGGCTCGTAGCTGTGCGCGCCGCGCGTCGCCAGGAGGGCCCTCCTGGCGAGCGAACGCGCCGTTCGGCTCCGAGCACCACACGTAACCGGGCTGGCGCTGGAGAAGAACGGCGGCGCAAACGAAGCGCCGCGGCGCCGGGTCACGCACGGATTGCGCGCTCTGGACGCCGAGCGCGTCGAGCGCGTCGAGCGCGGTGGGCCTCGAGCCGGCATCCGATATGCAACTGGTCTGAGCCGCTGCCGGCCAGCGGCGATCCACGCCTCGTCGCGTTGAGTTATGCCCTGCTCGCGCCATCGTCGCACAACACTCAGCCGTGGCTCGTCGATCTGCGGACGCCGGACCGCATCGATCTATACGTGGACACGACCCGGGCGCTCCCGGAGGTCGACGAACGCAGGGGCCAGCTCGTGCAGAGCCAGGCGACATTCCTCGAGGTGTGTGCGATCGCGCTGCGCCGGGCGGGCTTCTCCCCGCGCATACCGCCAACCCCGCTGGCTCCTTCGCCAAGAAGAGCATCGAGCTCGCCTGGGAACAGGCCTCGAGCGCTGCCGCCTTTGGGCTGCTCACCACACCCGCAAACGAGCGCAGCGACCAGCTCGACGCAGGCCGCGGCTTTGTCCGGGCCCAGCTCTCGGCGACATCGTTCGGCATCCAGAGCCAACCTCATTCCCAGCTCCTCGAGGAGTACGCGGCGATGCTACCGCTCGCCGAACGGTTCAGGCGCTCGTTCGCTCCCAGCGGCAGGACAGTTCAGATGCTGTTTCGCCTGGGATACGCGGAAGCGACCTTGCACTCTCCGCGCCGGCCCTTCACGGCATTGCTGGAGAGGGCGCCAGTGGTGGGTGGTTGAGGGGGGAGGGCCATCTCACGAAAGCCCTGACTCGCGTGGCCCGCTGTGAGATCGAGGTCTTTTGAGATCGAGGTCCTGCCATGGGCGATAAGCGACGCGCGCGAGGCGTACCTATCTGCTCGAACGCGACGAACGGCTCGCCGACGAGTTTCAGCGCCGAGTATCTCGAAGCCTTGCGTGCACTCGCTGAAACCGCGCACCACTACCAGGCTCGCGAGGACTCCGTCAGGCGCTGTCCCCTAAAGAAGTTCCCTCATGGCATCGTGTATGATGCTGATGTAGACGAGAGGGGTGAACGACCCCCGTGCCTACACCTTCGGCGATACCCATCTCGCGGCAGAGCGACTGCACTGGCTAGCGATTGCGTACGAACCAGCGACGCGCGACCAACTCGGGCGCTGGGGCAACTCCGTACCGGCGCATGCGCTGGATCTCGGTTCTCGAAGGCCCTCTTCCCGCTCGACCTCCAGAAGATTGCCGAACCCTCTCTTGCCGATGTTCACGCCCTCGATCTGCTTCAACCGAAGTACAGCCCCAGCCACCGCTCGATTCAAGAAACGAGCTCCGGAAGGTCGGCCTCGCAGGGGCCGGCCAGGAGAGCGCGCAGCGGGCTTTGCGACGTAGGATGCCGTACAGCGCCCGCTTGCCACACCCGGGTCGAGCCGCAAGGATCGACGAGTGATGCAGAACTCGTCCGGACTCTGGCCACCACTCGGCGCGGGGGAACGGGGGAGCCACCGGCGTGATCGGGCACTGTTGACAACACCCTTCAGCACTGCCAGCTATCTTCTCGCACGTCGAAGGGAGACCCATGAGCGACTACCCCGTCTTGAAACCAGGACCGAAGTTCGATCCAGATGGCGTCCGGGTGCGGCGCGGCGGCTGCAGTTGCGGTGCCATACGTTTCGAGGTCCGCGGTGAGCCGTTGGTCGTCGGCATCTGCCATTGCCTCGAGTGTCGCAAAGCGACCGGCGCCGTAGCGATGGTGTACGCCAACTGGCCGCGCGCCGCGTTCAACGCGACCGGCGAAGCGCGCGCGCACGTCGGTCGCAGCTTCTGCCCGACGTGCGGCTCGAGGCTGTTCAATCTGAACCCCGACCAGGTCTCCATTACCGTGGGAGCATTCGACGATGGGCCCTCCGATCTCGTCCCCACTCGCGAGGACTGGATCAAGCGTCGAGAACCCTGGCTCGCTCCGTTGCCCCACGCCCAGCAAGCGCATGAAGACGCATAGTGACGTGACCCATTCTGGAAAACGCCGGCCGGCACCGGTCTTGCATTCGGCAATCGGAGCTGTCAGGCCTGAGGAACCCACGGAGCGTAACCCCTCCGTCCCTGGCTTGCCCCGGTTCCGTTCGAGCGTGGAGGTGGAAATGATACGCTCCCGTCTGTACGAGCTTCTAGCTACTGCGATCGCCATCAGCACCATCGCTTGTGCTTCACACGACTCGAGCAACGGACTCGGCGACTCAAAGGTCGTGGCCAAGCTCCACGATTTGGGTCTGCGACTATCATCCACTGCCGGCGTACCCAAGCCCACGACGATGTATGCAGTGGAGGTTTCCGACCATCAAACAGCCGAGAAGGCCGTGAGCGGCGCCATCGTCTACGATGATTATGCGCCGGCGTACGTGATCGTCATGACGGGTGGTCCCTTCATGGCACTTGAGGCTCCGCCCGGCGTTACTCCGTTCGAGGGGAGCGTACTCACCGCCACCGTCAATGCCGCGACCTATGAGGCCACGGACGTGGGCATCACCAACGTGGAGCCCGATCTCAGTCGGGTTGCACTGGCCACCGCGGATTTGAACGCCGACTAGGGACCTGGCGCTTGGCCAGGCTTGGCGCTGCGATCGGCAGGTCGAGGCGAATGGCTCACGCCGCATCCGTCGTTACCTGATATTGCGAAGCTGCGGAGGCCCGATCGGCGTGGGGAGCCCGCCTCGTGCTTCGCGCATCCGATCGCCCCCCTGGTCTCGAGTCGTGGCTGCTACGCGAATTGCAGCGTCTGCTGTATCGCAGCTTGGCAAGAGCAAAGTTTGCCAGGCAAACGCTATCGCTTGCGCGAGGTCGAGGACGTCGCTGACGAAATGGTCGAGATGCAACGCACGCGGGGCATCGACATCTTCGTATTCCACGATGACAACTTCTGCGTGCCCGCCCACAAGAAGAATGCGGCACGCTTCTCGGCGTTGGCCGACGCGATCGAGCAGCGGGGCATGGATCCATTTGCCACGCTGGTGAAGGCGCGCCCGACGGACGTCGATCCGAACGTGTTCGAGATCTTACGGCGTCGGTTGCATTGCATTCGAGTCTACATCGGAATCGAGACCGACGCCGACCAGGGGCTGCAACCCTGCGCCGCTGGAGTCAACCCAAGCAGAACAAGCGTGCGATCGAGGTGGCACGAAGTCTCGATCTCTATACTTGCTTCAATCTGCTCTACCCCGGCACGCCCCTGCTCGCGCGCATGCAAGCCGAGGGGCGCACCAGCGGGGACTATCTCCAATGGGACTATCGCCTTGCGAGCCCCGAGCTCGAACGCGTCTTCGACCTTACGATGGGCTGCTTTCACGCACGAAACTTCGGCCCCGACAGCGGCTCGTCTCGGCAACTGCCTTCGCCGTGGCCTGTTCCAAGCAAACTCCCCAAGCCCCACCGGGATACGGCGTGGTCGACCCAATGCCGCAACCCGCGCGCGACCGCGACGAGCCAGATGCCAGCGCGCCGAGCACCGCTCCATCCGCAACTTCTAGCGAGCGAAAGCGACGACTCGAAGCGTGGCGGGCTCGTTACACCGAGGAAACAAGCCTCGTCTCTACCCGTCCCGAGCCACAAGACGCCAAGGATCAAGCCCGTGAAGCCCCCGGAGACTGGCTATGGAGTCGTCGATCCAATACCAGAACCCGCAAGGAGCCCACGCAAGGATCGATAGCCATCCTGGCTAGCAGAAGTCGCTAAACTGTAGTGGCTAGAAACGCAATTGGCTCACAAAGGCCTGCAGGACGACTGCGCGGCCATCGGCATTCCTGGCCGGCGAGTGCACGACACCCGACATACGTTCATATCCCTCGCTCGGCGCGACGGCGCGCGGAAAGATGTGCTCGAACGCATCACGCACAACGCCGCCGGGGACATCGTGGATCGCCATACGACGTTCGACTGGGCGCCACTGTGCGAGGCGGTTGCCAGCCTCCGCCTATCGCTGGCTCCAAACGCTCAGTCGGACTCTGGTTCCTCCAGTGGGGCCTCGATCCGATAACTACCAAAGTCATGGTCAGTGGCGACGACGTGAGGAGACTTCGCGCCGAGTGAAAGATGCAGATACCCCTCCTGCCGTTCCGGTGTCGTGAGGATGAACCCAAAGCGCTGCCAGCGTGCGATTTTCGATTCCGACTCGTAGGGCATCCCCGCCAGCTCGCAGCCTTCTCCGATCGTGTCGCAAAGGCGCCGCACGAGAGCGAGTTCGATATTGCGGGCCTCCCGGCCTGGCTTGACCACGAAGAGCAGATCGCTTCCGGCTCCCATCGTGAATTGCTCTCGGAACCAGTCTTCCTCGAAGAAGACGTCATAAAGGGCCTCTAGCTCGCCACTATC
>Ga0105249_10005884_pt1 | contig 10614 bp, 10 predicted proteins | sample KBSS44metaG_FD_81522 | JGI IMG/M metagenome (GOLD analysis project Ga0105249, IMG submission 81522) | Switchgrass rhizosphere microbial communities from Kellogg Biological Station, Michigan, USA - KBS S4-4 metaG | ecosystem: Host-associated > Plants > Roots > Rhizosphere > Soil | place...
TACAATGGATGAGGTAGCAAAAAAAATAATTTCGCTATTTTCTAAAAATAGATAAACCTGTTTTGGCAATCTTTTTTAAAGGAATTATACTAAATGGATTGCTCACCCATGCTTTAAAAAAATGGCTGATTGCTTTTTTTATTTTCCCATGTGCCAAATACTTTTCGCCTGAATTGATATGCAATTTTAACAAAACCTTCCCCGCTAATCCCCGAGGCAGCATCTTTCTATATGCATTAGCCATTGCAATTCCCTTCTCATATCCCGCCTCCCATTCTTTTGTGCTGTCGTTTTCATCATGCAACCGGCGGAAGAAAAGTGGCTCAAACAGGATAACTGCTTTGTAATGATAAGCAAGATTTAAAATGAAATCAGCGTCAGAAAAAGATTTACTTTCCTTAAAACTTCCGGTAAGGCCGATGCATTGTGTATGAAACATTAAGGTGGGTGTAAGTCCGGCTACTTCAGATTTGAAAAGTGGGACAAAAATATTGCCATATCTTATTCCCCCGGTTTCCTTATAAAAATAACTGATCGGTTCCTGTAGTTTTCGAAAATTATATCCTCCTGTAAGAGAAAATCCGGCATCAGGATATTGTTGCATGATTGCTACCTGCTTTTCGAGTTTCGTTGCAGCCCAAAGATCATCTGAATCAATAAACGCAATCAGCTCCCCGGTAGCTTTTTCCAGTCCTATATTTTTTATCTTACCGTTTATTCCGATTCTGCCGGCTTTATAAAATTGTATGCGCTCATCATTTATTTTTGTAACCATTTCTTCCGTATTATCATCAGATCCATCGTCTACTATTATCAACTCCCAATATTGATAGGTTTGGTTTTGGACACTATCAATGGTTTCCATGATATATTTTGCCCGGTTATAGGTAGGCAGTATAATACTTATTCTGGGAAATTCATTAATTCTAAACATTGATATACCTTAAAACTAAACAAGATCAAAATTGGAGTGAATAACCTTATTGATCTTATCAGCAATAGCGTCAAAAGAAAGTTCTTCCCTGAATTGCTTTATCGTTTTTTCTTTTTCTTTTTTGATATCCATTTGCATTGTTAGCCGTAAAGCATCAGATAATGCTTTTTCATTTCCTGCTTCATAAAGCAACCCGCATTTTCCAGGTCCGGTCATTTTCCGGAAGGATATGATATCTGTTACGATGGGAATACAGCCACAGGACATCGCTTCACAAACAGATATGCCACCGCCTTCATAATGCGAGCCTGAGATAATAAAATCTGCTTTATCATACCAGGCCTGCAGTTGCTGATGCGGAACTTTTCCTACCAGGTTGATCGCCTGCAGCACGTTTTTATTTTCTTTTATTAAATCATTGATTTCCGGTAAAAGTTCTTCTGACTGGTAGATCAAACAAAGCTTTGCCAGGGGTTGAACCGCAAGGAAATGAATAAATCCCTTTACAACTGTAAGCGGATCTTTATTCGCATCTAATCTTCCGACCCATAAAAAAACAGGCGAGCCGGTGGGTGAACTACCCGACCGCTTTGCATCTTTGCTCCTGGCACCAAAGATGGAAGAACCGTGAAGAACTTCATGAATCTTTTCTCGATCGTGTATGTTTCTTTTTTCGACCCATTCTTTTCCAAATTCAGATGAACTGAAAAGATGGGCATCTACGCAGGTATCGGCTAACCGTTGCAGGTATCCCTTTAGACCTTCAAACGGTTTTTCAGAGCGATTTAAAACAATAATTTTTACCCGGTTGCCCAACTTTAACCTCAATTGTATAATCTGCAAGGGGAAAATAAATCCATTGATAAAAACTATATCCGGGCTGAGTTTTTTTATTAGCCGGTGTATCCGCCAGGGAAAGTGAACCGTTTTCCTTTTCTGTCTTATAAAAAAATACTGTACTCCCTGTTGAATATATTCTCCTTCATAGTTGATCCGTTCAATACCAATCACGGTATTATCCTTACTCAGGCTTTCAAGTATTCCTGTATACCCTTCTATACGTTTCAGCCACTCCCTGGGCTGATCAAATTCTGGTGAACTGGAATAACTGGTAAATATGAGTTTCATAAATAAATACCGAAGATGATCAGAATATATCAATGTCTGCAAACGTAAACCTGACTTTCCCGGGTGGAACACTTGACCCGAAATCCTGGAATAACATGGGATATGAAGGTATCGCTTTATAATTTTTCACAAATAACTGGTGCAGGCCCGTGCCGGGACTGCAATGAAATTGTATTTGTTTTACTCCCAGTTTTTTTGCCAGTCTCTTCAATTGATGGATTATAGTTCCAAGGTTTATTTCATCGACCCCTTCCATATCCCCGATCACTAAACCATATTTATTATTGATCCATATTTTTGAATTACCGATACTGATCACTCTTGTTGCACTGTACGCTTTGTAAGATAAATATTCTTCGTTCCTGTATATCCCCGCAAATCCATCTACCAGTACAGAATTGGAAACACCATTTAAAGGAAGCGTCTTTTTTCTCAATATAAAACGGCTGTATTTTTTATAGATGTTTTCAAAGAACTTTATCTTTTTTGCAAGCGATTCCAGGGGTAGACCTTTAACGGGAATTGTGAAACAGGTCATAGCCTCCGTCATCTTCCATCCTAATTTGGTAACAGCTCCATGATAAGAATTCTGATTGGGGAAACCAAAGATCAGCCGGATGCCGAGTTGCCGGCAAAGGTCAAAAGTCATATTCGATAATTCAACGAACATCCCCTTGTAACGATGCTGCGGGTCTGTCATCGTATCCGCTGATTGAGCTGCCAGTATCACTTCGTTTTCAAATTGTATAAAACAGGGAATAACGCCATAATAAGCCACGGGTCGTTTATCTTTTGCGTAAGCAATGAATCCAACATTTTCCACAGCAGTGTATGCTGTATTGTATTTTCTTGGAAAATAACCATCCGCTGCCGCTTTACCATACACTGCCATATGCAATCTCGCCACATCCGCCAGGTTATCTTTAGCTAACCGGGCAATTGAATATTCCTTATCTACAACGTTAATCATAGTTTCCTTTTATGTTTGCGTACAATTGATTCATGGCAGAGATAAAAGGATTTATCGTAAGCCGCTCTCTTAAAGCTGCATTATTCCTGTCATCCGGAAAAAGAAAATCAGTCGCCAGTAATTGTGTAAATCCCACTCTTTTTGCTTCATTAACTACTTCAGATGTGTAAGAACCGTATGGGAAAGCCAGTGCATTTATTTTCTTACCGGTAATATTTTCAAGAAACTGTTTTGATTTTATCATGTCTTCTTTAAGAGCTACTCCCGTCATATTCGCGAGGTCATTATGATAATAGCTGTGACTACCTATTGTAACCCATTTACTGGCAGATAATTCTTTGATTTCTCCTGTAGTCATCTGTTGCCAATAATCCGCTTCCCCTGTTTTCTTACAGGAACCCAGCAATTCCATCATTTCAACTTTCTCTTCAAAGTTTGCGAACCGAAGTCTATCAACAAGCCGCTGACCTGTTGAAGAAGACCTGTATTTTCTATTGTTGGCTTTACTGAATTCTTCGTTCCTGAAAATGATTTTCTCCGGACCATATATATAGGCTGCACACAAAACATCATTCCATAAAATATCGTATCCCGCATCCCGGATGCCCGTTATAAAAAAAGTTGCCGGTGCCTGGTATTGTTCCAACAATGGCAAAACATACCTGTAGTTATTTGCAAACCCGTCATCAAACGTAAGACAGACATTAAACCGGTCATCATGAAACCGTTGATGATAAAAATCATCCAGTGAAATAATATGGAAATACTTTTTATAAAGTCTTAATTGCGTTTCAAACATTTTTAATGATGCAAAAAGCGTATTAAACCGGTGAGGATCTTGCAGGCATATGCCATGATAGACAAGAATTCTCGCGCCTTTTGCCTGTTCATAGTATGACTGGCCTATACCGAGGCGGCAACCCACATCCCGTTGTAATCCGTTTAGTGTCCGGCGAAGCTTCGTTATTTTATGGAGTACTCCCGGCATATTACTTTGTTATTCCTTGTCAGGTATTATTTTTCTTAGTTTTAAATATGAAGTTGGTTCAAAAATTTTTAAATAAGATCAACGGTCTGCATTATCCGCAGGAATATCTCTGCCTGGCCAAAGAATCTTTTCGACAACCGCTTTATGTTTATCTTATCTCGGACAATAAAATCATAAAAGACATAAGCACTGAACATCTATTTACCGGCTATTCCCCCCTGATTATTACTTTATACTCCTCCTCCGCTGCAAGCAAACAAGATCTGTCGGCCACGATTGATCTTGTTTTCGTCGATCATCCCTGCCAACCAAACGAATTTCTGAAGGAAAAGGATGCCATTGCCCGGCTTTCTTTAAAAATAATACGCAAACAATCCGCAGGCGGTCTTGATATCTTTTATTACGAAGGGGTTCATGCTGAACATCATTTTCTTTCTTCGTTTCACCAGTATATAACAAGCTTGAATAACAGGCTTTACAATAAAAAAACAGGGAATGTATTCCTGCACGATAATCTCTATAAACAGGTTCAGATAGCCTATTCTGTTCCGCGGATCATTTCGTTGATTACTGTAAGTGGTGGGCAGCTATTTAATTTATTTCCCACTGATCTGCATGGACCAGTTAATGACGGGTATTATATCAGTTCTCTCCGTCATGAAGGAAAGGCCTGTAAACAGGTGGAGACAGCCCGTCGTATTGTTATATCACAGGTGAATTATGAGGCGTATAAAACGGTGTACGCACTGGGCAAAAACCATGTGCAGGAGTTAAAGTCAAAAGAAAATTTTCCCTTTGGTGAATCGGTTTCAAGGCTCTTTCAACTGCCTTTACCGAAGCCAGTTTTGTATTACCGGGAGCTGGAACTGGCAGACTCTTTTAACCACGGCATCCATAAATTACTGCTCTATAGAGTGCTGTCCCGGCAGGCTCTGAGCCAGGCCCCCGCTACTCTTGCGCATATACACAACGTGTATGCTACCTGGCTTCATAATAAAGGATTGTCAGGCAACTATTTATTACGGTAATACGATTAGGAAAATAAGTTTCAGAACTAATTTTTTTTCGCATGAGCCGGGTTTTATTATTCAATCCACGCAGCGCTAATTATAAACCGAGGATACCCAATTCTATCCTTAGCATTGCATCTTCTATCGAAGGATTGTATGATTATGTAATCGTGGATGGCAACCTTGAAGATGATCCCTGGGAAAAAATTCATCGTTACCTGCTGGAAGGTGACTTCAAATATTTTGGCGCAACCTCCATGCCGGGCCCGCAGTTAAAACAGGCAATCCCTGTTTCAAAAAAGATACGTGAACTTTTTCCGGGAATCACCATTATCTGGGGCGGTTACTTTCCTTCCAATCAATCTAAAGTAGTATTGACTTCGGGCTATGTTGATTTCGTGATAAATGGCCCGGGCGAAAAATCATTCCCTGCTTTGCTGGAAGCGCTGGAAAATAATACACCGTATGAGCTTATACACAATCTCATTTATAAAACAGGTGATAAGATCATCAAGACAACGAAAGACGAGTTATATGATCCCGATGAACTACCGTCGTTACCGTATACCCGGCTGAATTCTTTTTACCCGTTGCGCCGTTATCTTGGTAAAACATATCTCGGCACAAAAACTATTGCTTATCATTCAAGCATGGGTTGCCCTTTCAAATGTTCTTTTTGTGCGGTTGTTCCTATTTACAATGCAAGATGGCGGGGTAAATCCGCACCTCTTATTTATAAAGACATCAAATACCTGAAAGATGACTTCGGCGGCAATGCTATAGAGTTTCATGACAACAATTTTTTTGTATCGGAGAAACGAACAGTAGAGTTTGCAAAACTTATCAAACCCGACAATATGGTTTGGTGGGGGGAAGGCAGGATAGATACCATCGATAAATATTCTGATTCATCGCTGTCATTGATGAGAGAAAGCGGTTGCAAGATGATTTTCTTTGGCGCTGAAACCGGCAATGATGAGATATTGAAGAAAATGGATAAAGGCGGTACACAAAGCGCTGCCGGCATCAGAAGCTTTGCCGCCCGTATGGCGAAGTTTGATATCATTCCTGAATATTCATTTGTGCTGGGCACCCCCGCTGATACGCCCGAAAAAGCGATGAAGCAAATAGATATGGATATCGCTTTCATCAAAGAGATAAAACAGATCAATCCGAAAACAGAGATCATTATCTATGTATACAGCCCTGTACCAACAGAAGGAAGCGATATGTACAATAAAGTGCTGGAAAGCGGCTTTCATTTTCCTGAAAAATTAGAGGATTGGATCAGCCCGCAATGGGAAAATTTTGATTTGCGGAAAAATCCATTGACCCCCTGGCTGACCCCGGAGATGATCAATAAAATAAAAGATTTCGAAACGGTGCTGAATAGCTATTATCCCACAGTGTCGGACATACGCCTGTCTGATCTGAAAAGAAATGTAATAAAAAGAATAGCCTCCGTCCGGTATAAAACCGGTTTGTATAAAAAACCATATGAACTGAAAGCATTGCAGATACTCTGGAAATACCGCCAACCTGAACTGGAAGGATTTTAAACATGAATGCTGTAGTAAGAAATATTGTTGCATACACGTATAAGCCTTTATTAGTAAGGTATCTCTCTAAAACAAGGGTATACAGGTATGACGGTATCAGGTTGGAAATACCACCCCCGGTATTTCACCCGGGTTTCTTTTTCAGCACCCGCTTATTGTTAAATCATATCAGGCGATTGCCATTAAAGAACAAAACCCTTTTAGAGCCAGGCTGTGGCAGCGGACTTATTTCACTATACGCCGCTAAAAAAGAAGCGATCGTTACTGCGACCGATATAAACCCAGTCGCTATTGAATTTATCAAAAAGAATAGCCGGCAAAATCAGTTGGGCCTGACTGTTATTCAATCAGATCTTTTTGAAAATGTTCCCGTTGAGCGCTTCGATATAATTGCGATCAACCCGCCCTATTATAAAAAACAACCTGTAGCAGCAAAAGATTATGCCTGGTTTTGCGGAGAGAACGGTGAGTATTTTGAAGCGTTATTCAAGGGGTTAAACAATTACATCCATCGTAATTCCGAAGTGTACATGATTCTTTTTGAAGGCTGCGACCGGGAGATGATAAAAAATCATGCTTCCGGAAATGGATTTACACTTATCCTGGTACAAACTCATAAAAATTTCCTGGAAAAGAATTTCATTTATAAAATCGAAAAGGCATAGTGGCAGCTACAGTTAAACATATCGACAGTGATTTCGAATCCATTTACATCCGCCTCCGGCAAAAGGAAGGGAGAATATATACCAACGAAGAGCTTGCACGGCTACCGGGTATCAACCGGGCTCATTTATTATATAAGGAGTGGAAAATAAGAGAACAATCCTGCGAACGCCTCATTAATTATCTCAGTAAAAAAAATGAACCTCTTGATATTTTAGAAGTGGGTTGTGGAAATGGCTGGCTTTCGGCCAGGCTGGCTACTCATACAAAAGGAAATGTTACCGGTATTGACATTAATTCGCCGGAATTGCACCAGGCTCAAGATGTATTTAAGTATATACCTAATCTCTATTTTGTTCATGGTGATATACGGAATGACATATTAAAAGGCAAAAAATTTAATACTATCGTTTTCGCAGCTTCGATCCAATATTTTCCTGCATTAAATCAAATTATTGATTGCGCATTACATCATTTATTGCCAATGGGAGAAATTCATATCCTGGATTCTCATTTTTATAAGCCCCAAGAAATTGAAGAAGCCAAACAACGATCGTTAAATCATTTCCGTTCCGTTGGCTACCCGGATATGGCGAAGCTTTATTATCATCATTGTATGAATGATCTCGAAAAATATACTTACAGGATACTTTATAATCCCCGTTATTTTATAAATAAATTAATGGGTAAAAAGAATCCATTTTATCATATCTGCATTACAAAAAAGGAAACGATTGCTTAACCAATCACTATATCACACCTATCGCCGGTACAGAACCCTGCAGACAGACAGGATTGCGGTGCTTCCGATAGCTATCTTAATGCCGCACAGCGCCTGCAATTGCCGTTGCATCATGTGTGATATCTGGAAAGGCAATAAAAACCTAAAACAGCTTTCTGAAAATGATGTAAAGGATTTACTCAGCAGTTTTAAAAAATTAGAAACAAAACAAGTTGTTATGTCGGGCGGTGAAGCGGCATTGCATCCAAATTTCTTCCGGCTCTGCGAAATATTGCGAAAGGAAAACATCAGGATTACTTTGCTCTCTACCGGGCTTACATTGAAGAACAATGTTCAGCAATTAATTAAAGGGGTTGATGAGATCATCATATCATTGGATGGTGATGAGGAAACCCATAACAGGATCAGGAATATCCCCGATGCATACAAAAAATTAAAAGAAGGCGTTCAGGCTATCAAAACGGCTAAACCAGGTTTCAGGATCACTGGCCGTTCAGTTATTCACCGGCTGAATTTTTTGGTATGGCCGCAGATCATTGAAAGCGCAAAAGAAATTGGGCTTGACCAGGTCAGTTTTTTACCAGCCGATGTAAGCAGTCATGCGTTCAACCGTGAAATAGCATGGAGTGCGGAGAAGCAGCATGAAATAATACCGGAACTCACTGAATTTATTCAACTGCAGGCTGTCATTGATTCAATACTGACCAACAACATGAGTGATTTTGAAAACAGGTATATCGCTGAATCACCGGGAAAGATTCAGAAGATATATAATTATTACGCTGCCCTTTACGGGCTTAATCCTTTTCCGTATAAAAAATGTAATGCTCCATGGGTCTCCGCAGTGATTGAGGCAGACGGAACGATAAGACCTTGCTTTTTTCATCCATCATCCGGGAATATTCATACTGATTCTTTTGACAAAATATTGAACAGTGAATCATCCATCAACTTCAGAAAAAACCTGGATACCGATACCAATGATACCTGTAAAAAATGTGTGTGTTACCTGAACCTGCCACCACGAATGAACCCGGCAGCTAACTAAAAATCAATTCATGAAAAAAATACTTTTCTCACATTCTTATTTCTTGCGCTTCGATCCCAAACAGTGGGCGACCGGCCAGCCCTATGCACCCTTAGGAACCTTATATGCAGCGGCATTAATGAGGGAGAATGGATACACTGTCTCATTGTTCGATACTATGTTTGCTCACGAGCCGGATGAAATAATCCCTGAACTTATAAAATTATCGCCCGGTTTTTTTGTGCTCTACGATGATGGCTTTAACTATCTCACCAAGATGTGCCTGACAAATATGCGTGAAGCCGCATTCCGCATGATAAAACTGGCCAAAGAAAAAGGATGCACGGTGATTGTTTCCAGTTCAGATTCAACAGATCATTATGAACAGTATTTACAGGAAGGCGCAGATTTTATACTGTTGGGTGAAGCGGAACATACATTACTCGAACTGGTAACCAAAATTGAAAAGCAGGAAACTGATTTCATCAGTATACAGGGGCTTGCTTTCCGGCAGAATGATGCCGTGGTAAAAACAATAAGACGACAAGTGTTGAAAGACCTGGATTCGCTTCCTTTGCCTGCCTGGGACATCATCAATATGGACCCGTACCGGCAAACATGGCTGAAGCATACAGGACATTTCTCTATGAATATGACCACCACAAGAGGATGTCCCTTCAAATGTAACTGGTGCGCCAAACCGATTTACGGTAACCGTTATAACTCGCGGTCGCCGCAGAATGTAATAAAAGAATTAAAATTGCTGCAGGAAAAATTCCATGTTAATCATATCTGGTTTTGCGACGACATATTCGGGTTAAAACCGGGTTGGGTAAATGAATTTGCCGATTTAGTTGAAAAAGAAAAAATAAAATTCAGGTTTAAAATACAGGCAAGAGTTGACCTGATGCTGCAGGAAAATTATATCAAAGCGCTTGCCCGTGCCGGTTGTGACAATTCGTGGATGGGCGCCGAAAGCGGTTCGCAAAAGATTCTTGACGCAATGGATAAAGGAACAAAAGTAGAGCAGATTTATGCCGCCACCGCATTACTAAAAAAGCACAATATCAAACCATCATTTTTTATCCAGTTTGGCTACCCGGGCGAAACAAAAGAAGATATAAAAAAGACTATCCGGATGATCAATGAACTATTACCCGCTGAAATCGGTATTTCTGTTTCTTATCCTTTGCCGGGAACATTATTTTATGAAAAAGTAAAATCAGAATTGAAAGAAAAAACCAACTGGACAGATTCTGATGAACTGGCACTGATGTTCAGGAATACCTATCAGCCCGGGTTTTACAGGCAATTACATCGCTATGTTCATAAAAGTTACCGGAAACATATTGCATTTGACAATATCAGGAAATTTATTAGTCAACCATTAAAAATAAATGGGACAATAATCAAGAAAGCGTTATCGGCATTCTACTACGTCCCTTCATCCATTATTGAAAAAATAAAATTGGAACAATTAGAAAAAGCAAGGTAGAGTGTCAGTTTGTTTTGTCATCCACCGTTGGCGGACAGCTTGTCCCGATACTTCGGGAAAGCATCTGATATCAGATACCTCCTCCGTTGGAATGACAA
>Ga0105249_10005886_pt1 | contig 10613 bp, 6 predicted proteins | sample KBSS44metaG_FD_81522 | JGI IMG/M metagenome (GOLD analysis project Ga0105249, IMG submission 81522) | Switchgrass rhizosphere microbial communities from Kellogg Biological Station, Michigan, USA - KBS S4-4 metaG | ecosystem: Host-associated > Plants > Roots > Rhizosphere > Soil | place...
GCGAGCGTCGAGGTCTGACGCTCCAGGAAATTGCGAAGCAGACCAAGCTTCCGCAACGACATCTCGAAGCTCTCGAGCAGGACAACCTCGGCCTGTTGCCGAGCTTCTACCAACGAGCGGAGATCCGCACGTATGCGCAGGCGGTCGGGCTCGACCCAAGCATTCTCAAGGCACAGCTCGATTCCGAGCTGAAGCCGATAGAGGCGCCCGCTCCACCGCTCGAGGTTCCGAAAGCATCAGCACCTCAACGCACACGCACGCTCACCGCGATGGCGCTCGTCGTGATTACGGTGGCCGGACTGGGGTATGCGATTGTGCAACGCACGCGGATGCCCATCTCCGAAGCGGTGCAGAGCGTTCAATCGGAATCAGCGGCGCCGCCGTCGGCATCCGCGAAGAGCGCTGAGCCCGTCTCGGTCGAGCAGCCAGACGCCATCGCTGCGTCTGACGTCCGTATCGCAGCGCCAACCGAGACCACCGAGACCCGTCCGCAGGCAGATGAGCCTCGACCACCCGTGAACGCAGTTACCGAGTTGGTCGTGACCACCGAACCAGCGGGAGCGCGCGTCACCGTGAATGGCATCGCATGGGGCGTGTCGCCAGTCACTATTCGCCATCTGCCGGCGGGCGACAAACATATACGCGTGACCCTGGAAGGCTACGCCTCGCAAGAACGAGTGCTGAAGCTCGACGCGGGTCAGCAGCGCGCGCTCGATATTTCTCTCGAGACTACGCCTTAAGGGCAGGCTTTAGTAAGACATCAACGCCCAAATTCCAACTCCCAACTCCCAAATGCATCGGTTCTTGGGAGTTGCATCTTGGGAGTTGGGAGTTAGGAGCTGACAGCGCGCGCGTCGTCGCGCGCGCCGCTTCCACCCTCCCGCCTTCTACTTGTTCTACTTGTGAGAGGCGAACACCGTGACCTCGCCCGCCTTGGTGAACGCGAGGACGTCGTACGGTTGCGGTTTGACGCTGGCGACCTCCATGCCAGGAGATCCGATCGGCATACCGGCCACGCCAATACCGGCGACCGCCGGTCGTTCCTTGAGAAGACGCTGCACATCGGTGGCCGGAACGTGCCCTTCGATGACATAGCCGCCGACGATGGCGGTGTGGCAGGACCTCGCCTGACGCGGAACACCGTGCTTGGTCTTGATCGCGTCTATGTCTTCGACGTCAGAGACGGTGGCAGAGAATCCCGCCTTGCGTAAGTGTTCGACCCACAGTGAGCAACAGCCACAAGTCGGGTCCTTGTAGACCTGCACCGCCGGTCCTTTTTGTTGCGCAGCAGGCCGAACACCGGTCGCGGCGAGCATCGAGAGAATCCCCAAGAGCTGTCGGCGTGTCATAGGCTGAATCGCCTCACAGATACAAATAGGTCAAAAGTCAAAGGTCAAAGGTCAAAAGTCAGGGCAAAGGTGAATAAGCATCAAGTACCAGATGCAGAGTAATAGGCATCAGGTATTTCGTGCAAAGTGCTGCATCTTGCCGGACCAGCCCGATTTCAGTTGCTCGCGAGCCGTTGCCCATTACGCCCAATACCCAAGCTTGGTACTTTAGACCGAACGGCCTGGTACGTTTGACTTTACTTTTGACTCTTGACATTTGACCTTTGACTTGAAGCATTCTCAATCGACAAGATGCCGCGGTGATAGCATGCGCGCCATGGGACTCGATGATCGACGAACGTTTCTCAAAGTCTCGGCGCTGACTGGCGCGAGCGTCCTGACAGAGCTCGCGACGGGCTCCAGCGCGCAGGCGCAAAGCGCCCCGCCGGCAGCGAAGAGCGTAGAAACATCGGTGCTCTCCATCGCGTACGAGGAGGCCGGCGATCCGAACGGGTTCCCCATCATTCTTCTGCACGGCTTCCCCGACGATGTCCGCGCATTCGACGAGGTCGTGCCGCCGCTGACCAAGGCGGGATTTCGTACGCTGGTTCCATACCTGCGCGGGTACGGCCCGACACGATTTCGCGATCCGGCCGCGCCGCGCATGGCCGAACAGGCCGCCATCGGCCAGGACGTCATCGACTTTGCGGATGCGTTGCGCGCACAGCGGTTTGCAGTGTCTGGATACGATTGGGGCGGCCGCGCTGCGGCGATCGCGGCTGCCCTTCATCCGGATCGCGTACGCGCGACAGTACTGATCGGCGGCTATACCGTTCAAAACACGATTGCACCGCAGCCGCCGGGTGCGGCGGCGGCCGAACACCGCCTCTGGTATCAGTACTACTTCAACACCGAGCGCGGGCGTGCCGGGTTGCAATCCAATCGACATGAGATCTGCCGCTACCTGTGGCAGCAGTGGTCGCCGAGCTGGCACTTCACCGACGACACCTACCAGCGTACTGCTCCGTCCTTCGACAACCCCGACTTCGTTGACGTCGTGATTCATTCCTACCGGCATCGCATCATGAATGCACCGGGAGAGCCACGTTTCAAGGAGGTCGAAGCCCGACTCGCAGAACGACCGCGGATTCAGGCTCCTTCAATCACCCTGTATGGTGCCGAGGATGGCATCGCGCGGCCACCGATGGAGTCACCACCCGCGGAACGTGCGGCATTCGAACACCTCGTCGCTCGTCGCGTCGTTCCCGGGGTGGGTCACTTCATGCCGCGCGAACGGCCGGAGGCGGTGTCGTCAGCGCTGCTCGAACTGTTGGCGTCGACAAAATGACAAGCGATCAAGGCGGGTCTGCCTTCGACATGGCTCAGGCCAGGGAAGACCCGCCTCTACGTCATTGTTAAGAGCTCACCGCTTTGCATCGACGCCAACGATCGGCGCGAAGAACTCGCGTAGATCGACGCCGCTTGCCTCTTCGAAGGCCAGTCGCAACGCCTCGGTTGTCACCGACCGGCCAAAGTTCCTGCGCGTGTAGAGTCGAACGCCCTTCCAGAAGTTGCTGTCGCCGACTCGTTCCCGCAGATCGTGCAGCACGAGCGCACCCTTCTGATAGACCAGCGTGCGGTCATCAGCCGATGGCCGATTCCATGATGGAAACACGAGAGCGCGGTCGTTGCCTCGAGCGACGACCTGCTCGTATCTGGTTCGCATGGCACTGATGTCGGCCAGGTAGGTGGCGCGGCCAAAGCGACGCTCGCGATAGGCGGCGGCCATGAAGGTCGCAAACCCCTCGTTCAGCCAGAACTCCGTCCAGGCATGGCACGTCACCATGTTCCCCCACCACTGATGCGAGAATTCGTGCGCGAGCAGCCCGATCGCTGTTCGATCCGCGAGAACCGCCCGGCCGTACTCCTCCGATACGAGCGACAATCCCGCCATCTCCTGCCCTGCGGTCCTCGCGACCAGCGCCTGCGCGTATGTCCGCCACGGGTACGGGACGCCGGAGCGTTCCTCGAAGAAACGCAGTATCTGACGCGACTCGCCAAAGATTGCGCGTATCTCGTCCGGAGAGAAGCCGTCCGCGAAGTACTGAAGCGTGACTCCCAACTCGCGATCGCTCACCTCTGAGAACCTGCCAACGGCGAACCCGAATGTGTACGCCGGCATCGGCCGTTCCTGCAGCCATTCCACGACGTCGACGCCGGCCGACACCGGGCGCCGGGAGATCTGACGCCCACTGGCTGCTCCCGTCCAGGGTCGGGGAACATGCAGACGAAGACGGACGGTGGCGCGCGCGCCGGGATCGTCAACGGAAGGCATCCATTGAGGCGTGGAAAATATCGTGTAGAGCTGCTCCCGCTCCGGTGCAAACACCAACCCTGACGTGGGCCGGCCGTGGTATCTGACTGCGATCGTGCGTGCGCGCCGATCGTTGCCGGGCGGTAATTCGATCTGCAGTAACGCCGAATCGATTTGAAACGTCAGCGGACGACCACCCTCCATCACCTCATCGATCTCGAGGACACCACGATTCAGCGTGACGTGGCTCGTGCCGGCGCCGGGAACTTGCACGGTCAGTGATACGAGGCCATCAACGGTGCGTGCGTCGAGCTGAGGACGGAGTTCGACGTCGTAGTGCGTGATCGCGAACGCACGCGCGCTGACGGGCAGCGACTGCGCAGTCACTATCGAACCCAACAGCGAGAGCGTCAGCGCAACGATACTGCGTTCCCTGCCTGAAGGGGGTTTCGTCATGTCGCGTGTGCAGTTCGTCGTCAGCGAAGTATGCCTCATCGCAGTCGCATGATGGCCTCGCTAAATTGACCTATTTTCTTCGACGCGAGCAAGAGGCGTCTAACAGGATGCTGAACAACGCGTCAACGCCCAACCTCCAACTCCCAAAGGCCCATTCACTGGAAGTTCGAAATTGGAAATTGGGAGGTATCTGTTTACCGGGTCCGACCTATAACCACGAAGGCAGAAGCCACGAAGCTCACGAAGACAAGCCACTGAGACGCAGACAACCAAATGCATTCAACAGGTTGGCATGGTAAGCGACGCGCGGACACCTGATCGCGTCATTAACCCGGTTGGTGAGATCGGAGGTGGCGGTGAAAATGGATTACCACGGAGACGCGCCGTTCTGAGTTTATAGCGGAGGGTCTTTCGAGACGCCGTGATTTTTGGAGATTCCCACACACCGAGGCACAGAGGCACAGAAATACGTGACTGTCGAGTGGCTCTGAATTGTGCGGGTGGCCCGGCCCGTTGGCCGGGCCACCCGCTGATGTCCACGAGTGAGCACATGCGGCTCCGCGTTTCCGCGCCTCCGCGGCTTGTGATCAGTAATTGTCGTGCGCCGCGGACCGGACGTTGGCGTCAGATGGATCCTCGGTGCCCTCGGTGCCTCGGTGTGTCGTGGACAGCGTGACGAGCGGGCCAGCGGCTGACCCGCTAAACAAATACGTTGGGAGTTGACAAGGCGCGTCTGAAGACGCGCCTCTACGTGATCAGAAGTCGACCGTGACACCGAGCTTCGCGACGCGGGCGTCCAGCACGTCCTGCGGATTCAGCCACGTCGTGGTAACGGGGCTGTAGATCTGGTTGTAGGTGAGGACGGTCGAGACGTTCAGCAGGTTATAAAAATCGACCTGCAGTTTCGTTCGCGCGCGACCGAATCTCAACAGCTTCGCGAGACGCAAATCGAGCTGATTGACACGATCGCCATAGAGCGTCCCCGGCTCGATCAAGTTGACCGTGACGTTGGCCACGCCGCCAGATGGCGGACGGCCGAGCGACTGCGCCACGATGGCCGCGGGAACGTTGTAGTTCGCCGCCAACTGCACGCCCGGGTTGCTGCGGAACGTCGTGCTGACCTCCACGTCCACTTTGGGAACGAGGTACGTGCCGAGGCCTCGGAACTGCGTGAGGAATCCGGACGCGAGGTGACAGTATTGCAGCGGCATCGCGCCCGACTGATTGACGCCCAACGCGCTCGGACCTGGAATCGAAACGCCGATGGTGACCGTCTGCGGTGGCACGAGGCTCTCGGGGACCTTCTCGGCGACCGCGCAGAAGTCCATCACGGTCTGCCCGGTGCTGGTGCCCAGCTGCAACGTCAGGCCATTCAGCGTGCGTGCGCTCACCGTGAAATCGACACCGTTCCAGTGATGAGCGTACTTGCCGTAATCGCTGGCCGCCTGCACCTGATAATCGACGACCCCGAAGAGTTGAGGAGCGACGTCGTGGAGGCCAGAAACGACATAGCCGCCGCCGCCCGGGAGTCGCGGGTCGACCGGCGCCGTGATGTCGTAGCGAGTGAAGTCCGAGGCATTCACGGCAAGATTGCGAGTGATGTACTGCCCGTACCACCACCGCTTGTTGAACTGAACTTCCGCTGCAATGCGCGGGAGAATCTCGTGCTGAAGCGCCACGCCTATCTGTGTGTCCCACGGGCGAAGGCCGTTGAGCAGTTTGTCCGCATAGCTCAGGCCGGCATTCAACGTCCCGAAGTTCGTATTGGCAACGCCACCGCACGAGTCGCCGCCGATAGAACGAAGATCCTGGGCTTTTGGATTCAACAGATCGCAGTCGGGAATGAAGTTTCGATTCGCGTCCGTCCAACTACGGTCGGCACGAGTCGCAATCTGCGATGTCGGTGCCGCGCCGGTGAAGATGCCGCCGTTCTGCGCCGGGTAGAGATAGCGTCCCCAGTTCGCTTTGACCGAGGTCTTCCCTGTTCCGAAAAGATCGTAGGCAGCGCCCACTCTCGGGCTGACATTGTGAAAGGTCACGCCGTCGGCTTTGTCGATGGTCGTCACCGTGGGGAAGAAGCGAGTCCCTCCGATACGCGCGCTCGGATAGTAGCTCCATGCGTGGTCGTACCTGACGCCGCCCTGCAGTGTCAGACGCTTCAACGTCCACTGATCCTGGACGAACAAGGCATCGAAACGGGTGCGCCACTCGCTCTCGAACATGCCCGAGAACTCCGTGATCTGATTCGGGACTCCGTTGTTGAATCGGTACTGGACGGCATCGGGAGGCGCCGGGTTCGATTCCTGGCTGTCGTAGTTCCACAGGCCGTTGTAGCCGAACTTCATGTTGTGCGCACCGGTCACGTACGAGAAGTGCGCCTTCCAGGTGTTCGACGAGATCCAGCCGGTCGATTTGTCGCCACACGCCGGACTGTATGAGCGATAGCACAGACCCGGGATGCTCCCGCCCTGTTCGGACACGGCGATCAGATTAGTGGTCGGGTTGCCGGGCGCTGCTCCTCCTCCCCAACGGTTGTTGTACGCGCTCCATCCCACATCGAGCAGCGCCTTGTTCGAGATCGTGTCCACCCAGTTCACTTGCGTGATGCGGTTCGGCGGCGTCGAATACGTCGCGGTTTCGGGTGCAGTCGTCGCGCTTCCACCGATAATCCAACCGTCGGTGTTGTCGCGACACGCGTTGCCGGCCGTCGAACCGGGCCACCGCGCCCCCGAGCATCCCCACTGTTCGTCCCAGAAGCCGGTGAGCTTGTTCTTCTCGCTGATTTGCCACGTCAATCGCACGGCGCCGGATCGCGTCTTGCCCGCGCCACGCGCCGGCCTGCTCTGATCGGCTTCGTAGCTCCACGAGTTCGGGTTGCCGGCATTGAGATTGGCCCACATGCCGGGCACCGACATCGAGTTACCCTGATTGCGCAGCCAGGAGAAGAACCACAGCTTGTCTTTCTTGATGGGACCACCCAGGCTGACATCAGCATCCCATAACTCGAGCAAGTCACCCGGCGACCGCAAACCTGCAGCCTTCAATTCGTCGGTGAAGTTGCTGCTCTGCAGCGAATCGTTCGAGTAGAAGAAGGACGAGCCACCGTTGAAGTTATTCCCACCGGTCTTCGGGACGATGTTCATGTAAGGTCCACCGGTTTCCACTTCGCCGAGACCACCGGACGTGGCAAAGGTCACTTCTTCGACGTTCCCGGTGTTGACCTGATATCCCGACACACCGCCACCGCCGCGCGAGGCACCCACGTTCATGCCACCGACCAGGAGCCGCCCCTCGCTCGTCGGACCACCGTGAATGCCGAACGTGATCATCGACGGCGTCAATTGCATCGAATTGGGAGTACCGGTGACGCCAGGCATCAGCAGCAGCAAGCCGTTCCAGCTCCGAGCCGCGGGCACACTGGCGACGAGCTCTCCGCTCAACACCGCCTGCCGGGTGGCGTTCTGCACATCGACGACAGGGGTCTCACCTGCAACGGTGATCGTCTCCTCGAGCCCGCCCACGGACATCTCGATGTTGACTGCCACCGTCCCTGATCCACTCAGCTCGATGCCGGTCCGCGCAACCGTGTTGAATCCGGGGAGCGTGAAAGTCAGCGTGTAAGTGCCGGGCCGCAGATCGACGATGCGGTACACTCCGGTGCCATCGGTCACAACCGAACGCACTTTTTCGATCAACGCCGGGCTCGCGGCTTCGACAGTGACGCCTGGAAGAATGGCGCCGGACGGATCTCTGACCGCGCCGGCAAGGGCTTGTGCATGGACGATGGATGGCGAAAGCGCGACGAGCCCCAATAAAAGGAGCACTCTCAAAGCTCGTTGTTGCATGTAGTCCCCCTGAAGCCACGCAGTATTAGTCAGGGTGCTCAGCAACTGAATCCCCAGAAACAGGTAGACCGGTAAAGAATCTTGATTGGATGAGCTTCTTGCCTTTTTCGCGCCGAACGACTGAGATCACTCACATGATCACGATTCGCAAGAGCGAAGACCGTGGCTACACCGACGCCGGGTGGCTACGCTCAAACGCCACGTTTTCTTTTGGCGCGTATCAGGATCCGAACTTCGTGGGCTTCCGAGTCCTGCGCGTGCTCAACGAGGATCGCATCGCGCCCGGCAAGGGATTCGGTCCGCATAGCCATCGCGACATGGAAATCTTGACCTACATGGTCGACGGCCGCCTCGCCCACCGCGACAGCCTGACCGGGCCGCACGTCCTCGGACGCAACGAGCTTCAAGCAATGACGGCCGGCGACGGCATCGTGCACAGCGAGTTCAACGCCTCGGAAACGGAGCCTTCACACTCGCTTCAGATCTGGATCGACCCGCGAGCGGAAGACCTGACTCCTTCGTACCAACAGGTCGCGTTTGCCCCGCAGGACAAACGCGGGCGCCTGCACCTGCTGGCCGCGCCCGACGCTGCCGACCCGGCGCACACAGCCGTCATCAACCAGGATGCGCGCGTGTTCGTGACCGAAGTCGATGCGGACCACCGCGTGACTCACGCCCTGCCAGAAGGACGACACGCATGGATTCAGGTGGTACGGGGCGCCATCGACGTCAACGGCACGTCGCTGCAGCAAGGCGACGGGGCCGCTATCAGTGACGAGCGCACCGTGACCGTCTCAGGTAACGGCGAAGTCCTGCTCTTCGATCTCCCCTGAGAACGGTCATGGCCCAACCTGGTGTAGTCGTCGTGTTCTCGTCCCGATGTGGCGCCACCGAAACGATCGCACATGCGGCCGCAGTCGGCGTCGTCAATGCGCGTGCACTTCCGCGCCTGCGCCGGCTCGCGGATGATGGGCTTCCGGCCCAAGCCGACTGCGCCGATACGTTCCGCCGGATGCGGAAAGAGTACGTGCCGCCGACCGAGAAGGACCTGGCCGGGTCGCCCGCGCTGATCATCGTTCCCACCGCGGGTATGACACCGGCGTCAGACGCGTGGCAGTCGTTCATTGCGCTGCTCGACCGGCTGGCGTCCGCGGGCACGCTGACAGGAAAGATCGCCGCTGTGATCGACACCGGCAACAGTCAGACCGTCGCGAGCTTCTCGTCGGCACTCGCGGCGCGCGGGTTCGCGCTGATTACGGCGGAAGGCTCCGATGCTAGGGCACACGGGCGCGCCGTCGGCGCAGCCATCATGCGCAGCGTGGGCCAACCGACGCGCTGACGTCGCTGCAGTCCTTTTCATCGTGTCGGCGCGAAGTATGTCGGCGCCACGCGCGTCATTCTGACCCGCTCGTCACACAACACTCGTCATTCACACGACGACTCAGCTGGCAGGTAGGTTGCGGTCCTCGCAGGTTCGATCGTCAGTCCAGCGCAGTCCAGCGCGCTGACGATTTTGGCAGGTGCGCGTGTTCGACGTGCGCCTCTTGTCGGGCAGTCAGCTGCGCAGCCGGAGGAACGTCTCATGCCGGTCAGGATGTTGTTCACGGTGCTGGTGTTCGTATCGGCCATCTTCATCATGCGTTCGTCGGCGCAAGCCCCCGCGGCGAGCGGACCATTCGTTGCCGGCGAGATCATCGTGAAATTCAGGCCTGGCGTCGCCGCCAGCACGAAAGCTGACCTGCATCGGCAGGGTGGAACGACCGTCAGGAAGGAAATTGCGCGCACCGGCCTGCAACTCGTGACCGTGCCGCGCGGCACCGAGACGGCGGCTCTCGCACGTTACCGCGGCAATCCTAATGTGCTGTATGCGGAACTGAACTTTGTCCGCAGCTTGCCGGAGCCACTGTCGCATTCGCCAGGGTCCGAGATCGTACCGGGTGATTACTACTTCGACGAACAGTGGGCGCTTCACAATACAGGCCAGTACTTCCAATGCCTCCCCCTCCTTGGCGATGAATTTTGCTTTTACGTTGGGACCCCCGATGCAGATATCGACGCGCCCGAAGCGTGGGCACTCTCGACGGGAACCAGCGTCCGAGTCGCCGTTATCGATACTGGCATCGATTACACCCATCCCGATCTCGCGGGACGATTCATCGGCGGATGGGACTTCGTCAACAACGATAGCGACCCGATGGATGATCACGGACACGGCACTCACGTCGCCGGCACGATCGCAGCGCAGATCAATAATCCGACCGGCGACCCAGCAGCGGAAGAAGGCGTCGCCGGCATCGCGCCCAATGCGTTGATACTGTCGTACAAAGTCTGCACGCCGGATGGCCAGTGTGACGACTTCGCCATCGCACAAGCGATCGATCGCGCGGTGACAGATGGGGCGAAAGTGATCAACATGAGCCTCGGCGGTACCGAGTTGTCTCAGGCGATGTTCGATGCGGTCCAGGACGCATGGGCAGCCGGGTTGGTCATTGTCGCTGGTGCCGGAAACGATGGCGCGACCACACCGTTTTACCCCGCTGCCTTTCCGAATGTCATCGCCGTCGGGGCGTTCGACGAGGACCATCGCCGCGCGTCGTTCTCGAACTACGGCAATTGGGTTGATATCTCGGCACCTGGAAACGTCATCATGTCGACAGTTCCAATGTCGCA
>Ga0105249_10005888_pt1 | contig 10611 bp, 10 predicted proteins | sample KBSS44metaG_FD_81522 | JGI IMG/M metagenome (GOLD analysis project Ga0105249, IMG submission 81522) | Switchgrass rhizosphere microbial communities from Kellogg Biological Station, Michigan, USA - KBS S4-4 metaG | ecosystem: Host-associated > Plants > Roots > Rhizosphere > Soil | place...
AAGGCGAAGGTCGCCAGTCGTCGGAGTATACGAGAGCTGAGACCGAGTCCGGCGACACGCAGTAAACCGCCGCAAACAGTGGCTAACGTTTCTTTTTCCGCCTGTTAACCGGAGGGTTGCTGTTTCGAGTCCAGCCCGAGGAGCCAAAACCGTTCGGCCCTTACTGCTTGTCCCCTCACGTTTTTGGCTCTCTATCGCTTGCCCTCGCTCCGCTCGGGCGGCCGCCTTCGGCGGGTGTCCCAGCCAGGCAACGCGTTTGTCGGCGCGAGATCGGTTCGCCGGACCCGGTCGCGAACATCAGCGATTCTGGCTCTGTGTGCTTCACACAATCGCGCCAGTCCACAGTCAGTTGCACCGCAGCCTCTGACAACGGAATCTGCCGGACTCCGGCAGCAGTCTTCGGCGTGCTGAACATGCCGTCGTAGACCGCCTCACGCACGATCAGGCTCTGACCAACTTCGTCGAAGTCTCGCCAACGAAGGGCAAAGAGCGACGCCGCGCACCCGAGGTGCTGCCCTTCGCTGGCGCAGAGACGCCGGCCGGCTGGTCAGCGGCCACGGCAGGCCTCACGCGCGACGTCCAGACCGACGTTGAGGGCCTCGGCGGTCTCGAATCTTCCAAGGCCGGTTTGGCCGATACCCTCGAAAAAGTGATAGAGCTGGGAACCGGTCCTGATGCGGCGTTCGCTCAGGACTTCCACGACGTGGTGAAGTTCGTGACCAATCGACTCGACAAGCTTGCGTCCAGGCGCCTTGCGAAGATTGACACGAATCTGCAGAACTCGGTACGACCCGGCAATCGTGACCGACAGCAGGAGGCACGCGGGCACCTCATGTTTGCACTCACCTTCATCCGCGTACACGAGTACGTCGCCTGCATCGATCACCTCGACGAGGCGGCGGAATGTGGCCGACCGCGCGGTGCCTTCGGCGATGGCGCCCTTGATACGCGCGCTATGGGAGCGGATTCGCACGACGGTGTATGGGTCCTGCGCCACCATGGACTCAGCCGCGACGACGCATAAGGCGGCGACCAGCATGGCGTGAACCCTCGGGACTCGAGCGCGAGAGGCGAGAGCGGCAATCGTCATGGCGTCCTCGCTACTGAAGGCGGAGCTGAACGCCCAAACGGGGCAGAGTGCCGAAACAGGCCCAGATTTCCCAGCGATCGGGTGAGGGCGGCGCGGGCAACGGAGTAGACTGGGCGGCGTCGGTATGACGGTTGACCGCGCGCGCAACGTCGAACGACTCTGCCAAGCTGCGCTCGAGCGGTCCCCCTCGGAACGCCCGCGCTTTCTGGCTGAGATGTGCAATGGAGACGATGACCTCGCGCGCGAGGTCGAATCGCTGCTCGCGCGCGAGGACGCAGCAGCGTCGTTTCTCGAGACCCCCGCTCTGGCGCTCGCGGCGGCGATGAACACCGATTCGCCAGCCTTGTTCGCCGGCCAGCAGATCGGGTCCTACACGATCGGCGCGCGAGTGGGCGTTGGCGGAATGGGCGAGGTGTACCGGGCGAGCGATGCGTCGCTCGGCCGCGAGGTGGCGATCAAAGTCCTGCCGACCCTTTTTACCCGGGACCCCGAACGCCTCGCTCGATTCGAGCGTGAAGCACGGCTCCTGGCTTCGCTAAACCATCCCAATATCGAAACCATTCACGGCGTCGAGCACCAGGATGGTATCCACGCACTCGTACTCGAAATCATCGAGGGAGAGACGCTGGCCCATCGTCTGCGCACCGCCACGTCTGGGACGCGCGCTGGGCTGCCGATCGTCGATGCCCTGACGATTGCGCGACAGATCACAGAGGCGCTTGAAGCGGCGCACGAGAAGGGCATCATCCACCGCGATCTGAAGCCCGCCAACATCAAGATTCGGCCCGATGGCCTGGTGAAGGTGCTCGACTTCGGCCTGGCAAAGGAGACCACCGGTGACGCCGAGGAACGTACGCGCCCAGGAGTAATACTCGGCACGGCCGGCTACATGAGCCCCGAGCAAGCGCGGGGCGAGCCGATCGACAAGCGGACCGACATCTGGGCGTTCGGCTGCGTTCTGTACGAGATGCTTACTGGCTCCGCAGCGTTTGCCGCACTCTCGACCGCAGAAACGTTGAGCGCGGTGCTCACAAGCGAACCTGACTGGTTGCGCCTACCTCCGGACACTCCAGACAGCGTGGTACGACTGGTACGCCGCTGCCTTGCCAAGGATCAGAAGCGCCGCTTGTCCGATATCCACGATGCACGTCTCGAACTCGACGAGCCACGGAGTGAGGCGCCTGTGGGCACTCGGCTCGCGAGTCGCGCGCGCGGCTTCCGGCGTCTCTCGTGGGTGGCGGTTGGACTCTTGCTGGTCATGACGACGGCGATCGGTATCGTGTTGGGGGCGATCCCGCGGACCGCATCGCCGCGCCCGCAGGTGCGCTTCCAGATCGACGTACCACCAACGTCCTACCCAGACTCACTTGCCATCTCGCCTGACGGCCGCAGGATTGTCTATTCCGCGCCGGGCACATCCGACGATGGCCGGGAGCAATTGTGGTTGCACGCTCTGGACGACTCGTCGGCGCAGCCTCTCGCTGGCACCGAAGGCGGTCGACGCCCCTTCTGGTCGCCCGATAGCCGTTCGATCGCGTTCTTTGCCAACGCGAACCTCAATCGGATGGACATCGAGACAGGCACTGTTGTGCCGCTGGCAGAGGCACCCGGGTTACGTGCAGGCACCTGGAACGCCGACGGGACCATCCTCTTCGTAACACTGGGAGGGAGCGGAGTGCTCCGGACAACGGACCGAGGCCACGACCCGGTGGCGCTCGAGATGGCGTCGGCTGTGGACGGCAACCCTCAATATCCGCGCTTCTTGCCCGATGGTCGTCGCTTCCTGTACTCGGCTACTCCGTTTCCGCAAGGCATCTACGTTGCCCAGCTCGGTAGTCCGGAGCGTCGGCGCCTGGTCAACGGGACGGCTGGTGAGTACTTGCCTTCCGGACAGCTACTGCACATCCGCGACGGGAACCTCTTCGCGCAGCGGATCGATCCGGCCACACTGGAGCTGACGGGAGACCCAGTTCAAGTCGCAGAGGCCGTCATCGCGATGACCGTTGCCGGGGACGGCACCGTGGCATTTCGTTCCGGCGACATGGCCGGGCGCGAGTTGGTGCGGTTCGATCGGTCTGGCAAACAGATCGGACCATCGTTAGGTTCGGGATCCGGTCCGACCCTGTCTCCAGATGCTCACCGCCTTGTTTTCACTCGAGCGGCGTTAGGCGTCCAGAGGCCCGATATCTGGACCTTCGATCTCGCCCGAAATGCGTCCAGCAACCTCACGGTTGGGCAGCGGGCCAACAACAGTCCCCTGTGGTCGCCCGACGGCACTCGCATCGTCTTCGCGTCCCCGAGACCGGAAAACGGCAAACCCTTTGGGCTGTACGAACGTTCGGCCGCTGGCGGTGGGCACGAACAACTCTTGTTGCAGACAGACCAGGCCGTGATCCCCAATGCTTGGTCCCCCGACGGCCGCTTTCTGATCTACCGCACGGGCCCGACCGCGCTGGACTTCGACCTGTGGGTACTCTCTCTCGACGACAATCAAACCTTTCCATTTGCGCGGACGAAGCTTGCCCAGCGTGAGGCGCAGTTTTCGCCGAATGGGCAGTGGGTCGCGTACCAGTCGAACGAGACGGGGCGTTTCGAGATCTACCTCCGCCCCTTTTCTGATGATGGGCGAACGAGAATCACTGTCACCAGCACCGGTGGCGTCCAGGTGCGCTGGCGACGCGACGGCCGCGAACTCTTCTACTTCGGGTTGGACAACACGCTGATGGCGGTCCCGATACAGGTGAGCCAGACAGGTGACCTGCTCCCTGGTTCGCCCGTTCGGCTCTTCAGGACCAACGTCGAGGCCGGCGAAGGCGTGGGAATTCAGGACTACGACGTGTTGGCAGATGGGACTTTCTTGGTCAGCAGGACGAAAGAGGTGACCGCACCCATCACCGTCGTGTTGAACTGGCAGCCCAAGCCTTGAGTCGAAGCGAACACCGACCGACAGAACTCCTCCTTGCATGGAGCCGCGGCGAGGCCAGGGCGCTCGAGCAGTTAGTGCCTCTGGTCCACGACGAGCTGAAGCGGCTGGCGCGGAGGCACATGGCTCACGAGCGCCCCGACCACACGCTGCAGGCCACGGCGCTCGTCAACGAGGCATATTTGCGCCTCATGGACCTGAAGCAGATGCAGTGGCAAAACCGCGCCCACTTCTTCGCGATGTCGGCGCGCGTGATGCGGCGGATTCTCGTGGATTTCGCGCGCGCCAAACGCAACGAGAAGCGGGGCGGCAGTATGCCCAAAGTGACATTCGACGAGGCGCTGCTCCCGGCCCGGCGAACCAACCCTGATCTCCTGTCGCTCGACGACGCGCTGTGCGCCTTGGCAGCGTTATACCCGCGCAAGAGCGACGTCGTCGAGTTGCGCTACTTCGGTGGCCTCAGCCTCGAGGAGACGGCCGAGGCCCTCCACGTGTCGGTCGATACCATCAAGCGCGATTGGCGCTTCGCGAAGCTATGGCTGTTCCGGGAACTGGAAAGACGTTGACAAGAGTGAATGCCGCCAGTCGATGCCGCACGTTCGTCGGTCCCCGCAAACAATTTCTCGACAGCATGCACTGTTTCAGCGCCCTGATGCGCCTTGATCGACGAGAACCGATCGAGCTGGCCGGCTGCTGGGCCGGCGCCTCGTCGTTCGTGGAGGAACCTCCATGACAGCTCCTGTTACGCTCCCGCTCCTGGCCACCGTCGTCTGGATTTCCGCAGCCACGATTGCCGCGGCCCAAACTCCAATCAGACCCGACGCGGAATGCAAGCCCTTCTCGTTTGCCGCTCTTGGGGACACCGCGTATACGCCCGATGCCGAGCGAGAACTGGTCGAGCTCATCACCGATACCCTGAATCACGAGAACACGCGCTTCGTCGTTCATGTCGGCGATTTTCAGGCCGATCCTCGCACCGTCACGAATTTTCCTGATGCTCTGCTCGGCACCACCGCGTCCCAACTCCAGCGCCCTCAGGACATCCTTTTCTCGCTCAACAAACCGTTCATCCTGACACCCGGCGACAACGACTGGGCCGATACGGTACGTCCGCCGGTCAACAACCCAGACCCGATTGGAACCCTCAATGCCGTGCGGACGCTCTTCTACAGCAGCACCAACGTCGAATTTCCTTTCGACGTTGTCAGTCAACCCGAGGAGTTCCCGGAGTTCTTCGAGTACATCGAGAATCGTCGGTGGGAGATCGCGCAGCCGCGCCGTGCGGAGAGCGCCAATGATTCACGCTCTTGTCGCATCGTCTTCGCGACGATTCACACAATCTCAGACGACAACGGACTGGCGCACTCGTCGCAGGCTGTCCGAGACGAGTCAGCACGTCGAGTTCTCGCGAACCAGGCCTGGCTCGAGAATGCGTTCAAGGTGGCGGCGAAAGAGGGCGCACGGGGCGTGGTGATTTTCACGCAGGCCGCAATCAATTTCGCGAGTCCTTCGGCTGGATTCAAGCCGATGATGGACTTGCTGACAGCAAAGGCCGAAGAGTTCGATCCCGCCCTGCAGATCCTGTTGATTTATGGCGATGCGCACCAGTTCGTGGCGAACAAGCCGCTTCCAGGTTCCGTCATTGTGTCACCGACCGGTGCCATTCGCTTCCGACAAAGGGAAAACTTCACGGCCATCCAGGTTCCAGGATTTCCGCAAGGAAATCCGGGTGCCACGGGTCGAATCAAGGTGAATGTGAACTTCGCCGATCCCGATCTCTTCGGTCTTTATCTGTCGACGCGCAACGAGCGAGGGTTGCAATGAGGCCGCCGCGGGCACGGTCTACAGAAGTGTCGAGACGAGCGGTGTCTATGAGAAATCCATATGGTCGCAGAGAACACGCGTCCAGAGACCCGCGGTCCAGTTATGTGGTTCCCGACCTCGCACGGAGTCCACCACGAGAGATCCGCGGCGAAAGCTGATGGCAAGCGGCGCGAACGATTGACCGCGCTGAGCTGATGTCGGAGCGCGAGAATCTCGAGGTGCAGCGCTGCGCGCGACCGGACCAAGAACCGAAGCGAGTGGAGCAGCGAGACAACGACGGACGCCACGGATCGAGCCTATCGGAGAGCTCGCGTAACCTCAATCGACGCAGTGCGGACGGAGTTTCTGGTAGGCACACCCGCCAGTTCGCGCTCGAATTGCGCCATGGATTCGTTGGCCCATGTCCAGTGTCGAAACTGGCACGCGAGGCGATTGCCGGACGCGCTCTCCAACGCTCCACTCGCCAGTGCCTCCGTCGTCAGCACGTCGCGTTCGGGGGGGCCGCGCGTGGCCGGCCGCTCTTGGTTCGCGGAATTCGAACGACGCGGTTCAGAGAGTCCACGTAGTCTGAGCTAGACTCAGCCCGTTCCTAGATACGTGTTGGGCTGCGAGGCCCTGACAGGAGGCCGTATGGTGCGTCGCTTTTCCGGTGGTTCGACGATGGGACTGGCCGCCATTTTGGGGATCGGCGGTTGCACGCTCTTGCTGGCGCAGGAGCCCGCTGCTGGGCGGGCTGGCGCTAACGCCCCGCGCCCGACGCCGGCCGTTCTTGTCATGAAGGTCGAGTTCAAGGCGGCCGTGGCGGGCAAGACCGAACAACTGCCATTTGTTCAGGCGAACGTGGTCGATCCAAATCTCGAGCTCAAGCAGTACGGCGCCGGCAAGGAGGTGTTGACGAACGCAGGAAATCCGGCGCAGTTCATTCCGTTCAGCGCGTGGACGGGCATGACAGCAGGGCCTTTCGCATTGACGTTCCGTGACAAGACCAACCTGCTCGATCTCAGCGGCGGCGCCAAGATCCGCTGGGCCACGAAGACGTCCGGCTTCCACAGCGTTCGGCCCGTCATCAAGCTCGCGGATGGCGGCCTGTTCGTCGGCGACGTCAGTTCAGAGAACGTCGCGATGATGGCGGTCAGTGAATTCCCGGTCGCGACCGTTCGCTGGGTGAAGCTAGATCCGATGCGGGTGGTCACGCTCGGAAGCCCGGGCCCGTTCAATCAGATCTGGGCAACCCCGGACCTGAGCAAGGTCGACGAAGTGGGCTTCGCTGATCTGATTCCTGGCAGCGGCCACGGCACCGGCGGATGGGTGCACGTTGGCTCGATCGAGGTGTACGGCAAGGCCGTCCCGCGGGGGCCGAACTAGGTAGGGGCTAAGGGCCGGGGGCATCGAGAAAGCCTCGCTGGAGATCGAGCCATGACGAACATGCGCATGTCAGTAGCGATGGCGGCCGTGGCAGTCGGCCTCGCCGCAGGTAACGCCGCATCGGCTCAACGTCCGCAGGCGCCCGCGACGGCGACGGCCGGCCAGGTGTCGCCGAACATCCAAGTGCTCAAGGACATTCCCAACTCGCTCGTTCTACCGACGATGCGCGTGATTTCCGCGTCGCTGGGCGTCGAGTGCGAATTCTGCCACGAGAGCAATCGAGCGCTGAACACCGCGAAGAAGGACGTGGCGCGGCGGATGATGAGGATGACGCTCGACTTGAACAGGGGCGCCTTCGAGGGGCGGCTCAGAGTCACGTGTTACACGTGTCATCGCGGCAGCAGCAATCCCCTCGCTGCTCCCCAGCCAACAGGACAATACACGCCGTCGGGCGTGGGTACCTTGTTCAAGGGCAACGGGTCGCCAGTACCCGGAGGACAGGATGCAGTCCTCTCAGAACGATTTCACGAGCTCGAAGCCAAAGAGCGGTCCGCGTCGCTGCCCACGCCCGACCAGATATTCGCGAAGTACGTCGCCGCTCTTGGTGGGGAGCAGGCGCTGCGACGGATCACCGCTCGCCGCATCACGGCGACGACGGAGGCCGCGGCCGACGTCCGAGGAGTTGGTCCGGCGGTACACGCTCTCACGCAGCAGTATTTCCGGGCACCGAATCAGTGGATCGTCATCTCGCAGACCGCAAGCGCCACGACGGCGACGGGCTTCGACGGCAGCGTCGCCTGGCGACAGGACGCCAAAGGCGTCGTCACCGAAACCACCGGCGCCATACCGGCGCCTCCGCTATCGCGGGTGAAACGGACCGCTGATTTCTACGAGCCGTTGAATCTCAAACCGAGCTACTCGCGCGTCGACACGCGTGGCACCGTCAAGATCGGCACGATGGCGGCATATCTCGTGGTCGGCGTCCCCGCGGACGATCTGCCCGAACAGCTTTTCTTTGACGTCGAGACCGGTCTCCTCGTGCGCAAGGAAACCGCGATCGCGACCGCGTTCGGGGACTACGCCATTCAGACCAATTACGAGGACTATCGGGACGTCGGCGGCGTGAAGGTCCCCTACATCGTCCGCGTCGTCGGCGTCAGCCCCGCCGACAGCATCACGACGTACGTCGAGAAGGTGGAGCTCAATCCGACTGTTGATTCCGCGAGGTTCGTGAAGCCGGCATCCAAATAGACCTTGCGATGCGGGCCGATATGATCCGATCGCAAGTCTCGGGAATCGAGTCGCGGAGATCGAGCGGGCGCGCGCGATCGACCCGCTCGCGCCGGTCATGCACACGTTTGCGCCAGGATGGCAATCCGATTGGTTAGGACACGAATCGATCGGATACTGTTCGCGCATGATCGACCGGCAACCGCAACACGGGACATCCTTCGAATCGTGAGGTTCGTCTGGTGTTTTGCGCCAGGTTGTGCGAACGCTTAATCAGGCACGGTGGTTGCTATTGCCGTGGCCAGTCAGCCCTGGCGAATAGGAGACGCAGGGTGTTCGAAGTTCGCATCACCCGTTGAGGCAGAAGCTGAACGTCCTTGTGCCACACGATTAACAGCGGCAGCACCAAAGAACGTGACAGGACCTGTTGTGTCCACCGAACTCAATTCGCTGGTTCCAATCACGCTGGACTACAGGGCGGGCGGGCCGGCCCTTCACTGCGGTTACTCGCAAGCCCGGAGCGAATTGGGCACTAACCGTGGGGGATTCATTCGGCTCGACACGGTTTTCAAAACCGGAACGGTTCCCGTTATCCTGCGACGCGAGGATCTCTACGTGATTGGGTTTCAGTCCGCGGATGGCTGGTGGCGTTTCGGCGACGCCGACTGGCCGCTGGTTCCCGCGGCGACGAGCTTAGGTTTCGATGGGCAGTATGCGACTCTCGGAGGATTGTCCGGATCACTCAGGCGCGAGGCGCTGGACAGCACAGGCAAGCTGTCCGATCCGAGCAACAGAAGCCAATGGAAACGGCATCTGCGTACGCTCTTGATTGTGGTGGCTGAGAATCTGCGCTTGGTGCCTGTGAATATGCTTGTCCTGGGCTTGCTCAATGGCATTCGGGCCGACATCGAACTGAACTATCTCGAGCCTTACATTCGCAATTGGGGCAAGGCGTCCGCAGGGAAGGACATGATGGTTCAACAGGGCCCGAACCTCAAAACCGGATTCCGCGATCCTACGATTATCCGGCGTTGACTCCAGCGGCGTCCGACCGACACCAGGATTCCCGGTGCAGTCGCTGGCGACGCCCAGGGCTCGCTAGCGATCTACTGCTTCTTGTGCTCGATGAGTTCGATCGCGTTGCCAGCGTTGTCGCTGATGAACGCGAACGATTCGGTCGGCGTGTCGCGCATCTCGAAGGCCATCTTCACCCCTTTGGCCTTCAATTCCGCGAGAACGGCCGGCAGGTTCTTGACCTCGAAGCCGAAGTGCTTCACTCCGTGCGTGCGGAAGTCTTCTGACGGGTTCTTCCTCGACTCCGGCAGCGGGGCTGCGTCCGCCACCTGGAATAGTTCGATGGTGATGTTGCCACGCCGAAGATCCGCGACCTGCTGACGCGCGCCCGGCTGGCCGGGACGCACGGTACCCTTGAAGCCGAGCATCTTCTCGTACCAGGCAATCGATTCCGCGATGTTCGGCACGCTCAGGGCGACGTGGTTCCACGCGATGTCGAAGCCGATGTTCGCCTGTGCACGTGCCGCGACCGGAAGCAGCACGATTGACGACACGAGGAAAACGACCAGTCGAAGCGCAGAGCGCATGCGAACCTCCTGAATCTCGATCGAGAGCGGGCTCATACCTACTTGCGGAAGGAGCGTTCGACGGTGTCGTGCGGGTCGACGGACACGGGATGATCACGCCACAGCCAGCGCATCATCTCCGGCAGCATCGCGCCGCCCATGTCGTGACTGTGGACGCCCATACCCCAGGCGTAGTTCACGTCGTACCCCTTCGCCACGAGCGCGTCCTTGAGCCGGACGTTCTGATAGAACCAGTCGCGCGTCGGATCGTACGCGCCGTCAGCGCTGATGCCGCGGTTGTCGTTGCGTCCGTCGATCATGAAAATCCGGAGCGGCTTGCGGTCGCTCGCCATGACCTTCTCCGGATACACGTACCCGCCGGCAAGATCGACGTACGTGCCGATACCGCTCAACACCTTCCGGAACTGATCTGGCCGTTCCCACGCCACCGTGAACGCGGCGATGGCACCCGAGCTCCAGCCGCCGATCCCGTGGCGATCTGGTTCGTGCGAAATCCGATATTCGGCATAGAGCTTCGGCAGGAGCTCGTCGACGATGACGTGCGAATAGCGATCCGTCACTGGGTCGTATTCAGGCTG
>Ga0105249_10005899_pt1 | contig 10602 bp, 11 predicted proteins | sample KBSS44metaG_FD_81522 | JGI IMG/M metagenome (GOLD analysis project Ga0105249, IMG submission 81522) | Switchgrass rhizosphere microbial communities from Kellogg Biological Station, Michigan, USA - KBS S4-4 metaG | ecosystem: Host-associated > Plants > Roots > Rhizosphere > Soil | place...
CCCGCCCGGCGATGCCGGCACGCGGAGGTACTGCTCCTGGAAGACGGTCGCGGCCCGCGGGATCGCGCCGATGGCGACCAGGATGCGGTAGCTGTCGACGACCGGCCAATGCTCGACGAGCCGGTCCTCGTCGACGCGGAAGATGTGCGAGGCCGAGGTCTGGATCGCGGTCCCGGTCGCGTCAACGCCGGCGTAGTCGCCCCTGTGCGTCCCGGTGATGACCGTGCGCAGCGCGACCAGGTCGCCCTGGACCAGCACGCCGACGTTCTCGTGGACGTCGAAGCGGAGGTCGGGGAAGGCCCGCCGAAGGTCGGCGTGGTAGCGCTTCAGCCCGGTTCGGCTGCGCGTGCCGCGCAGGTCGTAGGACAGGAACCCGCGGTCGAGCAGTTCGTCGATGCGGGCTTCGTCGTCGGCGTTGACGGCGTCGAAGAAGGCGCGCGCGAGTTCGTCCTTGCGCTGCGCTGCGCGTGTCGCGTGGAATCCGTCGAGGCTCGTGAGGGTGGTGGTTGTGCTCATGGTCAGGACGCTAGGCCCGGTCGGCGCAGGCGTCCAAGACCTGTGATCGGCGCGAGCGTTAGCCTTCGGCTATCGATCTCGAGCCGCGCCTGCTCCGCTACTTCCTGGCCGTTGCGGAGGAGCTCCACTTCGGCCGGGCCGCCGCACGCCTCTACATCGCCCAGCCATCGCTGAGCAACCAGATCCACAAGCTCGAGCGGACCCTGGGCACCGACCTGTTCGTCCGCACCAGCCGCCATGTCGAGCTCACCACCGCCGGGCGGGCGCTCCTCGAGGAGGCACCGCTCGCGCTCGCCGCGCTCGAGCGCGCCGCCGAGCGTGCGCGCCTCGCCGGGGCGGGCATCGCCGGAACGATCCGGCTCGGCTACGCGCCGATGGCCGGCTTCGAGACGCTCGGCGCGATCCTCGCCACCGTCGCAGACGACAGCCCGAACCTGACCGTCATCGCCAGCGAGCTCTTCAGCGCAGAGGTCCCCGGCCGCGTCCTCGCGGGCGAGCTCGACGTCGGCCTTGCCCTGCACCCCGAGCCGATGCGGGGAGTGCGCAGCGAGCCGCTGCGCAAGGAGCCGCTCGCGCTGCTCGTCAGCAAGCGCCACCGCCTCGCGGGCGCCGACCCCATCCCGCTCGCACGCCTCGCGAACGAGACGCTGCTCCTGTTCCCGCGCGAGCTCGCCCCCGCCCACTACGACCACATCGTCGCCGCCTGCGAGCAGGCCGGCTTCCGGCCCCGCGTCGAAGCATTCGCCGACCCGCCCCCACAGGCGATGCTCGCCCACCTCCAAGCGGGACTCGAGGTTGGCCTCCCCCCCGCATCGTTCGCGCTCCACGCCGCCGCCGCCGAACCTGGCCTTGTCGCCCACAGGATCGTCGAGCCGGAGATCGTGGCGGAGTGGTCGATGCTCTGGGCTGCGCGCGTCCAATCGGCAGCGATCGCGCGCCTCCTCGAGAGCGCGCGCCGGTGCGCCGAGGAGCACCACTGGCTGGGCTCGGCGAGCGCCGTGCCGCTGTCAGCGTGACGCGCGCGGGTTGGCGAGAAGCGGGAACCGCCGCTCCAACTCCTGCCGGCGACCCTCGAGGTCCCCGACCAGCACGAGCGACTCACCGAGGCGGTCGGGTGGCTCGAACACGAAGCCGGGCCGATCGGTCGCGAGCTCCAACAGCACGCCGCTCGGTTCGCGGAAGTAGATCGATTTGAACATCCGCCGATCGAGCACCGGTGTCGGTCGGAGCCGGGCCTCGGCGAGGCGCTCGCGCCACGCGTCGCTGTCCGCGTCGCGGATCGCGAACGCGACGTGGTGCATCGTCCCCGCGCCCATGATCCCGCGATCGGCCGGCGCCCGGTCGTAGACGACCAGACCGTGGCGGCGCTCGCCGCGGGCGACCCACCGCGCCTGCCCCTCGGGCTCAATCCCGAGCACGTCACCGAGGACCGGCGCGCTGCGCGCGGCGTCGGCGCTGTACGCGCGCACCGCGTGGATGCCGCGGATCGCCACATGCCCGTCGACGTCCGCCGCGGCGGCGACGAGCGGCTCGTCCTCGCGGTCGTCGATCACGAGCTCGAGTCCCAGACCCTCGGGGTCTGCGAACACCAGGCGATCCGCGCTTCGGTCGCCGGCCACTCCCGCGCATGCCAGGCGGCGCTCCCAGAAGTCGAGCGTCTCGTGGCCGGCGACGCGCAACACCAACCGGTGGACCATCCCCGCGCCTGGGCGGCCGCGCACGACGCCCGGCATGTCGAAGAACGTCACGATGCTGCCCGGACTGCCGCGCTCGTCGCCGTACGCGATGTGCCTCATCCCGGGGTCGTCGGCGTTGACCCCCTGCCAGACCAGCCGCAGTCCCAGGAGGCAGCCGTAGAAGTCGAGATTCGTCGCGATGTCGGCGGTGATCGCCGTCACGTGATGCAGCCCGTCGAGCCTCATCAGAGCTGGTCGACCGGCGCGAACCGGTAGACACACGGGCCCATCCCGTCGGCGATCGCGAAGATGACCCCGATCAGGGCCTCCTGGGCCGCGGCCTTCTCGAGCGGCCCGGTACGCACCGGGTCATAGCCGGCGTCGCGGTTGAGCCGCTCGACGACCTCGCGCGCCTCGTCGTCTCCGCACCACAGGTTGCCCGGCCTCGCCCGCGCCTCGCCGAGCCGCCCGAACAGCGACGCGAAGTTGACGTTGAACGACTTCGCCGTCGGTCCGTTGGTTCTCGACTTCACGAACTCGGCGTTGGAGGCGAACCCCTCGGGCGGAGTCACGTTGTAGAGATTCGTGGCGTCGATCGCGGTCCTGCCCTCGAACCCGCGCAGGCGGTCGAACGCCTCGGCGATCGCGCCGCCGGGCACCGCGACCAGGATGGCGTCCGCGTCGGAGACGTCGCCGCCGTCGCGGCCGAGCCGCGTCACCTGGTGGCCGGCGCGCTCCCACAGGTCCGCCAGGCCGCCGCCCAGGTTCCCTCTGCCAACGACTGTGATCCTCATCTCCCGTCTCCTTTCTCAGCCCAGGACCAGCCCGCCATCGGCGACGAGCGTCTGCCCGGTGAGCGCCGCAGCGTCGTCGCCGGCGAGCATGGCCACCACGGCGGCGGTGTCGTCGGGGGTCAGCGGTCGCGGCAGCGCCTGGTGGGCTTCGGTGTCAGCGAACTCCTCCGCCGGGACGACGACCGACGCGGGCGTGCGCGTCAGACCGGGCGCGACTGCGGTCACCGCGATCCCGTCGCCGCCGAGCCCGACGGCCAGCGTGTGGGCCATTCCGATCAGCGCGCCCTTCGACGCGACGTAGCCGAGCATGTGGGCGCCCGGCGGCTTCCAGAACGTGTTGGACACGATGAAGATCACGCGGCCGAAGCCCCGCTCTCGCATCCCCGGAGCGAAGCCCTGCGTGAGCAGCAGCGCCGACTCGACGTTGACCGCCTGAATCTGGCGCCAGACGTCGAGCCCGAATTCCTCCCACGGCCCGAAGGCGGCCATCGCCGCCGCGTGGACGAGGACGTCGCATCCGCCGTGGCGCTCGAGCACGAGCGCTACGGCCCGGCGGACGTCATCCGGGTCGCCCAGGTCGACGACGACGTCGCCTCCGGTGCGGTCGAGGACGACCACGGTGTGGTCGGCCGCCAGCCGCGCGGCGATCGCGCCACCGATCGCTCCGGCGCCGCCGGTCACGACCGCAACACGACGATCTCGGTCGGACATATTCATCGTGATCACCTCCATCTGGGTGCCGGGGCCTGAGCGTTCGGCCCCCCTGCGAGCTCGAGCACGGACGCGACGATCCCGACGCTGACGGCAATCGCGAAGCCGAGGATCGTCACCTTCGGACTGACCTGCCGCGCCAGCGTGATCCCGGCGCCGACGACCGGCAGCGACAGGCCGACGAACGCCGCCAGCAGCATCCCTGCCACCGACTCGGCGATCCGGTCGGGCGAGGAGATCGCCATGACGGTCCCCATGGCGCCCTTGAAGATCGCGCCTGCTCCACCGCCGAGCAGGACGCCTCCGGCAATGAACAAGGCCAAAGATGGCGGGCGCACCCAGACGGCGAGGACCGCCAGTCCCAGGCCGATGACCATCGCCCCCATGCCGACCTCGAAGTCACGGTTGAACGGCCATCTCACGGTCAAGAACTGCGCGCCGACACTCGCCGAGAACATCGCGCATAACACAGCGCCCGCGACGGCGTGGGACGGCTGATGGAGCGTCTCCGAGAGGAACACCCCGGCGAGGCCGCTGAACAGACCGACCGTGGCAAAGGCCACGAACGCGCTGAGGGCTGCTGCGAAGAAACGGCTGCGCGCAGCGCCGGGCACCGACAGCCGTTGCGGGCGATAGCGCGGGCGCGGCTTGGGACCCTCGCGGGTCTCCGGCGCAAGGGCAACGCCGATCGCGCCGAGCACCAGCGCCACAAGGAACACGAGATAGGGCACGGTGAGCGGGTGCGCCACCCATTGCGCGAGGCAGCCCGCGACGAGCGCGCCGACTCCCAGGCCGCCGACGTTGATGGCCGACGACGTGAGCTGAGCCCGTTCCGGGGGTGCCCCAGGCCGGCCAGCTGCGTTCAGCTCGGCGAGATACGCGGTCGCGGTCGAGGCGACCATCCCCACCGAGATCCCGTTGAGCACCCGTGCGGTCAGCAGGCCGGCGAGGCTCTTCGACGCGACGAACACGACCGCGCTGGCGATCGCGATGCCGAGCGCCGGGAGCAGGACACGGCGGCGCCCGTACCAATCCGAGATATGACCCGCGAGCAGCAGCGCGCCGATGACACCGACTGCATACACCGCGAAGGCGACGGTGACCATGAACAATGAGAAGTGGTCACGCGCCCGATAGAGGCCGTAGAGCGGGCTGGGCACGGAGGCGAACGCCATCACTGCCAGAAAGGCGAACGCCACGGCCCAGAATGCGCGCCGATGACGCCGGCTGCCCACCACCTCGCGCGCTCCAGCACCGTGGACGGACCGCTCGCGGGTCTCGGTGCTCGCGCTGCATCGTGAAGCAGCGCTCCGTCGGAGGGTCGTCACCACGGCGTCGGCCCCTCTCTTTCGGATGTGCGTCGATGATTGCCTCATGGAGCCGGGCCGATTTACGCCGCCGCCACCACCCCGAGGGCGGTGTTCGACACGGCGCCGGCGAGCGACAGACGCTCGACCCCCGGCCCGTGTGCGATCACGGATCGGCTGCGGACGGCGTCGGTCACGAACCGTGCCGACCTGGCCAGCCAGCGGGCATGGAGCTCGATCAGATCCGCCGGTGTCTCCGAGCGGATCGACTCGAGCCGGTCCTTCGGATAGTCGATGAGCACCAGCGCGCATTCCTCGCTGGTCCACACGCCGAAATGCCTGCTCACTGGTACCTCCTTCTTGACGAAAATTTGTGACGAGAAGAACGGCAAGCGGGGCGTGCACGGCGTCCAAGAGCTCTGTCCCGCGCGAGCGTCAGCCATCGGCTACCGACCCGCGGCGACGCCGTTCGGCGCGACGAGGACCTTCATCGTCTCGGCCGCACGGAGGAGCTCGAAGGCCCTCGGCGCCGGTCGAGACTGAAGCTCGTACGCGCGGTCCTCGGTGAGGACCATGGCACGCATGAGCGATCCACCTACGCAGCCACTTGGTCGTTCCAGCGAAGCGTCTCCGCCAGCGCCATGCCGACGACCTCGCCCGGCAGCTTCGATGCTTCGGCCAGATACCAGCCGATGACCTCGCGGGCGGCATCGCCGAGCGGACCGGCCCAGTCGCGGAACAGCTCGCAGACGACCGCGAGCGCCGAGCTCGGCACGGCGCCGGCGGCCGTCATCCGCTCGATCGCGGTGCGATGCATGACCTGCGACCGGCCACCCACGGCGTCGGCCACGAACATCGCGTCGTAACCGTTCTTCAGTGCCTCGACCGTCGCAAGGGCGAGGCAGACCTCCGTATGGAGGCCGCCGATGATCAGCCGCTTGCGCCCCGTCGCCGCCACCGCGTCGCGGAACGCCTGATTCTCGAACGCGTTCATCGTCGACCGGTCGATCGCGTCGACGCCAGGCAACTCGGCGAGGATCGCGGGTTGCGTCGGCGCGAAGACGCCGCTTTCGACCCCCACCGACGACAACACGATCGGCATGTCGAACGCCTTGGCCGTCCTGGCCAGCCATCGGGCATGGAGCTCGACCAGATCCGCTCCGGTCTCCGAGCGGATCGCCTCGAGGAGCTCCGTCTGATAGTCGATGAGCACCAGGGCACTGTCGTCGCTGGTCCACACTCCGAGATCCGTATTCATCGTTGCCTCCCGGCAAGATTGCGTGGGCAACGACGCTAGGCGCGAGTGGACCAGGTGTCCAAGACCTGTCTACCGCGCGATCGTTAGCCGTGGGCTATGAATGCCGAGCGGGCTACAGTCGCGCCGGCTGCACGGCCAGCGCGGGGCGCTCGCCGGGGTCGCCGAGCCGGAACGCGGCCGGGTCGACGCAAGACGCGTTCGTCGCTATGGCGTCGACTGCAGTTGTGGAGTCGTGCTGACCAGTTTGACCAGGCGCCGCTCGGTCTCGGCGTCCGATGGCACGAACACCTGGAGGCGGATGCCCGAGCGGGGAGTAAGCCACGTGTTGGACACCTGGAAGTGAAGAACGCCGACGATCGCGTTGCGAAATGTCCGGGTCTTCGAATCCTCGACCTGTGCGACTGCGTGATGGCCCCACAGCTCGGCGAACTCTGGAGAGGCCGCCTGGAGCCGGGAGACCAGGTCTCTCCATAGCGGATCGGCGACATGCTCGGCCATCGCGACGCGGAGGTTCGCGACCATCCGTGCGGCGGTTGCTTCCCAGTCCACATTGCTCCGGCGGAAGGCCGGGTCGGTAAAGGTCAGCCAGACGCAGTTGCGTTGGTCGGTGGGTATTGCGTCGAGATCGCGGAACAGCCAGCGCAGCGCGGTGTTGTAGGCGAGCAGGTCGTACTTGCCGCCTTGCACACAGGCCGGGTACGGGTCAAGCTTGGCCAGCACGTCCCGCATCTGTGGGGTGACGGCGTCGCACTCGGCCGTCGTCGCCGGGTCTCGAGTGCCGGCCAGGGTGAACAGGTGGCTGCGTTCATCGTGGTCGAGGCCGAGCGTTCGGGACAGGGAATCGAGCACCTGGTCAGACACGTTGATGTCGCGGCCTTGCTCGAGCCACGTGTACCAGGTCGTGCTCACGCCGGCGAGTTGCGCGACTTCTTCCCGGCGCAGCCCCGGCGTGCGGCGACGCCCGAGATAGATCACCCCGACTTGCTCGGGCGAAAGCCGCTCCCGTCGGCTGCGCAGAAACTCGGCGAGCTCGGCACGCCGTAAGCGCGCCGGACTCTCGGAACCCGTAGACGCCACCACTGTCGCCATCGTCAGCCTCCTAAGCTGGTGGATCTGCCACCAGTATAAATGGCGCCCCGCTACTGGATTGACCGCCGTTTATCGTCGTGGTCATGTCGCCGCCGTCAGTCGTCGGATCGGTTTCATGCCGTCGAGGACGCGTCCCAGGGGGTCGCCGCGGCCGCGCAGGCGACGCCGGCTATCTGAGCGGACTACCGGTCGTACAGCGACAACAACCCGGTTGACGAAAAAAGGTCGATGAGGAGACCACCGTGAAGCTCACTGTCAACGGCCTCGAGGTTGACGTCGACGACCGCCATGCCAACACTCCGCTGCTCTGGGTGCTCAGAGAGGTTCTTGACATGCGCGGCACGAAGTTCGGGTGCGGCGCGGGCTTCTGTGCCGCGTGCACGGTTCTGATCGACGGTCGCAACGTGAAGTCGTGCCAGACAGTCACCGAGCGCGCGGTCGGCAAAGGTGTGACGACCGTAGAGGGAGCCTCCGGGCCCGTAGTCAACGCCGTCCGCGACGCGTGGCACCGCGGCAACGTCGTGCAGTGCGGGTACTGCCAGCCCGGCCAAACACTCGCGGCGGTCTCGCTTCTCGCGTCAGACCCATCCCCGGACGACGCCAAGATTGACCAGTGGATGAGCGGGAACCTGTGCCGGTGCGGGACGTACCCGCGGATTCGAGCCGCGATCCACGAGGCGGCGGAGGCGCTCAGCACGGGGATTGACCCTGGTGCGCCGACGGCGCCGGCGGAGCCCGAGTTCCAGCGGCTGACCGCACAGGACGCTGCCGATCCCGTCCATCCGTATATCCGGATCCGCGAGGACGGGACGATCGTCGCGTACTCGAGCCAAATCGAGATGGGACAGGGAATCCACACCGGCCTCGCGACGATCGTCGCCGAGGAGCTCGACGCGGAGTTCGAGCGCGTCCGAGTCGTCAATGCCGCGAACGGGCGAGGTCCCAACGGAGACGTCTACGGAAACCCCGAGTTCGGCAGTGCGTTCCAGTTCACGGGAGCGTCGAACTCGATGAAGGGCATGTGGCTGCGCTACCGGTTGGCCGCCGCTCAGGCACGGGCGCGCCTCGTGGCCGCTGCCGCCCAGGCGTGGGAGGCGCCCGCCGACGAGATCGAGACCGAGAACGGCGTCGCCCGGCACGCTCCGAGCGGAAGGCAGGCGACCTTCGGCGAGCTCGCGGCCCGGGCCGAGCAGCTTGCGGTCCCCGACGGCGTGGAACTGAAGGACCCCACCGACTACAAGCTGATCGGGCGAGAGGGACGGCTGCGCGTGGACGCGGTGCCGAAGATTCTCGGGACCACCCAATACACGATCGACGTGACCGTGCCGGGGATGCTGAGTGCCTTGGTGCTGCACCCGCCGCGGTTCGGCGCCTCGGCCGCGTCGGTCGACGACAAGGCGGCGCTCGCGGAGCCCGGCGTGAGCGCGGTTGTCCCGATCGAGGAGGGCGTCGCCGTTGTGGCCGAGACGGTCGCCGACGCGCAGCGCGGACTGAAGGCTCTCGTGGTCGAATGGGACGACACGAACGCTGAGCGGCGGAGCACCGACGAGCTACTAGCCGAGCACCTGCGGCTGCTCCAGTCAGGCGAGAACGCCGCGACCGCTCGCGACGACGGCAACGTCGACGCGGCCCTGGCAGACGCGGCCTGGACGGTCGACGCGACGTACACGTTGCCGTACCTCGCTCACGCCCCAATGGAGCCGAACAACGCGGCCTGCCGGATGCGTGAGGACGGCGTGCTCGAGGTGTGGGTCGGGTCAGAGACGCCCGAGTACGTGAAGATGAACGCCTCCTCGATCGCCGGCATCGATAAGGAGCAGGTCGAGGTGCACATCACCTACGCCGGCGGATCGTTCGGACTCCACTCGACCGCGGAGCACGATCCGACCTCCGAGGCGGTGCAGATCGCGCGCGCCCTCGACTGGCAGCACCCGATCAAGGTCCAGTCGCTCCGCGAAGAGGAGTTCAAGGTCGGCCGCTACCGCGCGATGGCCGCTCACCGTGTCCACGCCGGCGCCGACTCCGAAGGTCGACTGACCGCCTGGCACCAGCAGATCGTCGCCGAGCCAACGTCGGTGGACCTGCCGTTCTTCCGCGACGTGCTGTTCACGAACGACGTCGACCGGCTCACGACATCCGGTGCGGTCGACCCGCCGTACGCCGTCGAAAACTTCCGGCTCGAGTCGACCGACTTCGAGTCGCGGATTCCGATAATGGTCTGGCGATCGATCGGCAACTCCCATACCGAGTTCGCTCGCGAGTCGGCGATCGACGAGCTCGCGATCGCGGCCGGCCGCGACCCGGTCGACCTGCGACGCGAGGTCCTCGCCGCCAGTCCGCGCACGGTACACGCGCTCGAGCTCGCGGCCGAGCGCGCTGACTGGGGATCGCCGCTGCCCGAAGGTCGCGCCCGCGGAATCACCAGCTCGGCTTTCCTCGGGCACAGCGCTCAGATCACGGAGGTCTCGCTTGACGCCCGCGGCCGGGTCCACGTCGACCGGATCGTGTTCGCGCTCGACTGCGGGCGAAACGTCAACCCCGACCTGATACGCGCGCAGGTGGAGGGCGGGCTGCTCTGGGGGCTGGGCGCGGCGGCGTGGGGCGAGATCCGTCTCGGCGAGGGCGGCGACCTCGTCACACAGAACTTCGACACCTATCCGGTTGTCCGGATGCGTTCGGTCCCGCAGATCGAGGTGCACTTGATCGACTCGGCCGAGCCACCGACCGGAGTCGGCGAGATCAGCGTCCCCTCGGTCGCTCCCGCACTGGCGAACGCCATCGCAGCGCTCACGGGCACCCGGATTCGCGAACTCCCCTTCTCGAAGACGATCAAGATCTACTAACGGAAGGTCATGGCAAATGCCTGACGTCACCATTACCCCGAGCGAGGACGGCCCGTACATCGTCTCCGGGGCCGTCACGCTCGTCGCGCCCGATGGGCACGTGATCGAACACCGGGACCCCATGTCGATGTGTCGCTGCGGCCAGTCCTCGAACAAGCCGTTCTGCGATGGCACGCACATCGCCATCGACTTCGACGGAACGCTCGCGAACTGACGTGATCGTCGCCATTGCCGGAGCACACGGGAAGATCGCGCTGCGCCTGACGCGGCTGCTGAGCGCCGACGGCGACAGCGTGATCGGGCTGATTCGAAACCCCGACCAGGCGACGGACGTCAGCGACCGCGGAGGCTCTCCGGTGCTCTGCGATCTGGAGAGCGCGAGCGAGGGGCAGATCGCCGCGGCGATCA
>Ga0105249_10005901_pt1 | contig 10602 bp, 8 predicted proteins | sample KBSS44metaG_FD_81522 | JGI IMG/M metagenome (GOLD analysis project Ga0105249, IMG submission 81522) | Switchgrass rhizosphere microbial communities from Kellogg Biological Station, Michigan, USA - KBS S4-4 metaG | ecosystem: Host-associated > Plants > Roots > Rhizosphere > Soil | place...
AAGGATGCGATCGGACAGAGGATCGCTGACGAAGATGGTTCGCACCGGCACCCAGTTGAAGACCATGCCGACCCGGGTGACGACCGATGGCGCCGCAGACTCGGCCGTCGCGGCCGAGATTCCGGAGATTGGCGTAAACGATCCTGGCGGCATCAAATCGGACACGCCATTGGCAACGTGAACCTGCGCAACACTGCCGTCTGCCAGCGCGGCGAGGAATACCGCGCGTCCATTGGTAGCCGGCTGCGGTGATTTCGTAATCAGAGCCGTAGCAAGCGCACCGGCCGACAAGGCGTGTTGCGACCGACTCTGCCCGGGATCGTTGGTCAACGTCCCGGCAAATACACCACCGGCAGCAGCGCTTGGCGCGCCTCTCAGCGGCGCACCGTTCGGATCGATCACGGTGATGGTGCCGTCGCCTTCGCTGCCAGCAGGCACGTTGGCGAACCACGGCCGTCCGAAGCCGTTATTCAACGAGATACCAAGGGGAAGGCTGACAGCAGGCAGCCCGCTGGTGAGTGCTGCGGTGTTGAGATTGACGCTGTTCAGGAAGGCTGGACTCTGAGCTGTGTACAAATACGCGTCACCGTCGGCGGCCTTGGGATGAGGTAGCGCAACGCTTGTCGCCACGGCAAATCCGGCTGGAATATCGACGCGGCCGCCGCTTACGTCGATCGACAGAATCGATCCTTCGGGCTGCCCCTCGATCGCGAGCGGCGCGCCGAAATTCGACGTGCTCGCGACAAAAAGGCGGGTTCGATCGAGCACGCCCCCCGGCGCTGTCGAATCACCGATGAGTGCCAGGTTGTCGTTAAACGGCCCGCCCCGGTGAAACGTCCCAATCTGCGTAATCGCTCCCGCTCCCGGAATACCGGTTGCCACGACGTCAGCAATCACGCGACCCACGTCCTGCGTTCCGGCGGCCGAAGAAATCGGTTCGTTGCCGGCGCGCGTGGTCACAAACCCCACAACCATCGAGATCATTGCGGCGAGTACCAGTTGTCGGCGCACAGCTACTCCCTTCACGGTCCATCGACCGCCGCTCGGTCTTCAGGCGGCTGAATTGTTAGAAACGACGCGGCTGCCGTCATGCGGTCCGCAGGCGGACCTATGAATAGGCCCGCCTACGTATACGGTCAAGAGAGGACGTACGGCAGAAAAGTGCGCGCTAGTTTTTTAGAACCGGACGCCAATAAAACCAGTCAGGCGAATATGCGTCTCCCATCCCAGTCGCGCGTCGATACCGAACGTCATGCGATTAGTGGGATTGGCCCTCACACCACCGCCGACAGTAAACGCCCCTTCCGTCGACGTGAAATCGTCGCCATTCACGAATGACTCAGTGGTTTGGAACATGCCGCCGCCGACGACGATGAATGGTGTGACCGGGGCCGCACGACCGTTTGCCGGACCGAGGAAATCGAAGGTCATGTTTCCCGTCAGTACCAGATGGCTGTGATTGCTGCCAGTAATCCACAGAACCTCCGGTCCGACGCTCAGTCGGGGCGTCAAGTGCCACCGGACGGCGCCGCCAATCGGGGTTTCGCTCACAATCCCGTCGTCAGCAAAGCCAATCCAGCCGAATGAAATCTCCGCTGCCCCTCGCGGCATCTCCTGCGCCGTGACCGATTGCGGGAGGAGAAGAGTCAGAAGTGCCGCGAATGCGATTGCCGGAATACCGGCAGTTTTTCCAGGAATGCGTGCGCGTTGCATACTGCCCTCCACACAATCGCAATGCGCAAACGCAAGAGGTTTCAGCTCAGGTGGCGCGTCAATGGCTGACACGAACGAGGAGCGTATGTGTGAAGGGATAACGGCTGACAATGTCACCGGCATGCACCCCGCGGTCCTCGAGGTAGAGAAAATCGATCGAACGCGAGGTGGGCACGACGACGACTTCGATTGGGGCGGCGGTTCGATGCGCGTAATAAGCTGCGACCGGGGCAAACACGGGCGGGACGCCCAGCGTCACTGGTCCGGCCGCAGCGAACGGCTGCAGATCCTCCATCATCGATTTGGTGCTCGCGTCCTCCTTCCAGTCGTGGACGTATCTCAGGTTGGCGGTTTGGGAAAAATGAAAAATGGAAAGGCCGACTGCGGCGACCGCGAGTGACGACGAAACGATCCTTCCAATACGGCCAGCCCGGGCGAGGATGTCGCACACGAAGATCGAGAAGAGCACGAAGAGCGGAATGTAGAAGAGCGCGGTACGGCCAACCAGGTAAACGGTGCCGAATAACAAGCGCTGCGCCACCAGCGACACCGACACGATCGCCAGGATCGCAAACAGTGAGAAGGCCGACATGACACTCGACACACGGTGCCGTCGATAGGCGAAAGCGAGCAGGACGACGAAAATGAAGAGAATCCCGACTAGCGCGGCAAGAGCAATGGTGCCCTGCGAATGGCGGTAAATCCTGCCGTAAAACGAGTTTTCGATGAGTGAGGCGAATGTATCAGCGACGAGTCCTCGAGTGCCGCCGAAGTACAGCTCCGAGTTTCTTTTCAAGAGATACAGTGGCGTGCCAGCGAGCGTGGCGGCCCACAGTACAGAAGAGGAGAGTGTCCGCCATTCACGCCGACCGATGATGTGAGCTCGCACGACAATTCGGCCAACCAGCCGCAGCACCAGGGCACAGAGTGCGAGAACCGCCAAAGCGACTGTGCTGGCGATCGTCAGGCGGATGGCATAGATTCGGTCGCCGGTCCAGTTGATCACTGAGCGGAACGTCGACACGCGCGATCTGCGATCCGAGAGACTGGCGGTGGATTCAAACACTCGCGTCGCTCCAGCATCATGCATGACCCATGCGTGAGTCAGCCGCGGATCGAAGGAGAATGCACGGGCACCGATGACCGCTTCGATACGAGTGAGCCCCTCGGCATCCTCGCGCGGCAGCTCGATTCGTAACCCGCGAACGTATGATCGACCGTTTGATGACCAACCAGCGGAGCCAGCATTCCTGCCGACAAGAGATTCGCGTCCGCGATTATCGATCCGGAGAACTCGCGCCCGATTGAGCGCATTGTCGTCGAGGCCGATCAGCCTGACGACGAACGGCTCGTACAGCGACGGGGATAGCGCAGTGTCCTGAGAAAGAACGAGCGGGATGAAAATCACCGCCGTCAGCGGCCACCAGGGAAACGTTCGCGATCGGCGCACGGTGCGCTCTGTGTGCTGAACCGGCGGACGCCCGGCGCGCCTGGTGAACAACGCGGTCGTGATCACCAGCACCAATAAGCTGAGGTAAACGTTCAGCATGGCGAAGTTCGCCATAACCGCCGCGCACGCAGCCGCCAGTGCCCACGACAGGTCCCGCGTATCCAACCGGCCTGCCGGCAGTTGCTCGACGATCCGCAAGGCAAAGAGCACCGCTCCCATCAACAACCCAAGAGACAAGCCATATCCGCGACTGAGGGCGAAGAAGTCGAGCACGTATGGATTGAGATTCAACAGGAGGAGCCCGGCGAGTGCGATCAATGGACTGGACACGCGACGCAGGATCAGCGCCGCGAAACCAAGATACAGCGCATATCCGATCAGGTTCGGCATCCGGAGCCCAAACTCGGTGGCACCACCAATCACGTACGAGACTTTTGTCAGCGCCGTGTTGAGAAAGTGGTTCGTCGCAACTTCGAAATTGAAAATCGAAAGGAGGTTGGTGTCGAAGATAGAAGGCGTACTGGTATCGATGTACCTGATGAAGGCGGCCGCTTCATCGTAGGTGAAAGAGACGCGAGCCGCGCGGAGTGCCACAAAGCAGAAGAAGAAGACGCAGGCAGTTGCAGTGACGTATTTCATGCGGCGTGCAGGTCCTCATGGCAAAATGCCCTCACGACCGAATCAGCGGCAAGTCGCACCGTGCTCCCCTGGCGATACCTCGCCGCACTCGCGGCCATCGCTGTCATCTCCCGGCTTCCCCAACTCTTGACACCCAACCTGCTCGCCGATGGCGACGAGTGCATCCTCGGCCTGATGGCCAAGCACCTCGCCGAAGGGAGAAACTTTCCACTGTTCTTTTACGGTCAGGACTACGGACTGTCGATTGTCGAAGCCCCGGCTGCCGCCGCCATCTTTCTGATCGTCGGGGTGGCCGCCATCCCACTGAAGCTGGCGATGCTTGCCGTGTGGATCGCCGGCGTGTGCTTATACTTCCTGGCGTTTGCACGGACGCTTGGCCCGACACGGATGTTCTGGATCGTCCTGCTCCTTGTGTGCATGCCGGCGTGGGCCGTCTCATCGATGAAAGCGTGGAGCGGCTACGTCACGGCGTTCTCAGCGACCGGTGCCATTTTCTATCTCCTGACACGCGGTGACCTGTCACCTCCAGCATGGGCAGCCGCGGGTGGCCTGACAGCGATCGTCTATCTGTCGCAGCCGTCGTGGCTCCCTGGGCTGCTCCCCGTCGTCGCGATCGTCCTTCTCTCGAGCCGGCGTCCCGCAGCGACATTCTCATGTCTGGGCGGGATGACCATCGTGCTCCTCGCGATTGGCGTACTCAAACTCGTCGTCATCGGTAACGCGGCACCGTCCTGGTCTCGACCCGCCGCCGGAAATGCCGACCTGCTCGGATCGATCGCGCCGCTTCTCAAGCAGCTCTATCTGAACATGACAGGCTCGTATTATCTGGCAGTCCCGATCGCCGCGGGGCCGTCCACCACGGCCGTGGCCATCATCTGGCTCGCCATTCTGACGTTCTGCACGGCCTCGCAGATTCATCGCATCGCGACCGGGAGGTACGACTTCTGGACGCACGTGCTCTTCATTGCCGTGATCTCAACACTGGTCGCGAACTGGCTCCTTCTCGAGTCGCGACATCCGCGCTATCTGCTTTCGCTCAATGCGCCACTGGTCCTGCTCGCCGGATTCGAATCCTTTGATCTCGCCGAACGACGCCGTGTCTCGATGCGACGGTTGGTCAGCACCGGCGTCGTCATGCTTGCACTCGAAGGCATCTCGATGATCGAGTTTTCACGATTCACATACATGTGGTGGCAGAACGAGGCGACGCGCCCGAGCGAGGCGCGAACGCTGCAGCATGTCATCGACTACATGAAATCACGCGGCGCCACCCATGCATATTCCATGAACGCGCTCCTGCAGTGGCAGATTTCGTTTTACAGCCGCGAGGGCGTCATCGCGAGATGGAAGGTCACCGACGATCGGTATCCTCGCTATATCGACGAAGTGGATCGGGCGTTGAGACGGGGAGAACCAGTGGCGATTGTGGGGTATGTCGGCTACAGCGGGGGCCTCGAAGATCTCGTTCCGGACCGTCGGGCTCTGGTCGAGTTCGACGGGAAATACTTCGCGTTTGTTGGCGCGGATCGGCAGCTCTTGACGCGGCTTGGATTTCGACTGACGAACTGAACTACTTGTACCGGGCCTTCACAAACCGCCGTCCTTTGAGCGACTTGCTGTCGTCGTACTCGTGCTTGGTCGACCGCGGCGCCAGCTTCACCTTCTTATGAGACACCTTCTTGTACGGAATCGTGCTGAGGATGTGCGCGATCGTGTTGAGACGCGCGGTCCGCTTGTCGTCGGACGGAACAATCGTCCATGGCGCCTTGCGCGTGTCGGTATGCTTCAGCATCAGGTCGCGCGCGCGTGAGTACTCGTACCACTTCGTTCGTGACGGCAAGTCCATCGGACTCAACTTCCACTGGCGAACGGGATCCTCGATTCGAGCCTCGAACCGGCGCTTCTGCTCCTGATTGCTGACTTCCATCCAGATTTTGATCAGAATCGTTCCGCCATCGACGAGGAACTCTTCGATCTGCGGACAGAGCTCGAGAAACCGCTTGTGCTGTTTCGGCGTGCAGAATCCCATCACGTGCTCGACCCCGGCGCGGTTGTACCAGCTGCGATCGAAGATGACGGCCTCGCCTCTCGACGGAAACTGCTGCAGGTAGCGTTGCATGTAGACCTGCGACTTCTCACGATCCGAGGGGGCCGGTAAGGCGACGACGCGAAAGACTCGTGGACTCAGGCGCTCGGTCAGTGCGCGAATCGTGCCTCCCTTTCCCGCGCCATCTCGTCCTTCGAAGAGGATGACGACTCGGAGGCCCTCCTGTTTGATCCAGTCCTGAAGGTGACAGAGCTGGACCTGTAATTTACCCAGCTCCTTCTCGTACTCGTCTCGTTTCATGATTTCACACTGCAGGCACTCGCGCCCGCCTTTGGATCCGGCAGACCAAGTTCAGGTCGTCTGGTTGCGCACTTCCGCAACGTACTCAAGACCGCGCGTCTTGGTCACAAAATCGAAATGGACCGTCGCCTCTCTCGCCGACTCGACCACCGAGAGCAGCGACGTAAACCGATCCGATCGAACGCGCGCCCGGATGTCCTCTTCGGTGGCCCACTCTTCAACGTAGTGCACGGTCGAATCCGGATCGATCCACGTGGAGCAACCCAGACAGCCTCGTTCGAGGCGTGTCCCTACGACGAGAAAATGAAAGGCTTCCAGGAGATCGTCGGCGCCGCGCATAGAGGCAGCGCTGAGCGCGACAGTAAGCCGCACCATGACGTGCCGGGGTAGCATCGCCTGTTCCAACTCAGATCGTACAAATTCACTTCGGCTTAGCGTTGTGAGATCAGTCGTTTGGAAGGAATCCTGGTATCGCCGTACGCGTGCCGGATCCCCATCACCCCAGAGGATCCACGGCATCCCGGAGGCGGCCTGACCAGCGCGGGTCATCTTCATCAGGCGTGCCCCGGCCGCTTCAGTCCGAGTTTTGCCATCCGTGTTTCGAGCGTCGTCGGTTTGAGTCCAAGGCGATCGGCGGCGCCGCCAGTACCGCGAATGCGCCAGGCGGTGGCTTCGAGGACGGCGCGGATGTGCTCCTTCTCGACGTCGACGAGTTTGGGACTGCGCCGTGTCGCAGCGGCGGTTGAATGCGGCGGCGTAATCGACAGCCGGTGGCCCGTGGCCACGATCATCGCGCGTTCGACGACGTTTCGGAGTTCGCGGATATTGCCGGGCCACGAATACTGAGTCAGCGTCGCGAAGGTTTGCTTGTCAATGCTGTCGATGCGCCTGCCAAACGCCTTCGAGAATTCTTCGACGAATCGCCAGACGAGCAGCGGAATGTCTTCGGCGCGTTCGCGAAGCGGCGGCACGGGTATCGGAAAGACATTGAGCCGGTAATACAGATCCTCGCGAAAGGCACCTTCGGATATCCGCCGTTCGAGGTCCCGGTGAGTGGCCGCGATGATCCGCACGTCGACATGGATTGGCTGCGGACTACCCAGCCGCTCGACCGTGCGCTCTTCGAGAACGCGCAGCAGCTTGACCTGCACATCGAGCGGGAGATCACCAATCTCGTCGAGGAAGATGGTCGAATGATCCGCCATCTCGAACCGACCGATCTGCCTGGCAAGAGCCCCGGTGAAGGCCCCCTTTTCGCGGCCGAACAACTCGCTTTCGATCAGCGTTGGCGGGATCGCGGCGCAGTTGACACGGACCATCGCTCGATGCCGTCGCGGTCCCAGTTCATGAATCTGCGTGGCAAACAATTCCTTGCCGGTTCCGGTCTCGCCCAGCAACAGGACGGTTGAATCGGTCGCGGCGACCTGTTGAATCTGATCGAGGACGCGACGGACCGCTCCGCTCTGCCCGACAATCCGCGTCAGCCCGAGTCGCTCCCGTGCCTCCTGTCTCAAGTAAACGTTTTCGACCTGGAGTTGATCCTTGAGTCTCTGCGCTTGGGCGGCAGCCGCGCGCACCGCTTCTTCGCGCTCCTGGCGCGCGACGACCTGCGCAAACACGGTGGCGACCACCGTCAACCGATGCAGTGCGGCCGCCACCCAGGTCCGCGCGAGGAGCGATGCGAAGCACACCGCGCCTTTGACCTGGCCTCCGATGGTCAGCGGCAGGATCACGGCGGTTTCCCCGAGAGAATGGAACCTTTCGCGATCGGCCTCCTCTGGCACCTCGTCGAGCGACGAATAGTGGACGACCTCCCCGGCGGCAACGCGGGAGAATGCCCACGGAAACTGTCCTTCGGTGGCGCCCCCGTCGAGAACGGGAACACCAGGCGCCGCCCAACCAATGGTGTCGGTCAATGTCCCATCCGCACCGAATTTGCAGAAGGCGCTGCGATCGACGCCGAGCTGCTCACTGATTCGACCGAGCCCGTCGCGAATCGTCGCCGGAATGTGATCGATTGGGACGTTGATGAATCTTCCGGACAGTTCCGCGATCGACCGTTCGAACTCGAGCTGCCCCTCCATCAAAGTCGCTTCGGCACGTTCGGCGCGCCGCCGCTCGGTCACATCCATGATCGAGGCAAGGACGAGGAAACCGTCTCCGCTGTCGAGCGGACTCAGGTTGATTTCGAGGTCGATGTGGCTTCCGTCTTTTCGCCGCCCCTGCACATCACCACCGGGCGCCATTGCTCGGAGGGACGGAGATCGCAGGTAGGCGTCGCGAAGACCAGGATGGCGGAAACGGGCGGCCTCGGGCACCAGCATTTCGACGGGACGTCCGACCAGCTCGTCGCGGGAGTAGCCGAACTGGCGCTCCAATTCGGCGTTCACCATTGCGATCGTCCCGTCGGTCTCGATGACGAGAACGCCGCTTGGAGACACTTCGAGCGCGAGCTGACACAACACGGACGTGTCGATGCCGTGGCGTCTCACTGCCAACTCTTTCACGCTGACTATTTGTGCGAGACGTTGGTCAGCCGCACGACCTCGCCGCTGTAGTCCTCGACCACGAACGCGCCGTCTTTGACCGTGACTTTAGCGGCCGGGGCGATCGTGCCCGAGCCGGCCCCCTTTGCGTCGACTTCGAGATCGATGACGGCGAAGTCATACCCCGCCTTCGGCTTGGCCCCCGGGACACTGGCTCCGAGGAACAGCACGGGGCGATCGGTCACGAGGGTCAGCAACCGCCCCTTCCCGGTCGTTCGTTCGACGGTAATTCGGGTAGGAGTCGGTTTGCCCTTGCCGACAGTGACCGAACCAGTGGGCGTGACGCCGGTGAGCGCTTTGCGCAAACCTGCGGCGCCTCCTGACTTGAAGGCGGCCAACAGTTTGTCCGCCTCGGCCTGAGACATTACGTGATTGACAGTGACGGTGACCGGTGCGGTCGCGGCGGCCCCTCCCGCTCCCTTCACGGCAGCCGTCGCCGTAAAACTCTCGCCCTTCGCGCCCTGCGCGAAGACTGCCCCCGTCCCGATCAGGACCGTCGAGCAGAGTACCCCCAGGAGTGTGATCTGTCGCAGGCTCATTGGCTGGCTCCCTTCCTCAGGTGATGCGTGGTCCGTGCACCACATGTACCAGCGCCCCGTGACAGGTTGAAAGGGAAAGATCGAAGTCATGACGCAGGTTTCGCACGACTCCGATGCCGGGCGTGCGTCTCGCATCTCCACTATCACGGAGAACCTCCGGCATTGCGGAGCAGTTGTCGCGCGTGACGTAGGTGTCGCGAGAGCGTCGACATGGGAATCGGGAGGCCGATGACGGTTTGCGCGCTCATCGTCAGTGGCACGAGCCGTGCTCTTCCGTCGTGCATCGCCGTGCGTATTCGCCTCTTCGCCGCGCTTTGCTTCGCGACACTGGCCACCGTTGCCTTGGCCCTGGCTGGGCCAGCGGCCGCTGCCTCGCGAAGTACTTCGGATCCTGCCGCGGTTCTGCAGGACACGCATGCCGTCGGTGGTGCGGCTGCCACCGAGGAGCCGGCGGAACACACGCTGTCGCAGAAGGCGGTCGAAATCGCGCGTCCGTTCGGGTTTCCGATTACCAATTCGATGGTGGTTACCTGGTTGGTCGCACTCGGCTTGATTGTGTTCGCCCGGGTGGCGACGCGGAGCATGAACCAGGTGCCATCGGGCGCTCAGAATCTGCTCGAGTGGCTGATCGAGGGCCTCTATGGGCTGCTGGAAAGCATCATCGGCGCGCATCTGGTCAAGAAGACGTTCTGGTTCTTCGGCTCCATCTTCATCTTCATTCTCGCCGCGAACTGGTTCGGACTGATTCCGGGTGTCGGAACGATTGGCTGGGGTCATCAGAGCTCGCACGGGTTCGTCATCGAAGAACCACTGCTGCGCGGTGCGAATGCCGATCTCAATCTGACGCTGGCGATGGCGTTGATCTTTTTCGGCTGCTGGATTGTCTGGGCGTTCCAGGAAGTCGGCGTACGCGGTGTCGCGAAGGAGCTCTTCGGAATAAAGGGGGACGCGACCGGAGTCATGAAGATCCTGATGACGGCCGTGTTTCTCGCCGCCGGACTGCTCGAGATCGTGTCGATTCTCTTTCGCCCAATCTCATTGAGCTTCCGGCTGTACGGCAACATCTACGCCGGCGAGAACATGCTCGAAACGATGTCGCGGATGGTTCCAGGACTCGGCTGGCTGCTGCCCATTCCGTTCTATTTCATGGAGCTGCTGGTCGGCCTGGTGCAGGCCTTGGTGTTCATGCTTCTGACAGCTGTCTTCACGCTTCTCATCTGCCATCACGAAGAGCCGCAACCTGGAGTCGCACACGGCCATTGACCACGGATGAATACGAGCCACGGATGAACACGGATACGAGCCACGGATGAACACGGATGAACACGGATACGAGCCACGGATGAACACGGATGAACACGGATACGA
>Ga0105249_10005902_pt1 | contig 10601 bp, 6 predicted proteins | sample KBSS44metaG_FD_81522 | JGI IMG/M metagenome (GOLD analysis project Ga0105249, IMG submission 81522) | Switchgrass rhizosphere microbial communities from Kellogg Biological Station, Michigan, USA - KBS S4-4 metaG | ecosystem: Host-associated > Plants > Roots > Rhizosphere > Soil | place...
ACCGCCTTGCCGCGCCCGTCCACGCGCTCGGCGCCCGGATAGCGGCGATCGATCTCCTCGGTCGGGCCGATGGCGGCGATGCGGTCGGCGTCCACGACGATCGCGGCGTCGTGGTGCACGGTGCGGGCGGCGTCGGACGTGACGACGGTGGTGTCGCGGATCACGATCGGCATGCGCATCCCCCTGCCCGGTCTCGGGCTTGCCCTTTCCGGGCCCCCACACCATGCCCGACCGGTCGCGTTCCGGCAAGCGGCAGAGGGGCCGGCCACTCCCCTGCCCGCGCTCCCGGTGATACACTCACCGCGGTTTGCCACACGGGCAAGAACTGCGATCCCGCAGCGCGGCGCCTGGATCGACGGGAGGTCCCGATTGAGAACGGTCATCCACGGCGGGGACGTCATTGCCTACCACGACGGGGGACACCGACTCCTGCGTGGCGGCAGCCTCGCCTACGACAATGACCGCGTCGTATTCGTCGGCGGCGCGTACACCGGGCCCTCGGACCAGCGAATCGACGCGACGGGGAAGCTCGTCATGCCCGGCCTCGTCAACCTGCACTGCCACGCCACCACCGAGGCCAGCGGCCGGCTCGTCGCCGATGCCGGCCGGCGGGACTTCTTTCAGACCGGCTTCCTCAACTACCAGACGGCGCCACCCGGCATCGCACCCCTGAACGCGCGCGAGAACCTCGACATCGGCAACCGCTTCGCGCTGGTGGAGCTCTTGAGGAACGGCTGCACGACGATCGTCGAGCTCGGCGCCGTCAACGAAGCCACCGTCGCCTTCGCCGGCCACATCGGCATCCGCGCGTACCTGACGCCGGGCTACCGATCGGCCTCCTATCGCCTCGGGCCCGAGGGGCAGCTCGGCTACGAGTGGGACGAGGAGGCCGGCGTGCGCGGCCTCGAGCGGGCGAAGGCCTTCATCCGCGCGCACCAGGGCGCGCACGACGGCCGGATCCGCGGGATGCTGTACCCGCTGCAGGTCGACACCTGCAGCCCCGAGCTGTTCCGCGCCACCCGGAAAGCCGCCGACGAGCTGGGCGTGGGCATCTCGACGCACGTCGGCCAGAACCTGGTCGAGTTCCACGAGATGCTCCGGCGCCACGGCAAGACACCGGTGGAGGTGCTGGACGACGCGGGCCTGCTCGGGCCGGACACCATCCTCGGGCATTGCCTGATGACCACATCCCACCGCCTCGCCGCGCTGCCCGCCGGCCGCGACCTCGAGATCCTGGCCCTTCGCCAAGCCACCGTCGCCCACTGTCCCCTCGTCTTCGCGCGGCGAGGCAACGCGCTCGAGTCCTTCCATCGGTACCGCGCGGCCGGCGTGAACGTGGGACTGGGCACCGACACCTATCCGCGCGATCTCATCAGCGAGATGCGCTGGGCGTCGCTGCTGTGCAAGGTGGTGGAGCACGACTTCACGGTGGCGACCGCCGCGGACGTGTTCAACGCGGCCACGCTCGCCGGCGCCCGCGCGCTGCGCCGCGACGACATCGGGCGCCTGTCGCCAGGCGCCAAGGCCGACATCGTGATCCTCGACATGCAGAGCCTCCGCATCGGCCCCTACCGTGATCCGATCAAGGCCCTCGTCAACTGCGGCACCGGTGACGACGTCGAGACCGTGATCGTCGACGGCCGCACCGTCGTCGCGTCCGGCCGCGTCGTTGGTATCGACGAGGAGGCGCTGCGGCGCGAGGCTCAGCAGGAGGCCGAGCGCCTCTGGGCCACCGTCCCCGAGTGGCACTGGCAACGCCTGACGACCGAGCAGCTCTCGCCCATGTCATTTCCACCCCTGCACACGGACCTTCAATGAGAGAGGAGCCCTCATGCGCCGACTCAGCCGGCGGACGTTCCTGACCGGTGCGGGCGCCGCCCTCGGCGCCGCCGGCGTCCTGCAGGGCGTGCCCGTCGTCCACGCCCAGAAGCGCGGCAGCACCATCCGCATCATTCCCATCGCCGACCTGAAGGTCCTCGACCCCATCTGGACCACCGCCTACGTCACGCGCGACCACGCCTACCTCGTCTACGACACGCTGTTCGCCAGCGACGCGAGTCTCCAGATCAAGCCGGAGATGGTCGACAAGTACAGCGTCAGCCGCGACCAGATGAAGTGGTCGTTCACGCTCCGCGACGGCCTCAAGTTCCACGACGGCCAGCCCGTCACCGCCGAGGACTGCGTGGTGTCGCTTTCGCGATGGGGCCAGAAGGACTCGCTCGGCAAGCTGCTGCTGGCCGCCACGGGCAAGCTGGCCGCGTCGGACAAGAAGACGTTCACGCTGGACCTGAAGGAGCCCTTCGGCGCGGTGCTGGATGCGCTCGGCAAGCCATCGAGCAACGTGCCGTTCATCATGCCCGCCCGCCTGGCCGCCACCGACGCCAACGAGCAGATCAAGGAGGTCATCGGCTCGGGGCCGTACAAGTTCGTCAAGGCCGAGTGGCAGCCCGGCAACCAGGTGGTGTACGAGCGCTTCGCCGACTACGTCCCGCGCAACGAGGCGCCGAGCGGCGCCGCCGGGGGCAAGCGCGCCAACGTCGACCGCGTGATCGCGCGCTACATCCCCGACGCCGCGACGGCGTCCGCGGCGCTGGAGGCGGGCGAGGTCGACTGGTGGGACAACCCGCCCGTCGACTTCTCGACGCGGCTCGAGAAGAACCCCAACGTCACCGTGTTCGTGAAGAATCCCGGCGGGATCCAGGGCTGGGTGCGGCCCAACCACCTGTTTCCGCCGTTCAACAACAAGAAGGCGCGTCAGGCGCTCCTCCACATGGTCGATCAGGAGATGTACCTGCAGGCGGTGGTCGGCAACGCGAAGTACTACCGCACGTGTCCGAGCTACTACATGTGCGGCCTGCCCACGGAGACGGCGGCCGGCGCGCCGGGCAAGCCCAACCTCGAGCGCGCCCGGCAGCTCATGAAGGAGAGCGGCTACGACGGCAAGCCGATCGTGCTGCTCGACGCCGCCGACAACCCGAGCCTGCACGGCTCCGCACTCGTCACGCGCGAGCTCCTGTCCAGGATCGGCGTGAACGTCGACCTCCAGGCACAGGACTGGGCGAGCATCATCGCGCGCCGGGGCAAGAAGGACCCGCCGCAGGCCGGCGGCTGGAACCTCATGATGGCGACCTGGATCTCCCCCGACGTGATGACGCCCGCGGTGAACGCGGGGCTGTCGGGCGGGTGCGACAAGGCGTGGTTCGGCTGGTACTGCAGCGAGCAGATGGAATCGCTGCGCCGCGAGTGGATCCGCGCCACCGACGCCGCGAGGCGCAAGCAGATCGCGGACCAGGTGCAGACGCTCGCCTACGACGAGGTGCCGTACGTCCCGTGGGGCCAGTACACGCAGCCCACCGCGTACCGCAAGAACGTGAAGGGGGTGCTGACCTTCCCGGCCAGCTTGTACTGGAACGTCGCAGTTGAGGCGTAAACACTGGGAGGGGGCCTCGACGGCCCCCTCCCATGCCTCCCCCAGGAAACAGCAGGATTGCGCCGGCGAAGCCGGCGCTCGAACGGAGGTGGCTCCGTGGCCGCGAGCTATACGTCTCCGAAAGGCTCCTAGCTGGTCCCCCTGATCGTCCGGCGGCTGGCGGCCACCATTCCGGTCATGGGGGTGGTGGCGCTGGTCGTCTTCGGCCTGCTGCGCCTCACGCCGGGCGACCCCGCGGCGGTCATCGCGGGCGACTACGCCAGCCCCGGGGACGTCGCCAAGATCCGCGCGAGCCTCGGCCTCGACCGGCCGCTGCACGTGCAGCTGGGGCTCTGGTTCGGCAACCTGCTCCGCGGCGACCTCGGGACGTCGATCTTCTCCGGACTGCCCGTCACCACCCTCATCAGCCAGCGCGTCGAGCCGACGGCCGCGCTCGCGATACTGACCATGATCGTGGCGATCGCGATCGCGGTCCCGCTCGGGGTGCTGGCCGCCTGGAAGCAGGGCTCGTGGATCGATCGGACGGTCATGGTCTTCGCGGTGTCCGGCTTCTCCATGCCGGTCTTCTGGCTGGGCTTCCTGCTCGTCTGGGTGTTCGCCGTGCAGCTCGGCTGGCTTCCCGTGCAGGGCTACTCGCCGCTGTCGCACGGCCTCTGGCCCTTCCTGCGACAGCTCATCCTGCCCGCCCTCACCCTGGGGTTCGTGTACGTGGCGCTGATCACGCGCATGACCCGCGCGAGCATGCTCTCCGTGCTCCGGGAGGACTACATCCGCACCGCGTACGCCAAGGGCCTGCCCCCGCCCGCCGTGCTGCTCCGGCACGCGCTCAAGAACGCCGGCCTGCCCGTGCTCACGATCATCGGCGTCGGGGTCGCGCTGCTGGTCGGCGGCGTGGTCGTGACGGAGAGCGTCTTCGCGCTGCCGGGGATCGGCCGGCTCACGGTGGACGCCATCCTGCGCCGCGACTACCCGGTGATCCAGGCCGTGATCCTGATGGTCTCGGGCGTCTACGTGCTCATCAACCTCGCCATCGACCTGCTCTATCTCGTGCTCGATCCGCGGATCCGGTACTGATGTCGAGCGCGGGTGCCGACGTCGTGCGGGACGCGCCCATCGCGCGGCGGCGCGCCGGTGCCGCGCGCGTGTTCGTCACGCGCAATCCCATGCTCGCCGGCGGCGTCGTCGTGCTGCTGCTCCTGGTGCTCAGCGCCGCCGCCGCCCCGCTCTGGACGGCGACCGATCCCCAGAAGATGAGCCCGAGCGTCCGACTGCGACCCCCGGGGGCCGAGCACCCGTTCGGAACGGACCATTTCGGCCGCGACGTCTTCGCCCGCACGCTCTACGGGGGCCGCATCTCGCTCAGGGTCGGCGTCATCGTGGCCCTGCTCGCGATCACCGCCGGCACCGCGATCGGGCTCGTGAGCGGCTACTATCGAGCGCTCGACACGGTCGTCATGCGCGTCGTCGACGGCCTCATGGCGATCCCGTCCATCCTGCTCGCCCTGGCCTTGATGGCCCTCGTGCGCGCCAGCGTGGAGACGGTCATCGCCGCGCTGATGGTGCCGGAGATCCCGCGCGTCGTCCGGGTCGTGCGCGCCCAGGTGCTGAGCCTGCGCGAGCACACGATGGTCGAGGGGGCGCGCGCGATCGGCGCCGGCACCCCGCGCGTCCTGCTCTTCTACATCCTGCCCGCGCTGGTGGCGCCGCTCATCGTCCAGGGCACACACATCTGCGCCTCGGCCATCCTGGTGGAGTCGTATCTGTCCTTCCTGGGCGCCGGCACCCCGCCCCACATCCCGAGCTGGGGCAACGTCATGGCCGAGGGGCGCGCGTACGTGCAGCTCGGCGTGTGGATCATCCTGTTCCCCGGTCTGTTCCTGATGCTGACGGTGCTGTCGATCAACCTGATCGGCGACGGGCTGCGCGATCTGCTGAAGGTGTGAGGAGCTATCTCGAGGGCCGCCCTGGGCCTTCACGGCGGCCACGGCTACGTACGCCCCAGAAATTTGACTCCGTTCACCGCGGAAGCCCACTATCGCACGGTGGGCTGACCGCAGATCTCGTGCGCCCGGATCGCTCCGGGTCCATCCGAATCTGCGGCAACTCCCGCCAGGAGGAACACATGCGCTTGACGTTTCGAGTCGTCGCCATCGGAATGCTGATGCTCCTTGCTGCCACCGGAGCGGCGCTCGCCGCCGGCCCTCAGGACGGTGCGTACGCCATCGTCGAAAGCGCGCCCGGCTCGTCCGACCTCCAGACGACCCTCGTGGTCCTCCAGGAGGGGACAGCGCTCGGGTTGGCGTTGCTCTTTCCGGAGGGATTCTGGGTGTTCGGCAGCGGGACTCTCTCGCCGTCGAATCAGATCCAGGGCAACTTGTTCGAGGCAAACGGCAGCGCCTACGGCTCCTTCAATCTCACCATCGCCAACGGTCACGTGAGCGGCACCATCGAGGAACAGGGCACCACCTATAGCGCCGCCGGGCCGCGGATCTTTTGATGCGCAAAGGTCTGGCTAGACATCCGCTTCTCTGTGCCTGGTTAGCCGCATCCTGGGTGGCGATGGCGTCCCCCTCCACCGCAATGGCCCAGCCATCGACGGCGCCTCCCAACATTCTTTTCATCATCATGGACGATGTCGGCATCGATCAATTGCAGACGTTCGGATACGGCGGCGCGACGCCGCCGGCCACGCCGAACATCACTCAGATCGCCGATGCCGGAATCCGATTCCGCAACACCTGGTCGATGCCCGCATGCTCCACGAGCCGCGCGGTATTGTTCGGGGGACGCTACCCGATGCGCACCAACGTCTTCGCTGCGCTCGGCCCCAACGATCTCGCGAACTCCATGGTCGGCCCATTCGAGACGACCGCGCCGAAGCTGCTGAAGGAGCGCGCCTATCAGAGCGCGCTGTTCGGGAAATTCCACCTGGGGTTGCAAGGCAACAGTCCCTTCCGCTATGCGATGCCGAGGTCCCTGGGCTGGGATTACTTCTTCGGCTGGCTGGACGAATCGGGCGATCCATCTTCGATCGACACCACTGCCGGAGGTGTCGGCCCCAGCGGAACCTACTCGTGTGGATATGTACCGGGAGCCGCCGCGGGCGGAGCCGACCAAGGCGCCTGCTATTCGCCCGACGACACCTGCCGCGTCATGCAGGGCATTGGTGTGAATCCCCCCGGCCGGGCGTGCCGGGACGGCGGTGGCATCTTCGACCCGGGCCAATCCTGCAAGACGCCGCGACCACCCAACATCGACTTCACGGTGCTCAGCGCGCACTACGTGTCGCCTGTGGTCATCAATCATGAGGACGGCGCCGTCGAGCAAGTACCACCAACCGACATCCGAGCGCGGACCTATCGCGGCAGCGCACCCGTCACCGCGGCGATCGACTGGATCAAGCGGCGCCCGAGCGACGTGCCATGGATGGCGTCCGTGAGCTTCGCATCGGCGCACACGCCCTTGCAGCAGCCACCGGTGTCGCTGCTGCCGGCCGGATCCACGGATACCAACGGCCTCGACTGTGCCAATACGGTCCAGCAGCGCATTCTGAGCAATCAGATGATCGAGGCGCTGGATACCGAGGTCGGGCGCCTGTTCGTCGAGACCGGGCTCGCCACGTACGGCCCCGACGGCAAGCTTCTCTACGACCCCAAGAAGACCAACACGATGGTCGTCCTGGTTGGCGACAACGGGTCGCTCGGATACATGGTGAAGCTTCCGTTCGATCCCACCCGTGCCAAGGGCACGGCGTACCAGACCGGGGTATGGGTACCGCTCGTGGTTGCCGGCCCCCTGGTGAACCAGCCGGGCAGGGACGTCGTCCACATGACCAACATCGCCGATATCTATCAACTGTTTGGCGAGATCGCCGGCATCGACGTGCCCAATCGCGTGGTGCGACCCCTCGATTCGGTCCCCATGCTGCCGTACCTCGCCAATCCGGAGCAGCCGAGCATCCGCAGCTTCAATTTCACCCAGATCGGCCTCAACCTGCAGCTCGACGGCGGGCTCAACGGTCCGTGCAACTTTGGCACCAGCTGTTCGCATATCCCCGTCTCGAAGAGCGTATGCGAGGACAATGGCGGGGTCTGGTGGGGCGCGGGCGCGACGGACCCGAGTACCGCGGGCATTCCCGCGCAGGGCCTGACGTATTGCTGCGAGGTCGACATCTGGCTGGCCAACCAAGGTCAGCCCACGGTCACGATCCTGCCCCAGGCCGCGGAGGCGATCCGCAACGAGCACTACAAGCTGGTGCGCAACACGACCAAGGACTACGATCCGAGCACGAACGCCTGTGTGAACACACAGACCACCGAATTCTACGAGATCAACGAGAACATCCCCGTACCGAAGATAGATCTGGCCGATAGCAATCTGCTCGATGGCCCATTGACGACCACCCAGAAGAGAATGTACGTGTCCCTGTTGACGCAATTGAATGCGATCGACGGGAGCGCCGGCACATGCAACGGCGATGGCAATCTCGACCGCATCGTCGACACCGAGGACGTGATCGGCTGGACACAATTCAGCCAGGTCAATGGAGGGAAGTCGAGCTGGTACGACTTCAATCTGGATGGCCTGACCGATGAGGCCGACCTGGCGATCATCAGTGACAATTACGGAACCCAATGTACGACCGGAAGGTGGATCCGCGGGGTCGTCGACACTGCACGCTGACGGGCCAGGCTCCGGACTTTCTGACGGGCGGTGATTCGGATATAGGTGATTCGGACATAGAGGAAGATGGGTCGGGGCAAGAAAGAGCGGCGGAAGGCCGGGACCCGCGCAACGCCAGCGGAGGCCCCGACCACCCGCTCTGACCAGGTGACCGCGCCGGCGCCCGGACGACGCCTCCGCATCAGGGCGGTCGTGCTGGGCGTCGGCGCGGCCGTCGCCGTCCTCGCCATTGCGGCCGGCGGCTGGTGGTGGCACTCGGAGCGCCACCCGCGGGCGGCGGTTTCCAGCGCAGGACCATCGGTGCTTCCGGCGAGTTACGTCGGCCGGCAGGTCTGCGGACAATGCCACCAGCAGGCCGAGCAGTCCTGGCGGGCATCGCACCACGATCTCGCCATGCAGCCCGCGGCCGACACGAGCGTCGCCGGCGACTTCAACAATGCGCGCTTCAGCTACGCCGGCGTCACCTCGATTTTTTCCCGCCGGGACGGCAGGTACGTGGTGCGGACCGATGGCCCCGACGGCACGCTCCAAGACTTCGACGTCAAGTACACGTTCGGGACGGCTCCCCTCCAGCAGTATCTGATCGAGTTCCCCGACGGACGCCTGCAGGCGCTCTCCATTGCCTGGGATACGCGCCGGCGGGCCGAGGGCGGGCAGCGCTGGTTCCACCTCTACCCGGGCCAGAGCGTGAACCACCGCGACGAGCTGCACTGGACGGGCCCGAGCCAGAACTGGAACCACATGTGCGCCGCGTGCCACTCGACGGGCGTTCGGAAGAACTACGACCCCAAGACCCGTCGCTTCGCCACCACCTATGCCGAGGTCAACGTCGGCTGCGAGGCCTGTCACGGCCCCGGCTCGAATCACGTCGCATGGGCGAGAAAGGAGGGCGACGGGCGGCGTCTGGACGACGGGAGGAAGGGGCTCGTCGTCGCGCTGGACGATCGCCGGGGCGTCACGTGGACGATCAGCGCCGAAACGGGTAACGCGCAGCGGACGCCGCCGGGCCGGCCGGCGCGCGAGATCGAGGTGTGCGCGCAATGCCACGGGCGCCGCGGCCAATTCTCCGACGACTACGTACACGGCCGGCCGCTCGGCGACACCCACCGGGTCGCGCTGCTCGACGACCGCCTCTACTACCCCGACGGCCAGGTGCGCGACGAGGTATACGAGTACGGCTCATATCTGCAGTCAAAGATGTTCCACCGGGGCGTGACGTGCTCGGACTGCCACGAGCCCCATAGCCTCAAGCTCCGCGCGCCGGGGCCCCTGGTGTGCCTCGGCTGCCACGCGGGCCAGAAGTACGCGACGCCGACGCATCACTTCCATCCGCTGGGCTCGCGCGGCGCCGACTGCCTCGGTTGCCACATGCCGACGACCACCTACATGGTGGTCGACCCGCGCCACGATCACAGCTTCCGCGTCCCGCGCCCGGATCTCTCGGTGAAGCTCGGCGTGCCGAATCCCTGTACGCGATGCCACGCCGGTCGGCCGGCCGAGTGGGCGGCCAAGCAGGTGGATGCCTGGTACGGGCACACCCCGCGCGGGTACCAGCGCTACGCCGAGGCGTTCGCAGCGGCTTCCATCGGCGCTCCGGGCTCGACCGAGCTCCTGCAGGCCGTCGCCCGCGATGGCACCCAGCCCGCCATCGCGCGGGCGAGCGCGATCCGGCGCCTGGGCCCGCCGCCAGGCCCGCCGGCCCTCGAAATCGTCCGCGCGGGGCTGAAGGACGGCGATCCGCTCGTGCGGGGCGCGTCGGTGAGCGCCCTCGAGAGCGTCGAGCCCGCGCTCCGCGTGGAGCTCCTGGCTCCGCTGCTCGACGACCCCGTCCGCGCGGTGCGCATGGAAGCGGCGCGCGCGCTCGCCGACGCGCCGCGGGACCGGCTGACGGATGCGGAGCGGACGGCGCTCGACCGTGGCCTCGCGGAGTACGTCGCCGCCGAGCGGTTCAATGCCGACCGCCCGGAGTCGCACCTGAACCTCGGCCTCCTCTATGCGGCCCAGCGCCGGTTGCCCGAGGCCGAGGCGGCGCTGCGGGCGGCCCTCGAGACGGACCCGCGCTTTGGGGCGGCCTCGGTGAACCTCGCGGACCTCTATCGGGCGACGGGCAGGGACGCGGAGGGTGAGCGGGTGCTGCGCCACGCCATCGAGCAGGACCCGCGGAGCGGCGCGGCCCACCATGCGCTCGGGCTGCTCCTCGTGCGGCAGAAGCGCATGGCCGAGGCCATGCCGGAGCTGGCAGCGGCGGCACGCCTGGTCCCTGAGAACGCTCGCTACGGGTATGTCCATGGGGTGGGGCTCAGCGGGACGGGCCAGCCGAAGCAGGCGATCGAGGTACTCGAGCGAGTGCTCGCCCGTCATCCCCACGACCGCGACACGCTCTCCGCGCTCCTCGCATACGCGCGCGAGCAGAGCCGTCCGCGCCAGGCGCTCGCCTATGCGCGGCGGCTGGCCGCTGTCGAGCCCGCGAACGTCGAGGTACGCCGGC
>Ga0105249_10005903_pt1 | contig 10600 bp, 10 predicted proteins | sample KBSS44metaG_FD_81522 | JGI IMG/M metagenome (GOLD analysis project Ga0105249, IMG submission 81522) | Switchgrass rhizosphere microbial communities from Kellogg Biological Station, Michigan, USA - KBS S4-4 metaG | ecosystem: Host-associated > Plants > Roots > Rhizosphere > Soil | place...
GCTTGTGCCGGGCCTTCGACGCGCGCAGCTCCTCGGGCGACATGTTGGCCTGGTCGGCCTCGATCAGGAACTTCTCGAGCTGCTTGGCGTACCCCGTCATGTGGGTGGCGGCGTTCCAGAGGCCGGCCAGCCGCCGGAAGTACGTACGCACGGGGCCGCCGGAGCTGCCGAGGCGGTAGAACACGCGGTGGGCGACGGTCCGGTGCTCATACTCCTCGGCCAGGTGCCAGCGGAACATGGCGACCACCTGCGGATCGGCGCCTTCGATGCTGCCCTCCATGCGCCCGTCCAGCCACACCTCGGCCGTGTTCGAGCCGAACGCCTCGAACCCTTCGCAGTAGGCGAGCAGCCACTCCAGCGGCTTCTCGGCCAGGAACCTCGCGTAGTCGGCGGCGTAGGCCTCCTCGATCGGCTTCATGTTCGGGTACTTGTTGCGCACGATCGTCAACATCGCGTTGTGCGCCTTCATGTGCTGCGCTTCCTGGCTGTTGAAGATGTCCATGTCCGCGATCAGCTGGGCATCGGCGACCGGGTCGAGTTCCTTCTTCGCCTTGCGCATCACCTTGATGAGGAATGGCTCGATGTAGGCAGGGATGATGTTCCCGGCGTTGATGACCTGCGAGTGCTCCGGGCTCGCACCCCAGTGCGGAACCGTGTTAGAGAAGTCCAATTCGGGGTACCGGACCTGCATGGGGGCCTCCGTTCGGCGGTCGCCGGCAGCGACGAGCTGTTCGATATCCTCGAACACGAAGCGGGGTATAGGTCGCCCCGCAAATCTTATCACAATAAAATGGACTGTATCACTGCGACCGGGACTTACAACACCCCGCGGCGGGATTCAGGGCGAGTTGTCAGGCCGGTCGCCACGGCGAACCGGCGGTCCGTCCCCCGTCGACCACGAGTTCGCTGCCGGCCAGGTACGAGCTGAGGTCCGAAGCCAACAGGAGCGCGGCGTTGGCCAGTTCGTGGGGCGCGGCGACCTTCCGCGGTTCCGGCCAACGGCGCCGTGGCGGCACGCCGGGCAACCCGCTAGGTAAACAGCACCGCATCGTAGTGGTTGTTGATCCCGTTCGTCATCTCGTCCTCGGAGATCGACCAGCGGGTCAGCGACAACCCTCCGTCCACCCGCAGCGTCTGCCCGGTGACGTAGCCGGCGCCGGCAGTGAGCAGGAAGATCACCGGAGCGACGATCTCGGAAAGCTCACCGTAACGGCCGAGCGCTATGGCCTCGCTCATGCGGGCCCTGACGCTGTCCGACGACCACGCCTGCAGCGACTTGGCCACCGGGAACGGGCCGGGACCGACGGCGTTGATGCGTAGCCCGTACGGACCCCACTCACGTGCCAGGGACTTCGTGAGTGCCTCGACGCCGGCCTTACCGGCCGACGAGTGCGACACCCCTGGCGTGCCGCGCGAGGCCGAGTTGCTGGTCAGCATCACCGCGGCTCCACCCGTGGGCGCGTCGAACAGCGGCTCGGCCCAGCGGCGCAGGACGTTGAACGAGCCGAAGAGCGTAGATCTGACCACCTCTTGGAACTGCTCGGGGCTCATCGAGCGCGCGGGTCGTTTCACCATCTGCGCCGCGGCGTGCACGAGCCCGGTGGCCGGCCCCCCAGCGTCGCCCTCGATGGCCGCGAAGGTCTCCGCCACGCTGGCGTGATCGGTCACGTCGCAGCGCAGCGGAGCGATGCGCGCGGGAGCGTCGCCAGCGAGCGCGGCGGTCTCGGCGAGCGCGTCCACCCGTCGGCCCAGCGCCAGCACCTCGACACCGGAGGCGGCCAGGGCCAGCGCGACCGCACGGCCGATGCCCGACCCGGCGCCGGTGACGACGACCCGCGCGTGCGGGACCTCGAACAGCGACGCCGTCATGCCGGCGCTCCCGCTGGCCCCGCTGCTGTCCTCGGGGCCACCCGGGGCAGCACCTCGGTCTCGAACAGCCGCAGGCTCGCCCAGCTGAGGGCGGGATCCATGCCGCCGGCCAGCGGCCGCAGGGTGAACGAACCATCAGGACCGAGGCCGTCGATCATGTCGAGACACTCCTGCGGTGTGAGGATGCGGTAGTGCGGTGACGTGCGCAGCTCGTCGAGGTGCGCGACGGTCTGGTATCCGGTGGCTTCCTGCGCCTTCTCGGCCATCGCACCGTACGCGTTCATCTCGTGGATGAGATAGGGCGCGAGTTCACGCCACGAGCGCTCCGGGTCATCCGACACGTAGACGAAGCGAGGCGAGGACGGTGGCGTAGGCCCCGGGTCGGGACGTCCGGCCGCGGCCAGGGCTCGCCGGTAGTCCTCCCAGGCCGCGGCCAGGTGCGGGGCGAAACCGTCACCGGTGCGCGCCGCCCGTTCGGCGGCGGCTCGTGAGCCGCCGCCGACCACGATGGGGGGGCCCGGTCGTCTGTAGGGCCGGGGCATGATCCGAACCTTCCGGCCTTCGTACTCGAAGTACTCCCCCGACCACGCCTGCCGTAGCACCTCGATACCCCGGTCGAGGGCAGCACCCCGGGTCGCCTTGCGCTTGCCGAACATGGCGTACTCCTCAGGGACGTAGCCGACGCCGGGAACGACCGTCAGCCGGCCCCTGCTGAGGATGTCGAGCACCGCAAGGTCCTCGGCGAGTCGCAGAGGGTCGTGGAGAGGGACGAGCAGCGCCCCGACCTCGATGCCGATCGTCATGGTCGCGGCGGCCACCGCCGCGGCCATGACGATGGGCGACGGCAGGTACCCGTCCGAGGTCCCGTGGTGCTCGTGCAGCATCACCGACGCGAACCCGCATCGGTCGGCCCACCTGATCTGGTCGAGCGCCGTCCGGTAGAGATCGGCCCGGATCTCGGGATCGTCGCTCACGCTCCGCAGGTCGTACCGCAGCTTGAGCAGGGCCATGCCGCCTCCGATGCAGAGATGGAATCGCGCGTCGATTTATGATAAGAAAATAATGTGCCGACCGTAGAGAGTCAACCGACCGCCGACCCGGCCCCGCAGCCGGATCGCGTCACGCGGCTCATCGTCATCGACGAGATACGCGCCTTAAAAGCGCGGTACCTTCGCCTGCTCGATACGCAGCAGTGGGCGGAACTTGCCACGCTCTTCGCCGACGACGCGCACTTCACGCTTGCCAGTTTCGGCGAACCCATCGTCTTCGAGAGCACCGCGGACTGGATCGCCTACGTGGCGCCGCTGCTCGGCGGAGGAACGACCGTGCACCAGGTGCACCAGGGTGAGATCGAGGTCGCGAGCGCCGACTGGGCGTCCGCATGCTGGGCCATGTCCGACTACGTGATCCCCGCGGCCGCCAGTGGCCGCGACCCGTTCCACGGTCACGGCCACTACATGGAGCAGTACCGCCGGGTCGACGGGGCGTGGCAGATCGTCGACCTGAAACTGTCCCGGCTGATGCTGAACACCGGCATTGGCTAGCGCAACCGCGGGGCAGCGACGAACCCTCCGTCTACGCGCGGGTCACAACGGTGACGAAGGAGGCGGCGTCAGAGGCCAGAAGGCCGCCGCGTCGGCGATGTCCGCGCACCGCCCGGGGATTGCGGATTACCTTTCCTCGGGCGTACGGACCAGCGGGGTGATCCCTGTCAGCGCCTGTTTGCGCGCGTCGTTCTCGAGCTCGAGCCGACCCATCGCCGTGTCCGTCAGGGCGCGCTCGTCACGACGATCGCTCCTGTCGACCCTTGACCGGCGCGCCTGCGCAGCGGCTAATCTGCTCATATTATACCAACGTCTGCCGAGGCGTGGGCGGACCGAACAGCTGGAGCCTGAATGATCTTCGAGTTCGGAGGTGCCCGGGTGCTGGTGACCGGCGGGACGAGCGGCATCGGGCTTGCGATCGCCGCCGCCTTCGCGGCGGCGGGCGCTCACGTCACGGTCACCGGTACCCGAGGCAGCCCCGCTGAGTACGACCGGGACCTGTCCGCGTTCGCCTACCGCCGCTGTCGTCTGTCCGAGCCCGCGGACATCGACGACGTGGCGGCCGGGTTGGACGGGCTGGACATCCTGGTGAACAACGCTGGGCAGTCGCGTCCCGACGGCAAGAGCGAGTGGGCCCCCGATGTGTTCGCCAGGGTGGTCGGGATCGACCTGATCGGCAGCTACCGGGTGGCCGCGGCCTGCCAGCCGCTGCTGGCCGCCAGCTCGTTCGACGGAGGTAGCAGCGTCATCAACAACCTGTCGCTGACCGTGTTCTTCGGCGAGCCGGTGGTCCCGGCCTATGGCGCCGCCAAGGCCGGGCTCGCGCAGTTGACGAAAACCATGGCGGTCGACTGGGCACCGCATGGCGTCCGGGTGAACGCCGTGGCGCCGGGGCTGATCGCAACCGACTTCTCCTCTGCGCTCGATCGTGACCCCGTCCGCCGCGACGCCTTCCTGGCTCGCATCCCGCTGCGCCGGTTCGGGACCCCCCGCGACGTCGCCTCGGCGGTGCTGTTCCTGGCCAGTCCGGAGGCAGCATGGGTTACCGGGACCTGTCTGGTGCTCGACGGCGGCCAGATGGCCGGTCAATGACGCTGGCCAGGGTTGGGCGGCCGAACGAGGCGTATCAGGTCGCCCTCGAAACGAGGCGCAGCGCGGTCATAATATGATAATATATACTCATGACAACCCGGCTACGGATCACCGATCTGCGGCACCCGGTCCTGAACGACGCTCAGCGTGCGGCGTTGGAGCAGGCCCGATGCGACCCTCCGACGATGCGAGCCGCCGACGTGCTAGCCGAGGCGCGCAGGCAGACCGGCCTGGACGACTTCGGGCCCACCGATTTCGTGGAGCGGATGACCCTCTGGCTCGCCGACGGCGAACGGGACGCAGATCTCACCGCGTTCGGCCGTGCGGCCATCCATCGCACGTGCGTCAGGTTCGCCGCCACCCGATTACGGGTCGAGGCCTTGCTGCGGGCACACCCGGCGATCGAGGACGTCGAGGTGCGGAACCCGGTCGTCGTCATCAGCCTACCCCGGTCCGGGACCACTCACCTGGTCAATCTCCTGGCCGCCGACTCCCGGCGCCGGTCGCTGCCCTACTGGGAAGCGTGCGAGCCCGTGCCCGACCCCGCCGAGCAGGCCGTCGACGGTCGCGATCCGCGATGGGTGCGCAGCGCGGCGAACTGGGCAGGCATGAAGCGGCTTCTGCCCTTCATGCAGCAGATGCATCCCTTCGACCCTGACCACATTCACGAGGATCTCGAGCTGCAGGGTCCGTACTTCTCGTCCTACTACCCCGAGTGGCTGAGCCGCAGTGAGCTGTGGCGCAGCTACTACTTGTCGCACGACCAGACGCCGGCATACGAGTACCTACGCACCATGCTCAAGATCCTGCAGTGGCAACGCGGCCCGGACGAGTGGGTGCTGAAGTGCCCCCAGCACTTCGAGCAGCTCGGGCCGTTGATGACCGTGTTTCCCGACGCCAAGGTCGTCTTCACGCACAGGGATCCGCTCGCTGTCCTGCAGTCGGCGGCGACCATGACCTGCTACACCGGCCGGCTGCGCTACGATCCGCTGGACATCGACCAGCTGTTGCAACACTGGTGCGACCGCGTCGAGCAGCTACTGCGCGCGGCCGTCCGCGACGTCCACCTCATACCTCCCGAGCAACGCTTCGATGTCGCATTCACCGACCTCGCGAAGAACGACCTAGGGCTGCTCGAGCGGATATACGACAAGTTCGGCATCTCAATGCCGGACCAGATCCGCGACCAGCTCCACCGCTATCTACTCGACCATCCTCGGGGGCGCGACGGCCAGCTCGTCTACGACCTGCGCGCGGACTTCGGGGTGGACCCCAACGAACTCGGTCGGCGCTTCCAGTTCTACCTCGACGCGTTCGACGTCCGGAGAGAGATCACATGAGCCTGTCGGACATTGTCGACGACCTCATCGCGCGACGACCGAGTGCGAACTTTCTGGACGTCACCTACGACGATGGCGCCGTGCCCGTCGCCGATTCCGTCCACAAGTCGACTGGGATCACGGCCAGCTACGTCATCACCACCGACTCCGGCCGCATCATCGTCAACACCGGCACAGGCGGGGAGGCCATACACCACAAGGTGCTCTTCGACGCTGTCAGCCCGGGACCGACGGCGTACATCATCACCACTCAGGCCCACACAGACCACGTCGGCGGCGTAGGACACTTCCGCGATCCGGGCAGCAGGTACGTGGCCCAGGCCAACAACCTTGAGTGCCAGCGCCACGACGAACTGCTCGTCGGCCTGCGCCCCCGGTTCGGGGTGCCCTGGTTCGCCGCGGCGCGCGCCGCGAGCCGACAGCTGGCCGAGCGGTACCCACAGCAGCCGGTGGTCCCGCGCAGTTCGGAACGTCCCGACCTCGGGCCGCTTCAGGACCGGCCGCGTCCCGACATCACGTTCGACGACCGGCTCGCCCTCCGGCTCGGCGGTCTGGACGTCGAGCTGCTGGCCACCCCCGGCGGGGAGACCCGGGACAGCTGCATCGTCTGGCTGCCCGATCGCCGCGTGTGCCTGATCAGCAACCTGCTGGGCCCGCTGTTCCCGCACTTCCCCAACTTCAACACACTGCGTGGCGATCGCTACCGCGACCCCGCGGTCTATCTGACGTCGTTGCAGCGCCTCCGCGCCCTGCACCCGGAAGTCCTGCTGACCGGTCGAGGCGACCCGTTGTCCGGCGGACCGATGCTCGACGCCGTGCTGGGCCGACTTTACGACGCGGTGGAGTTCGTCTACACGGCGACGCTGCGCGGCATCAACGAGGGCAAGGACCTCCCGCAGCTGATGCGCGAGATCGTCCTGCCCGACGCGTTGCGGGTCGGGCAGGCATACGGGCGCGTCACGTGGGCCGTCCGGGCCATCTGGGAGAGCCACGTCGGCTGGTTCCGGCAACAATCCACCACCGAGCTGTACCCCGACGACTCACGTACGGGCTATCAGGACCTCGTCGCTCTCGCAGGTGGGGACGCGGTGGTCGCCCGGGCCCGGGAGCGGCTCGACAAGGGTGACCCGGTCGTAGCGATCCAGCTGGCCGAGGCCGTGCTGACCACCGAGCGCGACTCGGTCGCCGCCCGTGCGGTCATGCTGGCCGCGCACGAAGCGCTGCTGGCCGACCCCGCCGCCCGAGGGAACTTCTGGCTGCGCGGTTGGCTGACTCACCAGATCAGGCTCTGGTCGGACGGGTGACCTACGCCGACCGGCCACCGGTCGCTACCGGCGCGGTAGCGACCGGTGGCCGGTCGCTACCGCGCCGCCTATGCGGACGGCGGTGGGTAGTCCCGGACCGGCCGGTCGACTCCGTCCCAGTCCTGCGCGGCGTCCCGGATCCCCGCGGCGATCGCGCGCATCCGGTCGTTGAGCACGGAGACCTCGACGACGAGTCCGAGTTCGTTGCTGACGTCGTAGTAGTGGAACGGCAGTGAACCCGACTGCAAGCATCGCCAGCCCTGCGCAAGCGCGCGCTCGTGCGCCGCGGCCACGTCCGCCGCCCAGTACGCGACGTGGTGGAACCCCTGCCGACCGGAATCCAGGAACTCGCGGTACATGCTGGGTGTGTCGTCCTCGACAGCGATCAGTTCGACCTGGAGATCACCGGAGTTCGCGAACGCTAGCGACAGCAGCGGGTCGAACGGCTCGTCCCGATAGGTGCTCCCCACCGCGCGAAAGCCGCGCAGCACGAACCACGGACCTACGCCGAGCGTGCGCCAGTCGCGGATGGCTACGTCGAGATCGCGCACCACGAAGGAGATCTGACGGACCGTTCCGGGGAACGGCGGGACGGCCGTCGGACGCTCCGGCATGTGCGTCACCTCGACAGTCCGGCGTCGTCGACCGACGGCGGGACGAGCCCGGCCTGCCCGGACCAGTACGAGGGGTCCGTGCGATCGCGGGTGCCCTGCGGGGACTTCTCCCAGCCGGGGAAACGGGTTTCGATCGGGGCGACGGAGTCCCAGTCGCGCACCGCGAAGCGCTCGACGATGCGCCACTGCCCGTGGCGTCGCTCATACCGCTCGGCGTACCGGCCGCCCACCGAGGTCAGGTACCGCTTGTCACCCCGCCGGGACATGGTGTGTTCGAGGAAATACGCCTCGCTGTAGGCGGATTCCCCGTGCCGTTCGACGAGCTGGTTGGTGACGTGATGCTGCTGGGACTCGACGACATCCAGAACGGGATCCGCCTCGCCGATCCCGACGCGGTCGATGACCGGCGCGGACAGCACGAAACGCACCCAGTCGTGACCGGTCCCGCTGAAGAGGCCGTGCCGGACCATCGAATCGGTGTGGAACGCCGAGAGCGCCATCTCCAGGTCGCGGCGGTCGAGCCCGCGACAGTACCGCTGGAGCGCGTCCCGGATCTCCAGTTCGTCGGCGACGGCCGGCTGACTGCTCACCACAGGACCCCTTCCGTTCGAAGCTCGACACAAGAACCTTTAAAGTATTATCAGCATTTAGAGACTGGAGCAACCGCCAAGAGGCGAGAAGCGAGAATTCGGGGCTGATGCGAGACGGACGCACGCCTCATCGCGGCTGTTTCCGCGTCGTTCTTGACAAGCGTCTCCGCGTCGTTCTTGACAAGCACGGTCACCGCCGCCGGCGGCTCGCATCGGCGATGCTGGGGGGCGCCCAGACATCGGACCAGCTGAAGTCCGTTCCCGGGGTGACGATCTCGTCAATGCGGTCCAGTGTCGAGGCGTCCAATCGCACGTCGGCGGCTGCAAGATAGCCGTCGAGGTGTTCCAGGCTGCGCGGTCCGATGATTGCTGCCGTCACCGCCGGATGTCCGATGACGAAGGCGACGGCCATCTGAACGAGGGTCAGATTGACCGACTCGGCCAGTACGGCCAACTGTTCGACCGCGGCAAGTTTGCGCTGATTGCTGGGCAGCGATACGTCGTAGCGCGCCGGAACCCGGTCGATGCGCGAGCTCGTGGCAGGGGCGCCCGCGCGCCAACGGCCCGACAGCCATCCTCCCGAAAGCGGGGCCCACGCCAGCACGCCTAGACCGTGCCGCTGGCAGGTCGGGAGCACGTCGGCTTCCACCCCGCGGGAGAGCATCGAGTAGGGCGGCTGCTCGCACACGACCTTCGCCACCCGACGTTGCTCGTGTAGCCACAGGTTCTCAACGATGGCCGAGGCCGGAAAGGTGCTTGTTCCAACGTATCGGACCTTTCCCTGCGCGACGAGGTCGCCCAAGGCGGCGAACGTCTCCTCCGGTGCGCATGAATCATCCGGCCGGTGCACCTGGTACAGGTCTATGTAGTCGGTGCCGAGCCGGCGCAGACTGGCCTCGCAGGCGCGCATGATCCACCGGCGCGAGTTGCCGCCGTCGTTGACACCTGGTCCCATCCGGCCGTTGACTTTCGTGGCCAACACCACCGAATCTCGCCGGCCCGCCATTGCGGCGCCGATGATCGACTCCGACTCGCCCGCGGAGTAGACGTCGGCTGTGTCGATCATGTTGATGCCAGCGTCGAAAGCGGCGTCGACGATGGCGCGCGACTGCGAGCTGTCCGCTCCCCATGCGCCGAACATCATCCCGCCGAGGCACAGCGGGCTGATGTGGACCCCTGTCCGCCCGAGCACGCGGTACTGCACCGGTTGTCACTCCAAGATTGTTGAGGCCGCGTCCTAATCAGCGGCGGACCAGCGCTGTTCAGCTCCGGTGAGTCAACTCCGACGAGTTGATGTCAGCGTCGCGGGCTGCCGTCGCAGGCGTGTGCGACCAGGTCAGCACGGGATCATCGCTACCGAGCATGTCGAGCGTGTGCAGAAACCTTCCCGGACCCATGATGGATGTGATGGTGTCGGCGAGCTCGACGATCTCCGCTGTCGTGAACACCGTGCCCAGCTCGCGATAGGTCTCGGCGTCGATGGACCAGTGGTCGAGGTGAAGCTTGCGCTGAAAAGCGAGAGCCAGCCGCTCCCGGTCGTCGAGATCCTCGCCTGCGCCGACGACAGCGCACGCGATGTCCGCCTCGGGCACCTCGGCGTCATAACGGGCTTGGGAGCAGGCATCGCAGCCGACGAGCTGGGCGTTGGCCAGACGAAGCAGTTCCCGAAGGCGGGAGCCGAGGGTCCCGCCCCCGTCGGTACCGTTCTTGGCGATCAGGTCGAGTCGATGCTGAACCACTTGCGGGTCGGGGTGGTGAGCGATGATCCTCGGCCAGTCGGTCTTTCCCGAACCCAGTTGTCCAGTTTCGACCAGACGATTCATCCGCTCGAGAAGTTCGGGATCTACCTTGGCTTCGGGCAGGGGCTCGATTCGAGGCACAATTCCTCCATGGCGGGCAACGCTGGACAGTGGTGGACAAATATTATCATGTTTCTACGGATGGAACGCGTGGTCCGTGCTCGACGCGTGCCGGGAAATGGCACGCCGCGAAGTGGCCAGGGCCGACTTCCTGTAGTTGAGGCTCCTCCTCCACGCACCGGTCACGGGCCGCCGGGCACCGTGTCCGGAAGCGACAGCCGCTCGGCGGGCTGAGCGAAGACGGCGGCTCTCCCCGGACGGCCATCGGCACGATCGACGCGTTCGGATCGGGGATGGGAACAGCCTCGAGCAGCGCCTCGGTATAGTGATGCCTCGGGTGTGCGTAGACCTCGTCGGATGGCCCGATCTCGCACAGCTTTCCGAGATA
>Ga0105249_10005905_pt1 | contig 10600 bp, 8 predicted proteins | sample KBSS44metaG_FD_81522 | JGI IMG/M metagenome (GOLD analysis project Ga0105249, IMG submission 81522) | Switchgrass rhizosphere microbial communities from Kellogg Biological Station, Michigan, USA - KBS S4-4 metaG | ecosystem: Host-associated > Plants > Roots > Rhizosphere > Soil | place...
GAGTTCATCAAGCATGGTGGCATCGTCGCATTTCCGACCGAAACGGTTTACGGCCTTGGCGCGAACCTTTTTGACCCGCACGCGATTCGAAAGATATTCGAGGCCAAAGAGCGCCCGGCCGACAATCCACTGATCGCCCACATTGGCAGCTTCGATCAGCTTCAAAGACTGGTTGCTTTTATTTCCCCCAATGCTCAAAAACTGATCGGCGCTTTTTTTCCGGGTCCGCTGACGATCGTCTTGAAGAAAACGGCCGCGGTGCCGCTTCTGGCGACGGGCGGTCTGGACACAATTGGCGTCCGAATGCCGCGTCATCCCATTACCAGGGACTTTCTGAAGGCGTGCGCAATAACAATCGCGGCACCGTCGGCGAATCTGTCCGGCCGGCCGAGTCCGACGACGTGGCAAGCCGTTCACGAAGATCTCGACGGTAGAATCGATTGCATATTACAGGACGATGCGGCAGAGATCGGCCTCGAATCAACTGTCGTCGATTGCACATCTACGATTCCGTTGCTTTTGCGAAAAGGAGCAGTGCCACTGGAACGTTTGCGCGAATTCATCCCCGAGATCCGCGAGGTTGAGGGAGTGGAGGCTGACCCGCCGAAAAGTCCCGGCTTGAAGCATAATCATTATTCGCCTCGAGCCGCCGTCATGATCGTCCAACCAGATGAACGCCCCGACGCTGATTCAACAGGAGCATACATTGGGCTCACCGAACGATCCGCCGATTTCAGATCTGCTTTGGTTTGCGAATCGGTGGATCAGTACGCTCATGCGCTTTTCGAGTTCTTTCGCGAATGCGATCGTGTGGGTGTGGACAAAATATTCTGCGAGGCGGTACCGGAGGAGGGAATTGGTGCGGCATTGATGGACCGGATCCGGCGCGCCGGGGAGAATTAAGAACCGCGCTTTGATCGTACAAAGACAAGCGCGGCCTCATCATTGGTCTTCAGAAGCTCAACTTCCAGGAACTCACTTTGTGTGAGTTGATAGAGGTATTCAAGCGGGACGAGAACGAGAACAGGTCCGCCACCGCCCTGGTCGATCTCGCGCAAAACGTCGGGCGGACCCAGGAGCTTTTTCTGTTTACCTTGTTCGTCACGAAGAATACGGCCCGACGCATAAAATTCGGCGTTGTGCGAAACGCCGTGCAACATCAAAACTGACAACCCGTCAAAACCGCGCTCATGCGCCTCCGCAAAGAGACTCTTCACGGAATCGGCCTCGGCAAACTTCGGCACAAACGCAACGATCGCGATCAGAATGACAGCGAACGTACCGGCCGCGATCGTCTGAACGAGATAGGTTCGCCAGGCGGCCTTCTGAACAAATTGGTAGACGTACGCAGCGGTCAGGATGACGGCCGCTGGCACCGAAGGCAGGATATAGCCTGGCAGCTTCGAGCCGGAGAATGAGAAAAAGACGAGAGGAACAACGAGCCATGCCAGGGCGAAGAGGAGAAGAGGCATGGGTGCCAATACGGCTTCCGAGCCGGTCCCGGTAATTTCGGTTCTCGCCTTCGCATCGTCAGCCCGGCCCATAACCCGCTTTCCGAAATTCCAAAGCGCCGCAAGAAAGAACGGCAGCCACGGGATCGTCATCAACGGCAGAACCCAGAAGAAAAATAGAATGGCTGCGGATGAAAGTATTTGTTTGAGGTGTAGCGCTGGAAATGATGCTGGATAAAGAACTGATCGATGAATTCATAACCATGACGCATATACATCGGGAGATACCAGATCGATGCGACCGCGACCGCGAGAAACGTTCCCCAGACCAGGCTGCGCACGAAAATTCTATTCGGGAGCTTCCAGGAAAGAACGTGATAGACGCCGACGATCGCGAACGGAAAGACGATTCCGACCAGGCCCTTGGCTAAGAGAGCAAGGCCTATGAAAAAGTAGAACGATATCAGCCACGCATGCCGTTTACTCGAATCAAAAATATAGAAGCTGACCATCGCCGCCGTCAGCGGAAAAGTAAGAATGATGTCGAAGCTCGCGCCGTGGGCGAATGCAATGATGCCAACCGTAGATGCCGCGATTAGTCCAAGCCAGTTCGAGAATCGGTTCGTGGATCGTTGTTCATTGATCGTTGTTTCGACGTGTCGACCGAGAATCCACAAACTCGCCACGGTGCCCAAGCCGAATAACGCCGACCCGAACCTCGCGGCAAATTCCGAAACCCCAAATAGATGGTAGGAACCTATCTGCAGCCAGTATAGGAGTGCCGGTTTCTCGAACCAATTGAAACCGCCCAGCGTCGGTGTTATCCAATCGCCCCGTTCAAACATCTCACGCGCGACCTGCGCATAACGCGGCTCGTCCGGCCCGACGAGCGGGAACGACAAGCCCGAGAGATAGACAAATATTATTACCGCCGCGAACAGGAGCCAGCCTAATGCGGATTGCGGAATGCGGAATGCGGAATTGCTCTTTGTCATCTGGGATAAGTTCACGGAGAATGTAGAGTATCACCGAATTGTTTTGCCGATTCAAATCTGAGAAATGTCTGAACCTCGAACTCCGCAATCCGAAATCCGCAATCTGCGCGCTGCTGTTGTCGGCGTCGGAAGCCTCGGCCGCCATCACGCCCGGAATTACACCGAGCTTGCGCGCGAAGGCCGTGTAGAATTCGTCGGCGTCAGCGACGTGAATTCGGAAACCGCCGCGCAAGTGGCCGCGGAAAACGGCTGCGATACATTTGCAGACTGGAAGGACCTATTAGGCAAAGCCGACCTTGTCTCGATCGCGACGCCCACCGAAACTCATTGCGATCTAGCCTGCGCATTTCTTGAAAAAGGAACACACGTATTGGTTGAGAAACCGATCGCGCTAACGCTCGATGAGGCTGACAAGATGATCGACGCTGCTGCAAAGTCGGGTGCGAAGTTGATGGTCGGCCAACTCGAACGTTTCAATCCGGCCATGGTCGCGCTTAGGCCACACGTCACACGGCCGCTGTATTTCGAGATCCACCGCGTATCACCGTGCCCTAACCGTTCGCTTGATGTCGATGTTGTACTCGACGTAATGATCCATGATCTTGACGCCGTGCAGTGGCTCGTCGGTAGTGACGTCAAAGTTTCCGGCATTCACGCCGTCGGAATTCCGGTGATCTCAGACAAGGTTGATGCAGCGAACGCGCGGATCGAGTTCGAGAACGGCGCCGTCGCAAATATTACCGCCTCGCGCATCGGGACGGAGAAGATCCGCAAGACGCGTTTCTATCAAACCAACGCATACGTCGTTCTTGACTACGCAACCAAGTTCGCGTCGCTCACGTCGCTGAATCCTAACGCTGCACACCCGCTGCTCGGTATTTCGATCGATCGCCTTGAGATCGATGACATCGAGCCGCTGCGGGCGGAGATAGTTGCATTTCTGGATTCGGTCGAGCGCGATGTCGCGCCGCCGATAACGGGAGAGGACGGACGAAAGGCTCTGGCGTTGGCAGTTGGCGTCCTGGAGAAGATCGACGCTCATTTGGTCGGCGTCAGAAAATCTATGCTTGCACCGTAAGTTTGGAAATAAAAAAGGGAGCGATCGCTCCCTTTCGTTTATGCCTTGGCTTCGCTCGTTTGAGTCCCCGCCATTTTCTCCTGGATCATCTTCATCCATTCACGGGTTCTTTCAAGCCTTTCTTTTCCACCCGGTCTGTCGTAAATGACCTTTTCGAGATGTTTGAAAGCTTCGGGCTCTTGCCACTTCGCTCTCAGCTCGGGAAGAAACGGTTCGATCTTCGCGAATACGCCGATATGCTCGCCGACCGTGTCGTTGAATATGTCAGCGTCGATCGCACCATGATTCACCAACGCCGCCGCCATGTCCCAATATGACAAGACCATTCTCAGATACCCGCCGACCTCTGGGTCCATCATCGTCTTTTCGATGTCATCGATGGTTGTCGGATTGAAGGAGAATATCCAGGTTCGCGCCTTACGCATCGTCTCTTCGCGACGCAGATCGTATAGTTTAAGAATTAGATCAGCAGATTTTGCTTTGCTCATTCATTTACCTCCGGATTAGAATTTATGTAGAGAGTCTATTGCGACTCGTTTCAAGTGTCAATTTGTTCAACGTTAAGTTCAGTTTGATGTAACAAGTCTCGGTATTCGCCCCTCCACATGCATAAGAACATCTCGGAATTCCTCCAAACTCGAATCGACGCGGGCGATTTTCCCTCGGCCGTGTATCTCGTCGCGGAGAGGGGCGAGATAGTCTTTCACGACGCGCTCGGATACGCGGTCGTCGAACCGGAGCGGATCGAAGCTCGGCTTGATACGATTTACGATCTCGCGAGTTTGACGAAGGTGTTGGTCACCGCCCTGCTTCTCGCACGCAAGATCGAGTCGGGCGAAGCGGAGTTGGAAGATTATGCTCGCCAACATCTGGGTGAGCTCGCCAGGAGGGCATTCACTATTCGAGACCTTGTCGCGCATAGGTCTGGACTTCCGGCCTGGATTCCTCTCTACCTGTTTGCACCTGGATTTCTTCGGGAGAGGGCGAAGAAAGAGTCCCGGCCATTTAGCGATCCCAAAGTAAATGAGTTTGTGCTCGGGAAAATTGCTGCGATTGAAGAAGGTTTGGAACCAGCCGTAGTCTATAGCGATCTGAATTTTGTTCTCGCAGGTCTACTTACGGAAAGGCTTTCCGGAAAATCGATATACAATACGTTCGCAGCCGAGATTATCAATAGACTCGGACTCGTTCGCACGTTTTTTGGGAATCTGGGCACGCTCCGCCGCGAGATCGCTGCAAGCGAGAATGGAAATGAATACGAGAAGCAGACGTGTATAGAGCTTGGCTATCTCAAAGAGCCGCCTGAGGGCGGGACTCAAAACCTCTTCCGCAAATACCAGATCTGGGGAGAAGTTCACGACGGGAACGCGTACTTCATGGGGGGCGTCGGCGGACACGCCGGTCTGTTCTCAACGGCCGAAGAAGTATTCAAAATCGCGCAGCAGTTTCTGCCTAACTACACGCGGGTTCTGAAACCGGAAACCTGCGAATTGTTTCGCACGAATTTCACGAAAGGCATGAACGAAGACCGCTCCTTCGCGTTTCAGCTCGCCTCGACCGACGGCTCGACGGCGGGCACGAAAATGTCCCCCGAAAGTTTTGGACACAACGGATTCACGGGCACAAGTCTCTGGATCGACCCCGTCAAGGAACGCGTTTTTATTTTGCTCACAAACCGTACGCATAACCACGAGCTCCCATTTGTTAACATAAACTCGGTCCGGCGCGGTTTTCACGATCTGGCGATCGACCTGCTGGACAAAAATATTTAGCAACTAAACACCCTCGCAACCCGTCAAAATGGGTGCTTTCCCCTAAAAGTTACCTGCGCCTGGAGTTTCGTCATATGAAAAGATTAATAGCTGCACTTTTTTGCGTTGGTTTGTTAGGGATCGCCGCTTCTGGTCAGAATACCCGGGCCACACGTCCCCGTATCGCCCCGACGCCTGCACCCAATGCGCCCACACTTAGAAACGACGTTCCTTCGTCGTCAACCAACCGCCGCCCATCGGTTTTGACGGGCGGGGCCCAGGTGCAAACGCCGACACAAAATAATCCGACCAACACGACCACGCCCTCGATCTCGGAAGAGACTGAGGTGGTTAAGGTCGAGACAAATCTGGTGACGATGCCCGTTTCAGTTGTCGACCGTGACGGCCGTTTCATCTCGGGCTTGCAGCAGAAAGATTTTCGTATTTTCGAAAACGGCGTCGAGCAGAGCGTAGGTTATTTTCAGTCGGTCGAACAGCCGTTCACCGTCGTTCTGATGATCGATGTCAGCCCGTCGACGGCATTCCAGATCGATGAGATCCAGGAGGGCGCGATAGCGTTCGTCAATCAACTTCGACCGGCCGACAAGGTTATGGTCATCTCGTTCGATGAAAGAGTGCATATACTTTGCCAGCCGACGAACAATCGCAATGTTCTTCGCAACGCCATTTACCAGGCGCAGTTCGGCGACGGAACGAGTATCTACGATGCGGTCGATTACGCAATAAACCGCGAGCTGGTGAATATCCAGGGGCGTAAAGCTGTTGTGATCTTCACTGACGGGGTCGATACGACATCGCGTCGATCAAATTTTGAAAGCACGATCGCCGATGTCGAAGAGGTCGACGCGTTGTTCTATCCGATCCGCTATAACACGCAGAAAAGTTACGGAGGTTATGGCGGCGGCGGCCGGGGTGGCAGACAGGGCAACGATGATACGTGGGTCGACCTTATCCTGGGCGGGGGCCGCCGCGGAGGACGAGGCGGCGGAGGTGGCGGAGGAGCCGGTTCGAGTCCCGGTGAATACGCGACCGGTTTGCGTTATCTCGAAACGCTCGCGCAAAACAGCGGCGGGAGAAAATACGAAGCTGACACAACCTCCAATCTGGAAGCGGCCTTTGCAGGAATAGCGGAGGAGCTCCGTCGGCAGTATTCGCTCGGTTATTATCCGGACAAGGGCGGCCAGGTCGGTGAGCGTAGGCAGATAAAGGTCCGCGTCATGCGTCCGAACGTGATCGTGAAGGCGAAGAATACATATATCTTCGGTCAGAGCGACAAGAAGTTTGCGGGAAGATAAGAAGTCCTCAAAAAAAGGCGGATCCTGATCCGCCTTTTCGTTTGCTTACCCGGCGACTACGCAGATACATCTTTTCAGCCGGCTCAGAGCATCGTACAATCGTTTTAGTCCTCGACTTAAGATCATGAAAAGACTTGCCTACCTAAGCGTTGTCTTGTGCCTTGCCTCATTTCTTTCTGTCCAGGCTCAGTCGCGCCGTGTCCCGCCCACCACCGGAAAGGAGAGACCTAACGCGCGTCCTGCTGCTACGCCAACACCTGCGCCGACGCCCGATCTCGAGGAACCTAGATACGTTGCCGACGCAAATGATGAGATCGTGTCGCTCGATACACGACTCGTGACGATACCGGTCCGCGTTCTGGATCGTAAGAACCGTTTTATCGGCGGTCTCAAACAGGACAACTTTAAAGTTTACGAAGACAACATCGAACAGGAGATAGCCTATTTCACAAACGAAGCGCAGCCGTTCACAGTCGCGCTCGTTCTCGACATGAGCTACTCGACGACATTCAAGATCAGTGAGATCCAGTCCGCCGCCATCTCGTTCATCGACCAGCTTCGGCCGGAAGATCGAGTCATAGTCATCTCGTTCGACGAGGATGTTCACATGCTGTGCGAGCCGACGAATGATCGCGGGACTATCTACCGGGCGATCCGCAGCACCAGGATCGCGACCGGCACCAGTTTGTATGACGCGGTCGGTATGACGATGAACGATCGCATGCGCACAATAAAGGGAAGAAAAGCGATCGTGCTTTTTACCGATGGTGTCGATACGACCAGCCACCGCTCGAACGATTACGAAAATCTGCGCGATGCGATGGAGCTTGACGCGCTGATCTACCCGATCCGATACGACACGTATGCGGATGTCCAGTCGATGAAGAACAAAACGATACTCGGCCCGAAACCAAAGACCCCGCCGAGCGGAGATCCGTTTCCGACGTCGGTGCCGAGCATTCCGAGTGTTATGACCACTCCCGGTACCAAAGGCACTACGGTCGAGGAGTATAAAGCGGCGGAGGATTATCTGAACCAACTAGCCATGCGTACAAGCGGGACGATCTACTTAGCGAGCACGTTCGGTAATTTGAACTCGGCGTTTTCGAAGATCGCCAGCGAGCTTCGGGAGTTTTATAGTCTTGGATACTATCCCGCGAAAGAAGGCGTCCCCGGAAAATCGCACAGGATAAAGGTGAAGGTCGATCAGGTTAATGTGGCTGTCCGCGCCCGAGACAGTTATGTCGTCCCGAAAAAGAAAAAGCTGCGCACATCTTGATTTGGGATTTGGGAATTCGGATTTGGGATTTTGAGAGAGGATCTGAATCGTTCCACCTGGAACATTAGCGTCGTTCCACATCCCAGATCCGAATTCCCAAATCCCAAATCGGTCAGATCTCAGTTCCGTCCGCGACGACCGCGCCTTTCGGAACTATAATTATCCCTTCTCGAATGTAAAAGCTCCCGCGCGGATCGTCGTAATTATCGATGTCGCCGGCGTTCAGAAGCTTCACGTTCTTGCCGATCCGGACATTCTTGTCGACGATCGCCCGCCGGATCGTGGTGTTGGTTCCGATGCCCATGTGGGGAATGCCGCGCTCGATATTCGCCTTGATCTCCTCGATCGACTCGTAGTAGTCCGAACCCATCACGATGCAGTTCTCGATGCGCACGCCGCCGTCGATACGGCTGCGCAATCCGATTATCGATCTGCGAGCGTGGACGCCATTCAGGATGCAGCCTTCGCTGACCATTGAGTTATCGATGTCGCAGTCGTGTATCTTCGACGGCGGCAAATAACGACTGCGCGTGTAGATCGGCGAATCGGTATCGAAGAAATTAAATTTCGGAAGCGGCGACGCCAGGTCGAGGTTCGCTTCGTAGAACGCGCGAATCGTCCCGATGTCTTCCCAGTAGCCGTCGAAGAGATGCGCCTGGACGTTGTATTTATTTATCGCGGCCGGGATCAGCTCGCCGCCGAAATCGACCGCGGACTCATCAGCCGCGAGCAGCTCGATCAGCTTTTCATAATTGAAAACGTAGATTCCCATCGACGCGAGGTAAGGACGTCGTACCGACTCTTCTTCGGTCAGACCGAAGTTCGTCGTATCGACGCGCATTGCCTCGAGCTCCTCGCCCTTTGGCTTTTCACGAAACTCGATTATCTTTCCGACTTTGTCGGTCTTCAGCAATCCGAAGCTCTCTGCATCTTCGGGCTTTGACGGGATGACGGAGATGGTCACGTCGGCGTTCGTCGAAAAATGTCGCTCGAGGAAGCTGCGGTAATCCATCCGATAAAGATGGTCGCCCGAGAGGATCAGCAGCGTCTTGACGCGCCATGAGCGCAGATGCGGCAAGATCTGCCGAACAGCGTCGGCGGTTCCCTGAAACCAGTCGGGACTGTCCTTACGCTGCTCGGCTGCGAGTATCTCGACAAAGCCCGACGAGAAGTTCGAGAAGCGATACGTCTGCGAGATGTGCCGATTGAGTGACGCGGAATTGTATTGCGTCAGCACGAAGATCTGCGTGATATTTGAATTGATACAGTTCGAGACAGGCACGTCGATCAGGCGGTATTTTCCGCCGAGCGGCACGGCCGGCTTCGAGCGCTCGCGTGTCAGCGGAAACAGACGCGAGCCGGCACCGCCACCTAAGATAACCGCAACGATATTCTCGCTTTGGGGCATACGGAAAAATTCCGATCGTGGGATCTTACGCTAAACAGCATAGCCGCAAACCATCCGAATTCTCAAGAGTCGGAACGACCGGCCGGGTCGGTTAACCGCGGAAGGGAAACTGATGTATGATTAGCCGAAGTTTAGTTCACCACCCTGGAGGCCCACATGAAATCAATATTCGCCGCGATAGCGCTGCCTATCCTGATCATCCTTTGCTCGGGGATCGAATCGTTCGCACAGCCCAAGCCAAACCCCGTACTTTATTTTATCGGTCAGGAGTACTACTCGACCGGGGGCAATAACTTTGTTCGTTATCGCTACGGCGTCGACAACTCGTCCGCTTATCCCGACGCGATGTTCGCCGCCGCCCCGGCGTTGCCGCCGTGTGGAGCGAACACTAATTCGTCGCGCACGTGGGTCGATATCTTCGACCAGCGAGGGAAGCGTCTGAATGGATCTTGTGCCTTGGGGAAGGGCGGCGATCTGAACGGGATATGGTTCGCGGGCGTGGAAGGTGAAGTCCCGCCGAGCTGGATCTACATCGAGCTTAACGACCGGCAGACGAACACGAAGTACAAATCAAATCTCGCCGAGACGACAAACTAAAAAGCTCCTCCTGGATAGGAGCGGTGGACGCGTTTCGCGGACGGGGTAGAACAGCCGTGGTGCTAGATAAGATTTAACCGCGGATGACGCAGGTGGAACGGATTTACAGGATCTGACTCTTAAGCAGCGACCTAAATGATCCGATTTGATCCGCGTCATCCGCGTCATCCGCGGTTAAAAGCGCCGGATCAAATACGACGTATCGATCAGTCAGTCCCTGCATATCGCTCTCTGAAAAACCTAAACAGCGCGGCGATCGCAAGTGCGTTTGCGGTCACGGCCAGCCCGGTCCTGATCCTGTCGGCGCTGGTGAACTGTTGTCCGGCCAGTCGCAAGGCCTCGACGGACTGCGACGCGGCATCCGGGCCGAACATTATTCCCAGGCGTGGATAGATGTAAAAGAAAGTGAGCAGCTCGGCAGCGACCAGCACCGCGAGACTCATCAGGACGAAATTACGCGCCGCTTGTATCCGCCAGCCCGTGATCACGAACGCAATACCGGACAAGAAGCTCAACGGTGCGACCGTCTGGAAAAAATATCCGGGATGGAAAACTTTGTAAAAGTTCCGCGTAGCTTCGAGCGATGACGGCACGTCGGCGAACCAGTTCGGGTATTCGACAAGCACCGAGAAGATGGTCCCGCCCAGCACGATCATCATCAAGCAAAAATACGCGGTGAAAAGAAAGGTCTGTAGTGGTTTCATGTGAGCAAAACTCTCCCTTAC
>Ga0105249_10005906_pt1 | contig 10600 bp, 10 predicted proteins | sample KBSS44metaG_FD_81522 | JGI IMG/M metagenome (GOLD analysis project Ga0105249, IMG submission 81522) | Switchgrass rhizosphere microbial communities from Kellogg Biological Station, Michigan, USA - KBS S4-4 metaG | ecosystem: Host-associated > Plants > Roots > Rhizosphere > Soil | place...
GAGGTCGTGCGTCGTGCGGTTGTCGCGAGTGCCGCCTACAAACTTGGGCCGAACGGCAAGCAAGCCCAGCGCCAGCTGTGGCACGGGTTGGAAAGGGACGGCAGATTCCGTGCCCCTGAGCTCGCCGCCGGCTTCACGCAAAGCCGGGTTTTGCAGCGGCTCTTGTCAATTCCGATGCGACTGGTGTCCCTGCGGGTGGCTGATCCGGCCGACCCGATCACGGTTCTTCGAGCCGAAGATGACTTCGACGTCTACGATCGACTCCCCGAGATCTCGACGCAGACATTGGTGATTTGCGGAGCGCGCGACTACTTCTGGACGCGTGAGATGTTCGCAGAGACCGCACGTCGGCTGCCGCGCGGCGAGCTCATCATGTACCCGAAGCGTGGCCACAACATCGTGACCTCAAAGCAGTTCGTGGCCGACGCCGTCTCGTTTCTCGAGCGGCCCGAGATCGCCTAGCAGATCAGGTGTCCCTCGACGAACACCGTACGAGGAACGGTGGCCTCGTCTTGGTTTGAGTCGCAGCGGCCGTATCGTGTCATCAGGTCGCGTGCCTCGATCGCGGATGCCTGCCAATTGTGATCGGTCAGCCACTCGACCAGGTCGGTGCGATCCTCGACATACCACAAGTCCTGGGTGTCAGGGGCGTTCGAGTCTGGATCCTCGCCCGCCTGTTCACGCAGGCGACGCATTTGTTCGCGACGACTGGCCAGGTAATCCGGGTCGACGAAGCCGCGACCGAACGACTCGACCGCGACGCGACTGCCAGGGGCGCTGAGTTCGTCGATCCGCGCGAAGAGCAGATCCTGCCCTGCGGCAGGTAGATACGGCAGCAATCCTTCTGCCGCCCAGGCCGTGGGTCTGGTCGTGTCGAATCCGGCGTCGCGCAACGCTTTCGGCCAATCCTGTCTCAGGTCGACCGGAACCGGGACATAACGGAACACGCTCGGCTTGGCGTCGTGCCGCGCCAGCGTCTGCGCCTTGAACTCGAGCACCTTGGGTTGGTCGATCTCGTAGAGCTCGGTGCCGCCCACCCATGGCAGCCGCCAGCCGCGCGCGTCGAGGCCTGCTGCGAGGATGACGGCCTGGTCGATGCCGTTCGCGCCGGCGGCGATGAAGAACTCGTCGAACCATTTTGTGCGCGACGCAGCGTAACTGCCGATGGACCGGATCCGCTCCACCATGTACGGCGGAGGCGGCTGCCACCCGCGTTCCGTGGCGGCGTCGAGAAAGAGTTGGGCGAACGGGTCGTTGAACAATGGGCAGCCGGTCGCCGCTTCATCGGCGCGTGCCATCGCAACACCAAGTGCGGTCTGCCCCACACCCTCGGTGACGTCCCAGCTGTCATCGTCAGTTCTGACCATTGCCACCGGTTTCCCTGTTTTCGGCGAACTCATGCATTTCGTCCCTGGTCAACAAGTCATCGCGAATGTTTTGTTCGCGGTAGGCCAGTTGACCGACGCGGTTGGCGACCACAGGAGCGGTGATCAACGTGAACAAGCCGGTGAGGATGACCATGCCGACGTCGGCGTTGCCGCGCAGTCGGATCGCCGCGCCCGCCAGCACCAGTAGCAGGCCCAACACCTGCGGCTTGGTGGCCGCGTGCATCCGGGTCAGTGTGTCGGGGAAGCGCACCACACCGATCGCCGCGGTCAACGCGAGTGACGATCCGCCGAGCACCAGCACGGCCGCCGCGATGTCCAGCACCCTCATCGCGGTCTCCCGGCAGAGCGGCGCTTGTCGATGTCCGGCACCCGGAATCGCGCGACGCTGACCGAGCCGACGAAGCTGATCAACGCCAGCGCAGTGAGACCGTATGTCACCGTGGTGTCGAGGCTGAATGCGGCCCACGTGCCGATCGCGCACATCGTCACCGCGACAAGCGCGTCGAGCGCGACCAGTCGGTCCAGGGTGCTCGGACCCGCGAGCAGACGGAACATGGTGAGAATGGCGGCGGTGGTGAGCATGACCGCCGCGATGATCCAGATGATGGTCATGCGCTCTCCCTGTCCGCCGACGGCCGCCAATGCTCCTCGCGTTCAAAGGACGCGATCAGCATTCGTTCGATCTGCTCGATCTGCTGGTAGAACCTCTTCACCGCGCGGTCGGATCCGACGTCGATGACGTGGACATAGATCATCCGGCGAACCTGGTCGATCTCGAGCACGATGGTGCCTGGCGTCAGATTGACGATGTTGACCGCAAGAGCCAGCACCAGATCCGACTTGATCGCCAGGTGTGCCCGTAATACCGCGCTGAGCGGCGGCCGGCCCGGCTTGACCGCGAGCAACGCCAACTGCAACGACGACTGCACCAGATACCAGGCCACCAGGCTGATGAGCCGCAGCAGCGAAATCGGGTGCACCCGCCCCTCGATCGGCACCAACGGCAGCGGCAACAGCAATGTGATGACCAGCGCGATGGCCAGGCCGGACACAATATTGGCCGCAGAAATGCTGCCCCACAACAGGATCCACACCAACGTCAGCCAGACGAGGACCCATACCCGCAGCGCTATCCGTCTCATCGGTGCCCCAACACCGCCGAGATGTATTGATTGCGATCGAGTACCTCGTCCGCGGCGCGACCGCTGTAGGAGAAGATCGGCCCGGCGAGCACCGTCAGCGTCAGACCCACCACGATCAGCGCACCGGTCGGCACCACCATTCCGATCGGCATCCGGCCCACGTGATCTCGGTCGACGAACTGGATGTCCTCCGGTTCGTCGAGCAGCACCGAGGGCGCCGCACCCGAGAGATGGCCCTCTGGAGCGTCCTCGCGCGATCGCCAGAACGCCTTCGTCCACACCCGCGTCACCACGTACAGCGTCAGCAGACTGGTCAGCACACCGCCGCCGATCAACAGCCACGCGAGCACCGAGCCGTTCTGCGCACCCGCTTCCAGCAGCGAAACCTTGCCGATGAATCCCGAAAATGGCGGAATACCACCAAGATTGAGCGCAGGCACGACAAATAGGAAGGCGAGCAGCGGGCTGACTGCGGCCAGTTCACCGAGCCGCTGCAGCGTCGACGCGCCCGCTTGGCGCTCGATCAGTCCGACCACCAGGAACAGAGTGGTCTGCACCACGATGTGATGCGCGACGTAGTAGATGGCACCCGACATGCCGAGCTGACTCGACAGTGCGATGCCGAACACCATGTAGCCGATGTGGCTGACGAGCGTGAACGACAGCAGACGTTTGATGTCGCTCTGTGCGATCGCACCGAGAATGCCGATCAGCATGGTCAGCAGCGCCGCCACCAACAGCAGCGGATCGAGTCCGCCGCCGGGGAACAACAGCGAGTGTGCCCGGATGATCGCGTAGACACCGACTTTCGTCAGCAGGCCGGCGAAGACCGCGGTGACTGGTGCCGGCGCGGTGGGGTAGGAGTCCGGCAGCCACGTCGACAGCGGGAACACCGCCGCCTTGATGCCGAACGCGACCAGCAGCACCGCGAACAATGCGGTGCGGGTGCCCGCTGTCACGTCGTCGAGGCGCACGGCGAGCTCGGCCAGGTTCAGTGTGCCGGTGGCGGCATAGACCAACGCGATACCGAACAGGAATATCAGCGACGACACCATCGAGACCATCACATACGCGATGCCCGCGCGGACCCGGTCCTTGCTCGCGCCGATCGTCAGCAGCACAAAACTCGCCGACAGCAGCACCTCGAATCCGACGAACAGGTTGAACAGGTCGCCAGCCAGAAACGCGGTGCACACGCCCGCCGACAGCACCAGATAGGTGGGCAGGAATATCGAAACCGGTTGCCGCTCATCACCATCGCGGATGCCCTGCCCGATCGCGTAGAACACGACGCACAGCAACACGATTGACGACACGACGAGCATCAGCGCCGACAGCCGGTCCACCACCAGCGTGATGCCGAGTGGGCCGACACCCGATTTAGTCGGTCCCCACCCGCCGACGTGCAGCGCAAGCGTGCCGTTGCGGTCGGTGAGGTACAGCAGCGCGGCACACACTGCGGCCACCGCACACAGCGCGGCAAGGGTGATGGCCCGCTGCAGCCGGGGTCTGCGGCCTGCGAACAGCGTCAGCGCCGCGCCGACCAACGGAATCAGCACGGGCAGCGGTGTCAACACCATTGAGGCGCTCATCGTGAGCCCTCCAGCCCCGGCAGTGCGTCGAGCTCGTCTGGTGCGTCGGTGTCCTTCGCGACGTCTCGCGTCGGGCGGTCGTCTTCCAGCGGAACGCCGTCGCGACCGGCGAGCTGGGACACCCTGGCGTCCTCGGGATCATTGGTGACTTCTTCTTCCGTGGTCAACCGATAGGACCGGTAGGCCAACGCCAGCACGAATGCCGCAATGCCCATCGTGATGACGATGGCCGTCAGGATCATGCCTTGCGCCAACGGATCCGCGGTGGTGGTGTCGCCGTTGCTGGTGCGGCCGCGGATGGGCGGATTGCCCGACGGACTGCCGACGGTCAGAATCAGCAGGTTGATCGCGTTGCCGATCAGCAACAGCCCCAGCAACATTCGGGTCAGGTTGCGCTCGAGCAGCAGGTACACCCCTGCGGAGGTGAGCGCGCCGATGAGTACCAAGAAAACCAGGAAGGTGGTCATGCCGCCACCTTCTGCCGTTGCTCGCCGAGGTCAACGTCCACTCGCGCGCCGAGGCTGCGCAGCACGTCGAGCACCAGGCCGACGACGATCATGTACACGCCGAGGTCGAAGAACAATGCGGTGACGAATTTGACTGTGCCGAGTACCGGCACGTCGATCTGGATCAAGGCCGACGACAGCACGGGCGCGCCGACAAGCAGTGAGGCCACAGCAGTACCCGCCGACAGGCCGAGCCCGACGCCGAGAACCTTTCCGGCATCCAATGGCAGGGTCTCGCCGAGTTCATAACGCCCGCCCGCGAGATACCGCAGCACCAACGCGAGCCCCGCCGTCAGTCCGCCCGCGAATCCACCCCCCGGGGTGTTGTGCCCAGCGAAGAAGAAGTACGCCGACAACACCATGATGAGAGGGAAGATCATCCTGGTGGCGACCTCCAGCACCAGCGACCGATGCCGCGGATCCCGCAACTCGCTGCCGCGCAGCCACGTGATGTCGCCTGCGGCGGGGCTGATCGCGATGTCGGGTTGACTGCCGACCTCGGGCCGACCGGCGTCTGCGACACGGGGTGCAGCGCCAAACCGCCTGTGCCGGAACACCAGTGACGCGACGCCCGTCGCGGCGACCAGCAGCACCGAGATCTCACCGAGGGTGTCCCAAGCGCGGATGTCGACCAGCAGCACGTTGACGGTATTGGCGCCGTGTCCGCGGAGATACGCCGCGTCGGGCAGCAACGCAGCGATGGGTGTGCCGGTGCGGGCTGCCATCGCGTACACCGCCAACGTGGTGACTGCTGCGCCGACGGCGAGCGCGAGAACGGCGCGCGGCAGCCGGTATCGCTTGATATATGCCCGATCGGCTTCGGCGGGCAGTGTGCGCAGTACTAGCACGAAAATCACCAAAGTCAGTGTCTCGACCAGAAATTGGGTCAACGCAAGGTCAGGCGCGCCGTGAAACGCGAAGATCGCGCCGCAGCCGTAGCCCGTTACGCCGACAAGTAGCACAGCCGCCAGTCGATTGCGCATCACCGTCGCACCCAAGGCGGCGGCCAGAATCAACAGGCCGACCACGACCTGTATCGGTGAGTCCCACAACGCGAACGAGGGCCGGTCGCGGGCGCCGAGGGCGAGAACGATCAGCGGCACCAACACCAGCGTGGAAAGAATGACCGACTGGGTGGCGGGGATCGACCCGCGTTGCGTGAATGCGGTGAGCCGCACAGAAACCAGATCGAGGCCGCGCAGCGCCGCGTCGTAGATGCGGTCGGCGTTGCCGAGCGGTTCGCGAACGGTGCGCCATCGCAGCAATCGGGCCCGGCCGAAGTAGACCGCCGCGCCGATGGCCAAGACCAACGCCGACAACAGCAGTGGTGCGCCGAAGCCATGCCACAGTGCGAGTTTGTACGTCTGCCCGCCCGGAACGGTGTCCGAGTAGGAGTGAAGGACTTGGTCCAGACCTGCGGGCCACACGCCGAACACCAGGCCAGCGACGGCCAGTATCCCGGGAGCGATCAGGAAAGTGTTTGCCGGACGGTGCATTTCGGTGACGCGCTTGCTCGGCTCCGATCGCCCTTTGCGGCTGAATGCGCCCCAGAGAAACCGCAAGCTGTAGACCGTGGTGAACACCGAGCCGAGCACGATGCCCGCCAGTACATAGGGTGCCGCGGTGCCGAGTGTCGGTGCGTGCGCGACGGTTTCGAAGTCGGCCTCCTTCGCAACGAAGCCGAGGAACGGCGGCAGTGCGGCCATGCTCGCGGTCGCGCCGACCGCGATGATCAGCAGCGGCCGGCTGCGCTGCCCGAGCCAGGCGAGCCTGCGGATGTCGCGGGTGCCGGTGGCGTGGTCGATGACGCCGACCACCATGAACAACGATGCCTTGAACATCGCGTGCGCACACAGCATCGCCAGCCCGGCCAGCATCAGGTCGCCGCCGCCCGCGCCGACCATCACCGTGATCAGCCCGAGCTGGCTGACGGTGCCGAACGCGAGGATCAGCTTCAGGTCGTATTCGCGGACCGCGCGCCAGCCCGCCAGCAGCATGGTGAGCACGCCCAGGATCACCACCGTCGGCCGCCACGGCGGCGACTCGGCGAAGCCGGGCGTCATCCGCGCGACGAGATAGACACCCGCCTTGACCATCGCGGCCGCGTGCAGATACGCGCTGACGGGCGTTGGCGCGGCCATCGCGCCAGGCAGCCAGAAATGCATCGGCACGATCGCCGATTTGGACAGCGCACCGATCAACACCAGCACGATGCCGATCGACGCGGCCAGGCCCGTCGGCGGCGACGCGATCAGTTCGGACAACAGGTAAGTGCCCGACACGTTGCCGAGCAACACGATGCCGACCAGCATGGCCAGCCCGCCGAATGTGGTCACCAACAACGCTTGGGTGGCAGCCCGACGGCTGGTGGCGCGTTCGGCGTAGTGGCCCACCAGAAGGAACGACAGCACTGTGGTGAGCTCCCAGAACACGTACAGCACCAGCATGTTGTCGCTGCAGACCAGGCCGAACATCGCGCCGGAGAACGCGACCATCTCCGCGGCGAAGCTGGGCAACCGCTTCTCGGTGTGGCCGTCGTGGTGATGGAAGTAGTCGGTGCAGTAGAAGAGGACCAACCCGCCGATGCCGAGCACCAGCACGCTCATGATGGCCGAGAGCCCATCGAATCGAAGCGTGATGTTCATCGACAACTCGGGCAGCCATTCGATGTTGACCGCGCTAGGCGCCCCATGGCCCGGCCAGTTCGCCGCCACCCAGACCAGCGAGCCCAGCGGCACCAACGCCAGGGGATAGAACGCAATCCGGCCCCAGCGGGCGACGAGCAGGGGAGCGAGCGCGGTAGCGACCGCGTGCGCAAGCAGAACTTCGAGCATGGCACTCCGATCTGGTTCCGGTCGGGGTGTCAGCCGGGTTAATGGCTTTGGTTTAACGCCAGTCTACGTGGGCGGATGCAGCTACCATCCGGCCTCGTGGGCAGTCCAGACGTGGTGGTGGTCGGTTCGGGCCCGACGGGGCTGATGCTGGCGTGCGAGCTCGCGCTCGGTGGCGCCAAGGCGCGGCTGCTCGAGGAGCGCACGGACACGCCCAACATCACCAGGGCGTTCGCGGTGCATGCGCGGACGCTGGAACTGCTCGACGCCCGCGGCCTTGCCGAGGTGCTGCTGCCGCGCGGCGTGCCGGTCTATGAGGTGGCTCCTCCCGGCGGTGGTTCGCTGGACCTGCGTCAGCTGCCGACCCGGTTCGGGATGGTGCTCATCGTCCCGCAAAACGGAACGGAAAGGGTGTTGCAATCACGCGCCGAGGAGCTTGGCGTCGAGATCGTGCGAGGTGCGCGGGTCGTCGGTCTGTCGCAGGATGCCGACGGGGTGACGGTCGAGTGCGCGGGTGGCGACGGGATGCGCGCCGGTTATGTGGTCGGCTGCGACGGCGCACACAGCACGGTGCGCAGCCAGCTCGGCATCGACTTCGTCGGCAAGCAGTACGAGACGCACATCCTGTTGGCCGACGTGCAGCTGACCCGAGCGCCCGGCGAGACGCTGACCGGCATCCCCAACGACAAGGGCGTGGCGCTGCTGATCCCGTTCGGCGACGGCTGGTTTCGCGCGATCGTGTGGGATCGACTGCGCGAACAGGCGCCGCTGAGCGAACCGGTGACGCTCGAGGAGATTCGCGATTCGTTCAACCGGATCGCCGGGCATGACTTCGGCATGACCGAAATGCGTTGGAGTTCAAGGTTTCTCAGTGAGCGTCGACAAGCGCGCAATTACCGCAAAGGCAGGGTGTTCCTGGCTGGCGACGCCGCCCATGTGCATTCGCCACTTGGCGGGCAGGGCATGAACACCGGGATCGGCGACGCGTTGAACCTTGGCTGGAAGCTGGCTGCCGCGGTGCGCGGGTCAGCGCCGGGCTGGCTGCTGGACAGCTACGAAGCCGAGCGCCATCCCGTCGGCGCCAGCGTGCTGCAGCTGACCGACGTGTTCAACCAGATCGTGCTCAACCACTCGCGGCTGGGTCGGCTGTTGCGCAGCGCCGTCGTCGGCACGGTGACCCGGCTGCCGCGCGGTCGTCGGCTGCTCGGAGAACGGCTCAGCGGCATCGGCATCGCCTACCCGCACCAGCGGGGCGACGATTGGTTGGTGGGCCGCCGGATGCCCGACATCGTGTGCGGCGGCAAGCGCGTGTACGAACTGCTGCGCGACGGGAAGTTCGTGTTGGTGACCGCTGCGCCGGTGGAAGTGAGTCGACCCGACATCGTGCATGCCGTAGACGCGCATCCCGAGTTGCCCGACGCGGTGCTCGTCCGCCCGGACAGCTATGTCGCGTGGGCCAGCGAGCGGCTACCGGATGCTGTCGAACTGGCGGCGGCCGTGGATCGCTGGACGCGAGTGACATAGCGCGGGAACCGCGAGGTGAACGGGGATGGCGTGGGAAGCCAACCCGATGCCCGCGCCGAGAATCGGCCAGATCGGCCAGAAGTACCACGCGCCTGCGCTGAGGCCGACCGCGAGCCAGACGGTGAGCACGATGACGACCATCGCGAGGTATGCGGCGAGGTGGATGCGCACCCCGAGGCGTGCGGCGCGCCTGCGGGCGGCTCGGCGTTGTGGATCGTTGCGACGAAGCTGCGCGAGCGGCAGGTCGGCGACGAGTTGGCGCAGCTCGCCGGTGGTGTGCGCGGCGAACGTGGCCTGCACCCGGCTCTCGTATTCGTCGAAAACGAGGTAGCCCTGCGACAGTGCCTGGCCCAGCTGGGTGGCGGTGCGCTCGCGGTCGTGGTCGCCGGCTCGAACGGACGTGACTGCTGGGGCGGTCATGGGCTCCTCCGATCTTGGCAGTGACAAGTTCCGAGCTCGACTATGCCTGGTGAACTTGTCACTGTCAAGATGATGTTGAATCAGATCGTGACTTCTACGGTCGTCAGCGCGAGCCGCGTGATCGCGGCGCCTCCGGACAAGATCTTCGAACTGATCGCCGACCCCTCGCAGCAGCCGCGCTGGGATGGCAACGACAACCTGGCCGAAGCGCCCGCCGGTCAACGCGTGCGCACCGTGGGTGACGTGTTCACGATGACGCTGACGATGGGCAGCGATCGCACGAACCACGTCGTCGAATTCGAGGAAGGCCGCCTCATCGCGTGGCAGCCATCGGAGCCGGGTAAGCCCCCGCCAGGTCATCTGTGGCGTTGGCAGCTCGAACCCCTCGACGAATCACACACGCAGGTGACCCACACCTACGACTGGTCGGCGCTGACCGATGAGAAGCGGCTGCCACGCGCGCGCGACACCACGGCGGACAAACTGCTGGCGTCGATCGAGCGGCTTGCCGCGTTGGCCGAACAGGCTTAGCGCGCGGCCGAGAACGCACGCAGCGATTCCACCTGCGCCGGGTCCAGCGACGGTCGCACGTTCTCGCGAGCCTTGGCGACGTCGGCGGCGGTCACATCGGCCGCATCGATCGAGCGCCGCATCGCGGTCAGCGCGGCCTCGCGTAACAGGGCCACACAGTCGGCCGCGCTGTAACCATCCAATTCGCCGGCAAGCGCATCCAGGTTGACGTCGTCGCTGAGCGGAATGGATTTGCCTGCGGTGCGCAGAATTTCGCGACGGGCCTCGGCATCGGGTGGCTCGACGAACACCAGCTTCTCCAGCCGCCCCGGCCGCAGCAGCGCGGGATCGATCAGATCCGGCCGATTCGTCGCGCCAACCACGACCACATCCCGCAGCGGCTCGATGCCGTCGAGTTCGGTCAACAGCGCTGCGACCACCCGGTCAGTGACACCGGAATCGAAGCTCTGCCCGCGCCGCGGCGCGAGCGCATCGATCTCGTCGAGGAACACCAGCGAAGGTGCCGAGTCGCGGGCACGCTGAAACAGTTCTCGCACAGCCTTTTCTGATGAGCCAACCCACTTGTCCATCAGCTCGGCGCCCTTGACCGCGAAGACGTTCAGCGCGCCGGTGCCGGCCAGCGCCCGCACGAGGAACGTCTTGCCGCCGCCGGGCGGCCCGTACAGC
>Ga0105249_10005907_pt1 | contig 10599 bp, 8 predicted proteins | sample KBSS44metaG_FD_81522 | JGI IMG/M metagenome (GOLD analysis project Ga0105249, IMG submission 81522) | Switchgrass rhizosphere microbial communities from Kellogg Biological Station, Michigan, USA - KBS S4-4 metaG | ecosystem: Host-associated > Plants > Roots > Rhizosphere > Soil | place...
AAGTTTTTGACTTGCGTCAATTCGAACAGGGCAAGTTACAAACTTGCTCTCCTGGGAAGTGCTGTACATTTGCCTTTCCGGAGCAAATCGCGGAAAGTTTGCGGCGATGAACTTCGAATCGCTGGAGCCAACCGCTGGCCGTCGCGATGACCGTTCCACAACACGCTTACGAAGTCCGACCACGCAATGATCGACGCGAGTTCATTCAGGATCGCAAAGGTATTGTACTTGTTGGTAAAGCCGGTATTGGCCCCCGACTGGTTGCACAATCTTCTCTTCAATGCATAAACGGTCGAGTAGCATCAAGACTTCAAACAAAGCCTTAGCGATCAAGTCGCGCTCACACCTGCCGGTTCCGCATCCGAGCGTCAATCCGTGCTCAAACTTTAGCCCTTTCTCGTTTGCGACGCGAAATAGTGATGACTGGTTGCGGCAAATACCGAGCGCGGTGCCTGCCTTTATATCCTCGGTTGCGGGTTCGGACTGTTCCCGATCTCGCAGAATCTTTCCCCAGACTTCGTTTTCACGCACCGCCATTGCGTCATATACACTCCGGTCCGCCATCGCCCGTCTGATGATCTCGCCAGCTTTATCGGCGCTCATGAATAACTTCCACGTTCTGGTTGAGCGATTATGCGGGCCCTTTTTTACATCGAGTTTCAGCGGCTTCCAATTGTGATGAGTAACTAACCGCAGTTCTTCAGGACAATAGTTAGTCGCGGCATGTCGTCAGCCACCACGGCTAGAGCAGCTTTCTTCACAGCCAGTATGTTGCCAAATCGGACCGAGTCAAGATTCGCCTTCACTGGCCCGCGTGCGCACGTGGACCAAAAGAACGGACGGACGTGCGTTATTGGTTAGAGCAGCAGGTGCAGACCGCCCGACAAATACACGTCACCATCCATACAAAACTCCTCGTCAGCGGCATCGAATTGTAATTTTCTTGACAATGATTATCCTCAATTGAGAACGGACGTTCACGGAGAAACCGTATGAAAACAATCCGCATCACGTCTGGCATCAGGTCCCGCCTGTCATCGATCAGCTTGGTCATGTTCTTGGCCGGTTTGACAGGGGTTCCATCTCTGCAGGGCCAAGCCATTCCACTTGGCAGCCTCGACGGCTGGTGGCGTTACACTACGCTCCAAGGAACCTACTTGAAGAGCGCCGCAGAGTTTCAGACTGTCCCTGCTTATCTTACTGATCCTACATTGTCCTTCCCTTACCAACGACGCATCAATCCGTCCACAGGTCAACCGTACGAGAAGGAAATGCTTTTTGCGGACGGCCTCTACCTTGTGCGACCCCTTGGCGGTTGGCGTACGGATTGGACTCAGCCGGGTAGTGAAGCGTCGGAATGTTCGGAAGATATCTCTCAATGTGACGTGTGGTACCGGACCGTTGCCGGCGGTATAGGGTACCGGTGGGACCGGCTTTTTCCGAGGCTTGATCCGGTAGTGTGGACGAGTGGTTACACGAATATCACGTTGGTGCTGGACAACGTTCCGTGGGGCATGCCTTCGCCCGGCACGGCTACTCAAGGCATCTTTGGCCAAAAGACTCCAGCCCAATATCCTTCTTGGCTTTACTGGGGATCCAAGCAGATGTGCATTGAGTTAACCAACCGTTACGGGAGCAGCGTCGTCAATCAATTCAGATTTCGAATGGGCACCGAGTATAATAACGAGGACCGGTTCAATGGTACATTGACGCAGTATCTTCAGATGCACGATTGGTGCGGACGTGGCATCAAAGAAAGCCTCCCCAATGCCCTATTTGGCCCATTCAACGGGTCAGGCGATTTTTTTGAAGAGGACAATCTGTATCCAGTTGCCGGACATTGCACAAATGGAACGAACTATGCCACCCGCGGTATCGGCGCGCCGTTTGCGTTTGCTCCGACTTCTCTTTATTTCGTCCCTCGCCTCAATGGAACAAACATAGTTGGCGCGAGTCCGCTCGACGCAGCCAATGCGCGGAAAACCCTATGGGATGCGATCAGCAATGACTTTCCGAGTCTCGCTGGTTGGACCCGAGAGATTCATGAGTTCGGCATCGTTGGTTCTGAAGTGCTCAAGGCGGGCTCCACCAATGAATTCATTGCAACCTCCGAACCGGGCGCACGCGGGACAGCGCAGCGTTTTCATACGTTGGTCTACTTGTTGCAATACGGTTGCAGGCGCGCACAGCACTGGAGCGTGTCTGAATATCTTCGGAATGGAACTAGCTCAGTAGAAATGCTCAATGGTGAGGGCTGGCTTTACAGCATTTTTGACCACTATCGCGGCTCTGCCGTGCCTATCTACCGACAGACAGTTTTTAACTCATCGACAAATAGCACGGAGTTCGTCTCAATGGTCGCCCTTCTACCCGACAAGGTAGTAGTTCTGGTTTCGGCTTATAATCAATGGCGTAATCGCCATTCACTCCATCAGGTGACCGTGCTGCTACCAAAAAATTGGTTTCACGGAACGAATGGCCAGATCGCGAAACTGGATCGAACCACAGCCTTTCATGACGTGGCTCGGGCAAACCTATCTGCTGCAGGTTTACTTTTGCCCGACTACCAAAATAATCCAGACATAATCGCGGAGGTGGGCACGATGGCGGGTATTCCCGGCCGTAACTACATACTGAACAACCTGAGCTATTATCAAGGTGTAATTCAGAGCTCTCTAACGCTGCGACCGTTGACAGGCGCGGACGGCTCGCTGACTGATTATGACAGCACGCGTTACGTTCTTACGTTGCCAAATCTTCCCACACCGTCCGTATGGGCGATTGTTTTCGATTAACGTGAGCATCGCTGCTCAACTGATTTATGGCATGTTCGGCCTGTGTGGCTAGGACAAGCTCGAACGACTTCCGGGGTAACACCAACAAATTCCGCAAATACCAACTGTGCACTAGCCCTTAGCCGCCTCGATTGTAGCTTCCGACTGTCCCAGACCAGAGACGATTTTTCTCCAGACTTCATTTTCCCGCGCCGCCATCGCGTCGTATACGCTTCGGTCGGACATAGCCCGTTTAATGTATCCTCCGCCTGATTCAGATCCGTTTAACGACGGCGAGTCTGGATAAAATCATGCCAGCTAGTCAAGACAATTCGCAGCGGCTCGAACCGCCAATTCCAGTTCCATAAACGCGGTCAACTTTTCATCCGCCCGCACAACAAAACGCTTTCCGTCGTCGCGGTGCGCGTCTGCAATCCAGATCGTTCGCCCGCGAGGATCCACCGTTGCAACACAGCCCCAACTCCAACCGGCCTTGCTAAGATTGTCAGCGATTATTTCCCAAATGGATTTGTCCCTGCGCTCGGCAAACGTAGCGGCGAGAGCGTCAGCAGGGCTGCGGGATCGCAACTGGTATGCTGTAGTCCCCGCTGTTCGTCTTGTCGTGGCCGCCTCCTTGTGGGCAGACACCCGACCCATGTCCAGCAAAAAACAGGCCTTGGCATTTGTTGCACCAACGCCAGTTATTCTCCCCACCTGCCCCCCCCATGTTCTGCGCGAGACTATAATCACCACTGGCATTCGGATCGTGTCCTCCACCGCTCGAACACGTGCCCGTACCGTGCCCAGCGTAGAACATGCCCTGACACTTGTTGCACCATCGCCAGTAATGCTGGCCGGGATCATCCGGTGTGTTTTGTGTCACCAAATAGTTTCCACTTTCCGATTTATCGTGTGCGCCGCCAGCAGGGCACTTGCCGCCCCTTGATGTTTCCCCATAGAACATCCCCTCGCACTTCTTACATCGACGCCACCCACCTTGACGGGTTATTGGTGCTGCTAGCGATGGTCGCGTGCCGCAGCACATGTATCCTCCCTTCGGGAAACCCGACCCGATATGTGGCGCAAAGAGGCTCCACTCAGGCGAAGCTCTAAGTACGGCCAGGGCGGCGACGTGTGGCAATGACGAGGCATAATCAGTACCCCTATTCCAGTTCGCGTCCTCCGGGTGGCGGAAGAAGTGATTGTGCATGATTTCGTGCAGAACAATGGCCGCCGTGAAGTACGTGATCATCCGAAGGCCGACCTCGTCCTGAGGAAAGGTTAAGCCGAGACCTTTCCCCGTAAGGGCGGTATCCAAGATATCGTAAAAACCCACGTCCACTTCCGAGCCGCCTATAGGGGCTTCTCCCCAAATCTTGCCGATGTCGTCTTGATCTGGTCCCTCGAACCGTAATGCCGGGAAAAAGACAGTATATCCCAAATAATGGAAGTTGCCGAACTTCAGCATTGCAATCTCATCCTGTTCGCTGAAGTGATAACGCCGCCCATTGAGCGCGATAATATCTTGGGCAAGTGGATAGAGCTTCCCCTGATAGAGAAGGCCGGGCTTATCGTGTTCATCATAAAATGCGAGACGCATGGCGTCCCAGAAAATGGAAGAGAATGATTTCCCCGCAAAAGACTTCTTATCCATCCAATTGCGACACCCTTTGCTACGATTCCACTTATCCCACTTTAAGGGTGCGTACGTTCGTCCTGGCATTTTGCTCTTCCTATCCCAGCTCGTAGTCAACTTTGGTGACGATTCAGGTGCAGAGTGACTGCTCGGCTCAAGCCATTCCGCGCAGAATCGGCACTTGATAGCTTCCTGGCGAATCTGCTCCTTACAGAACGGGCACAGTTTAAATGCGCTGTCGTCCATCGCGTCGATGCTTACCCCGGCCTACTCATTTGTCGACTCTAAAGCCAACTCCGATGATTGAAGATTTCAGAACGGCTTGAGAGGCCTCCGGGGGTCGGCCCGACGCAATCGGCTACGCAAAATTTCACAGTCGGTCGCGTAATGCTGTGATCTGCGCCTACTTGGACAAACGCCGTCAGTTTTTCATCCGCGTGCACAACGAAACCCTGACCGTCGTCGCGGTGCGCGGCTGCAATCCAGATCGTTCGCCCGTTGGAATCAATCGCTGAGACGCGGCCCCAACTCCAACCGGCTTTGCTGAGATTGTCGGCGATGATTCCCAATACTTCACGGTTTCTGATTAGGTTGGCGGGCTCCCATCAGCACCTCAGAAAACGATAGCGGCAACCGCAACCGTACCAGCTGCGAACCACTGGACGATTTGCCAGGTATCTCGTTGCAAACGGCCGGCAAATTCCACCGAAAGCTGCCTTCTTGTCCGTATCGGCATCGGCCTTCTCGAACTCGAATCGGCGATTCGGGGGGATCTCTCAGTTTCAGGCACCTATGCACTGTTAAGCGACACAGCGCAGGCACAGAAACGTACGACTAAAGTCCCATAGACCTACAACGCGAAGCCTACCATCTTTAAACGGATCTGAATCCGGCGGAGAGACATTCCCCAGCTAGGTTATTCGCCCCTTCCGGACCCGCAATCGCGGAGAACCAACGCAGCAATGGAAACGCTGGCGAAACAAATCGAACACGGGATGCATGGCCAGTGGAAGCACTGCGCGATTTACGAGAAGGACTTGGAACGCGTTTGGCCACTGAATGAGAAAGATCGGGAGGCAAAGATAGCGGAATTTGCAACGCAATATGGATTCCGTCTGAGGTTCTATAGCAAAGGAATGTGCGCCATTTTCGACAAATGGCCCCCGCCAAATGGGCAAATGATAGATGCCCCCTCCCGATGTCATCGGTGATTCCTGGACACATCTGGGAAATCCTAAGATGCACTCTTGCTAAAACAAAGAAAATCAAGGAGGTCTTATGGCAGTCAAAATTCAACCCGCTCAAATTCAAAATCTTCAAGAGATCGAAGCCGTAGTCGCTGGTCCCGATGGTGCGGACCGGCTGTTGATCATCGATGGTCAGTTTGATTCACACCTGGAAATCACTGCGAAAACTGCTGAGGAGTGGACAGCAAAGGAGACCTTTAGCGTTCTGGTCGGCCCAGTCTTAACTAGGAAACAGTTCTTTAGGGCTAGTGCCGGAGCTTCTATTGCGAACGTTTTCCTCTTCACACCTGAGCGCGGGGCCATGCACCGACACGAGATCCTGGGTGTGGATGCCGGTTGGGACGACGAATCGGGGCAGGTTGAATTAAGAATCGAGGCAGAGGTGGCGGCCTCCTTTCGTGCGAACGCCTCGACTTATATCCGCGCCTTTGCATTTCATGTAACCATTCTTGCAGCGGCTGCTGCTGCTTGAATTGAAACCGGCACGTTTACGAAGTCCGACCGCGCAAAGACCGTCGCGGCGTTGATCTGATTTCCGATGCGCTGCCCTTTGGTCGGCTGTGGTATGGCGAACCGGACGCAATCACGAGCGCAATCGGATACGCGAAGTGCTAGGCCGAAGTGTGAAGGGAAGAAACATGCAGTTCGCGCTTAGCATTCTCCTCGAACCGGTTTGGCTGATGGGCGAGCTGCTAAATTAGTTCTCGACATGTGCGCTGCGCTCAACTTTGTTAAACTCAACTGACCTATGGCAAATATTCCACTCCCAAAGCGAAACGCTGACGGCAGCTACACCACATCCCCGGCAGGCATGGCGATCGACGCCGACGGCGCCAACGGCCAAACCGGAGGCGTCCCTGTCTATGCACCCAAAGGCTTCACGCCCGCACCGCTCGACTTTCTCGCCAATGCGGGCGAGCCGGGCAATTGGTTTGGCGTCGTTACGGACACGGGCGAGGAGGACGGAACGCCGGTGAAGCAGAATGCGAGCGGCCCCGCTCCGGGTGCCTTTGTGAGCGCGACGAGCTATCGCTGGCCCGAGCTGGCACGCATCGATCCGCTGGCCTACGTGGACGCGGCGAGCGTGCCCTACATCGTGCTGCCTTCGCACTGGCGCAAGGAGGCCATTGGCGTGGTCCTCGGCTGCAAGGCCATCGTCGAGGACACCAAGACGGGGAAGATCCTGGAAGCTGCGGGAGTCCTGGACTTCGGCCCAAGGGCTAAGCTCGGGGAGGCATCCATCGCGTGCGCGGAGTTCTTCGGCGTTCCGTCCAGCCCGAAGAGCGGGGGCACGAGCGAGAAGCGATTCATCTACACGTTTTTTCCCGGCATCCCCGCAGTGATCAAGGGCATCACGTATCAACTCCAGCCGATGTAGCCGAGGCGAAACTGGTGGAGAGCGGCCTCGTCCTAGTCCGACGAGTGTTGTAACGTTCTTGATTTATTACTTGGCCGCAATCCCGGATCGTCGCTTCAAGTTCGAGAAAAGCAGTCAACTTTTCATCCGCGTGCACGACGAAACGCTTTCCATCGTCGCGATGTGCGTCTGCAATCCAGACGGCTCGCCCGTTGGAATCAATCGCTGAGACGCAGGCGAACTCGTTGTTTCGGTTGCTGACAAATCGCCATCTCGTGATATTTTCGCTCCTCTGGCCGGGGGTATAGCTCAGCTGGTAGAGCGTCTCGTTCGCAATGAGAAGGCCAGGGGTTCGAATCCCCTTACCTCCAGTCTTCGCTCGCGTCGTAGAGGAGCGCGAAGACTGTCGCGCCGTAGCTTCAGCGAAGGCGGACACGTTTTACCTTGCAACGTCAACGCGGCGAGCTACGACTCGGCAAGCCAGCAAGCGCATAGGCGCATGGGAAAGTTTGGCGCGGCCGGCGACCACAGGGCTATTGGCAAAGTCGGAAATCGACGGGAAGCGGTGCGCTGACGGCGGACGCGCCACCCGGGCTACGCACGGCATCATTGGCGGCGACGTTGGTTAGTGGCGGCGGGATTGGCTGCTGGCCTTTGGCTTTGAGCGATTCGTTTAAAGCGGGCAAATCCTTGGCGAGCAATTGCTCGAATTCCTTTGTCACATCAGCCAGTTCCCGCTTGAGCGCATCGATATAGGCTATCTGGTAGCCGCCCGGTTTTCCTTCATAACTGAGGAGAGCGCCGTAGAGTTGGTCGGTGTGCTCCCGCAGCCGCTCTTCGCCGGTAATCGCGCCTCCTTCGGTTGTGGCAACAATTTTTTTGCGCACTGCATCGACCTTTCCGTCGAAGTCGGAGACGTTTTTGCGAAGCGGGTCACCTTCTGGCAAAGCTGCTCCAGTCTTTGCCAATGCCGCGCGCAACGACAAAATTCGACCCATTAGTGCGCTTTCTTCGCCAAATAGCGCGTGGACGCTCATGGCTGCATCAAACTGGGCCTTGCGATCGGCTTCGCTAAATTTCGCCCGGCGATCAAGGCCCACGGTCAACTTCGTTTCGGAAACCTTGCCGGCCTTTGTCAGGCGCACCGTGTAAGTGCCCGGCAACAGGCGCGGGCCGCGAATTCCGGCAAAAGCAATCTGTGCTGCAGGCGGCACACGCGGCGGTTTCTCGCGCATCGGCCAGGTCACTCGATTCAGGCCGGAGCGTTTGCTGGCTGGCAATTCGTCAACAACGCGGCCGGAAGCATCCAGGACTTCCAATTTTATTTTCCCGAAAAGATGACGCGCACGCTGATAGTAAGTGATCACGGCCGCGTCCGGCGGATTATCGCCGACAAAAACGGCGTCGCCATCGGCCCCTCCGCCGGTTCCTTCAATCCGTTGCTGCACAGGCCGCGCCGAAACGAAAGCAACTTCCTGGGTCAGAAGATCCGGCGTCAAAGCGCGCAGCGGTGTGATGTCGTCCACGATCCAAATTCCGCGACCGTGCGTTGCCAGAACAAGATCGTTATCGCGTGGTTGAATTGCCAGATCGCGAACGGCAACCGCGGGAAAATGATTCCCCTTGAATTGCGCCCAGTTTTTTCCGCCATCGATCGAGACCCAAAGTCCAAACTCAGTGCCGAGAAAAAGAAGCTCCGGTTTGACAACATCCTCCTTGATTACGTGAGCGTATCCGCGAACACCTTTGATGTCCTGTGCACTCACGAGCGGTGTCCAGGTTTTCCCATAATCAGCTGTCCGAAAAACATACGGGGCCATGTCTCCGAAGGTGTGGCGATCGAAAGCAGCGTAGGCCGTGCCTGCATCGAAGTTACTCGCCTGCACCCAACTGACCCACGAGTTCTTCGGCAAACCAGGAACATTGCCGACGACATTGGTCCACGTTTTGCCACCGTCGCGGGTGAGCTGAAGATTGCCGTCATCCGTGCCGACCCAGATCGGTGATTTATCTTTGGGCGATTCGCTGATCGAGTAGATCGTGGTGTGCATTTCGGCGGATGAATTGTCCACCGTCACTCCGCCCGAGTGCTCCTGCTTCTGCTTTTCCGGATCGTTTGTTGTCAGGTCCGGTGAGATCCGCTCCCATGTCTGACCATGATCGCGCGAGCGAAACAAAAATTGCGCGCCGATGTAAATCGTTCCCTTTTCGTTCGGTGACAAAGCGATTGGGGTGTTCCAATTGAATCGGAGTTTCTCTTTGTAGTTAGGCCGCGGCTTGATGTTGCGAGCTTCGTGTGTGCGCCGATTTATTCGCGCAATCTCGCCACCTTGATATTCGGCATAGATGTAGTCAGGGTCAGCCGAGTCCTGAAACATCCAGAAGCCATCGCCACCATACATGTTTTCCCACTGCGCGTTGCTGATGCCGCCGGGATACTGTGATTCACCCACGAAGGAACTGTTGTCCTGCAAACCACCATAGACACGATACGGATCGTTATCGTCCACGCTGACGTGATAGAATTGCGAAACCGGCAGGTTATTTCCCTTCCACCATTTACTGCCGCCGTTATAGGAATACCACATCCCGCCGTCGTCACCGGCAAAGACCGTTTGCGTATTGGTTGGATCGATCCAGACATCGTGCACGTCGCCATGTGCCCCTTGAAATCCGCCTACGACCGCGAAGCTCCTGCCAGCGTCCTCGCTCATAATCAGCGCGCCGTCGGTCTTGAACACGCGGTCCGGATTTTTGGGATCGACAATCAAGTTCGCAAAGTAGAACGGACGCCACACCATCCAGTTGCTTTTGTCGCGTTTGTCCCACGTCATGCCGCCGTCATCCGAAACGAAGAGCGCGCTGTCGGGCGATTCGACGAAACAGTAAACGCGCTTTGCATTTGAAGGCGCGATCGCCACCGCCAGCCGGCCATATGGCTTCTTTGGAAAACCTTTGTTGGCCTCAGGCGTAATTTCGCTCCAGGTGTTACCGCCGTCCGTCGAACGAAACAATCCACTGGCAGAAGGCGCGGTAGGGCTATCGCCACCCGAACGGTATTCCCAGCCTTTGCGGCGAAAATCCCACATGGCAGCGAGCATCACGTCCGGATTCGATGGATCGATCGCGATGTCAGTGCAGCCGGTGGAAAGATTCGGACCTTTGAGAATTTGAGTCCATGTCTTGCCTCCGTCTGAAGTTCTGTAAAGACCGCGATCGGGCGAATCGCTCCATAACGCACCGGGCACCGCAGCAAAAACCGTGTCACGGTTTTTCGGACTCACTGCGATTCGCGCGACCCGTTCCGACTTGTCCAAACCGACGTGCGCCCAGGTCTCGCCCCCGTCCGAGGATTTGTAGACCCCGTTTCCGATGGAAACGCTGTTGCGCGTCCAGGTTTCGCCAGTGCCGACCCAAACGTTTTTAGAATTTTTCGGATCGAGTGCGATGGCGCCGATCGACTGCACCGGTTGCTCGTCGAATACTGGCCGATAGCGTGTACCGCCATCGTCGGATTTCCACACCCCGCCGCTGGCCGCTCCAACAAAGACAGTGATTTTTCCGGAGGGCTCTCTTGTGGCGGCG
>Ga0105249_10005909_pt1 | contig 10597 bp, 8 predicted proteins | sample KBSS44metaG_FD_81522 | JGI IMG/M metagenome (GOLD analysis project Ga0105249, IMG submission 81522) | Switchgrass rhizosphere microbial communities from Kellogg Biological Station, Michigan, USA - KBS S4-4 metaG | ecosystem: Host-associated > Plants > Roots > Rhizosphere > Soil | place...
CCGGCAGTTGCATGCGGTCGTTGTACGTCGGGTTCATGAACAACGCGCACGCCCCGAGTGCGATCAATATTGTCAGGCTGACAAACAGATGTGACTTCGGCTTCCGGACGATGTGAATCGCCGAGCGCTGCCACAGTCGGTCGGTGAGCGGTCGCCGCGGTGCGATCCACCCTCGCCGGCCCGCCAGCACCAGAACTGCGGGCAACAGCGTCACCGCAGCAATGAACGCGACCGCGATCGAAACCGCCAGCGCCGGGCCCACACTCGTGAAAGCGGGCAGTTGGGTGAAGATCATGCCGAGAAACGTGACGGCCACCGTGGCCGCCGAAGCGCCGATCACCTTGCCGATGGAGGTGAGTGCTTTTTGCACGGCCGCGTCGGAGCGCATTCCGGACCGGATGTACTCGTGGTAGCGGCTGATCAAAAAGACGGCGTAGTCCGTGCCGGCTCCGACGATCATCGCCGTCATCAACACGATCGTCAGAGCCGAGACGCTCATCCCGACCTCGGTCAGTGCAGACACCAGCCCCTGCGCCGAAGCAACCGAGATTCCGATGGTGATCAGAGGAAGCAACACCGTGACGGGGCGGCGGTAGATCACCAACAAGATGAGCAGGACCAATGCGGCGGTGGCGATCTCGATCACGTGCATGTCGTGGGAGGTGACAATCGACAGGTCGCCGATGACCGCCGCCGATCCAGTCACGTGGGTGCTGAGGTCAGAGCCCGCGGTGGATTGCTTGACCATCTGCGTGATTCGTTGATACGCCGCCGAGGACTCGGGCGAGCCGGGCGGCGCTTTCAGCGTCACCGCCATGTAGAAGGCCTTGTTGTCCTTGCTGACCATCAGCTCTCGCAACGGAGGCGTGCTGACGAAATCCTGAACAGCGGACACGTCACCGGTGTCACTACGCAGCTTGTCGGCCACCGCGCGGTAGCTGTTGTTGTCAGCTTGCGTCAGGCCATGCTCATTGGTCATGACCACGACGAGAATGTTCTGCGCGGACTCGTGAAAGTCCTTGGCCATCTGATCCGTGGCCGCCATTGCCTGCGGCGGTAGCGGTTGAATCGTCTGGTTTTCGACCACCTTCGTCAGTGCGGGGAATGCCATGAACAGCACGACGACCAAGGCGATCCACGCGGAGATGACCAGCCAGGGAGCGCGCACCACGGCGCGGCCCAACAGCGAGAAAACGTCGAAGTTCTTGTTGGTCTTGGTGGTTGCTTTCTTCAACACTGCGGGTCCTTCGTCATGGAGTTCGTCCTGCGGGCAGCGCTGAAATTACGGATGCGACCCCGTCGTGGCGCGCTTGTGTGCACAACCCGCACAAGCGGCGATTCCTCGGCTTTTGCGCGTTGTGCTCACGCATATCGAGCGGAGAAATCACCGCCTAAGACGGGTGAGCACAATGCGCAGAACCGGTCGAATCGCTCACTTCGCGACTAGCGAGCACAAGCGAGTCATCGCGTCGGCGTCGCCATACCTTCGGTCGCATCGAGTCAACGCACCACCGAATCAAAGGAGCTAGAAATGGTCTCGCTCGGCCCCATCCATTCATGGCATCCGGCAGCCGGCACAGTGACGACGTGGACGGCTTGGCCGGCCGCGCGGGACAGCGCCCGTAGGGCCGGCCGCAGCGATCTGCCTCCGAGCTTTCAGCAGGCTTCACACCTGCGCGGCGCCTTCTACGGCAAGGCGCTGGGCCGGGAGCTACCTCGCCTGATGGTCGTTGCGTGGGATATCCCCGGGACGTGTGATGTCGCGATGATGACCGAGGCGATCAACACACACCTGCGGCGCCACGACACGTACCACAGCACCTTCGCATTCGAGAACGGAAACATTCTCCGTCGCACCATTGCTGACCCCAACGAAATCGAATTCGTGCCGATTTCGTTTGGCAGCATGGATCAAGAGCAGATTCGCGCACATGCACTGGCGATGACGCCGGAGACCCTCGAATGGGACTGCTTCAGCTTCGGCATCATTCAGAGCGCTGACCATTTCACCTTCTATGCCAGCGTCGACCATCTGCACATCGACGGCATGTCGGCGGGGATGATTTTCGTCGACATCCACCTGATGTACCAAAACCTTTCGCAGGGCCGGCCTGTCACACTTCCGGAAATCGGCGAATACCGCGGATATACCGCCCGTCAGCGCGACAAGGTCGCCAGCTTGAGCCTGTCGTCGCCGGAGATCAAGGACTGGATCGCTTTCGCTCAGAGCACCGGCGGGGATTGGCCGAGCTTTCCGCTGGAGTTGGGCGACACGTGGACAAGCAACAAGGGCGACTTCGTCACCGTCGAGTTGTTGAACGAAGACGACACCGAGGCTTTCGACACCGCTTGCCGTGAGGCCGGCGCCCGGTTCTCCGGCGGTGTGCTGGCCTGCACGGCGTTGGCCGAGCATCAATTGACGGGCAACGCCACCTATCACGGATTCACCCCGTCGGATACGCGGACGGCCGACATCGATGCCATGAGCGTCGGCTGGTTCGCGAGTCTCTTTCCAGTCACCGTGCCCATTGAGGACGGCCAGTTCGCCAAAATGGCTCGCGCAGCGCAGAAGTCGTTCAACGCGGGCAAGTACCTCGCGCATGTGCCGTTCGAACGGGTCCTTGAATTGGCGCCGGTGGATCAACTCGGGATCAAGCTGCCTACCAAGCCAGGAATGATGGTGTCGTTCCTCGACTTCCGCAAGATTCCCGTCGCCGAGTTGTGGGAGCAGACCGGTTACGGCATCTACGGCGACAACCTTTCGCACGGTGGAATCAACATGTGGATCAACCGGCACGCCGGACGCACCACCGTGACAATCTCCTTCCCCGACAATCCGGTTGCGCGCAAATCGGTCCACCGCTACATCGCGGCGCTGAGCAAGGCGTTCGCGGACGTCGCCAAGATCACCGCAGACTGGATCGAAGAGCTTGCCCACCATGCAAATTCGAGCGAATCGTGCCCCGTTTGCGTCGGGAGCCGGTGACTGAAATGACGAGAACGAAGGGAACCGAAGAAATGACGAACATTCTCGATCTGGCCGACCAGGCATTGTTCCTTGGCGAGCGCGCGACCGGAGCCACCAGCGTGATCCAGTGCATCTGGGTCTATGACCGCGCAATCGATATCGACGGTTTGCGTCGTTTCCACCGCCACTTGCAGCGAGGACGGCTGGCCCGTCGCATCGAACGCTCGCCCCTTCCATTCGGCCGTCATCGGTGGGTGATGAGCACCGAAGCGTCCGACGTCGAGTTCATTCAAACACCGCTTCCGCGCGACGAATTCGATGCTTGGCTCACCGGCCAGGCCGCCACGCCGCTTGACGCCGAACACGGCCCCGGATGGCACCTTGCCGCTGTGCCGTTCACCGACGGCGGCACCGGCGTGAGCCTGGTCGTCGCCCATGCTCTGATCGATGGAGTCGGACTGGCCATGGCGTTGGTCGAGGCGACCTCCGGTGTTGACGATGCGATCACCTTCCCTGCGGCCGGTTCACGTCGGCGCTGGCGGGCACTGCGTGAGGACGCCCGTCAGAGCGCGCGCGATATCCCTGCCGTCAGCCGCGCCGCGCGGGCAGCCATCCGGATGGCGCGGCGTCGTCGCGGTGATGCCGGCGCCCCGGGACGCGCATCAAAACGCATCGAGTTGCCCGATGAGCGGATCACGCTGCCGAGCGCAACGGCGTTCATCGATGCGAGCGAGTGGGATGCTCGCGCTCAGTCGCTCGGCGGCACCAGCAACGCGTTGCTTGCGGGTTTGGCCGCCGATGCCGCACAGCGGATGGGGCGGGTAACCGCCGGGAACGGCGCCGTCATGCTGTCGATCCCGGTCAACGAGCGAACCGACGGCGACACGCGTGCCAATGCGGTGACGAACGTCGACGTCACGGTCGATCCCACGAACGCGACCACCGATCTGCGCGGTATTCGCGCTGCGATCAAGCGGGCCCTGATCGACCACAACGAGCACCCTGACGAGCGACTAGCCCTGCTGCCGATCGTGCCCCTTATGCCAAAGCGCCTGATGAAAAGACTGGTCAGCGTCGCCACCGGCAATGCCGCAAGCGTGGTGTCGTCCAATCTCGGTGAGGTCCCGTCGGTGGTGACCCGCCCGGACGGGACCGCCGCGGACTACTGCACGGCGCGCTCCGTCTATCCAGGGATGACCCGGGCGACAATGCAACGCACGGGCGGGGTCCTCGGCTTCATCTCGGGACGGGTCAATGGCAGGGTCGCCATCTCGGTGCTGGCGTATCAGCCGGGCCGCCCCAACTCGGATGCCGAACTGCGGCAGACACTTTCGAGCACGTTCGCCGCTTTTTCACTCAACGCGACCATGCACTGGGAATCTGGAGTACTCGCATGAACACAATCTGGTATCGCCGTGTCGGGCGGTTCCTGGCAGGGCCCATCGCTGTTGCCGTCGTCATCGGCGGCGCCATGGGTATGTCGGCGATCGCCCATGCGCACGCCGGACCGACGGCCACTCCGATCATGGTCAGCCACACGCTCGGTGACCGTTGAGTCTTCAGTAAGCATCAGCGTCGCAACGTGCGGCCGCTCGTGAATCCGAAGTTCCTGGTGCGCATGGTGTTCCGGCGGAGCAGGTGCTGAGACCCGACCGAATGTATGACCTACCTCAGCTCGACGCGCGGGGCTACTACGAAGAGGTGGAGCACAAGATTACCGGCCCGCACCGGTATCCCACACTCGGGCAGCACAACGTGGAAGTCCTACGGGAACTCGGCCTCACCGATGACGAGATCGAAGTTCTACGCACGCATCACGTTATCGGCGAGACTGCGCTCAAGGCGTAATCCCTAGGCGGCGTTGCTAGTTGAACCTTGCGGTTGGTCTTGTGCGGATGAGCCGCTCGGCGTCGAGCCGCCGGACTCGGAACTCGGGTTCGTTGTAGCCGGTTTTGTCGGGCTGAAGAAGCCCTTGACGCTCTCGGCCAACTGCGTGAACACGTTGTTCTTGGGCGCTGTGGTCTTGGTGGTGGTGTCCGGGGTGACCTTGTTGCCATCCTTGGTAACCGTGCTGAGCGTGGGACCCGTGTCGGACTGGGTGGACAGGGGCGGTTCGGTCTTCGATGTCCCGGAGTCAGACGGCTCCTGCCCGCTTGCCGGGTCATCGACCAGCGTCGCCTGCTGCTCCTTCGGCGCCGACTTCCCGCTGATCGGTGGCGAGTTCGTCGTCGACAACGGCGCGGGGACCGAACTCGGGATCGACTCGACGCCGGTGACGAGGTTGTTCACACCCTGTCCGATTGCGCCCGGCACGCCCGCGACGGTCTCGAGCACCCTGCCTGGCGGTGTGATCAACGAGAACTGAACGGGCGTTTGAGGATTGAGATTTTGGCGATCTGTGTAGCCCATGTCCACGAGCAACCGCACCAGCGGCTCGACGGCACCCAGGATCGGTTCGGTGAGTGGCGTCAGTTGCAGAATGCCTGCGACCTGCCGCACGGGTGCGAACAGCGGCAGGTGCTCGGCGAGTACGAACACGTAAGTGTCCGTACCCCCTGCGCTATTCACCACGGGAGCGTGAATCAAGACATTCGGATCGTTCGTCGTGTTGTTGAGCGGGTCGTAGTCGACGCTGTCGTAGTACTGATCCGGGTGGACGTACATGACGGCGACAAGGGTGTTGGCGAGAGAGAGCGGGTTGAAATACGCCGGGAAGTCGGCGTACGGGTCGTACTCATTGGTCACGAATCTCGTGTCGTACTCCGACGGTGCCGCGGCGCCATTCGACGTGACGAAGAAGGGAATGTTCAGTCCGGGAAATCGGCTGAAGATGCCCCCGTTGGGGACGTTCGGCGACGCGATCAACACCCACAGCAGGTTTTCTCTTGATGGCGCGCCGGGATCGGAGGGATCGAGAGTGCGTCGCACCTTCTCGGCGACCAGAGCCCCCTCCGAATAGCCGACCACCATCAGGAACTGACCCGAATTGTTCTTGATCGCGTCATCTAGCGGCTGGACGCCGGCGTTTGTGCTGTTCTCGATGTCGAACCCCGCGGGGTAGCTCACGGGGATGTAGGAGAACCCGTCCGGAAGGACGTTGCCCTGAAGCTTGTTCGGGATGTTGACCGCGTTCGGGTCGCCGCGCCCGCCGATGCCGATTGTGGCAGCGGTCAGGTCCACCTGCGGGATGTCCACGGTGTTGTTGGTCGCCTGACCGAACACGAGCATCGTCGACACCGCCGCCGCCGTCGTGCCGAGGAAGATCGCCGATCGTGTCCGCCGCTTTGGCACCTTCCGCTTCGACAAACCTGCACGATTCTTAGACAGGCGATGCTTTGCCACGAAGGCCCCCTCACGGTCGCCGCGAAACCCGACCCGGCTCGAACGCTAGCGCAATGTCATCAAGATTGGGAGAAAAAATTGCGCGTAACGTTCGATCTGAACGCTTAGCTGGAAGGATCGTCGGAACTTAGCTCAGAAGCCATGGCATCTTGCAGAAGCAACCAGTACCTCTGCTCGCGCTCGGTCAGCTCATTGGTTGTAACGGCGCCGAACGCGGCCGCATCGCGAGCGAACCGGGCTGCGGCGTCGGGAAGCGCGTCCGGGCCTTCGAGCCGGAAGCAACTGGGTGCCAGCGGACCGAAGAGTAGGGCGCGGTGCAGGTCGGGCCAGTTGTCTGGACGGGGCTCGACGCCGGCCGCTCGCGCAAAGGCCAACGCCGCGAGATTCATCCGGGTTTTCTGTGGCATGCCGCGTCGCGAGCGGTACCTGTCGATGGCTGCGCGCTGGCAGGCCTCAGTCGTCGAGGGGACCGCGCCGCCCCACGTGTAGGCGATCCATCTGGCCTGCAGCTCGAGCGGCACAAAGTAGCCGCCGGACTGATCCCACATGCCCACGAAGGCCAGCCCCGGAAGGTCGGGATGGAACGTGTAGCGGTCCGCGTCCAGATGCACCGCGTCGAGGTCGAGGGTTGCGCGGATGTCCTCGTCGAGGAACGACAGATGCTGGTCGAACCCGATGCCAAAGACGATTCCGTCGAACTCCTCGGCAGTCCCGTCCGCGAAGGTGACCGACGTGTTCGCAACGGCTGCCGGCCACTGCCGCACGGTGATCAGACCCTCGGCGACAAGCGGGAGGTAATCCTGGGACAGGGTGACGCCAGCGGCGAACAGCGACGGGTCGGGTGCGGGCGCCCCGTACTGTTCGGGGCTTCCACCCGCCTCGATCACGATCTGCTTCAGTTGCCGATCGATCTGCGCTGACGGCAGGTGTTCGCTTGCGATCGCGTTGTACCGCGTGAACATCCTGTGATCCGACGGGACGCCCGCGGCGAACTTCGGCAGCACGTACCGCTGCCGGCGCTGAGCGACGACGACGCGAGCAGCACCCAGTTGGGCGAGTTCAGAGGCGATCTCCATGGCGCTGATCGCCCCGCCTGCCACCAGCACTCGCTTGCCGCGGTAGGGCGACGGCCCTCGGTACTGGTATGTGGACCTCACGCCCGCTGAGCCGCTGAACATGTCAATCCCGGGAACCGTTGGAACAGCAGGGGATTGGAATCTGCCTGTCGCCACCACCGCGCGGTCGAAGCGCTCGGTCGCGCCCGACTGACGCACCAGCCATCCGGCATCGCCTTGGCTGAGGAGTTCGACGCGAGTGTCGAAACGAATGCGGGAGACAAGATCGAATTCCTCGGCGTAACGGTGCAGGTAGGCGAGGACGTCACTGGCTGACGGGTAGACGGCGTCGCTGCCGTGATCGAGATCGCTGAAGGCCGTCAGGATCCGGCTGGTGTTGGTGTGCATGGTCGGCCACACCCCGCTGCGGCCGTCCAGTCCTGTCCACTGACCGCCCAGCATCGGTCCCTGCTCGAAGATCGTCGGGTCGAATCCCCGGGCCAGCAGCCAGCGCGCCGCCACCAACCCGCCGGGGCCCGCACCGATCACGGCGACGCTTCCCGTCATCGGCGAACTGTCGCACATGAAGCGGCGACGTCGTGCGAAAGTGGGTCCGATCTAGTGACTGCTCAGCGCAAGGAGGCGCTCAATGGCCAGGTTGAGGTTCGGATACTTCATCGCGCCGTTCCACCGGGCGGGCACCAACCCGACGCTGGCGTTGCAGCGCGACCTTGAATTCGCCGAGCATCTGGACGCGCTCGGCTTCGACGAGGTCTGGTACGGGGAACATCACTCGGCGGGCAGCGAGATCATCAGCTCTCCCGAGATCTTCATCGCCGCGGCAGCAGAAAGGGCGAAGCGAATCCGATTCGGCACCGGCGTCATCTCGCTGGCGTACCACAACCCGCTTTGGGTGGCGGACCGGCTGATGCTGCTCGATCACCTCACCCACGGCCGCATCATCGGCGGGATGGGGCCGGGCTCACTGCCCAGCGACAGCGCGATGATCGGGCTGACGCCGACCGATACTCGCGAGCTGCTGGAGACCAACCTCGACATCGTCGTGCGGCTGCTGGCGGGGGAGACCGTTTCGGCGAAAACCCCAACGCACGAATTGATTGACGCGCGACTGCAACTCGCGCCGTATTCCGACGGCGGCATTCCGCTGGCCGTGGCGGCGGTGGCCTCGCCGACGGGCGCGCGGCTGGCGGGCAAGCATGGCATCGGCCTGCTGTCGATCGGGGCCACGCTGGTGGTCGATGGCTTCGATGCGCTCGCATTTCACTGGGGGATCGTGGAAGAGCGCGCAGGCGTGTTCGGCACGCAGGTCGACCGCAACAACTGGACGCTGGTCGGGCCAATGCACATCGCCGAGACCGAGGAGCAGGCCCGCGCCGATGTGCGGTTCGGAATCGGGCCGTGGTTCCGCTACTTCCAGAAGGTCGCCGCGTTCCCACAGATGACCATGCCGGGAGATCAGGTCGACGAGATGGTCGACATCATCAACGCCGCGGGAGCCGGCGTCATCGGTACGCCCGAACAGGCGCGCGCCCAGGTGCAGCGGCTGTGGGATCAGTCCGGAGGGTTCGGCTGCTTCCTGCAGATGGGTCATGAGTGGGCGAACCCGGCGGCGACGAAGCGGTCCGCCGAGCTGTTCGCCGCGGAGGTGATACCGCACTTCCAGGGGCAAGCGCAGCCGACGCTGGACGCAGCGACGCGAGCCAGCGAGGTGCGCGACGACCTCGCCCAGACTCAGCTTCAGGCGATCGACCACATGACGAAGAAGTATGAAAGTGAGAGAGGTCCTACGAAACCGGTTTGATGGGTGGGGACACCGACACGGTTGGTCAGCATCGCGAACGGACTGGCCAATGAGCTGAAGGGCCTCAATGGTGTCCGTCCACAAGGAGTGTGTTGGCACTGCTGCCGTTGCAGAGCCCGTCAAGTCCTGAAGAATTGTTCTAGGGCAGCCAAGGCAACGCGGAGAAACCTCTAAACCGTGAAGCTCGAAATCACTGCCAGGTGGTCCGACGGCCAGCCGTCCCCGCCGCCGAAGGTGCGGGTGCTGGTCGGCGTGATCGCATCGCCGCGGTAGAAGAGGTAGTCGATCCGGTCCTGCGGGTCGTCCTTGACCACCGGCGACCAGGTGTTGCCTGGCTCGGCCACCGGGTCCGGGCGCAGCTGTCGGAACGAGTCGGTGAAGCCGCGGTTGGTGAACGCCCTGGTGGTCGGCCAGTCCACGGTGTACCCGCAGTGCAAAGCCGCGGCGCCCGCGGTCCAGTCCTGGTGGGACGGGCTGTTGAGGTCACCGGCGACGATAACGGGTCTGTTGCCGGTCCACTCGGCGATCTGCTCGGCCTGGGAACGGCGGGTCGACTCGCCGGCGAGGATCGTGCTCACGCTGACCTTGTCGAAGCACGCATTGGTCGGGCCGTAGTTGGTGTAGTCCAGGTGGATCGAGTAGACCCACACCCCGGCGATCTTGGCGGCGATGGCCTGCGCGCCGGTGTCGTTCGAGGACTTCCAGTCAGTCTCCTCGATGGGCAGCGCGCTGATCACGTCGAGCTCCCCGCCCGATCCGGTGTGTTGCCAGCCGAGCGCGTCCGCGATCGCTTCGGTCGCCCCGCCGCCGGTCTCGGACAACGCCACCACGTTCGCGCCCGACGCGCGGATCCAGTCCGCCACCACGCCCGTTCCGCCGTGCGAGCCCTGGAGCCAGATGTTGAAGCTCATCACGGTGAGGTTGGCCGCGCCAGATGCGGGACCGGCGGCAGCGAACACCACGAGCAACAGGACAGTCAGCAGACTGCCGGACACGCGCCGAGCACAAGTAATCACGCGTTCGTCGTACCACAGCGCCGCCACTGGTTGGGGAACTTCAACACCGCAACTGCCCCTGGCAGAGGGAGGCACGCCAACGCGGGTGGCTGCTGCTCAAACCCTCGTCGAGATTCTCTGACGACGGCTGAGGCTTGCCGAGGTTCCGCGTCGGCGGCCGCCGGCACAACCGTGAGCACCTGCGGTTAATCGGAAAGTCGGACCAATACGCAAGGGCGGCCAACGAAGAAATCAGGGCGAAGTCGAATCGAAGTGACCTAGGCCCGTTGGCCGCTGGCCGCGATCATGTCGAGGATCTGCCTCGGGCCTAGCGGCGAGCCGGAGATCCGTACGCCGAGCGGCGCCAGTGCGTCGGCGACGGCGTTGATGACCGCGGCGGGCGATGCAATCGCAC
>Ga0105249_10005913_pt1 | contig 10596 bp, 11 predicted proteins | sample KBSS44metaG_FD_81522 | JGI IMG/M metagenome (GOLD analysis project Ga0105249, IMG submission 81522) | Switchgrass rhizosphere microbial communities from Kellogg Biological Station, Michigan, USA - KBS S4-4 metaG | ecosystem: Host-associated > Plants > Roots > Rhizosphere > Soil | place...
GCGCCGCGCAAGCCCGCGCCGCCGCCCGCCGCCGCTATGGGACCGGCGCAGAAGGCCGCGCTGGATGCGGAAATCCGCCGCCAGCTCAAGCCGCATTGGCGCCCGCCTTCAGGCGCGGACGCCGATCAGCTGGTGACCTTGCTGGAGGTCCGGCTCGACAGGAATGGCAATGTGATCGGATCGCCGCAAGTGATCGATCAGCAGGGCGTCACGGCAAGCAACCGTCCGCAGGCGCAGCTCCATGCCGAACGCGCCATTCAGGCTGTCAAGCTGGCATCCCCCTTTCGCAACCTGCCGCCCGAATTTTACGAACAGTGGAAATGGCTGAAGCCACTCCGCTTTGACGCGAGGCTGAACCGATGATGACGACCTTGATGCGCCGCCTGAGCGTGGCCACCGCCGCCTTCATGGCAATCGCCGCAGCGCCCGCGCTGGCCCAGCTGTCAGTCGATGTGACCGGCGAGATCGACAGCAACCTCAAGATCGTCGTGCCCGCGCTTCCGGCGCAGGCTGAAGTGTCCACACCGGCGGGCGGATCGACCGAACTGGGCCGCAAGATCGCCGAGGTGATCGCATCGGACCTGAAAGGCTCGGGCCTGTTCGCGCCTTCCGGTCCCAGCGGCATCCCGACCATCGCCTTTTCCGAAGTCACCAACCCGGCTTACGACAAATGGAGCGCCTATCAGGCGCTGGTGCAGGGTTTCGTGCGCACCACCGGGGGCGAGGCGGACATCACCGTCGGCTGTTATCTCTACGATGTGGCGCTCAAGCAGGAACTCACCCGTCAGGGCTATGTCGTCGCCCCGCGCGACTGGCGCCGCGCCGCGCATAAATGCGCCGACGCCATCTATGCCCGCCTGTCGGGCGAAAGCCCCTTCTTCGACAGCCGCATCGCCTATATCGCCGAGAGCGGCCCGAAGGGGAACCGCACCAAGCGTCTCGCCATCATGGATTCGGACGGCGCCAACCACCGCTTCATCACCAACGGCCAGTCGATCGCGCTGACCCCCCGCTTCTCGCCCGATTACAAGTCGATCGTCTATGTGAGCTACCTCAACAACCGGGTGCGCATCTACATTTACGATATCGGCACGGGGCGGCAGCGGCTGGTGACGGAAAGCACCAATCCGACCTTCGCGCCGCGCTGGTCGCCCGATGGCCGCAACATCCTCTTCTCGATGGCGATTGCCGGGAACACCGACATTTACCGTGTTTCGGCGCAGGGCGGTCAGCCGGTGCGCCTCACCAATGCGCCGGGCATCGATGTGGGCGGCAGCTATTCGCCTGACGGCCGCCAGATCGTGTTCGAAAGCGATCGCTCGGGCAGCCAGCAAATCTATGTGATGAACGCCGACGGATCGAGCCAGCGCCGGATCAGCCATGGCGGCGGCCGCTATGCGACGCCCGAATGGAGTCCGCGCGGCGACCTGATCGCCTTCACCAAGATTTCGGGCGATTTCAAGATCGCGGTGATGACGCCCACCGGCGACAATGAGCGCATCCTGACCAACGGCTGGCAGGATGAGCAGCCCAGCTGGTCGCCCAACGGTCGCGTGCTGCAATTCTTCCGCACCACGCCGGGCCGCGACGGCAACAGCCAGGTGTGGCAGGTCGATCTGACCGGCGTGAACGAGCGGCGGATTCCAACCCCGCTCAGCGGTTCCGATCCGGCCTGGGGTCCATTGTTGCCCTGATCATCATCATAACGGAACCGAACCGTCCTGACTGCGTAACGACTTTTTAGAAGATATGTTGAGGAGCAACCCGATGAAACTGTCCCGCCCCCTGTTGATCGCCGCGTCCGTGCTGGCGCTCGCGGCCTGCGGCAAGAAGGCGCCCAAGGAGCTGCCGCCGCCGCCCGCCGACACTTCGGCCCAGACCACAGGCCCCGCCGCGCCGTCCGGCCCGGTCAAGGGCAGCCAGGAAGATTTCGTGGCCTCGGTCACGTCGGATCGCATCCTGTTCGCGCTCGACCAATATGATGTCGACGCGCAGGACCAGCAGATCCTTCAGAGCCAGGCGGCCTGGTTGCAGCAGAATCCCAATGTCCGCGTGACCATCGAAGGCCATTGCGACGAGCGCGGCACCCGCGATTATAATATCGCCCTGGGTGAACGCCGGGCCAATGCCGCGAAAAATTACCTCGCCTCGCTGGGCATCGACCCCAGCCGGATCTCCACCGTCAGCTATGGCAAGGAACGCCCGGCTGCGCTGGGTTCGGATGAGGCCGCCTGGGCGCAGAACCGCCGCGCTGTGACGGTGACCGTCCAATATTGACGCTTTGTTGAAGCCATCGGGTCGCACCAATGCTTCAGGCCCGCCGGTCGCGTGACCGGCGGGCTTTCTTCATCATTTCGTCTGGAAAAAATCCCGTTAGTTCGAAAATTATCCCAACTGACAGGATTTTACGCAGAGAAAATTGGCAAAAACTTCTGAAAAGCCCCGATTTTGCGGCTTTTTCTCATTTGGCACGGCTCCTGCAATGTCTTGGACACGGTCGACACGAGACCGTTCAACAATTCAGGGAAGGAACCAGCATCATGAAAAACATCGTCTTTGTAGCCGCCATCACTGCCGCCACGATCGCCACCCCCGCTCTGGCGCGGGTCGCAGGCAGTTTCGGTGGGGCGAAAATGACCCTCAACGAAAAGACCGGCAAATATTGCCTGAAGCAGACCGTGTCCGGCTCCCTCATTCACCGCGTCATCTGCCGCACCGTCGATGAATGGGCCGACGCCGGACTGACCATCACCCGCAAGCCGGCTACCCAACTCGCCCAGCGCTGACAACGCGGTTCATGGCCCTGTTGGCGGCGATCGCGACGCCGCCAACGCGGGTAAAATATATCAGGCCGCCAGACGGTTGCCGTAGCCGATGATGAGCGTCGCGAAGATCAGCAGGCCCACGCCGCTCCACACCATGCGGCGCACGGCAGGCGCGGCATCCTTCCACTCCTTGAAGGCAAAGCCCCAGCAGGTGCCGAAGATGATGATCGACGCCATGTGCAGCGTCCAGCTGGAAAAGCCGAAGCGGCCCATCTGGCTCTCTCCCATGGTGTAGAAGAAGAACTGGAAATACCAGGCCGTCCCCGCCAGCGCGCAGAGCAGGAAATTGGGCAGCATCGGCGGCTTGTGGCCATGATCGTCCGCCGCCCCGAACCATTGCCCGGCCGAACGGTTGCGGAAGATCAGCCAGCCGCACCACAGGGCATTGGTGACGAGGCCGCCGAACATCACGATGCACAGCGTCGGCAGACCAACCCAGAGCGGGCCGGTGCCCGCCGCCTTGCTCAGTTCATTGACCGGCTGTCCCGCCGCCAGCCCGAAGGCGAAGCAGGAGGACATGATGCCGGAAAAGATGGCGACGGCGATGCCCTTTTTGAAATTGAACTCGGCAACGGCCGCGGCCTTCTGTTCGGGGGAGAGCGCCGCGTCCTTGCGCGCGCCGGCCATGGCGACGACGATGATGCCCAATATCGTGACCGCCAGCCCCAGAAGCACGATCTGCCCGTGCAGCGTGCCGACGATCTCGGTCATGAAGCTGCCGTCGACGATCGGCGGGATCAGGGTGCCGAACACGGTGCAAAGGCCCAGCACCACCGCCATGCCCAGCGACAGGCCGAGATAGCGCATGGTAAGCCCATAGGTCAGCCCGCCAAAGCCCCATAGAAAGCCGAAGAAGACGCACAGCCCGACGATGGAGGAGGGCACCTGCGCCATTACGCCCAACAGGTCCTGCGTCTGCACATAGGCGAAGAACCAGGGCGCCAGCACCCAGGAGAAAATCCCTCCGGTCAGCCAGAAAATCTCCCAGTTCCAGCGCTTCACGCCATGATAGGGGACATAGAAGCTGGCCGAGGCGAGGCCGCCCAGCCAGTGGAAGAGAACACCGATCAGAGGATTGGGGGTCATAGGTCAAGTCCCAGGCGATAGAGGCGGTTGGCGTTGCCGCCGAACAGGGCGCGGCGGTCTTCCTCAGGGAAGTCCGCAACGATGGCGTGATAGGATTCCATGTATCGGTCGATCGAGCCGAACAGCTTGTCGGTGGGCGTGTCGCTGGCGAAGGCGCAGCGTTTCGTCCCGAAAATCTCGATCGCCTCGCGGACGAGCGGTTCGACATTTTCCTTCGTCCAGTCGCGGCGAATGAAGCCCATGCCGGACAGCTTGATCGCGACATGGGGTAGAGCGGCAAGGGCCTTCAGTCCCTTGCGCCAGTCTTCAACGCCGTCGGAGTCGGTCAGCACCGGCATGCCCATATGGTTGATGATGACCGGAATGTCGGGATGCCGCTCGAACAACGAAACGAGGCCCGGCATCTGCCCCGGGTAGCATTGCAGGTCGAAGGACAGGCCGTATTTGGCCAGCAGCGCATAGCCCGCCCGCCATTGCGGATCGACGGTCAGGTCGACCGGGCCATAGGTGCGCTGGGGGCTGGGATGCCAGTTGACGATGTGGCGGATGCCCTTGACGCGGGGATGCGCAGCCTGCGCCGCCAGCAGCGCATCGGCATCGGGGTCGTTCAGCGCCGCAAAGGCGACCAGGCCGGTCGGCAGCCCCTCGACCACGGCCAGTCCATCCAGCCATTGGGTTTCGCGCAGCGCGCTTTCCGCGGCCGCCCCGGCATCGACATGCACCGCCCCCACGACGTTCCAGCGGGCCAGATCGGCGCGATAGTCGGCCACGCGATAGTCATGCGCGATGGATTCGACGCTGCCGTTCGGCCCCTCGTCGGAGAAGGGCGGGCTGAGCCAGTCATAACGGATATGCGCCAGATCCCAGAGATGGATGTGCGCATCGACAAAAGGCAGTTCAGACAAGGAACTCTCCCGGTATAACGGGCGGCGCGCCGGCTCTTGGACGGCCGGTCGCGCCGCGCGGGACCTGTCAGAAGGTGGTGCGGCCGCCCGACGTGTCGAAGGTCGACGCCGTGGTGAAGCTGCATTCTTCGGAAGCCATGAAGCCGATGATCGCCACCGATTCCTCAACATAGCCCAGACGACCCATGGGAATCTTCGAGCGCATGTAATCGACCTGGCTCTGCGGCAACTGGTCCAGGATCGGGCTTTCGAAGGTCGCAGGCGTCAGCGCGTTAGCGATCACGCCCTTGCCCGCCAGTTCCTTGCCCAGCGACTTGGTGAAGCCGATCACGCCCGCCTTGCTGGCGCTGTAGGCCGAGGCGTTGGGATTGCCTTCCTTGCCCGCCACCGACGACACGTTGACGATGCGGCCGTAGCCGTTCGCCAGCATGAAGGGCACGACTTCCCGGTTGCAGTAGAACAGGCCGTTGAGGTTGATGTCGATCGTCCGCTGCCAGCTGTCGATGGGGAATTCATGCACCGGCACGGTGGCGCCGGTGATCCCCGCCGAGCAGATCAGGATATCGATCTTGCCCAGCGCCTCGGCGCTTTCCTTCGCCGCGGCCGCGACGGCTGCGGGATCGGACACATCAAGCGCAACGGCGTGAACGGCGCCGACTTCATCCTTGGCGGCGGCCAGCGTTTCTGGGTTCAGATCCCAGAGGACGGCCTTGCCACCCTCCTCGACGATGCGCTTGGCAACGAGCTTCCCCAGACCCGAAGCGCCACCGGTGACGATGGCGCAACGTCCGGCATACCGTCCGGCATAGATGCTCATGCGGGGATCTCATCGCCCAGCAGGCGCCACTCGACGACCTGCTGCTTCTGCGTGCCGAGCTTGGCGATGCCCAGTTCCATGACGTCGCCCGCCTTGAGATAGATGGCGTTGGGCTTCTTGCCCTCGCCCACGCCCGGAGGGGTGCCGGTGATCATCAGGTCGCCCGGCTGGAGCGTGACATATTCGCTGACATAGGAAATCAGCTGGGCAACGGTGAAGATCATCGTCTTCGTATTGCCGGTCTGCATCCGCGCGCCATTGACGTCGAGGTGCATGTCCAGGTCCTGCGGATCGCCGATCTCGTCCGCCGTCACCAGCCAGGGGCCGACCGGGCAGAAGGTGTCATGGCCCTTGCCCTTGCTCCACTGGGTGCCGCGATTCTTCTGGTTGAAGCGTTCCGACACATCATTGGCGAGGACATAGCCCGCGACCTTCGACAGCGCCTCTTCCTCTGACACATAGCGGCAGGTTTCGCCGATGATGACGCCCAGCTCGACTTCCCAGTCGCCATGGGTCGAACCCCTGGGCAGCATCACCTCGTCATTGGGACCGTTGAGCGCCGACAGCGCCTTCATGAACATGACCGGTTCGGTCGGGATCGGCAGGTTGGATTCGATCGCATGGTCCTCATAGTTGAGGCCGATGGCGACGATCTTGCCGATGCCCTTGACCGGCACGCCATAGCGCGGCTCGCCCTCGACGACCGGCAGCGCCGCGACGTCGGCGGCCTTGGCGGCAGGCAGGTTGGCGATGGTGATGTCGGACACGACACCCGACAGGTCGCGAATCTTGCCTTCGCTGTCGATGACGCCGGGCTTTTCCTGGCCACGCTGGCCGAAACGGCAGAATTTCATGTCTCTGGTCTCTCTCTAACAGGCAATCAATGCCAAAGGATCAATGGGTGTAGGGACGGTGCATCGCGATATCGCGGTTCAGCTCCACGCCGAAACCGGGCGCGTCGAGCGCCGTGACCTTCAGGCGGCCATTTTCCGGCACCGGCTCGCCGATCAGCTGCGGGTGGAACATAGGCACCACCTCCGTCGGTCCCGGATGCATCATCAGGAATTCGGCGAAGGGCGAATTGTGCCGCGTGATGACGAAATGATAGCTGTAGACCGAAGAGCCGTGCGGCACGACCATCTTGCCATGGGCGTCGGCGAGCGCGCTGATCTTCAGCAGCTCGGTCACGCCGCCGCACCAGCCGACATCGGGCTGGATGATGTCGCAGCAATCCATTTCCATCAGCATGCGGAAGCCCCAGCGGGTCGCCTCATGCTCGCCGGTGGTGACCAGCATGCCCTTGGGCACGTTGCGCTTGAGCTGGGCATAGCCCCAATAATCGTCCGGGCTGATCGCTTCCTCGATCCATTTGAGGCCAAGGCCATGCGCCGCGATGGCAAGACGCGTCGCATAGTCGACGTCCAGCGCCATCCAGCAATCCCACATCAGCCAGAAATCATCGCCCACCTTCGAACGCATGTCGGCCAGTTCGGCGATATTTTTCTTCAGGCCCTCGATACCCTCGGCCGGGCCATGGTGCAGCGGCAGCTTGCCGCCGATGAAGCCGAATTCCTTGGCCTTGTCCGGCCGCGCGCCGGTGGCGTAGAATTGCAGCTCGTCGCGCACCGCGCCGCCCAGCAAATGGTAGACCGGCTCCTGCCGCAGCTTGCCGAGCAGATCCCAGAGCGCAAGGTCGACGCCCGAAATGGCGTTCACGACCAGACCCTTGCGCCCATAATATTGGGTCGAGAAATACATCTGATCCCAGATCTTCTCATAATCGGTGGGCGAGCGCCCTTCGAGGAAGCGGGCGAGATGCTTCTCGACGATGTAGGCGGCCGGTTCGCCGCCGGTGGTGACGGCAAAACCGATCGTGCCGTCCTCCGCCTCGATCTCCACCACCAGCGTACCCAGCACGTTGATGCCGAAGCTCTGCCGCGACTGGCGATATTCGGGATAGCGCGACATCGGCGTCGCGATGTGATCGTCGATCCAGTGGCCTTCGCCCTGGTCATGATAGTCGGCACCGCCGCCGCGCACGGTGAAGGCGCGGACATGCTTGATCTTCGGCAACGTCACGATCGGCACGCGAGAAACTCCCATTTCGCATCACCGCCGCCCGAAATATGGGAACTGGCGGCAAAAGATTCCAATATATGGCCAAAGCCATGGATATTGGGTGAGCGCAGAGACTGGCGTGATCGGAAAAGAATCAGGTCAGCCACTCCTTCACCCTTGTTTTTCTCATTTTGTGGGATAGAGTATTAGTAGATGAGACAAATTTCGTCAAACCCAGAATCAGCCGAGCGAGAGGAAATGTCGAAGGCTCCCGAAAATGCGAAGGTGGACGGGGTCAAGGCTTCGGGATCGCAGACGCTCCAACGCGGGCTGGACCTGCTCGATCAGGTGATCGACGGGCCGGTGAAGCTGGCCGAGCTATCCGAACGCATGGGCCTCACCCGTTCGACCACCCACCGCCTCGCCAATGCGCTGGTGGATCGCGGCTTCCTGACCTTTCTCCCGCGCGAGGGCTATCAGCTGGGGCCGAAGCTGCTGCAACTGGGCTTTCTGGCGCAAAGTCAGACGGACGTCGTGCAGATCGCCCGGCCGCATCTGGAAGCGCTGGCCGCCAGCAGCGAGGATGTGGTGCATCTGGGCCGGCTGGATGGCGAACAGGCACTGTATCTCGACAAGATTCCCGGCCGCCGCCGCGTGGAAATCTCCAGCCGGATCGGGGATCGCCAGCCGCTGACCTCGACCGGTCTGGGCAAGGCGCTGCTGCTCGACGATTCAGAAGCCAATTGGCACCGGCTGTTCGAGGCCGATCAGGCGGCGGGCACCCATCCCGTCGGCTATGACACATGGCTGGCACGGATGCGCGCCTATGCGGCGGAGGGCCGATCCTTCGATCTGGAGGAGAATGAGGATCAGATACGCTGCGTCGCTGCCCCGGTGCGCGACGCGTCGGGCGCGATCATCGCCGCCGTCAGCCTGTCGAGCGCCGCGCAATATATGGACGATGCGCGCATGCAGACGCTCAGTCAGGACGTCGTCGGCGCCGCCCGGAAAATCAGCGCCGATCTGGGCTGGACCCCCGGCGTCAAACCACCCCGCCGCCCCGTGCGGCGCTAATCCTCAAGGAACATGTTCATGAAGCTGCTTGAAGGCAAGACCGTCCTCGTCACCGGCGCATCGACCGGCATCGGCCGCGCCGCCGCCATCGGCGCCGCCCAGCATGGCGCCGACGTCGTCATCAACTATGCCAGCAGCGACGGCCCGGCCCAGAGCTGCGTCGAGGCCATCGAAGCGCTCGGCCAGCGCGCCATAGCGGTGAAGGGCGACGTCGCCGATCCGCAGACGGCGCAGGATTTCGTGGCCCGGGCCGTGGACGCCTTCGGCAAGGTCGACGTGATGGTCAGCAATGCGGGCATCTGCCCCTTTCACGCCTTTCTCGACATGCCGGTCGATGTGGTCGAGCGCACCTTCAGGGTGAACCTGCATGGCGCCTATTTCATGGTGCAGGCCGCCGCGCAGCAGATGGTGAAACAGGGGCATGGCGGCTCGATCGTCGCGGTGTCGTCCATCTCCGCGCTCGTGGGCGGCGAGTTTCAGACCCATTATACCCCGACCAAGGCGGGCGTTCATTCGCTGATGCAATCGACCGCCATCGCGCTGGGCAAGCATGGCATCCGCTGCAACAGCGTCCTGCCCGGCACCATCCTGACCGAGATCAACAAGGATGATCTCGCCGATGTCGAGAAGCGGAAATATATGGAAGCCCGCACGCCCCTTGGCCGTCTCGGCCAGCCGGAGGATCTGGCTGGGCCGATCGTCTTCCTCGCCTCCGACATGGCGGCTTACGTCACCGGCGCCGCGCTGCTGGTCGACGGCGGCATGTTCGTGAACCTGCAATAATGGGCCTGCAGTAATGGGAAAGCGGGTCGCCCTTTTCGTCACCTGCCTCGTGGACCTGATGCGTCCGCGCATCGGCTTTGCAGCCATCCGCGCACTGGAAGCGGCGGGCTGCGAGGTGGTCGTGCCGGAAGGGCAGACCTGCTGCGGCCAGCCTGCACTCAACAGCGGCGACCGCGACCATGCGGCGGCGCTGGCGAAGCAGACGATCGCGGCGCTGGAGCCTTATGAGGCGGTGGTCGTCCCCTCCGGCTCCTGCGCGGGGACGATCCGTTGCCATTATCCCGAGATTTTCGAACATGACCCCAAATGGCTGCCGCGCGCGCAGGCGGTGGCGGCCAAAACGTTCGAGATCATGGCCTATCTCGACGAAGTGCTCGGCTGGAAACCCCAGGGCGTGAGCGTCGATGCGACCGCCACCTATCATGACAGCTGCTCGGGGCTTCGCGAACTGGGCATCAAGGCCCAGCCCCGCCGCCTGCTGAAAGGCATCGACGGCCTTTCTTTCGCGCCGCTTCAGGGCGAGGAAACCTGCTGCGGCTTCGGCGGCACCTTCTGCGTCAAATATCCGGCCATCTCCAACGCCATCGTCGGGGAAAAGGCCGACGCCATCGACGCCACCGGCGCCGATCTGCTGCTGGCGGGCGATCTTGGCTGCCTCATGAACATGGCGGGTAAGCTGAACCGGAAAGGCAGCAAGGTCCGCGCCTATCATGCCATCGAGCTGATCGCCGGCATGGGCGACGGCCCCGCCATCGGGGAAGAGGCATGAGCGCCAAGGCCGACGCGACGACTTTCCAGCAGCGCGCCGACGCGGCGCTGGCCGACCCCATCCTGAAGGTCGCGATAGAGCGCACCGCAGGCACGGCCGAAGCCAAGCGCGGCATCGCGGTTCATGCCTTCCCCGATTTCGAAGCCGCGCGCGATCGCGCCGCCGCGATCAAGGATCATGTGGTCGCGCATCTGGGGGCCTATCTCGAACGGTTCGAGGCCAACGCCACCGCCGCCGGAGCAAAGGTCCACTGGGCCGGCACCGCCGATGAAGCCTGCA
>Ga0105249_10005920_pt1 | contig 10592 bp, 5 predicted proteins | sample KBSS44metaG_FD_81522 | JGI IMG/M metagenome (GOLD analysis project Ga0105249, IMG submission 81522) | Switchgrass rhizosphere microbial communities from Kellogg Biological Station, Michigan, USA - KBS S4-4 metaG | ecosystem: Host-associated > Plants > Roots > Rhizosphere > Soil | place...
CGCAGCGCGGCTTCCGGCGTGACGTTATAGAGGCCGCCAAGGACTCCGCCGCCGCCGCCCGGCAGTCGCGGATCGACCGGGATATTGACGCCGAACTCGGTATGGTCCCCGGGTGCGCGCGCGAGGTTGTCAGTCACAACATTGTTGAGCAGCCAGCGACGCTGGTAGCCAACTTCCACCGCCACGCGAGGCAGCACTTCCTGCTGCACCGACGCGCCCCATTGCCAGTCGCCCGCACGAACGTCCCAGCCCGAGAGCAGGCCGGGATCCAGTGTCGATTCGAAGACCAGCGTACCGAAATTGGCGTTCGCGTTCGCCCCGCAGACATCCCCACCGGTCGCCCGCCGATCCTGTGCGGCCGGGTTCATCAGATCGCAGTCGGCCACGTAGTTGCTGTTGCTGTCGGTCCACGCCCTCGTCGTCGTGGTCGACAGGCGCCCTGTTGGATTGAGCGCGATGAACAACCCGCCATTCTGCGCCGCCTCGAGATACCGTCCCATGTTCACTTTCACTGACGTCTTGCCCGTGCCGAACACGTCGTACGCCACGCCGCCGCGCGGCCACAGATCGTGATAACCCTCGACGCCCGTGGTTCTCGGGTACGTCACCGCGTTCGGAAAGAAGCGGACCGGTCCGACCTGCTGCTCGGGGAAATAGCTCCACGCGTGGTCGTATCGCAACGCGCCCTGCAGCGTCATCCGACCGTGTGTCCACTGCTCCTGCGCGTAGAAGGCGTCACTGCGAACCGACTGACGAATGTCAAAGCGGTTGATGTTGAGCGTGATCTGATCGGGAATCGCGTTGTTGACCCGGTACTGGAGATACTCCAGGTTCCCGAAGTTCTTGCGCTGATCGATCAGCAGCGCCCCCTGGTAGCCGACCTTGATACTGTGGCTTCCGGTGACGAGCGACGCTGCGGCGTTCCACTGCGTGTTCCAGTTGACGTTCGAGAACCAGTTGAGCGACCGATACGTGAGCCCAGGGATGTTGCCGTTTCCGGCACAGCCGCCAGCACACGCTTCGACGACGCGGATCAGATTCTCCGTCTCGAGTCCGGGAAGCTGGCCGCCGCCGTAGCGGCTCCGATACATGCCGCTCCCCGCTTCCAGCAGCAGCCGATTGTTCACCGGTGACGTCCACTTCACTTGCGCCACGCGATTGCCATAGTCGCGGTACCCGGCGGTCTCAGGTGCCAGAATGGCCGACGCCGATGGCGTCGGGGCCGCCGTGGACCCGGCGAAGATCTCGTTGTCACCTGATTTGCGGCACACGTCGCCGCCCGAGAATCCGGGGGCGGCGCCACCTTCACACGGGAGCTGCTGGTCGTAGAAGATTGTGAATTTGTTTCGCGGCGTCGCCTGAGCGGTGAGCCTGAGCGCCGTAATGCGATATGAGGCCGCAAGTACAGCCGGCCGGCTCGTGTCGGCAACATACGTCCACTTCGTCGGGTTGCCGGCGTTAGCATTCGCGAACATGCCTGGGACGGTCCGTTCGCTCCCTTCTTCGCGCAGGTTCAGGTAGTACCACAGCCGGTCCTTTGCGATCGGTCCGCCGATCCCGAGGTTGAAGTCCCACACTTTCCTCGTCTCGCCTGGCGTCGTCAGGCCACGGTCGCGCAATTCCTGCGTGTAGTTGCTGCCGACCATACCGCTCGTGACTCCGGCGCCGAAGAAGGTGCCTCGCACCGAGTTGCCGCCTTCTTTTGGCAGCACGTTGAGCGCCGGACCGCCGCCTTCCGTTTCGCCCAGGCCGCCGGTCGTGCTCATGGAGATCTCGCGCGCGTTCGCCACGTCGGCGATGTACGACGACACGCCGGCACCGTTGAATGCCGAGCCGACGCTGAGGCCATCCACGTTGACGCGGCCCTCGTTGGACCGCCCGCCGAATCCGCCGAACACCACCATCCCGGGCACCACCTGCACGTCCGTCGGGGCGCCAGCCTGGTTGATGCTGTTGGGGATCAGCTGGATCAGGTTGTTATAGGAGCGCGATGAAGGAATGGCGCTGATCATGTCGTTGTCGAGGACCATCTGCCGCTTCACGCTCTGCACATCGACGATGGGCGTTTCACCGGTGACAGTGATGGTCTCCTCGAGGGCACCGAGGCGGAGATCGGCATTGACCGTGGCGGTGAACGCTCCCTCGAGCACGATCCCCTCTCGTCGCACGGTGCTGAAGCCGGTCAAGCTGAACGTCACTCCGTACGTCCCCGCGCGCAAGTCGACGATGCGATAGGCGCCAGAGCCGTCAGTGACGGCAGTACGAACCTTTCCGATCAAGTCCGGGCTGGTGGCTTCGACCGTGACGCCAGGCAGGACAGCTCCGGACGCGTCGCGCACGATGCCCGTAATCGACGCTTGCGCGAACGCCATCGCCGGCACGAACCCAAGCAGGTAAAGCACAAGAGCGGTAGTCCTCAATCGGGGCATGACGACTCCTCTGCGTGACAGGTTCAGGGCTCCAGGTTGCGCGGATTGTAGGACCCCCCAGGAATAGGCGTCCGCAAAAAACCGACAAATCACCCGGCAAAAAATCGTCAAATTTCTTCGGGAAGTGCATGGCTTGACCAGATGCGTGCAAACGGGTCAGATTCCCCCGTCCTGACTTTCCGATGGCCGCATTCACTTTTGGTCCGTATCGCCTGGATGCTGCAGCCGGTCGCCTCTCACGCGACAACGCCGACGTGCGTTTGCGGCCGCAGGCGCTTCAGGTGCTTCGCGTGTTGTTGCAGCATCTGGGTCGGCCGATTGGCTACGACCAGATGATTGCGGAAGCGTGGCACGGCACATTCGTCTCCCGTCACACTGTCGACGTCACGGTCGGCGAGGTGAAAAAGGTGCTTGGCGAGTACGGCCGATGGATCGTTCACCGCCCCAAGGTCGGCTACAGCCTCGAGGTGCCGACGTCGGATGAGCTCGTCCGCAAGGGGTGGCATTTCGCGAGCCGCCGCACGAAGGAAGGCGCGGAACGCGCGATCGAATGCTTCCAGCAGGCAGCCGTCCAGTGCCCCGGGGATTTCCGTGCATTCGAAGGCTTATCAACCTGCTACCTGATGCAGGCGACGTTCGGAATCTGCTCGCCGACCGAGGTGTATCCGCGTTTTCTCGATGCCCATACCCAGGCGGTCGCACAAGGCGGGCTCACGCCTGAGTTGCGCTGCAACCGCGCGCACGGGTTGCACATGTTCGAGCATCGCCTGCACGAGGCGGAGCAGGAGTTCCAGCGAGCGCTCGACGAGAAGCCGTCGTTTGCGACCGTGCACGTGCGGATGGCGCTGATGTGCGCGACGCTCGGCCAACTGGATCGCGCCCTCGACATGGTGACGCAGGGATACCGTGCCGATCCGCTGCTCCCGACGTTGCCACCGGCTGAAGTCAACGTGCGAGTATGGCGCCGCGAGTACGACAAGGCGATCGTCATTGGAAGCAAGGCGATCGAGCTGCACCCGTACCTGCCCATCAACAGGGCCAACTACGCGCAGGCACTCGAGTTCGCGGGACGCCTTCCGGAAGCACTCGAGCAATACCAGCTGGGATCTCTCATGTCCGGAGACCTCCCATGGATGCGTGCGCTCGAGGGCACCTGCCTCGCCAAACTCGGTCGCAGCGCCGACGCGCGTGCCATCCTCGACGAGCTCGAGCATCGTCGTGAAACCGATTACGCGGACGCGTTGTACGTGGCAGTGCTCCGTGACGCGCTGGGAGAACGCGTCGAAGCCTTCAAGGAGCTCGAGCGCGCCTACGACGAGAACTCCGCTTTCCTGTATTCGATTGATGTCGACCCCAAGATGGATACGTTTCGAAGCGACCGCCGCTTCACGCGGCTGCAAAGTTCGATCAGGACGAAGGGGTGCACACCGTGACCGACGATTCCGATGACTTTTCGCGTCGTGGATTCTGCCGCGCGCTGGGGACAGCGTTCGCGTTGCCGCTTTTCGCGCCGACCGCGCACGCGCAGCAGACACCAGCCGGAGACGCGGGCGGCGCGCCGATGCTCCCCGTGCGCAGCCCCGGACTCGAGCACCTCGGCCTGACCGTGCCCGACCCCGAAGCCGCGGCCAAGTTCTATGGGCGGATCTTCGGGCCGCAGTTGTTTCGTGAACGCGAACCTCCACCGCGCTTCTACGTCATGGCAGGCACGGCTTACCTGGCGTTCGGTGGTTCGGCCACAGCCACACCGTTCATCGATCATTTCTGTGCGCTCGTGCACGACTATCGCGGCCGCGAGATGCGACCGGTTCTCGAAGCGCGCGGCATCCAGTCAGCAGGTGTCGGCATGATCAGCGATCCCGATGGTCTGCGACTGCAACTGCTTGGCGTTCCAGGCGGACTGGCCGGAACGATCGTTCCAGGCGGACGGATGTCTCTCGATCCGCCCGCGGTGCACGCTGTGGGGCTCGATCACGTGATGCTGCGCGTGACCGATCTTGAAAAGTCGGCGGCCTTCTACCGCACGTTCTTCGGCAACGAGCGGCCGCGGACAAAAGACAAACCGGAGCGTGTGTGGTTCCAGATCGGCAATACGCGACTTGGCCTGGAGTCGGTCGCGGGTAACAAGCCGGCGATCGATCATGTCTGCATCACGGTTGCGGGCTTCGACCGCCGGGCCCTGGAGACTGCGCTCAAGCAGCTCGGCGTTGAATCGTCACCGTCGAACGACGAAAAGCTGCTGCGCTTCCGCGACCCGCATGGCATCATCTGCGAGTTGAAGGCGGTCTAGAGCACGTCACCGGTCTTTGAGAAGGTCACGCCATGAAACGTGCACATTTGCTGACGTCTCTCGCGGCGTTCGTGATCGTTCAGGCGCTGGTGTCAGGGCAGGGAGCCAGGGCCCCCATGACGCCGTGGGGCGAACCCGATTTGCAAGGCACATGGACGGCGGAATCCGAACTGAGCGTGCCGTTCGAGCGTCCGCGCGAGTATGGGACGCGCCAGGTTCTGACTGACGCAGAATTCAAGCAGCGACAGTCGCAGAGCAAGCGGCAGCTGCAGAGCGACAACTCCGACTTCGATGTCGAAACGGCCGATCGATCCACGGCCGGTCAGGTTGGCTCCGCGACGTCGCCGCCGCCGCATTGGCTCGAGCGCCGGAAAGTCTCGCGCCGCACGTCGCTCGTCATCGATCCGCCAGACGGACGCGTGCCGCCGCTCACGCAGGAGGCCCAGTCGCAGGCGAAGGCACGGGGCCCCGTGTCAGGTGAAACAGGCGCCGATCGACCACAGGATCTGAGTCTCTGGGTGCGCTGCATCGGCCGGGGAATGCCAAGCGCGATCTTCCCGACGGTTTACAACGCCAACGTGCAAATCGTGCAGGCGCCCGGAGTGGTCGCGCTCACCTACGAGATGATTCACGACACGCGCGTCATCTACACCGACGGCAAGCCGCACGTCGGCTCGGGCGTGCGTGGCTACTTCGGCGATTCCAAGGGACATTGGGAAGGCGATACGCTCGTAGTGGACGTCACGAACTTCAGCGACAAAAACAACTACCGCGGTTCGCGAGACACGCTGCACCTGGTGGAACGGTTCAAACGAGCTGGCACCGGCCTGCGCTACGAGGTGACTGCTGACGATGCTCACACCTGGACCGCGCCCTGGACCGCTGCGCTCGAGTTGGAGCCCCAGCCCGACGGGATGTTCGAATACGCCTGTCACGAAGGAAACAACTCGATGCGTAACATCCTGAGCGGCGCGCGGGCGAACGAACGTTGAAACTATTCGTGCAGCGTAGGCCGGGTCTTGCTGTGTAGACCCGGCGGGTCCAAAGAACAGGACCCGCCCTACACTGTCGAGATGACAGGACCCGCCCTACGCTGTCGAGATCACCCAAAAAGCGCTTGCGCCGGTCTATCCCCAGCGCCGAAACTTATGCGCGTTGGGGGCTTAATGCACAACCGCTGGACTGCGTGTCTTGCCGCCTCGGTCGCGTTCCTCGTCGCATTCGCCGTCATCCTTGCCGGGGAACCGCGTCAGCAGTCTGCTACTGTCCCTTCAGCCAGCCCGTCTCCAGATCGCGCCACGCTCGATAAGTACTGTGTGACCTGCCACAACGGCCGGGCACGGGCGGGAGGTCTCGCCCTCGATACGACCGACGTCTCACAGGTGACCGGCGATCCGGCGACATGGGAAAAGGTCGTGCGCAAGCTGCGAGGACGGATGATGCCTCCGGCAGGCATGCCGCGTCCCGACGAGCCGACCTACGAAGCACTGGCAACGCATCTGGAAACCGCTCTCGACAGCGGCGCCGCCGCGCGCCCGAACCCCGGCCGGACCGATACCTTCCGTCGATTGAGTCGCGTCGAGTACCAGAACGCGATTCGCGACATCCTGTCGCTCGATGTCGACGTGTCATCGTTATTGCCAAAAGACGATGCGAGCCACGGGTTCGATAATGTGGCCAACGGCGAGCTCTCGCCGACGCTGCTCGAGCGCTACCTGGCTGCGGCACAGAAAGTCAGCCGCGCCGCCGTCGGGGGAACACTACCCTCGCCGGCCAGCCACGTCGTGATCCTTCCCTCGGACCTGACGCAGGAGGATCACCTCGACGGCCTGCCGTTCGGCACGCGCGGCGGCACGATCGTCCGTCACACATTCCCGCTCGACGGCACCTACGAGATCCAGATGCGGCTGTCGCGCGATCGGAACGAGAACGTCGAGGGACTCACCGAGCCCCAGCAGGTGGAGTTGATGCTCGATGGCGAGCGCGTGCAGCTGTTCGGGGTCAAGCCGAACCGCAACCAGTCTGGGGCGTATTACGCCGACGAAGCGGTCGACAAGGATCTCAAGGCTCGCATCCATGTCGCGGCGGGACCGCACGAAGTGGGCGTCGTGTTTCCTCGAAAGACGTTCGCGCTCGAAGAGACCGAACGTCAGCCGAGCCTCGCGCACTTCAACATGGATCGGCATCCGCGCGTTCAGATCGCGTTGTACTCCGTATCTATCGCGGGCCCGTTCGAACCAGGCACTCTGACGGAAACGCCAAGCCGCCGCAGGCTGTTCGTCTGCAGGCCGGCGAGCGCCGCGACCGAAGACGATTGCGCCAAGCGGATCGTATCGACGGTCGCGCGTCGGGCATTCAGGCGGGCGGTGACGGATGCCGGCATCGAGGCGCCAATGCGCTTCTACAAGGAGGCGCGCGCCGCGGGCGACTTCGACGACGGGGTCGAGATGGCGCTGCGCGCCGTGCTTGCCAGCACCGAGTTCCTGTTCCGCATCGAACGCGATCCGAGGACGGTCAAGCCGCAGACGCCATATCGCATCAGCGACGTGGAGCTGGCCTCACGTCTGTCGTTCTTCTTGTGGAGCAGCGTCCCCGACGAGGAACTGCTGGACGCGGCGATAGCCGGGACGCTGAGCCGGCCGGCCACGCTCGAGCGTCAGGTCAAGCGGATGCTGGCCAGTCCGAAGGCCGAGGCGCTCGTCACCAATTTTGCGGGCCAGTGGTTGTATCTGCGGAACCTTGCCGCGGCCAATCCGGACGCAAGGACCTTCCCCGACTTCGACGACAACCTGCGGCAGGCCTTCAAGCGCGAGACCGAGCTCTTCGTCGAGAGCGTCGTGCAGGAAGACCGCAGCGCGCTGGATCTGCTGCGCGCCAACTACACGTTCGTCAACGAGCGGCTCGCCAGGCATTACGGTATTCCGAACGTGTACGGGAGCCGCTTCCGGCGCGTCACGCTGGGAGACGATAGCAACCGCGGTGGGATTCTGGGCCAGGGCAGCATCCTGACGGTGACCTCATACGCCAACCGCACGTCGCCGGTGCTTCGCGGCAAATGGATCCTCGAGAACATCGTCGGCACACCGCCGCCGCCTCCACCGCCGAACGTGCCGCCGCTCAAGGACACGGACACCAACGGACGATTGCTCTCGATGCGTGAGCGCATGGCGCAGCATCGTGCGAGCCCTGCGTGCGCGGGGTGCCATCAGCTCATGGATCCGGCGGGACTCTCGATGGAGAACTTCGACGCGATCGGCCGGTGGCGCGTGCGCACGGAGTCGGGGAGTTCCGTCGATGCATCGGGCGGACTGCCCGACGGATCGACATTCACCGGCATGAGCGGCCTGCGCGCGGCGCTGCTCCGCAAGCCGGACATGTTCGTCGGCACGCTCACCGAGAAACTCATGACGTACGGTCTCGGCCGCGGCCTGGAGTACTACGATGCTCCGACCGTACGTGACATCGTGCGTGATGCTCGCGGTCAGGACTATCGATTCTCGTCGCTCGTGCTCGGCATCGTGTCGAGCGATCCGTTCCAGATGAGGATGTCGCAATGATTGTCACGAAGACGGCCCTTCCCCGTCGCACGTTCCTGCGCGGCCTTGGTACGGCATTGTCGCTGCCGCTGCTCGACGCCATGGTGCCCGCCTTGTCGCCGCTCCACGCGCAACGGGTGGCGAGTTCCATTCGCCGCCTCGGGTACGTGTACATCCCAATGGGCATGAACGCGGCGGCATGGACACCGGCAGCAGAGGGACGTATCACGGAGCTGTCGCCCTCGCTCCTGGCACTGATGCCGGTGATTGACAACATCACCGTGATCAGCAACCTCGAGCTGCGCAACGCGTATACGACCGGCAATCACGCCTCGTCGAACTGCACGTTCCTCAGCTGCTCGCGAGCCAAGCGAACCGAGGGGAGCGACTACGAGCTCGGGACGACTGTCGACCAGATCGCTGCGCGCGCCATCGGCACCGACACACAGATGCCATCGCTCGAAATCGGCACGGATCTCATCGCGCAAGTCGGCAACTGCGACAACGGTTACGCGTGCGCCTATCAGAACAACCTGTCCTGGTCGTCGCCGACGTCACCGCTTCCAACCGAGGCCGATCCGCGCGTCGTTTTCGAGCGGCTGTTCGGCGATGGCGGAAGCCCCGAGGCACGACGCGCCGAGCTCAAGAAGAGCGGCAGCATCCTCGACTGGATGACGAACGATCTGGCTCGACTGCGGCGCGAGCTCGGTGCAGGCGATCGTGTTCGCGTCGGCCAATACCTCGATTCCGTGCGCGAGGTCGAGCGACGCATCCAGCGCGCCGAACAGAGCGATGCCGCAACGCTGCCCGATCTCGATCGTCCGGCAAGCGTGCCGGCGGTGTGGGAAGACCACGTCAGGTTGATGTTCGACCTCCAGGTGCTCGCCCTCCAGGCCGATGTCACCCGCGTCATCACGTTCCAGATGGCGCGTGAAACGAGCACCCGAACCTACCCGCACATCGGGGTGCCCGAGCCGCATCACCCGGTCTCGCATCACACCAACGATCCGGAAAAGCTGGTCAAGCTGGCCAAGATCAACGCCCATCACGTGTCGCTGTTTGCGTATCTCATCGAGAAGCTGCACGAGACGCCGGACGGCGATGGGTCGCTGCTCGACCACACGCTCTACATGCTTGGCAGCGGAATGGGCAATCCCGACGTCCACGACCACACGAATCTGCCGATCGTCGTGGCCGGTGGACGAGGAAGCCAATTCAAGGGCGGGCGTCACATCCGCTTCGACAAGCCGACGCCGCTTGCGAATCTGCACCTGACGTTGCTCGACAAAGTCGGCGTGCACCTCGACACGTTCGCCGACAGCACGGGCAGAGTGGATGGCCTCGAGCCGTTGAACGTGTGACGACGTGCTACGTAGAGCGGCGGCTTCAGCCGCCGCGTGGGAACGTATAGACGCGCACTCTAAAGCGTGCGCTCTACGGTGAGCGTAGAGAAATCGATGACGCGTAAACAAACACTCGCTGCGATCGGCGCAATCGTACTCGTCGCCAACATCGGAATCAGTACCGCCGCCGCGCAAGCTTCACTTGTCGCTGCGATCGAGGCGAACGATGTTGCGGCGGTCCGGGCGCTCGTCGACAAGCGCGTCGACGTCAACGCTGTGCAGGCCGACGGCACGACGGCACTCCATTGGGCCGTCGACCGCGACTCGGTAGAGATCGGCGGGTTGCTTATTCGTGCGGGCGCCAACGTCAAGGCCGCGAATCGTTACGGGGCGACGCCGTTGTGGCTGGCAGCGCTCAACGGGAATGCCGTCGTCATCAACATGCTGCTCGAGGCCGGCGCCGACGCGGCGACCGCATCCGCCGAGGGCGAGACCGCACTCATGGTCGCCGCGCGCACCGGAAAACTCGACGCCGTGGAGGCGCTGCTCTCGCGTGGCGCCGATCCCAACGTCAAGGAGAGCTGGCGCGGTCAAACTGCATTGATGTGGGCGGCTGCCGAAGGACACGCAACGGTGATCGAGGCGCTTGTGAAACGCGGGGCGGACGTGCAGACGCGTTCGAACGGCGGTTTCACGGCGCTGCTGTTCGCGGCGCGCGAAGGACGAATTGCCGCGGTCGACACGCTGCTCAAAGCCGGCGCCGACATGAACGATTCGCTGCCCGTGCGGCGGCGACCGGCCCAGAACGCGTCGACGCCCGCCACTCCCGAGAGCGGGATGAATGCGTTCCTGCTGGCCGCGGCCAACGCCCACTACGAGCTGGCGGCCCGCTTGCTCGATCGCGGCGCCGATCCCAACGCCGCGCCGCAGGGATACACCGCGCTGCACCAGGTGTCGTGGGTGCGGAAGGCGGGCATCGCCGGCAGCAACAACC
>Ga0105249_10005921_pt1 | contig 10592 bp, 11 predicted proteins | sample KBSS44metaG_FD_81522 | JGI IMG/M metagenome (GOLD analysis project Ga0105249, IMG submission 81522) | Switchgrass rhizosphere microbial communities from Kellogg Biological Station, Michigan, USA - KBS S4-4 metaG | ecosystem: Host-associated > Plants > Roots > Rhizosphere > Soil | place...
CGCGCGTCGATCCAGGTAGCCACGCGAAGCCGTTCGTCTTCCGTCAGCTTCGACTCTACAGGCGGCATGGTGCGATTGCGCAACTGCACCGCCACGTCGCGCCAGATTCCCCGGTTAGTCTGCAAATCCTTGGCGGCCGCAGCCTTCAGGAAATTGATGCGATTCTTCGGGTTCGCGGGATTGTGGCACCCGGCGCAATTCTGCATCAGCACAGGGCGAATCGCCTGGGCAAAATCGTCGCCAGCCGCCTGTTGCGGCAAGCAGAGTACGGCAAGCGATAACATCATCGCGCCTGCTACGGAGCAACGGCGGAGCATACAGTCGTCTATCTTATCTCAGCTAAGCGTCGATATGGTTTTGGAAATAGCGATCCAGAGCCAGCTTGTTCTTGCTGGATAGCGCTTGCGAGAGCTTCTGCATTTCCCCTTGTGCCATCGGGCGAAAAGATTTAGCGAGACGGACATTCTCGTCAATCAATTCGAGCTTTGGCATCCCCACTACAGCCAGTGTCACCGGAAGCGAGAGCGAATAGTACAGTAACTTTTCAGCCGCCGCTTGTCCCACCAGACCGTCCGCAGCGAATATCTTCATGGCAATGATGCCCAGGTTTTTCTTCACTGCGACGGGCACAGCGATCGTTTCAAAACTCGGCTTCATTGCAGGATTGATCACCATGCCCTCGGTCACCGTTTTCATTCCAACAAGCGCGGCGTTAAGCGCCATCTGGGTGCAATCGAAATCGTGGCGTTCAAGAGCCGTTTTCAGGACAGTGGGGTCCGTATGGCAAGTGACGCCGATGGCTCGGGCGACCTTCTGGTCGCGCAACTTATAAAGAGTTTGCAGCACCCCATCTTTCGCTTCGATGGCCGCAAGATCTTCTTCACTGGTGAGGCTGTGAATGTGGATCAGATCCAGATGGTTCGTCTGGAGGCGTTTGAGGCTGCCTTCGATAATGCGCATGGCGGCGTCGCCGTTGCGTTCCGGGCACTTGGTGGCCAGGAAGACTTCCTTGCGGCGTGTCGCCATCACTTTGCCGACGCGCGTTTCGCTAAGCCCGTTGCCGTAGGCGAACGCGGTGTCCAGATAGCTGATGCCAAGGTCAATGGACCGGTTGACCGCCTCAATGGCTTTGTCTTCCGTACCGTAGGCGAGAAAGCGGCTGCCTCCTCCCATGGCAAGGACCGAGACGCGCGCGCCGGTGCGCCCAAGGACGCGGGTCGGCATGGCGGTAGGTCCGGCGGCCAGAGCGACCCCGCCCAGGGCCGCGGCACTAAAGAGTTCTCTTCGTGAAATCTTCATGGTTATCTCCCTTCCGCGAAGGCTGGGGACGATGCCACAGACTTCGTTTTCTCTTGATTGGATTGAGCCGGTTCGCGGCTGGAAATGACTGTGGCAACTGAGCCAATGACGATGCCGCTGGCGACAAACGACCAGACGCCGGGATGCTCGCCGCCGAACATCCATCCCACCAGCAGGGCGACGATCGGATTTACATAGGCGTAGGTGGCGACCCGGGTTGGCGAGATGCGGCCCAGCAGCCAAAGGTAACAAGTGAAGCCTACCAATGATCCGATCAGCGTGAGGAATACCATAGCCCATGCGGCCTGTGCCGTGATCGCGGCCCACTGGAACTTCGCCGATTGGCCGCTGACGAGGCCCGCAACCAGGAGCAATCCGCCTCCGGCCGTCATTTGCAGCCCCGCGGCCAAGGCCGTGGACGACGGCTTCGGCACGCTTTTCGCGAGTACGGTTCCCGCCGCCCATGAGACTGCGGATCCCAGCACAACCAATGCGCCGAGTGACCCTGGCTCGGTACCGGCGAGCACTTCGGGATGGATGACCAGCAGGGCGATACCAGCGAAACCGACAACCAGGGCAACTACCATACGGCGCCCCGGGCGAGTGCTGTAGCCACGAACGACCTCGAGGAGGGCGGTCCATAGCGAGATGGAAGACATAAGCAGCGCTGAGACGCCCGAGGGAACGTATTGGGCGGCCCAACTGACGCCGCCGTGGCAGACGAGAAAGAATAGTCCGCCCATCCAAACGCTGGCCGCCACTTGAGGCAGTGTGAGGCGTTGGGGATGGCGGATCTCCGCGTAAGCGACCAGAATCAGGCCGGCGAGAAAGAACCGTGTGCCCGAGACAAAGAAAGGAGGAATTGTTTCAACGGCGTAGCGGGTGGCAAGGAAGGTAGATCCCCAGATCAGGTAGATCGCCAGAAACGCAAGCGCAACTCGAATTCGATTTTGCAAACAGGCCTCGCAATGGATTTAAGGCCTCGACGGAGAGTTGTGTATGTGAATTAACCGTGACGATGCGGTGGGCTTACAGGGCCGCAGATAGGCACATCATAGCATGACGTGCCCCGGAAACCAGCCGCAAAAACCGGCTCAGAGCCGGTTTCCCTAGGGCCCAAAAATAATTTCTCTCATGATGACCGTCTATTTGTCGATAATTCGCGTATGTCTAGTGAGAGGCAAGAATGAGAATCATCGTCAGGGCCGGGTTCAAACGGAAAGTGCTGCGGGAGTTAGGCTCACAGCAAGTCATGGGGCTGTGTGTCGCATTGATGACGCCCGCATCTTTGCTGGCCTTCGTCCTGGCCGCCTGGCGGCTTGGAGCGGACCTCGGCTTTGCTGGTGCATTTGCCATCGGACAGGGATTTTTCTCGCATTGGATTGTGTGGGCAGCCATTGGGATTGGCATTCAGTCCTTTGCGAACACTTTGAATCGCGGATTTACTGCAACCGAGCGTTGAGTAACGCGGCCAGACGGTAACCGGCCGCGGCGATTCGTTCCCGAGCAGCCTTTTGGAGTGCTGCCCGGTATTCGGGGGTGACACTTGGAGGGCTGCTGTTGCCGGCGTCATCCCCGATTTTATAAACAAGGTTTTTTGCCAATTCGACGCTCTCCTCTACCCAGGAGGCCGTATCCAGGCGGGCAACCGAGTCTGCCGTTGCCGACAGACTTGCGGCGGTGTTCACAAACTCTGGCCGCGAGTCTGTGGTACCTAGTGCTCGATCCCACAAAGAATGTAGATTTTTGGCCGGATCGTCGATCTGAAACAGATTGCCGCCCAGATCGCCAACGTCCCGCCCTGTGGTTTCACTGAGATGGCGTCCGGTGAATCTCGCAACGCAATGCAGCGGCTGATGAACGTCGCCCACCAGGTGAACCAGCCACGCGAGATTGTAAGCAGATAGAGGTTCGGCCTGAAATGCCGCCAGCCGCTCCACGATGTTGACTCCTCCCGACGGCACGCCGGTCTGGCCTGCCGCGACAATAGGAACATTGATGAAATGCCAGTCCTTATGCACCTTCATGTCGGGGAAACCAGGCAGCAGCGGCGTCGGGTGGATTTCCTTTCCCAGATTGTCCCAAAGACGCGTGTCACCCCTCATTTCGTCCGGCCAGTAGGAACTGTGAAGGAAGGCTTCGAGTCCGCGGTCAGCCCCGGCCGGGAGATCCCGTGTCCAGGTAACGTAGTCCGGATGGTTTTGCAGGATAGAATCGACCTGAGCCTTTACGGGTGGAGAGAGGTGCTGATAGGCGATCCAGGCAACCGTCATGTGCCCGTCCCGATTCCAGGCGTTTAACGAAGTGGCTGCCAGCAGCAGTAGCGCCAGCCGCATTCTAGTGAGCACCGGCGGTGGACGCGCTGGCCCAGTCTTCGGGCTCAGCACCTTCGGGCAGTAACAGCCCTTTATCCAGATGGCGGATCTTGGTAGCGAATTTGGCGGCGTGCGGGTCGTGCGTCACCATGACGATCGTCTTGCCAAACTCTTTGTTTAACCTGGACAGCATGGTGAGTACGTCTTGCGCCGACTGTGCGTCCAGGTTCCCGGTAGGCTCGTCGGCGAGGATCAGATCCGGGTCGGTGACGATGGCGCGGGCAATGGCGACGCGCTGTTCCTGACCGCCGGAGAGCTGCCGCGGAAGATGCCCCATGCGGTCTCCCAAGCCCACCAACTTCAGGGCAGTGGCTGCGTGTTCCAGACGCTCTTTCTTCTTCAGGTTGGTGAGCTTCAGAGGCAGTTCCACGTTCTCGATCGCGGTCAGGACCGGAATCAGATTGAACGACTGGAAGATGAAGCCGATGTGCACGTTGCGCCAGTGCGCGATTGCGCGGTCACTCAGTGCGCGCAAGTTCTCACCAAGCACCGCAATTTCACCCTCCGAAGCACGGTCCATGGCGGCGATGAGGTGCAGCAGTGTCGATTTCCCGGAACCGGATGGACCCATTAGTGCGACGAACTCGCCCTTGTGGATTTCGATATCCACCTCTTTCAAGGCGACCACCTTGAACTCGTCTCGCGTAAACTGTTTACCCAGATTTCTTGTTTCGATTACAACTTCCGCCATGAAACCATCCTTATTTTGAGTGAACTTTGTCGCCCTCTTTGAGGTCCGCCGGAGGATTCAAAATCAGATCCTCTCCGCCATTGAGGCCGTCTTCCACACGAATTCCCTGCGAAGTGACCGATCCCGTCTTAACCGTGCGCTTGACGGCCTTGCCATCAAAGATGACGAAGACCGAATCGCTCTTCAGCGCCGAAGCCGGAATGAAGACCACCGGTTTGGCCGCGGCGGCGCTGTTAGGCGCAGCAGCCTTCTCTTGGTTGTAAAACGCAACACTGGCATTCATCTCCGGGCGCAGATAATCGTCGGGGTTCAACACCTTCACCTTCACCTGTACAGTGGCCTTTTGGCGATTGGCTTCCGGCGACACTTCGTAGATGCTGCCCTCGTACTTGCGGTCGGGGTAAGCGTCGGTGGTGATTGTTCCTTTCTGTTGCGGTCCGAGCTTCGCGAAATCGTTCTGGTTGATGTCGAGTTCCACCTGCAAGTCGTTCAGATCGGCCAGGGAAACCACGTAACCCTTAGCACCCCGGTCCCCGACAAAACTGGTGGTGACGAATTCGCCTTTCTCCACGGCACGCTCCAGAATGGTCCCGGTCACTGGCGCCTTGATCACTGTGTTGGAAACCTGGGTTTGGGCGAAATCCACCGCGCCGCGGGCTTGCACAATCTGGCCGCGGACGGCGTCCACCTGTTCCACGCGCGGACCGATGCGGATTAACTGAAGCGACTTTTCCAACGCGCTTACACGCGCCACCTGGCTGTCATACCGAGCCTGTGCATCGTCTCCCGCCTGCTTGGAGGAGACGCCCTGACGGGAGAGTTCCTTGGTCCGGTTGAGGGTGACTTGCGCGTTTTGAAGGTCGGCGTGGGCCACTGCCAGATCGGCTTCGGCTCGCGAAATCTCCTCTGGCCGGGAACCGTTCTCCAGTTCCTTTAACCGCGCTTCCAGGGCCTGCAGATTGCCTCGGGCCTGCTGTAGCTGTGCGCGATATTCGTCGTCCTCGAGGCGAACAATGGTTTGGCCTTCACGTACCTTATAGCCCTTTTCGACGCCGATCCATGCCACTCGGCCCAAGACCTTCGACGCGACCTGGATCTTGTGGGCGGCGATGATGTACCCAGTGGCATTCAAAATGATGGTATTACCAGGCTGAGAGCTGGCGCTGGCGGCTGACTTGACGCGAACCGTTTCCACTTCGGTGGCGGCGTTGAGCCTGCCGTACACAAAACGTCCGGCACCCAACAGGATCAACAGCACAATGCCGCTGACGATCCATTGGGTAGCCCAGGCAGAGGGCTCGCCGGAGGAACGCTTGGCGCTGCGATCAATGCGCAGACTTTTCAGTTCGGTTTCCATAGATTTTAGACTTCGCGCAGAGCCACCAGGATCTCTTTCTTCGCGGCATTGCGCGCCGGGAACAGCCCGCCGATGGCGCCCATAAAGACGCCGAACAAAACCCCGATCACCATGATGACGGGCGTGACATGGAACTGAAACGAAATTTCGCTGAAAGTCACGAAGCTTCCAATTCCAGTGGTGATGTTGTTTAGCGGAAGCACGAGAATGCAACCGAGAATTCCGCCGAGTCCGGACAGGAGCAGCGACTCGATAAAAAAGCTGAGCAGAATGCCGCCCCGTGAAAAACCCAGCACGCGCAGGGTACCGATTTCCTTCGCCCGGCGCGCCACGGCGGCGTACATCGTGTTCATGGCGGCGAAACAGCTCCCTACCGTCATGATGACGGCCACGAAGATGCCGAGAAACTCGATGGGTGCGGCGGAACTGGTTTGGGAGGCGAAGTATTCCTTCTCGGATCTAGCGTCCACGTTCAGCTTCTGATCTGCCTTCAGATCGTTAATCAGGGCCTGTGCGGCGATCGGATCAGTCGCGCGGACCAGTGCTGAGCTGAGAACTTCGGAGCGGTTGTAATCGGAACTGACCTGGTTCAAGTCGGCAAAGACCTCGCTATTCACAGCGGATTCCCCCGCGCTCATCACGCCGACCACTTCCCAATCGCCGCGGCCAAACTTCAACTTGTCGCCGATGTGGGCGTTCGGGTAGCGCTTGGCGATGGATTTGCCAACTACGATTTCGCGGCGGCCTTGCTGGAACCATCTGCCGGAGTCGATTTTCAAACCGCCGCGCATCTCGAGACCGATCGGACTAATGCCGCGGAGCGTGATGTTCATCCCTGAGGGACTGTCCACGCTCTCCAGGTTGATTACCGTCACCATTTCCAGGGAGACCATCGGTTCACCAGCCTGGTTCCTTGCGATGCCGTTTTTGAACTTCAGGTCCTGATAGGACGCGCGGGCAAAATTGCTGTTCAGCTCGGCGTTGGACCCCTTGCGCAATACCAAAACCTGTAGCGGATCGCCGCTGGCCTGAAAAGCAGTCTGAAGTCCGGCTACAAGGGCCAGGACTGCGAGCAACACGGCAACCGTCAGAGCCACCCCAAGGGCGGTCATCAGCGTGGTTGTCTTGCGGACAGTCAGGTTACGGAGATTGTATGCCAGGGGAATCGCCATAGTTTCAGTACCTATCCACTGTAGCGGAGCGAATCGAGAATCGGCGTCCGCGAAGCGTTCCAAGCCGGGATGAACGAGCTTGCCACGCCGATAATGACGCCCACCAGAAGGATGAGTGCCGCCACTGATGGCTCCAGATTGAGTGTTTTCAACTGCATGATGAAAGCGGGTGCTTGACGGACCAGGTAGGTTAAGCCGCTGGCGAGAATGCATCCAATCACTCCGCCGATGAGCGATAGAAAAGCGGCCTCTCCCAGAATGATTCCCAGTATAGAAGCGTTGGTAAAGCCGAGCGTCTTGAGTACTCCGACTTCGCGCACGCGCTCCCGCACGGACATAGCCATTGTGTTTGCCGAAACCAAGAGAATAGTAAAAGTGACCGCGCCGCAGATGCTGAGGAGAAACACCTTCACGTTGCCGAGGAAAGAAATGAAGCCCAACTGGAAGGCCTGCTCGGTTTCGGTGCGAGTTTGAATGGTCGCATTGCGGTAGGTGTCGTCAACGGCCTTGGCAATTCCAGAAACGGAGTTCGGGTTGTCGGCCAGGATTACGAACGTTCCGGCAAAATCGCGGCGTCGCGCCGAAAGACTCTCGAAGAGGTAGTCGAGATTGAAATACATGGTCTCGTTATTGTCCGCACTGTCGTAAATAGCGCGCACGGTGAATTCCATGGTCACCGGAAAAATGTCGCCTGTCAGGGTCATCCGGTCGCCGAGTTTAATGTTGTACTTATCCGCTATGGCCCGGCCAATCATGCAGGCGCTTCGCTCACGGATAAACGCTTTTTTCTCCTCTTCCGAAGTGATGTATTCGGGATAGAGAGTAAAGAGACGGGAGGGTTCTATAGCAAAGCGGGCGAACACGTTCTTCGAATCTTTGTAGACGCCGCCGAACCACTGCATAATCATGACCTCCCGGACGCCAGGGACCTGCTGAATTTTTTGACGGTAGGAAATGGGCATCACCGTAGCAAGCGAAATGCGGTTGCGCGCCACCAGTCGCAGAGCCTGCGCAGGCGTGGCCTGACCGAAATAAAACGCGTGATAGATCGCCATCAGCACGCCCAACAAACAGAGCGAAGCCGCTACGCTACAGATCGTGAGAATGCTGCGACGCCGGCTGCGCAAGGCATTTTTAAAGATCAGCGGAAGATAACGAATCATAAGTTTATTTTAAGGCAACAGGCATGACTTGCGAGCAGGTACAGTGATGAAGTGGTCAATTACGCCGACGAAAGCGCCGAATCGCTAGACGAAGAATTCATGCGCGTCGCGCTCGATCTGGCGGCGGAGGCTGAGGCCGCGGGAGAGGTTCCTGTGGGAGCCGTTATCGTACTGGACGGCCGGATTATCGGGCAGGGTTACAACTCTCCTGTTTCCACGCACGATCCCACGTCGCATGCGGAAGTGCTGGCCATTCGGCAGGCGGCTAAGGCTTTGGGGAATTATAGACTTGCAGGATCGACGCTATATGTGACGTTGGAGCCGTGTCCAATGTGCGCTGGTGCGATGGTGCAGGCCCGTGTGGGCCGGTTGGTGTTTGGCGCGCGCGATCTTCGATTCGGCGGGGTCCGAAGCAAGTTCCGGCTGGCCGATTCCGATTTGTTGAATCATCGGGTCGAAGTGGTGGAAGGGGTTTGCGCGGCCGAGTGCCTGGAACGGCTGCAGCGCTTTTTTACGCGGAAACGCTGATCGGCGAAGCTTAGCAGACCGCCGCCCAGCAGAAACGCCAACGTCGAGGGTCCGGGAACAGGCGTAAGACTTCCCGAAAGCAGTTGGAATCCCGTACCATTCGCGAACGCAAGATTGCTGCCCTCCACGATCGGACCGCCGGCATAACCCCCCAGGTCAGACTCAGCCAGGCCGAGGAGTGCGATCGCATAAGCACCCGCCGCTTCGTTCACCACAATGACGAAGAGTCCTGTGTTGGCGTAGTTTGGAACGCCGCCGATTCCCGCCGATAACTTATAGGTCTGCGGAACAACCGCCGTGAAACTGGCCGCCTGCACCACTCCAGTGGTAAGGTCAACCGTCGCAGTTCCACTGAATGCTCCTCCGCCCACCATCGTGCCGATCGCCTGGAAATTACCGATCACGTCCGGCCCGACCACGTTCGTTGAGTGAAACCCGAAGCTGGCTCCGTTAATCCCGAAGTGGTCTCCGTTGGCGAAAACAAAGTTGCTCGCCGGAGATATGGCCCCGCCCTGGTAGTTCACCAGTGAGGATTTGGGCACGCCCACCAAGGCAACTGGATAGCCGCCTGACGAGTTCGCAGTGATGACAAAAAAACCGCTGTTGCCGACGTCGCTCGCCGCCGTGAAAGTCTGGAAAACCGTCGCCGAGAGGTCGGCAGCAAGCACGTCGCCGCTGTCGTATCAATGGTGCCGCTTGCTGAAAAGACGATGGGCAAGGCCACTGCTGGAACCGCCGAAGCCGCTAGGAACGTCAGCGCGAGAAGGAATTGAATTGATGTTTCGGCCGATAACTACGACTTCATGATCTAAAACGGACGCAATTTCCAGCGACGCAAAGCCTTGGTTTAAGGCCATCGGACGCGTAATCCCCGCCACAAGCAACGTGCGGTGCGCCACGTGAACCTGGTGGCACCCTGATCTTCGCCTTGATAGGACCGACGAGAATCAATTCCTCACCGGAGCGCGCCGTGCAGTATATAAAACTTAAACAACTGAAGGCAGGTGGGCGAGTATTGCGACCAGACAGAGGTGAATTTCCTGACCGGTATGCCCCAAGCGGACTAGTACTTTTAATGGAATAAATGATCTATAGATTATTCCGACTGAAGACGATCGATTAAACATGAGTTCCGCACCATGCCCCAACCCCTTAACGTAGAATTCCTAAATGCGGACCCCAGGTGCGCCTGCGTCCTCCTCCTCGATACGTCGGGGTCAATGAACGGTGCGCCCATCAATGCGCTTAACGAGGGCCTGCTCGCATTCCAGCAGAGTATCCAGGAGGATTCCCTTGCAAGCCGCAGAGTGGAAGTGGCAATTGTCACTTTCGGTGCGGGTGGTGTCCAAAAAATTCAAGATTTTGTGACAGGCGGTGATTTTGCCGCACCGCTCCTGCAGGCAGGTGGGACAACTCCCATGGGCGAAGCCGTTCGTGTTGCCTTGGAAATGGTGCGCGAACGGAAGGCCACCTACCGGGAGAACGGTGTCTTGTATTACCAGCCATGGGTTGTGATGATTACCGATGGCGCCCCGACCGATGAGTGGAAGACCGCGGCGCAGGCAGTTCGAACAGAAGAGGCTTCCAAGGGTCTGTCGTTCTTCGCAATCGCGGTGGGAGCGGCAAATCTCCAAATCCTGTCCGAGATCTCAGTCCGGCAACCGATGAAGCTCGATGGCCTGAACTTTGTCGAGCTGTTCGTTTGGTTATCGCAGAGTCAAAAACGGGTCTCGGCTAATAAGGTAGGCGATCAGACGGCTCTTCCGGCTGTGAATTGGGCAGCGGTGTGAGCATGCCGCCAACATGGCGGGTACTTGCAGCATCAGCGACGGGCACCCGGCACATCTCTCGAGGCTCAGGTTGCCAGGATGCCAACGTTTGCCGGGAATTGGACGACGGTACCGTTATCATTGCCGTCGCCGATGGTGCGGGATCCGCCAGTCGTTCCAAGGAAGGGGCTGAATCTGCCGCACTGGCTGCCGTCGAATTTCTTGCGGAACACCTTGC
>Ga0105249_10005924_pt1 | contig 10590 bp, 11 predicted proteins | sample KBSS44metaG_FD_81522 | JGI IMG/M metagenome (GOLD analysis project Ga0105249, IMG submission 81522) | Switchgrass rhizosphere microbial communities from Kellogg Biological Station, Michigan, USA - KBS S4-4 metaG | ecosystem: Host-associated > Plants > Roots > Rhizosphere > Soil | place...
CGGCTGGATGGCGATGTACACACTGAATCTGCTGGCCATCGCGCTGGAACTGGCCGCGGAGGATCCGACTTATGAGGATGTCGCGAGTAAGTTCTGGGAACATTTTCTGTATATCGCGCACGCCGTAAATCACTTGGGTTCGGACGACAGTGCGATGTGGTCGGAAGAGGACAACTTCTTCTATGACGTGCTGCACACGCCGGATGGACAGTTGCATCCGATGAAGCTGCGGTCGATTGTCGGCTTGATTCCGCTGTATGCCGTGACAACTCTCGATCCGGAAGTGCTTGGGAGGCTAAAGGGCTTCCGCCGGCGGATGAATTGGTTTCTGGAGAACCGCGACGACCTCATTGCCAACGTCGCTTCCATGCGAGATCGCGGGCAATGCGAGCGGCAATTGCTTTCGATCGTGGGGCGGGATCAACTGCGGAATATTCTGCGGGTGGTTCTGGATGAAAACGAGTTTCTGTCGCCACTTGGGTTGCGGGCGCTGTCACGATACCATCGTGAGAATCCGTATGTCATGCAGGCCGACGGGGCTGAGTATCGGGTGGGCTATGAGCCGGCGGAGTCGCGAACGGGGCTGTTCGGAGGAAACTCGAACTGGCGCGGGCCGATTTGGTTTCCCGTGAACTATCTTCTGATTGAATCTCTACAGCGGTTCGATTTTTATTTCGGTCCGAGCTTTCAAGTGGAGTGCCCAACTGGGTCGGGAAAGATGATGACGCTGGCGGAAGTGGCGGCGGAGCTTTCGAAGCGGCTGACGCGTTTGTTCACGCGCGATGAGAACGGCCGGCGCCCCGCGCATGGCGCTGAGGCACGGTATGCCAACGATCCGCATTGGAAGGACCTGGTGCTGTTCTATGAATACTTCGATGGCGACACTGGAGCGGGGTTGGGGGCGAACCATCAGACAGGTTGGACGGGGTTGGTGGCGAAGATGATGCAGCAGAGTGGGGAGTAGGGAGACGGGTCTTGAGGGGGCCCTTACCGTCATCCTGGGCAATCTAGAGCACAACGAAACCCGATTAGACCTCCCCTGTGCCGAGTGGGCGGCTGATCCCGCGACTCGTCGAGCCTCGATCACGCCGGCAATACCCATGGCGCCTCCACAAGATTTGTCCCTCTTCCGGGCGATTGCCGACGGTCTCGACCATGCAATTTCTCGAGGGAACTTCCGGGTACGAACTCCGTTTGCTCCGACATGGATCAGTCTAGAATACCTGAAGATGGCTTTGCCAAACTTCTCACATGGGTGGATTTGTAACTACCATCGCAGTCAGCGTGGACGAGTACCTCACCAACCCCGCCTTTGAACATCATGAATACGTCAACGGGGAGGTAGTAGCACTCAACGTGGGAACCGGTCAACATGCAAAAACTCAAATGAACTGCGCGTATGAGATCAGATCCTACCTTAAGTCTCATCCGAGTGCCTACGGCGGAACCGAACTGCACTGTCGGCTCATGATTAATGGCGAGGTCAGGTTCCGGCTGCCCGATGTCGCTCTGGTCTTCAACGACACCTCACCTGAGGGGCAATATTTTGAAGGCGCTCCGGATCTGGTCATCGAAATCCGCTCACCGGAAGACACCATCGCGTCGTTGTTTCGAAAGATGACGGACTATTTCGCGAATGGAGCTAAGCTCGGGTGGATTATCCTGCCCGAAGAGCAGTCTGTGTTCGTGCTGTCGCCCTCCGATCCGGTTCGTACCTTCACCATCGGCGAAACACTTGAAGGCGGCGAGGCAATTCCTGGTCTCTCGGTTCCGGTCTCCGCGCTCTTTGCCTAGAAACAGTAAGCCGGCCCTGGGGGGCAGCGCAGACGAAGGGAGCCCGCCGTCCTGGACCTACTCTGCTCACCTGATAAAATCCATCAAGATGAGCGAAATTGCCTCGTACGCCCCAAGTCCGGAGTTTGTCCGGAACGCTAATGTCCAGGGAATGGACGGATACCTTGACCTTTACCGCCGTGCCGAAGCGGACCCCGAAAAGTTCTGGGGAGACCTGGCCGAAACCGAGTTGCACTGGTTCGAGAAGTGGTCCAAGGTGCTCGATTGGAGTTCTCCCTTCGCCAAGTGGTTCGTCGGCGGGAAAACCAACGTCTCGTTCAACTGCCTTGACCGCCACCTGACCACTGCGCGCAAGAACAAGGCCGCCATTATCTGGGAAGGCGAGCCGGGCGACCAACGCATCCTCACCTATCAGGAACTCCATCGACTGGTCTGCCGGTTTGCGAATGTGCTGAAATCGCGCGGCTACAAGACCGGCGACCGCTCCGTCATCTACATGCCGATGGTTCCCGAAGCTGCAGTGGCCATGCTTGCCTGCGCCCGCCTGGGCATTACCCACAGCGTTGTCTTCGGAGGCTTCTCCGCCGAAGCGCTGAAGGCCCGCATTCACGATCTGGGCGCAACCGTAGTCATCACGGCCAATGGCAGTTGGCGACGCGGCAAAGAAGTACGACTGAAGGGCGCCGTGGACGAGGCCGTTCAGGATTGCCCCGATGTGCGCGACGTGATCGTGTACCGTCGCACCGGCTCGGACATCCCCATGACCGCGGGCCGTGATTCGTGGTGGCACGAACTCGACGAGGGGATGAGCGAGGACTGCCCCGCCGAGCATCTGGATTCGGAACATCCTCTCTACGTCCTATACACATCGGGCACTACGGGCAAGCCGAAGGGCATTCTGCACACCACAGCAGGCTACCTGCTGGGCTGCCACATGACGATGAAGTGGGTCTTTGACCTTCACGAGACCGACACCTATTGGTGTACCGCAGACATCGGCTGGGTGACCGGCCACAGCTACGCCGTGTACGGGCCGCTCTCGGCTGGCGCTACCACCATAATGTACGAAGGAGCTCCGGACTTTCCGCAATTTGACCGCTGGTGGCGGCTCGTCGAAAAATATCGCGTCACCATTTTCTATACCGCTCCCACGGCTATCCGCGCACTCATCCGGCAAGGCGATAAGTGGCCCGAGGCGCATGACCTGTCGAGTCTGCGGTTGCTAGGGTCCGTCGGCGAACCCATCAATCCGACAGCGTGGGAATGGTACCACCATGTGATCGGGAAGGATCGCTGTCCCATTGTGGATACCTGGTGGCAGACCGAGACCGGCTCTATGATGATCGCGCCCATGCCGGGCGCAGTCCCGCAGAAGGCAGGCTCGGGAACGCTGCCCATGCCGGGAGTGATTGTCGATATCGTCGATCTCGCGGGGAACCCCGTTGGCACCGACAAAGAAGGCTTCCTCATCATCAAACGTCCTTGGCCCAGCATGATCCGCAACATCTGGGGCGATCCGGAACGCTTCAGAGAGCAGTATTGGACCAGAATGCCCGGCATCTACTTTACGGGGGATGCGGCACGGCGTGATAGCGATGGCTATTACTGGATTCTGGGCCGCGTGGACGACGTAATGAATGTCAGCGGACACCGGCTCAGTACTATGGAAGTGGAGTCCGCGCTGGTGCATCATCCAGCAGTTGCCGAAGCAGCAGTGGTTGGTAAGCCACACGAGATTACCGGCCAAGCCGTCTGCTGTTTTGTGACCTTGAAGAAGGGTGACTGGGACCATGAGGCGCTGGGCAAGGAACTGCGGCAGTGGGTGGCGCATGAAATTGGAGGGTTTGCGCGTCCCGAAGAGATTCGTTTCTCCGATGCGCTGCCGAAGACCCGCAGCGGTAAGATCATGCGGCGGCTGCTACGTGAGATCGTCACCAGCAAGACGGTCTCGGGCGACGTGACCACGCTCGAGGATTTCTCAGTAGTGACCAAACTGGCGGCGCAGACCGACGAGGACTAGCATGAAGATCGACGCGAAGTTTCTGAGCGATCACCTGATCTACAGCCAGTGGGCGAGCGAGCGGTCCATTGAGGCGGTGCGACCGCTGACCGTAGAAGAGCAGACGCGCTATCTCTACACATCGCACCACGGGGTTCTTGGAACGTTAGTACACATTTACCAGGCAGATCGCATCTGGCTTTCGCGGCTGGATGGAAGTCCCCGGCTGACGTTAGCGGATTTCAACGAGACGTTTACGCTGGACACTCTTGCCCCGGCGTGGGCCAAGATTCACGCGGGCTTACAGAGCTGGATAGGCGCACAAGGCGACGATGCTGTTAAAGGTATCCTAAAGTACGTCAATATCCAGGGCCATCCGTACGAATTGCCGGTGTGGCAGGTGATTCTTCATGTCGTGAACCACGCCACTTATCATCGCGGGCAGATCACAACAATGCTCCGGCAGTTGAACCACAAGCCGATTGCTACGGACATGTCCGCTTACTACACGAGCTTGCCTAAAGGTGGATAACGCCCTCTAGGAACAGGGTCGCACGGCCCGACATTTTCACGCGATCTCCCAGATCCTGACAGAGTAATTACCCGCCCCGTTTGGAAACCTGGTGCGCCAACCGCGTCTGCTTGCCTAGAAAATCGGACCAATAGGGAATTAACGTGCAATGCGCCGAGCCGGTAACCGGATCTTCCGGAATGCCGGCGCCCGGGGCAAAAAAACGCGACACGAAGTCGGCCGTGTGTCCGGGAGCGGTGACGATAGTACCGAATTTTTCGAGTTTCGACAGTTGTTCCATGTTGGGCCTGAGGTCGAGGACCTCTTCCTCGGACTCATACACCGCCATGTACGACTTGGCTTCCCAAACTTCCTGCGGCTTCATCCCCAATGCTTCGATCAGTTCCGGCGGAACGTCGCACGGCGCGGCTGGAAGCGCGGGGAAATCGAGCGTGAACAGGTCGTCGCCCTTGTTCACGCGCAGTTCGCCGCTTCTGGTATGAAAGCGAATCTCGGTGCGGGATGGATACAGGTGAGTCAACAGGATATAGGCCGACGCCAGTGTGGCGTGCCCGCAAAGGTCCACCTCCACTTCAGGAGTGAACCAGCGCAACTGGAACTCGGCTCCCGACGGCACGAAGTAGGCTGTGTTCGAAAGATTGTTCTCGGCGGCGATCGCCTGCAGGAGTTCGTCGTCGAGCCAGGACTCCAAAGGGCAGACCGCGGCAGGATTTCCGCCGAATAGTCGCCCGGTAAATGCATCCACTTGATAAAGCGGGATCTTCATCCTCCCAAGTGTAGCGAAGAATGAGGTGAGGCTTACTGCAGGCGCATGCGATGCTTCTCGCTGTGCACTAATTCGTCGAATATTGCCAGCACTTGTTTTCTGTAGCTGTAGACGCGCCGCAGATTGTCGCGAAAGTTGGTTTCGTAGCGCGGGGCCTTCATCCACTTTTCGATCAATGGTTTGGGAACATCAATATCGCGCCGCAGCGCATCCACCGAATGTCCCCGCAGGAACAGGCCGTAGAACATCGCCGCTTCCCGTTGAGAAGCCAGGGGGTCGAAATCTTCCATTCCAGCGAGTTGAGGATTTCTCACAAGCCACCACTGCAAAATTGAAGTATAAACAGGGAACGAGATTCTAGCAAGTAGTCCGTGGAATTGTTTTCACTTAATCCGCCGGCAGGCGCACCGCTGCATACTCTTTATGGTTCCAATCCAGAAGACGGCGCTGCATTCGTTCCCGTTTCATAGAGAGCCGCCAGGCTGCAACCCAAGCCCGTGGAGATATCATCCGCTTCGTTACAGATAAAAGAAACATGTCTGCCGTATTGCATTCCATGCTCCAGATGGCGTTATCATGTACTTGACATCACTGGAGGTTCACTATGAAACGTTTTATTCCCATCTCGGCAGCCATTCTGGGATTCTCGGCACTGGCACTGGCCGAAAGCTGGACCGGAACGGTTGTCGATGTGATGTGTAAGGGCAAGGACCTGGCGGGCCACACTGCCAAATGCGCCGTGTCCTGCTCGAAGGGCGGCTACGGCCTGGTACTCTCGGACGGGAAGTTCGTGAAGTTTAACGAGACCGGAAACGCCAAGGCTCTTGCTGCATTGAAAGCCACCGCCAAGGAAAAGGACCTGAAGGCCAAGGTGAGCGGCAACCTGGATGGCGACGTGATCAACGTGGAGTCGATAGAAATTCAGTAGCGGCGCGTTTGCGGATCGAAAGCCACGCAGAGAACAAACTCGGATTTTCGAGCCAAGTCAGGATCCACAACAGCATCTCTTCCTTGATGGCCTTGCCATCTTGCTTCTGCATCGCCCACCGGGCGTGATCTTTTGCGGAAATTACTTCAGCCCGAATTCTGCGTCTGCGATCTGGCGCTGAGAGCTCGTATTCCTGCTGCAGGGCGATCAGCGTTCGTTCTAGTTCGGCGAAGGACTTCTGGGATACGCCCTCCACCAGGGGCGACATGGCCAACCCGGCACTCCTAACCAGCTTTCGCAAATAATTCGCCGAGACGGGCGCGAGCGCATCTGCGATTCGCTCCCAGACTGCTTCGTCGATAAACTCCACGCCTTCCGCGGCCAGTATAGCCTCCATCCGTTTCCGCTTAGATTCAGCGCTTGAGGCCATTCCGGTACGCCGCCACTGCGACATTGTGTTGCGTAAGACTACGGGAGAAAGTATGTTTGCCTGAGCCGTCAGGCTTGGCTACGAAGTAGAGGTAATCCGTTTCGGCCGGCGCAATCGCAGCCTTCAGAGCAGCCAAGCCCGGGTTCGCAATGGGTCCAGGAGGCAACCCGGCATGTTTATAGGTGTTATATGGGTTCGTGCTGTTCAGGTCGGAGCGGTAGATAGTCCCCCGATAGCGATTCTCCAGCAGGGCCGCGTAAATTGTGGTCGGATCGCAATCGAGCGTCATATTGCGGGTAAGCCGGTTCTCAAAAACCGAGGCGACGGTTGCACGGTCGGAGGCAACACCCGTTTCCTTTTCCACCAGAGAAGCCAGCGTCACGGTGCGGTTAACTGCTGCGGTGGGCGCGTTTAATTCTTTCCAGGCGCGGCGGAATCGCCCGGTCATTTCCCTGGCCATGTGCTGCGCGCTGGTGTGCCGGGTCAACTTGTACGTCGCAGGAAACAGAAAACCCTCGAGACTGGGCGCTTCCGGAGCAAGATCGCGGACGAGACCGGGATCGGCTGCAACTTTCAAAAAATCCCCGGCTTTCATCACGCCAAGCTGTTCCAGCGATGCGGCGATGTCGAACTGATTACTCCCCTCCGGCACAGACAATTCATAGTAAAAAATGTCGCCCCTGGCAATCCGCCGGAGTACCTCAGACGGCGAGGCCGGAGTGCTGAAACGGTACTCGCCCGCTTTCAACGTGGCCCCCTGTTGCAATGCCCTGGCGGCCAGAAATACCCACTGAGATCGGATCACGCCGCTTTCTTCTAAGAGCCGCGCGATGCCTCGTGTGGATGTTCCGGACGGAATATCGACAAAAGTCTCTTTGTCGAACGCTGCGTACGGAGTTCCGACGGAGTAATAGATATAGCCCGCCCCACCAGCGAACGTTAGCACGGCCAGCAGCAACAGCCGGCGAATCACTCGGGCCATCGTTCCTCTTCAGTCCCCGGCGAGAGCGAATCCAGGTAACTGGCCAGCAGGATTACCGCCGACAGGCGGTCGACGGCGCGCGCGCGCTTTTCAATGCTGATGCCGCTGTCGCGAAGGACGCGCCCTGCTTCCACTGAGGTCAATCGTTCATCCCAATACACCACCGGGAGTCCGGTCTTTTCTATCAACCGGTTCGCGAAGTCCCGTGTATATTCTGCTTGCCGGCCTTCTTTACCGCTCATGTGGATCGGATTTCCCATCAGAATGAGGCCGACGTTCTTCTCGGCAATCAGGTTTGCAAGGTGGGTGAGGTCTTCCCGCAAGTTCGTCCGATGTTGGGTGTCCAGGCCCTGCGCGGTAATGCCGAGTTCATCGCTGATGGCCAGGCCAATCCTGCGTTTTCCGAGGTCTAGTGCAAGCACACGTCCAGTGTGGAGAGTAGTATCGTCCAAGACTCAGTATAAGCATCCCATGATAGAGTAACGGGAAGAAACTTTCGGGGCCTCCTCTTGCCGGTCTTCACTTCAATTTCGCCGATCAACCGGCTGCAAAGCGCCAGCGTGTTTCTGCTTGCTCTATCGGCCACGGTGGGGCTGCTTTATTACGGCAGAGCCTTCTGCATCACGCTGGTGATCGCGGTAATGATCGCGTTCATTTTGGACCCTTTTGTTGCCTTTGTCATGCGTCTGAAAATAGCCCGCGGAGTTGCCAGTTTTATTGTCTGCGCGGTGGCGCTCTCGCTCTTTTATCTGGTGGGATTAGGCGCCTACACGGAGATTGCGACACTTTCCACGGAGTTGCCTGCCTACAGCGAACGTGCGAATGAACTTGTGGATAGCGTTGCGGACCGGCTGGATAAGATGGAGCAAAATGCCTACAAGCTGCTGATCCCCAAACGCCTGCAGGAGCGGGAAAAAATGGCACAAGTGCAGGCGGCACAGCAGAATGAGACGAAGAAACGCCGGACCAAGGTTCCGGAACCGGTGCCGCCTCCTGTCGTTCAGGAAGTGCGCATCAAGCAGGACCGCACGTCGCTGGTGAATTATATCTATTCCTACATCAGCTCCTACTACAACGTACTGCTGATGACGTCGTTTGTTCCGTTCCTGGTGTATTTCATGCTCAGTTGGCGAGATCACGTGCGCCGCAGTTTCCTGACGCTGTTTGAAGGAACGGATCGCGTAATTGCAGGAAAGAGCTGGCAGGGCATTGCCGATATGGCGCGAGCCTACGTATTCGGAAACTTTCTACTGGGCATTCTGCTTTCCATCGTGAGCTGCATTGCGTTCTACATGTGGCGCCTTCCCTACTGGATGTTGGTGGGGCCCATCAGCGCCTTTCTCAGCCTGGTACCTTACGTGGGGCTTCCGCTCGCGGTCGTGCCTCCCCTGTTGGCAGCGCTCGCTCTCTACTCCACCCCAACTCCGTATCTATTCATCGCCGCCATTGTCGCCTTCTTCCACTTGATCGCGTTGAACTTGCTGTATCCGAAGATTGTCGGTGCGCGCGTTCATCTGAACCCGCTTGCCGTCACCGTGGCCCTGATGTTCTGGGGCACAATCTGGGGCGGCGTAGGACTGGTGCTGGCCATCCCGATGACCGCAGCCTTGAAGTCGGTGCTTGACAACATCGAACATTTACAGCCTTACGGACGGATGCTGGGCGACTAATTCCAGCCGAGCGCTTAGACAATCGACCTAAAATAAAGGTATGGCACACAGAGTCATCATCCTTGGCGGTGGCTTCGGAGGCCTTTATGTGGCAAAGGCGCTGAAAAACGCTCCGGTCGACGTCACCCTGGTAGATCGCCGCAACTTCCATCTGTTCCAACCGTTGCTCTATCAGGTGGCCACGGGATCGCTGGCTCCCAGCGAAGTGGCGGCACCGCTGCGGTCCGTTTTGAGCCACTACAAGAACACCCAGGTGCTGTTGGCTGAGGCGGTGGATATCGACCCGGAGGCGCGGAAGCTGATCCTTGCCGACGCAGAGTTGCCCTACGACACCTTGGTAGTTGCGACCGGCGCAGAGAATTACTACTTCGGCAATCCGGCCTGGGAACATTTCGCACCAGGGTTGAAGAGCATCGAGGATGCCACCCGCATCCGGCATAAAATTCTGTACGCCTTCGAGGCGGCAGAACGCGAGCATGACCCCGACGCTCGCCGCGCCTGGCTTACTTTCGTTGTCGTTGGCGCGGGACCGACTGGAGTGGAACTGGCTGGCGCCTTGGGTGAAATTGCGAACGATGTGTTGAAGCACGATTTCCGCTCGATCCAGCCGGCTGAGGCACGCATTCTTTTACTGGATGGGTCCCCACGTGTGCTTCCCCCTTTCGATCCCAGCCTTTCGGCAGCGGCCGAGAAGTCTCTGATCAAGCTAGGCGTTCGGGCGCGCACCGGCGTCCGGGTGACAGCGATTGACGAACATGGCGTGTCCATGCACGGCGAGCGCGGGGACGAGCGCATCGATTCACGTACGGTTCTATGGGCCGCAGGCGTACAAGGCTCCGCCTTCGGAGGCAAGCTCGCCGAACGGATGGGCCTCGAACTCGACCGCGGCAAGCGAATCCTGGTGAATCCCGATTGCACGGTACCGGGGCATCCCGAAGTTTTCGTGATCGGCGATCTGGCTAATTTTCGGGATGCAGACGGAAAGACGCTGCCAGGTGTCGCGCCGACGGCGATGCAGGAAGGCAGCTATGTCGCCAGTCTCATCAAAAAACGCCTGGAAGGAAAAACATCGGCACCGTTCCACTACGTCAATAAAGGGAATCTCGCAGTTATCGGACGAGCCGCCGCGGTAGCCGAAATCGCCGGAGTGAAATTCAGTGGATTGATCGCCTGGCTGTTGTGGCTGTTCATTCATTTGATGTACCTGGTAAATTTTCAAAACAGGATCCTCGTCTTTATTCGCTGGGGCTTCAGTTACATCACGTTTAACAGGGGCGCTCGGCTGATCACCGGCGAGCGGGAACCGACTGAGCAGGAACGGCAGCTTCTGAAGCTGCGAGAGAATTCCTTAAAGTGGCAATGAACCGCGCCTGATGCTATCCTACGTCGGAATGGACGGGCTTCTCGATTTGCTCGCTGGGCGGAATGAGAACGTGTCGCTTGACGCGGCCGCCCTGCAACTAGCCACCATCGAGCATCCCGGGTTGGA
>Ga0105249_10005928_pt1 | contig 10589 bp, 9 predicted proteins | sample KBSS44metaG_FD_81522 | JGI IMG/M metagenome (GOLD analysis project Ga0105249, IMG submission 81522) | Switchgrass rhizosphere microbial communities from Kellogg Biological Station, Michigan, USA - KBS S4-4 metaG | ecosystem: Host-associated > Plants > Roots > Rhizosphere > Soil | place...
GCACCGTCACGCCGGGACTCTTCAAGTCGATCAGCAGCATGGTGATGCCCTGCTGCTTCTTGCCGCTGTTGTCCGTACGCACGAGCGCAAAGATCCAGTCGGCGCACGTCGCCAGCGTCGTCCAGATCTTTTCGCCGGTCACGATAAAATCGTCGCCGTCCGCTACTGCCTTGCACTGCAAAGAGGCGAGATCGGACCCCGCACCGGGCTCCGAATAGCCCTGACACCAGATTTCTTCACCGCTCGCAATTTTGGGCAGATGGCGATGCTTCTGCGCCTCCGTACCGAAATGCATCAGCAGCGGACCGACATGGTTGATTGCCTGGTCAGGATGGCGGGCACAGCCGTGGCGCGCCATTTCCTCCATCATGATGATCTGCTTGCGGATCGGAAGGCCCATGCCGCCATAGTGTTTGGGCCAGGAAGGGCAAAGCCACCCCTTGCGTCCCAATGCGAGCACCCAGTCGCCGATCTCGTCCATGCCGATACGGCTGACGATGAACCGCTTGTCGGCGGGATAGTTTGCTTCGATCCAATCGCGGACGAGGGTCCGAAACGCATCGTCGGTCATCGCGGCATAATCCTGGTCATCCAGGGTAGCTACTGTGTCAGTCATCGTAGACGGCCGATCTCTTTTCCACGAATGCGGACATGGACTCCTTGGAGTCCTTATGGAAAGCGACCTCTGCCGTCATCGACTGTTCGTAACGATAGCCATCACGAACGGACAGATTGTTCACGGTGCCGAGCGTCCGCTTCGCCATGCGAACCGCGTAGGCGCTCTTCTTCGCGATGTCTCCTGCCATCGCCAATGCCGTGGGCATCAGTTCCTCGGGCGTTGTGCACGCCTCGATGATCCCCAGGCGGTAGAGTTCGGACGCCGGCACGCGATAACCGGTAAAAACCATGCGCCGGGTAAGCGAGCGGCCGAATATCTCCATAGCGTGCCGAGCGCCGCCCATCAGACCGACATCGATTTCAGGCAGCCCGAAATGGGCGTTGTCCGAAGCGATCATGATGTCGCAGGAAGATGCCAGCACCATCCCCGCTCCCAGCGCCGGTCCGTTGACCGCCGCGATCACTGGCTTTTCGCATTCCATGACGGCGTAGAACGTTTCACGCACACGCCGCAGATGCGCCCAGCGCCTGCCCGGTTCCACCCCGGTCTTGATACGGTTTTTAAGATCAGCTCCAGCCGAGAAGACCTTGCCGGCTCCGGTCAGCACGACGGCGCGCACATCCTTGGCATCGTTGAATTGATCGAACGTCGCGGTCAGCGCGTCCATGAGCGCGACGGTCTGCGCGTTGACCTTAGGTTCATTGAGCGTAACGATCGCGATACCGTCACTTATGGATACATCTATCGGACTTTCCACCGCCATCACCCATGCACCTCCCCACGATCCAGCGAAACGAAGCGCCGGCGGGCGCCGGTGGGCGACCCGAGCCAAGGCACCAGGGCAAGCGCAGCACGCGCCAGCTTGCCCAATTCATATTCGCCGGTGTATCCGATTGCGCCATGAAGCTGGAACGCGCCTTTGACCACAAACGCGCTTGCGTCTCCGGCACGCGCCTTTGCCGCGAGCGCAGCCAGTTCCGCGTCTTTTATGTCGACCGAACAGGTGTCACCTGCGCGCTGCACCGCGACGCGAGCCAGTTCCTTCTGCCCCCACATATCGACCAGCCGGTGTTGCACGACCTGGTTTGATCCGATGGGCTTGCCGAACTGAATGCGCTGCTTGCTATAGTCCGACGTCAGTTCGATCATCTTCTCGCACTGCCCGGTCAACTGCGCAGCGACGGCGATCCGAGCCAGCAGGAATGCGGGAGACAGCGCGTCCCGGTCGCGCATTTCGATAAAGCAGGAAGCGGCAACCTTGGCGGCGAAAGTCACCGTGGCGATGGTGCCGCCCGCCAGCGCGCGGTGCATCGTGGTCGCGACGCCATCGGCGCCCGCCTCGATCACTAGCAGACCTGTCTTGCCGTCAACTTCAGCCGGGACGCAGAAATGCGTCGCCATGTCCGCGAACTCGACGAATTCGCGCACCGCCGACAGGACCAGACCCTCACCGGCCACCGTGACCGACGCGAAACTTAGTTGATGATCGTCATCGTCCGTGCCGGTCTGCCAGCACAGCACCGGCCGTGCTCCACCGGTAACGAGCTCGGAGATCAACCTGTCGCGCAACCCGCCAGCTTTGCAGCATTCGAGCGCAGCCAACGACAGCACCGCAATCGCGGCATAGTTACTGGTAATGCCATTCCGGCCAAGCGCTTCGTACAGCCCGACCAAGACCGGAGCAGGCAGGCCCGCCCCGCCATGCTCTTCCGACGCCAGCAGGCCCAGCCAGCCAGCCTCCGCGACCTCGGACCATTCCTCCGTCGCCCGAGCGACGGCGTTACCGGCGGCGCGCGCGGCGCGCTTGCGAGCGAACGCGTCGACACTGTCTCGCAAGGCGTCGATCAGTTCGGGATCAACCTCGGTCGCGGAACCGAACACAGACTGCATCACGTCCATCGACATTCACCGGCCAACGAACTTGGGCTTCCGCTTTTCCCGAAAGGCCGCAATCGCTTCACGCAGGTCCTCGCTAGCCATCGTCATCGCCTCATAGGCCATGCCGGCATCCATCATCGAATGGGCGATACGCTTCAGCTCCATATTCACCAGCGTCTTCGTCGTGCGGATCGCGAGCGGCGGCGAAGCGGCGAGACGGTCGGCGAATTCGTCCACTTTTGCATCCAGTTCTTCGGCCGGAACCGCGAAGTTGATGAGGCCCATCGCCGCTGCCTCCGGCGCCTTTATAAGGTCACCCAGGAACAGATATTGCTTGGCGCGAGCGAAGCCCACCAGTTGTGGCCAGATCACAGCGCCGCCGTCGCCAGCGGTCAGGCCGATCTTTGCGTGAGGATCGCCGAAGCGCGCCGTGTCAACCGCGATGATAATGTCGCAGAGCAGCGCCAGCGTGCAGCCGAGCCCGATCGCGTCGCCATTAATGCGGCCGATGATCGGCTTCTGGCATTCGAGCATTCCGAACACAGCCTGCTTCGCCTCGCGAACCGCAGCATGCAGGATGTGTGGATTTTCATTCTGTTCGATCAGCAACTCGAAATCGCCGCCGGCGGAAAACGCCTTCCCCGCACCAGTGAGCACGATTACGTCGGAGTCCGGATCCTCGGCAAGATCGACGAACAATCGGGCTATCTCGCGATGCATGTCGCCCGATGCCGCGTTCAGATGCTCAGGGCGGTTGAACGTCGCCGTCAATATCCGGTCACGCCGTTCAAAAACGATATTCTTGTAGGACTCGAAGTTCATTTTTGGGTCACCCGCTCCGAATTGGAAGATCGCCGCTTCTGTGTCGCCGATGCCGCGCGGCCGCCTGCGAATTGCTCCGCGAAACACCGGCCACCCAGATCATCATCCTGCCTGCCGCGCTATTATTGACGTTTCTGTCAAACTGCAAGCGCAATGCACCCGTTGGGCGCACTCTGCTGGTCAGCGCGACAATATCGTGATCGCGCAGTTTCCGCCAGCGCCCAGCACGTGGCCGAGCGCGACCTTCGCGCCTTCAACCTGCCGGGGACCGCAATTACCGCGCAACTGCTCGACCAGTTCCACGACCTGTCCCAGATGCGATGCGCCAATCGGTTCGCCCTTGCTGATCAGACCGCCGCTCATGTTCACGGGCGTCTTGCCGCCGATTTCGACTTCTCCGCTGTCGATGAGCCGACCGCCCTCGCCCACCCCGCAAAGTCCCAGCTCCTCATAAAGCTCGATCTCGCAGAAGGCGTCGGTATCCTGCACCTCGAAACAATCGACGTCTTCAACGCCGATGCCCGCTGCTTCATATACGCGCTGCGCCGTCACTTCGGTCGGGCCGGCATTATCGACCGTGGCGCTCATGCTCTCCGCCGGACAACGGAAGTCGGATGAATAGCGCGAAATGGAATGGCTGATGCCGGCAATGCGAATACCCTTGGCACCCAGTTGCCGCATCTTCTTTTCCGATGCCACGACGACCGCCGCCGCCCCGTCATTGGGCGCACAGATTTCCAGCAGGCGGATCGGGTCGCAGACCAGGGTCGAACCCAGGATCTGCTCCATCGAAAACTCCTTCTGATACATGGCGTAGCGATTGTGGACGCTGTTCTTGTGGTTTTTGTACGCCACCTTGGCGATTTGCTCTTCGGTCGTGCCATATTCATGCATGTGCCGCATGGCGCGCATCGCCCAGTAACTAGGATTCTGCGAGATGCCCAGTTCGACCTGCCAGGGGCTGTAGATCATCGACGGGTCCATGAAGCCGCGCGGCATCTTCTCCGTGCCGCAGACCAGCGCCAGATCGACATCGCCCGACTTGATGGCGAGCACCGCCTGCCGCAGGGCCGCGCCGCCGCTGGCGCACGCGGCCTCCACGTCGATGATAGAAATGTCGGTGCTACCGAGTTTGCGCAGAATGCGCGGTCCCGAGGTCGCCGGCAGATACATGCGCGCCATGAAGGCGGACTGTATATCGCGCCACTGGACGCCGGCTTCCTTGAGTGCTAGAGCCGCGGCTTCCGATCCGATCTGCTCGTAGCTTTTGTCGAAACGGCCGAACGGGTGCATGCCGGCGCCAATGATATAAACGTCGCCCACCGTCATTCTCCTGCCGCATCATAGGTGAAGGCAACGATTTCTTCGCCCGCCTCATTCGTACGAAGTACATAGGGGTGAAATTTGAGCTGCATGCCGATCCGCAAGTCGTCCGGGTCGGTGCTGAGTGGAGCCATGACGCGTATCGTGCCATCGACTTCTATCAGACCCAGCCCGAAAGGCTTGAAGTCCACCGGCCCCTGATAATTGCCGGGAGGGCGGTGTCGGACGATGGTATAGGTGTAAAGCGTACCGGTGTCGCCCAGGACCACGGGCGAGAGATTTTCATCACCGCAGTTGGAGCAGGTGGAGGTCGCGCCAAGGCTCGTCTCACCGCAGGCGGCGCAGCGGCTGCCTGCCAGGTGAACGTCTTCCAATTGCTCCAGCGATCCGGCAAACAGCCCTTCCTTTATTGCGATTCGCTCTGCCGCCATTGATTCCGATCCAGTCCTGTTGAAAGCCGACCTTTGTGCATCCGATAGACCTCCCGGTCCCCATATGGCAACTGTTCGTTGACATCTTCGTCAATTGCGCCAGTGAAGTCCGGCTGGGTATCCGCTGCGCGCTACACTTGACGACTCCGTCAGATTATGTGCCAAGGGGCCTTGCCCACGTCGAGTCCAGGAGCTCGTGAATGACCATCAGAACGGAAAAGCGCGACCAGGTCGCCATAGTGACGCTCGATCGCCCGGAAAAGAAGCATGCGGTCACCACCGAGATGCGGATCCAGCTTTACGAGGCGTTTGAGGAACTCGGAGAGGACAACAGCGTACGCGCCGTGATCCTGACCGGGAGCGGAGACGATTTCTGTTCCGGGATGGATGTCGGCGAATTTGGTGAATTCACCATGGCCGACCGTTTCGTGCGCACGATCCGGCTGCAACGCATCAGTCGCGCCATCTATCGCCTGAAGAAGCCGACGATCGCCGCCGTGCGCGGTATCTGCATGGGGGCTGGGTGGAGTTATGCGCTTTGCTGCGATTTCATCATTACCGCTGACGACGCGCGTTTCGGCCAGGTATTCAACCGCACCGGCCTGGCTCCAGACGCTGGTTCCGCCTGGCTGCTGACCCAGCAGATCGGCGCGATGCGTGCGAAGGAGCTGTGCTATTCCGGCCGGATCGTCAGCGGGCGAGAGGCGTTCGAGATGGGACTGGCGCTGAAGTCCCTGCCCGCAGAGAAAGTGTTGGAGGAGGCTATGGCCATGGCGTCGCGCCTCGCCGAAGGGCCTTCCCTGGCGATGGCGATGGCAAAGCGTCAGTTCGAGGTGGCCGCCACGACCAGCTTCGACACGTTCCTGGAAGCGGAATTCGCGATGCCGCCATTGATGCAGCAGACAGAGGATCACAAGGAAGGCGTGGCAGCCTTCCGCGAGCGGCGGCCGGCGGCGTTCCGCGGCTCCTGAGAGAACGCGCGCCCGCGAGAAATTCACTTATTGATCCGAGGATGCAGCATGAATTTCGAGACGATCATCTTTGAAAAGGGCTCAGACGGCGTCGCCACTATCAGCCTCAATCGCCCCGAGCGACTGAACTCCTTCAACCAGCAGATGTTGAACGACATGCGCGCCGCATGGACCATCATCCGCGAAGATGACGACATCAGGGCGACAGTCATCCAGGCGGTGCCCGGCCGCGCCTTCTGCACAGGCGTTGATGTGGTCGCAGAAATCGACCTCTTCCCCAACGACCCATTTCGCGAGCGCGACCCTGGCGAGGCGGTCGGGCCGAAGATGAATATGGTTTGGAAGCCCGTCATAGCCGCGGTCAACGGCCTGTGCGCGGGCGGCGCATTCTATTTCATCAACGAAGCCGACATCATCATCTGTTCGCAGGACGCCCAGTTTTTCGATCCGCATGTCAGCTTCGGCCTCGTGCCAGCCTGCGAGCCCATCGGGGTGTCGCATCGCATGCCCTATGGTGAGATCATGCGCATGATCCTGATGGGCAATGGCGAAAGGATCGGAGCGGAGACCGCGCTGCGGATCAACCTTGTCAGCGAGATCGTCGAAAACGGCAAACTCGCCGACCGGGCGCGCGAACTTGCCGCCATTATCGCGAGCAGGCCTACTACGGCCACGCAGGGCGCAGTGAGGGCGATGTGGGAATCGCTCGATCTTCCCTATTCGGCGGCGCTGCGCTGTTCCTACAAATATACCCAGGTCGGCAATCCGGTCGCCCGCCTGGACCGTTCGACCGCCAAGAAGGAGCCTTTCAGCGTTCGCTGAAAGTGCGTCGGGCGCGAGCACCGACAGCGTTGCTGCCAGCGACGCGAGCCCGTGCCTTCAGGCATTAGTTGACAGGTTCGTCAATTTCGTAAATAGCGACCGCTGAACTACCTCTGAAAGATCGGGTGACAATGTTCGAGGAAGACGACGATCTCAATCTGTTTCGGGAGAGCATCGCCAAGTTTCTGGACAAGGAATGCCCGGTTGAGAATATCGCACGCTGGGAAGCGGAAGATGCGATCCCACGCAGCGTACTGGCCGGCATGGCGGAGCTTGGCATACTCGGGTTGACCGTGCCGGAGGAATATGGCGGCCTTGGTACCAACGTCATGATGATGTGCGTGGTGATGGAGGATCTTGCGGCCCGCTGGAGCGGCCTTGCCAGCCTCTACAATATGAGCGTGGGCTATGGCAGCCTAAACCTTGTCTACAAGGGCACGGAGGATCAGAAGCAGCGGTTTCTTCCGGGCCTGCTTTCCGGCGAAACGCTGGTGGCCTACGGTTTGTCCGAACCGGAGGTGGGCGGCGACCTGGCGTCAGTCAAGACCCGCGCCGAGCGGCAGGGCGATAAGATCATCCTCAACGGCACGAAACGGTGGATTTCAGGTGCCAACCTTGGCGACTATATGTTGGCGCTGGTGCGCAGCGGCGATCCCGAGCAGCGCTATCGCAACCTTTCTTTCGTCATCGTTCCGCTCGATGCTCCCGGCGTCAGCATCACACCGACGCGCTGCATGGGCCATCACGGCGTTCCTACCAACGATGTCATTCTGGACAATGTTGAAGTGGGTACCGACATGATCCTGGGCGGGGATGCGGCATGGAACACCGGCTGGTCGATGCTGGCCGGGCCCAGCCTGGAAATCGAAAAGCTAGCGCCGACATTCATTGCCCTCGGAATCGCGAAAGCGGCCGTGGCCGAGGCTTGGCAATACAGCCAGGAACGTGTGCAGTTTGGCAAGGCCATCTGCGCGCATCAGGCCGTGCGGCACGTGCTCGCCGACGTACAGACGAAGCTGAAGGCCGCCCGCCTGATGGCCTATGATGCGGCTTCCAAGGTCGACACGCAGCAGCCTTCGGCGGTCGATACCTGCATGGCGAAGCTGTTCGTGGCGGAGACCGCCAAGGAAATCGTGCTGGCCTGCCAGCAATATGTGATGGGCGCCTATGGCTATGCCGAAGGCTTCCAGATGGAACGCTATGTGCGCGATGTGCTCGCGGTGCCGATCTATGGTGGCTCGTCCGCCATTCAGAAGAACAATATCGCAACGCTAATGAAGCTGCCCCGCTGACCCGACAGTGCGGCAAGTGAACCAAGCGGGCGGAATGCTTCGAACGCCGGGGCTCCGACAGCTCACATTCACCCTTGCCGATCACGATCAGGCAACCAGATGACGAGGGATTGAGATGGTCGAGGCCTATATCATCGATGCCGCCCGCACGCCGCGTGGTGTTGGCAAAGCGGGCAAGGGCGGGCTCGCCCATCTGCACCCTCATCATCTGGCCGCTACCGTGCTGGCGGCCCTGCGAGATCGCAACAATTTGGACACCGCGGATGTCGGCGACATCATCTGGTCGGTGACTCATCAGCGTCGTGAACAGAGCTGCGATCTTGGGCGTATGGCCGCACTAGCGGCCGGCTACGACATCGGCGTGTCGGGCGTGACACTCGACCGCTTTTGCGGCGGCGGTATCACTGCGGTCGCTCTCGCGGCATCGCAGATCATGGCGGGGGTAGAAGACTGCATGATTGGCGGCGGCACCGAAATGATGTCGCTATCGGCGCTGTTCAACAAGCGGGAGGCGGAAGCCGGCTGGCCTGTGTTGGGCATCGCGGCGGGCGATCTCGCTTTGCAGGAGATGCATCCTCAATGCGGTCAGGGCGTGTCAGCAGACGCAATCGCCACGATGGAGGGCTTCACCCGCGAGCAACTGGATCATGCGGCCTATATCAGCCAACAGCGCGCTGCCCGGGCCATGGCGGAGGGGCGCTTCGACAGGTCGATCGTCCCAGTGCTCAATCCCGACGGCAGCGTCGCGCTCGACCATGACGAGAACCCCCGTCCCGAAACGACACCGGAAAGCCTGGCGGCCCTCAAGCCCGCGTTTGAACAGCTTGCGGACTCGCCAATCGGTCTGATCGTCGAAACACATCGTCAGGCTATCAACCGGCGCTATCCCGATCTTGCAATCAAGCATTTCCACCATGCCGGCAATTCTTCCGGCGTCGTGGACGGCGCCGCTGGCGTCCTGCTCGCGTCGAGTGACTATGCAGAGCGGATGGGCTGGAAGCCACGCGCTCGAATCGTCGCGATGACCAATATGGGCGATGACCCGACCCTGATGCTGAACGCGCCCGTTCCGGCAGCCAGGAAGGTTTTGGCGAAGGCCGGCCTGACTAAGGACGACATCGACCTTTGGGAAATAAATGAAGCCTTCGCTGCGGTTTCGGAGAAGTTCATCCGCGATCTCGAACTCGATCGGGAGAAGGTCAACGTCAACGGCGGCGCGATGGCCCTGGGCCACCCCATCGGGGCCACTGGCGCCATGCTTATCGGAACGCTGGTCGACGAGTTGGAACGGTCCGGACAGCGGCTGGGCCTCGTCACTATGTGCGCGTCCGGTGGCATGGCGCCCGCGATGATCGTCGAGCGGATCTGACGCGCCGGTCCGACAGTCGGTTGGACGTCTGCAAATCGCCCGACATGATCGCTGGAGGAAGGCGCGTCAGGTTCCTGTGCCCCGACCGATGCCGCGACAGGCTAGCCACGGTTGTGATCGCCGCTATATTTCCGATACGGAGCGGCGTTAGTCTAACCTGTTTGAGGCGCTGCGCATTTGCGCCAAGCCCGTCATCGCCGCAGTGGACGGCAATTGCGTCAACCGGATAAGAACTGCTTGAACTGCCGCGCCTCATGCCTCCCGGCGGGTTGATGGAGCCATGTACTGATGGGGCGGTTCGTGACAACCGCCCGTGGCTATGAACTCGGACCGATCCTAAAGCTTTCCCTTGCCGCGATGTCCTGCCGCAAAACGTTAAGCAGCTAGGCGACGGCATCGCATTGGGGGCGCCCAACGGCCGTGACGGCCTATCGGCAACTTATCCGCTACGGCAGATCCATGCGGATTGATGGTGCTCGATGGCCTCGAAACCTCTGGTGGGACCGGATGAAGAATAGCGCGGAGGGGTCGGAAGGTTGCAGAAGCCTTCGCGGAAAAGCGGTCGCCAGCCTGGAAAGGCCGCTGAGCATAGCTGCGAGCACCGGATCCGGGATCAGCAGCGCTGAAGATGATCAGTTTTGAATCGACGCGACGATCATAGCCGAAAGATTGTCCAGCACCTGCTTTCGGGTGAAGGGCGCCTTGACGATCCACCAGTGATACCAAAACCGGTCGAGCAGCGACATGATCGCAATGCTTCGGATCAATAAATCGTCCTCGCTCTTGGCGATGCCGAGGTTACGCAGCGACTTGGCCAGAATTTTGGCGCTTTTCAGTGACCCGCGCAGGCCCGGCTGGCGGAGTTCGGGATCCTGCAACGCGGCTTGTTGCCACATCAGCAGATAGCCACCATTCTGCTCAAGAAACTTGAAATATTTGGCGACCCAGGAACGCGTGCCGGGAAGTAAATTATCCGGATCGAGCGTCGCGAACTCCTCGAACAATTGCAAGCTAGCAATCCGGCAGTCATGGCCGGCGACCATCATGATTTCGCGCTTCGAC
>Ga0105249_10005929_pt1 | contig 10589 bp, 7 predicted proteins | sample KBSS44metaG_FD_81522 | JGI IMG/M metagenome (GOLD analysis project Ga0105249, IMG submission 81522) | Switchgrass rhizosphere microbial communities from Kellogg Biological Station, Michigan, USA - KBS S4-4 metaG | ecosystem: Host-associated > Plants > Roots > Rhizosphere > Soil | place...
TGTGCTGTATTGCAAAAGCCTCGTTAACATAATCCGCACCATGCATTACAATTGCTCTTTTGTAGGCAGCATCGTTATAACCTGCATCTAATCCTTCTAATTTCAGAGAATATCCATTATCCCCCTGATAAGTATTCTCTGTTGTATAGAAGCCTAAGCTGCTCTGATGTGAACTTTCTCTGTTTGAAAATTTTTCTGCAAACTCTTCTCCTGTTCCTTTTCCGTGTGCAACCAAAGAGTTGAAAATAATCTTCTTCTCTTTTACATCAATCACCCATAATCTTTTCAGGTTAGAAGACAGACTAAAGTCGCAGATTGTTAAAAGGTTACTGTTTTCAGGCACTTTCCCTGCCTTTTTCAGATTTACATATCCAAGATATGCTTTTTCGAAAACTGTTTCTGATAATTTGCTGAAGCCGGTAAAGTCAATTGCCTCGTACAATACTGAGGAAGAAGAGACAGCTTCATGTTTTGTTTCTGTTTTTTTTACCGTCACGGCAACGTCTTTCTTTACCAAAGATTTTGATTCCTCAAAATTGGTATCGTTGACAAAAAAAGAGGTTGACACAACATAAACAGAAATTAATGAAATGATTAATTTCTTCATGTAATACTATTTAAAATGTCTTTTTTGAAAATTGCTTCGGCAAAATTAGAACAAATTCAATATCAACACTTTAAATAGACATAAGTTTAACTTTATTTAAGAAACTTTAACGCTGAGATTCACTATCCGGAACAAAATCCAGACTAACAGAATTCATACAATAGCGTACTCCTGTAGGCTCCGGCCCATCGTTAAAAACATGACCTAAATGGGAGTCACATCTACCACAAACAACCTCTATTCTTTCCATTCCGTGAGTAGAGTCTCTTTTATATTTCACAGCATCTTTTTCAGATTGAAAGAAACTAGGCCATCCGCAAGTGCTGGCGAACTTTGAAGATGAGCGGAAAAGATGATTTCCACATACGGCACAGTAATATTCGCCTAATTCATCTGTTTCATTATATTTCCCGGTAAAAGGACGCTCTGTTGCAGCTTCTCTGGCAACCGCATAGAGATCCGGAGACAATATATTTTTCCACTCATCATTGGAAACATTTAGTTTCGTTTTATCTGTTCTGGAGTAGTATGGATTGTTTTTTGATGTTTCTGTATTCATAGAATTGGTTTTAACAGGCACTTTCATTTCTGAGCATTGTAAGAACAAACTCAGAATGCATAGATTAAAAATAAGATGCCAGATTTTCATATTTCAAATTTACTAAATTTGTTCAGATGACAGAATCACAAAAAAGAAAACAACTCTTTAAGTACAAAGCTCTGGCGACCGGATTATTTCTTCTGATGGCCTGTATCTTTATAACAACAACTGTACTACAAAAGCAATATACCTCTCACTGGATTGGCTATATACATGCGTTTTCCGAAGCAGCTATGGTAGGTGCTCTTGCAGACTGGTTTGCTGTCACCGCACTTTTCCATTATCCTATGGGTATAAAAATACCGCATACCAATCTGATTGAGAACAGTAAACAGAAAATTGGGGATAACCTGGGGAACTTTGTAGTCGAAAATTTTGCTTCTGCAGAAAATATCCGCCCGTATATAGAAAAAATAAAGGTAACCGGTTTTCTAAGTGAATGGCTTTTAAAAGAAAAGAATCAGGAAGTACTGGTGAAAGAAATTGCTATTTTATTGAAAAATGCCATCTCTCAGTTTCAAGATCCGGATATCATCAGCTTCATTGCCGGAAAAATAAAAGAAGCCGGAGAAAATTTGAAAATCAACCATATACTTTCTAATGGTATTTTCTATCTTCTGGAGAAAGGAGAACAGCAGGCAATTATAACTTTTCTGTCCTCTAAAATCAAGAATTATATCCTTGAAAATGATGAATTAATCCGTGACAAGGTCCACCAGAATAGCTATTCTCTGGTTCCAAAATTTGTTGATAATAAGATAGCAAACAAAATCACAACGGGGCTAGCCAGCTTTTTTGAAGATATAGAAAACAATCCTGATCATAAGGTCAGAAATGAAATTTCAGAGAGTATTTATCAATTTGCAAATGAAATAAAAACATCTGATCGATGGGAAAATGAGCTGAGTAAAATAAAAGCTTCCATCCTGAATGAGGATAAATTAAATGATTACGCTACAGATATATGGCTTTCTCTAAAGAAAACATTAATGTCTGAACTGGACAATGATCATTCCGCACTAAAGCAATATGCTCAGAAAAACATACGCCAATTTGCAGAGGACCTGAACAAAAATGAGTCTCAACAAAACAAAATAGATCAATGGATCCGTTTTAACGCTTACAGGCTTATTCTAAAAAATACAGGAAAGGTTTCTGAACTTATCAGTACTACTGTTGGCAATTGGAAAGGTAAAGAACTAAGCCGGAAATTAGAATTAGAAGTGGGCAAAGACCTTCAGTTTATCAGGATCAATGGAACCATAGTTGGTGGATTGGTTGGGCTAATTATATATACCCTTGCTGCCTTTATTTAACCGATAATCGACAAAAACAATCATTGAATTTATTTCAATAATTTATATAAATAATTATCCAACAATTCAATTTCCCTGTTTAGCTTTAAAAATTAGATAATAAAACTAACATAATACTAGTTTTACCATAAATATATTTAAGCTTTTTCAATTCAAATTTTAACGTCATAACAGTAAAAAGTAAAAAGATTCATACTTACAATAAATAAATAGATTAACTTTTTTCTTATTTAACAAATCATTAAATTTTATTCCTACATTCGTTAACATTGTGTTAATATAAACTTGACACAAGAAGTTATTAGTCCAAATTATAAAATTTAAGTTAGTATGAAAAAACGATCCATTATGATGGTTCTTTTAGCATCCTCTATTGGCCTATACGCCCAGGAAGGAAAAGCTAAAGATTCTACAAAAACATCCAATATTCAGGAGGTTGTAATCACCTCTATGGGTATTAAAAGACAAGCCAGATCACTGACCTACTCTGCCCAACAGATAGGGGGAGATGAACTTACTGAAGTCAAAACCCCAAACTTACTAAATTCCATTAACGGAAAAGTATCCAATGTACAAATCAATAAAACCAATGGTGGTGTCGGTGGTTCTGTAAGAATTGTAATGCGAGGAGACAAATCAACCAGAAATAGTCAACCTTTATTTGTTATAGATGGTATTCCTATTGTAAATAATACAGGAGGTCCAGAAACAATGGTATTTGCACAAATGCCTGACACCGGAGATATCTTCAGTACCATTAACCCGGAAGATATACAAAGTGTAAGCTTTCTGAAAGGGGCATCTGCCGCTGCCCTATACGGAGCACAAGGGAGTAATGGGGCTGTTTTAATTACTACTAAAAAAGGAGTAGCCGGTAAAAGCAAAATATCATTCTCATCCAGCTTAACATTTGATAAAGCCTATAGCCTTCCTAAGCTACAATACAAATATCTTCAGACAACCCCACACGATCTGGCAACACAAACGCCAGGTTCAGAAGAAAGCTGGGGACAGCCGGGTGCATCAAAAGATTACCTTAATCGCTTCTTGGATACAGGTGTAACTTTAATTAATAATGTAACTTTTAGTTCCGGAAACCAAAAAACAACTAACTTCTTTTCAATAGGAAATACTTCTAATGACGGAATTGTTCCAACCTCAACTTTCAAACAATATAATATCGGTTATAGAAATTCCAGTAAATTTCTTGACGACAAGCTAACTCTGGATGCCAATGTTATGGCCTCTCTTCAGGATTCTAAGAACAGATTAACACCTGGTGCATATTACTCTCCCCTTACCAATATTTACTGGTTACCAAGAGGAGTTGATTTAGATAATTACATGAATGATTATACATATCTCAACAAATCCCGAAACTTAACAGCTCAGAGGTGGTGGGCTATTGATAAAGATGGAAATTTTAGTGCTGAAAGCCAAAATCCAATGTGGATATTGGACAAAAACCCGGTATTAACCAAAAATAAAAATTTTTATGGGTCTTTAGCATTAAATTATGCAATCAACAGCTGGTTAAATTTTAAAGTAAGAGGAAATTATAGCTATTTCTATTCAGATTCAGAAAGAGATCTTTATGCATATACCCATCCAACATTTTTACCAGGATCATTCCAGGGTAAGAAAAACGGAAGGATCATTAAAAACACTATCGAAAGAACCACTAAATACGGAGATGCATTATTAATAGGTAGCCCGCATATCAATGATAATATTAGTTTTGATTTCACAGTTGGTGCCAGTATTTCCGATATCAGAACTACCACAACAAAACTGGACAACAGTATGTTAATGACTCCGAATTTGTTTGCTCTTAACAATCTGTACTGGCCTGTTGAACTTCAGAAAAACGCAGCCAGCCACACTATTTATCAGGGTAACAGACAGGACCAATCTGTTTTCGCCAGTACATCATTAGGATATAAGAAATTTCTTTATTTAGATCTAACCTTCAGAAATGACTGGTCTTCAACACTATCCAATACAGGAAGTTATTCTTTCGATTATGAATCCATTGGAGCAAATGTTATCCTTTCTGACATATTAACCCTTCCAAAAGCAGTTAGCTTCTGGAAAGTAAGAGCTTCTTATGCTACAGTAGGACAGGCTTTAGATCCTCTTACAACAGTAATTGCAAGAGGTCTTGATGCTGGTACTATAGATGGATTTAGTTCATCTCCCATTACACAGGAAAAATTTAAAGATTTATGGTTGAAGCCTGAATTAAATAAAACATTTGAAGCAGGAACAGAGCTAAGGCTTTTTAAAAACCGTTTAACTTTTGACTTTACTTATTACAGATCTAACGTTAAGAATCAGCTCCTTAAAAGTGTAGATGCTGTAAATTTTGGTGATCCATATAACACTGGAAAAATCGACATCAACGGAGGAAACATTCAGAATACAGGTTTCGAAGCAAACTTAGCTTATGATGTTTTTAAACAGAAAAAATTTGGTTGGACTGTAACTCTGAATGGGTCTGCCAATAAAAATAGAATCGTAGAACTACTTCCTGATAAATATTTTGGTGGAGACGCTCTAAACAATCCTTTACCCTTATTAGGTAGTGGTTATAACAGGCTTAAAGTAGGTGGTTCTTTTGGCGACATCTATGGTCGTGGTTACTTAAGAGATGCGCAGGGAAGAATTATCGTTGACGAAAAAGGAGTACCAAAAAGAACAGCTGATGACAAACAGTTTTTAGGTAATCCAAATCCTAAATTTATTCTTGGATTAAATAATTCATTTTATATTGGGAATTTCAGCCTAAGCTTCTTGATTGACGGTAAATTTGGTGGAAAAGTTTTAAGTATAACGGAAGCTGTTAATGATGCTCTTGGTGTTAGTAAGGCTTCTGCCGATGCAAGAGATGCGGGCGGAGTATCAATATCTAATGCTGTATACGAAAATGGGACAAGTTACACAGGCAAAACAAATGCACAGGAATATTATACTAAAGTAGGAGGTAGAGACCCTTTAACAGAAGCATATATGTATAGTGCCACTACTATCCGTTTAAGGCAAGCTTCCGCTTCATATACTTTTAAATTAAATTCTAAATATCTTGAAGATGCGACATTAAGCCTTATAGGAACCAACTTGTTCTTCTTCTACAAGAAAGCTCCTTTCGATCCAGAGCAAGTATCTGGAGTTAACCCTGGTGGTGTTGGTATTGACATTTATGGATTGCCACTTACCCGTTCAATAGGACTTTCTGTTAAGCTTAATTTCTAAATACAATTACAATGAAAAAATTTAATCATAAAATATTTCCGATTATCATCACCAGCTTACTCGCAGCTAATAGTTGTACGCGTGACTTCAATGACATTAACAAAGAGTATGTAAAAGGACTGGATGAAGAACAGTTAAATGCTGATTATGGACAATTAGTTACCGCAATGAAACTAATGCAAAAAAGCATATTAGGTATTGATTTAGGTGTTTATCAGTTAACTCAAAATCTTAATTCAGATATGTATAGCGGATACTTTAGTACTCCAAACCCTTTTGGTGGACCAAACAATCTTACCTACTTCATGAAAGACAACTGGAATGAGAGAATCATGATTACGCAACTGGAAGATGTTCTCAATCGTGCAGAAATATTCAAATCTGTTGCAACAAAAACATATCCAAGTTACGATTTTACACATGCAACAGCTATTATTAATATTGTTAAAGTAATATCATCATTAAAAACATCTGATGCACATGGGCCTGTAATCTATAGCAAATTTAATAACCCAAATGCTGATGGTTCTACCGATTTTGACTCTCAGGCAGATGCTTATCATTTCTTTATTGCAGATCTTAACAAGTCCATAACTGTACTAAGTAATAAAACTCTTTCACAAGAGGATAATTCAGTTATAAAAGGAGCTGATATATTCTATAACGGAGATACCTCTAAATGGATGAAGTTTGCTAATTCCCTTAAATTTAGAATAGCCATGAGAATGTCATATGCAGCTCCTGCTGATGCAAAAAAATACGCAGAAGAAGCTCTTGTTTCACCTGCTGGTTTAATAGAAAACAATGTGGACAATGCATTACTAAGTTATAATGCTCCATCTCCTCTAGGTGGTGATATTTACGATTGGACTGACTGTAGAGCCGGAGCTCCGCTGTTATCTTACATGACAAGTTATAAAGATCCTCGAATTACAGCATACGCAGACCCTGCAACTGATCCATTATTAAAAGGACAATACATTGGTATTAGAAATGGTATCAATCTGTCAAAAAATGGTAAATCATTTTATGTCAACTATTCTATTCCTAAAGCTGAAGCTGCTAGTGGAGCTTATTTCACCCGAGACAATGCTTCCGGTAAGGGTAAATTCTTCGGAGCTTCTGAAACATGGTTTCTAAAAGCTGAAGCCGCATTAAAAGGTTATGCAGGAGCTGGAGATGCTAAAACTAATTATGAAACAGCAATTAAAACCTCTTTTGAAGAATGGGGTAAAAGTGCTGATGCAATAGCTTATTTACAGGATGCCACTTCTGTACAACAACCATATATTGACCCTAAAGATTCGGGAAACAATATTCCTGCAGGAAGCCCAATGTTAAGTACAATTACCATTAAATGGAACGATGCTGATTCTAACGAACGAAAACTAGAAAGAATTATGACCCAAAAATGGTTGGCTCTTTATCCTGATGGTTCTGAAGCATGGGCTGAACAAAGAAGAACAGGTTATCCTATTCTATTCCAAAACCTTGTTAATGAAAGTCAGGGAACCATTGACACTAAATTAATGATTAGAAGAATTCCTATTGCTAATAAGTATAGAAATAATAATCCTGTAGGCTACCAGCGAGCACTAAGCACATTAGGCGGTCCTGATACCGGAGGAACTAAATTATGGTGGGATAAAAAATAATTTCAAAAAAGTACGGGAAAATTCCCGTACTTTTTTGTTTTATAAAGTCTGCATTAACTATTAATAAGGACAAATTTCTTCCCAACAGCTTAGCGGACCATATCCAAAATTGCCATGAACTTTGGTATAATTACTAAAACATTGTGCATACGAAGAGTAGTTAGCACTGAAATTACATGATCCGGCACTAGATCTACATGTATTATTTACATCCGCACATGTAGTTTGAGTAGCACCGCCACTGATATTTTTCAATTCTGTTCTTGTTAAAGGATTTCTTTTCATGTTTTTAAGATTTTTCATAGTAAATATTTTTATTTGGTTAGTTTATCGAAGATACAACTTTTTCATTATCAGAAATCTACCATTTAAAAAAAGCTTCATCATTCGTAAATAAAATATCTGATCGTGAAAAGATTCCGAGTATCTCCCTTTTTTTACCTGCAAATATTCTCTTTTTATCACTGAATATGAACAGTATCCTTTCTAAAACAGCAATCTCTTTATCATAATTTTTTATCTTTGGAAAAAATTAATAAAATGGTTAGAAACTTCCTTTCTATTGCTCTTATGCTGGTTTTCGGACTGGCACTAGCTCAAAAAGGGCCTTACTATCAGCAAAAGGCAAAGTACAAGATGGATATTGATGTAGATGCTACTAAGTTCACTTACCTTGGAAAACAAAGCATTCAGTACACCAACAATTCACCTGATGAATTAAAAGTTATTTATATGCATCTTTATTGGAATGCCTTCAAATCGGGCTCCATGATGGATGAAAGAGTAAGAAATCAGGGTAAAAATTCTGATAAAAGATTACAAAAGGACGGTGTATCACGTTTAGCATCAATTCCTACAGATCAGGAAGGACGCCAAAACATTCATTGGATTAAACAAAACGGAAAGGATCTAAAGTTTGAAATACAGGAAACTGTAATGAAAGTTATTCTTAATGAACCTTTAAAGCCTAACAGTACTACCTCTTTATCTATGGAATGGGATGCTAATATTCCAATGCAAATCCGTAGAGCAGGCCGTAACAACAGCGAAGGTGTAGATATGACGATGACCCAGTGGTATCCTAAAATTTCTGAATACGATTACGATGGCTGGGCAGCTTTCGACTATATTGGAAGAGAGTTCCACGCTCCGTTTTCAGACTTTGACGTTACTATAAAAATAGATAAAAACTACGTATTAGGTGCCGGAGGAACTCTGGAGAATTCTACAGAAGTAAAAGGTTATACTGCAGCATCAAATGTAAAAGCAGACCAGGATGGTAAGGCAACATGGAAATGGACAGCTAAAAATATTCTGGATTTTGCATGGGCTGCGGACAGAGATTATTCCGTTGACGAATTCACTGTACTGGGCGGACCTAAAGTTTATTTTGTCTATCAGAAGTCAGAAAAAACAAAATACTGGGAAGAGGCGAAGCCTTATGTAACCAAATATTTCCAGATAATGAACGCACAGTTCGGGCAATATGCCTGGCCTTCTTATTCCTTTATACAAGGTGGAGACGGAGGAATGGAATACGGAATGTGTACCATGATCTTAGGAGAAGCGAAATCGGTAAAAGATTTATGTGGCCTTATGTTCCACGAAGGATCTCATTCTTGGTATCAGCAAATGCTGGCAACTAATGAAAGTGTGAGACCGTGGATGGATGAAGGATTTACAAGCTATGCAGAAGCTTATGTGAGCAATCAGCTTTTCCCTCCTGCAAAACCACAAGCTAATCCTTTTGTTTCCAGCATCAATAACTATATAAAATTTGTAAAAACTGGAAAAGAAGAGCCTGCGTCATGGTTAGGAGATCACCACGATGATGGAACTGCATATACTTTTGCTTCTTATGTAAAAGGAGAGTTATTCCTTGTAGAATTAGGCTACATTATGGGTGAGCAGAACCTTTCAAAAACAATGAAAAAATACTATGATGATTGGAGCATGAAACATCCTACAGATAGAGATTTCATACACATTGCACAAAAGATTTCCGGAATGGATTTGAAGTGGTTCCAGAATTACTGGATCAACACCACAAAAACGATTGATTATGGTATTAAAAGTGTAAAATACGGAGACACATCTACAACAATTACATTAACAAATAACGGAACCCTTCCGATGCCTATAGACTTCAATGTCTTAACCAAGGATAAAAAGGTATTAACATACCACATCCCGCTTAATATGATGCGTACACCTAAAACTACAGATATCTATGGTCCTATTACTGTAATGCCTTTCTGGAATTGGACAATGAAAGATTACGAACTGACTATTCCATACAGTAAGGCTCAGCTTCAGGCTATCGGAATCGATTTCAGTCAGCGTTTAGCAGATGTTAACCCTGCCGATAATATTATCGAGGTAAAATAGTTTTATGAGATCAATTGTCATCAATATAGGAAATACCAATATCCGTTTCGGTTTGTTTAACGGAGACAGTTGTGAGATTTCCTGGGTAATCAATACAAAACCATACCGTACAAGTGATGAACTCTTCATACAGTTTCTTACGCTTTACCAGTACAATAAAATTGATATTGATAATATTGAGAAAATCATCATAGGTTCCGTTGTGCCCCAACTTACCTATGATATTTCCAGAGCTGTACACAAGATCCATAATATGAAACCCATTCTGGTAGACCGCAGTACGCCTTCTGGTGTACAAGCCAAGTCTAAACAGATGGGTACAGATATTTACGCAAATCTTGTAGCAGCACACAATCTTTATCCGGACAGAAAAAAGATTATTCTGGATTTTGGAACCGCACTTACTGCAAGCTGCGTTGCAGAAACAGGTGAAACATTGGGTGTTATTATTGCTCCCGGTATTATTACCTCACTTAATTCGTTGATTAATCAGACTGCTCAGCTGCCTGAAATTGAATTAAAGAAACCAAAATCTGTATTGGGATTAGATACGGTAACCTGTATGCAAAGCGGAATGGTCTACGGCTTCCTTGGAATGGTAGAAGGCTTTGTAGACAGAATCAATAACGAAGTGAATGATGACTGCTTCGTAATTGCAACAGGCGGAGTATCCCATGTATACAAGCCTCTGACAGAAAAAATTCATGTTGCAGACAGGCTCCACACCCTTAAAGGGCTTTACTACCTAGGTAAAGATTTATAAAATGGAA
>Ga0105249_10005937_pt1 | contig 10578 bp, 8 predicted proteins | sample KBSS44metaG_FD_81522 | JGI IMG/M metagenome (GOLD analysis project Ga0105249, IMG submission 81522) | Switchgrass rhizosphere microbial communities from Kellogg Biological Station, Michigan, USA - KBS S4-4 metaG | ecosystem: Host-associated > Plants > Roots > Rhizosphere > Soil | place...
ATCCAGGGCATTGCGCCCGGCGGCACTGTCTCCAGGGATGGCGTGCCATGAGCCCCCGCAGCGATGCACGCGGCTTCGACCTGGCTTGGCTCGACCTGCGCGAACCGGTCGATCACCGCTCCCGCAGCGAGGAGCTGGGCCGCGAGCTCAGCCGCCGCCTGGGCCATCGCGCGTCCATCTCCGTGCTGGACATGGGCTGCGGCACCGGCTCGAACCTGCGCGCCACTGCGCCGCTGCTGGGGCCGGAGCAGCACTGGACTTTGGTGGACAAGGACGAGCGCCTGCTGGAGGCCGCCGTCGCCCGACTCTGCACCTGGGCCGCGCGTGCCCAGCGCAGCGGCGGACGGCTGCTGCTGAGCAAGAACGGCAAGCGCATCACGGTCCGCTTCGCCCGCGCCGATCTTGCCAGCGACCTGGAGCGGGTGCTGGACGCCGGCGCCGACCTCTATACCGCCTCGGCGCTGTTCGACCTGGTCTCCGACGATTTCATCGTTACGGTCGCGGCCGAGGTTGCCCGGCGCAGGGCCGCGTTCTTCACGGCGCTCACCTACAACGGGGTGCAGCGCTGGACGCCCAAGCACGAAGCCGACGCGGCGCTCGTCTCGGCGTTCCGCTCGCATCAGGCGCGTGACAAGGGCTTCGGCGTGGCGGCCGGCCCGATCGCGCCGGCGCTGCTCGGTGCGGCCTTCGATGAGGCGGGCTATAGGGTGAGCGAGGGTGACAGCGGCTGGCGGCTGTCGACCGGCGACGAGGCGCTGATCGAGGCGCTGGCGGCAGGGTTCGCTGCGGCCGTGCGCGAGACGCGGCTGGTGCCGGACGCGAAGCTGAGGGATTGGCTGGCCGTCGGCCGCACCGGTGCCCTGGTGGGCCACACCGACATCCTGGCGGTCCCCACCTGACCGGGCCGCCGTCGCTCGGGCCGAAGCGCCGGGATCAGGCACCCTCGCCGTGCATTGCCGCTCGCTCAGAACGACCAAAGCCGCCGACACCCGCCGGCGGCGCCACGCCAACCGCTTCTCATTGGACGAGCCCGGTGCCCGCGCCTGCATCGGCGCGAGCCCCCGGGGCCCGGATCGGGCCCGGATGCCCGGCTCTAATCCTCGTAGTCGTCGTAGTAGGAGCGGCGGTCCCGGCGCTCCGGCACAGCAACGGTCGTCCAGACGTACCCGTGCCTGCGCATGCACCGATACATCGTCTCGGTCCTGTCCTCTCTGCCGCCCCAGGACTCGCGGGCGCGCTCGCGGCACTGCGCCGCCGCCCAGGAGAACCTGTGATCGAGGGGAAGCCCGTCCTCCCGCTGCCAGGCCATCTCAGTGGCGCATCCGCCCGCCAGCACAGTGGCGGAGAGCGCCGCGATCTTGAGCAACTTCATTGTTTTCCCTCAACTCCTGCGAGGCGACCTAACGCACGCGAACTGCGGCTAAGCGAGGCAGTGAGAAGGGAGGAGCCGAGACTGCCCCTCCGCCCCGGCTACTTGTCGTCATCGTTCTCGTCCTCCTCGTAGCGCCGCTCATACCTCTCCGACGCGTTGCCGGTCGGGGCGCGGCAAGGGGTGGCCTCGACGACGCAGCGGAAGTAGACCTTCTTGATAACGAGGGCAGGGGAGACCGGCGTACTCGGATCGCAATTGTGGCGCACGTCCTTGGCGTTGTTGAGATCCTGGAAGCGCTCGCCGTGGTCGTAGCGCACCGCGCCCATCCAGGCGTCGTCGGCCGCCCGCTTCGCGTTCTTCATGGAGGTCTTCTCGACACCCACCACGCGGCGCCGGAGCTGGCAGACGGCGCCGCGATCAACGTCGCCGCGGCCGGCTGACTGGTGGTAGCCATTGTTCTCCCAGTTCGGACGCCGCCAGCGCGGGCGGCCGTCGGCGCAGCGGCCCCAGAAATCCTTGGCGCAGTGGCGGTAGCGATAGGAGGTGTAGTGGGACGTGTAGTGCACGCCTCCCCCGCGGCCCCAGGAATCGCCCTTGCACTTGCCCCAGAAGTCCCGCGCGCAGCCCTCCGAGCCGGCCAGCGATGGATCGGGGACCAGGAACAGGAGCAGGAGCATCACGCCCGCAACAATCGTCTTCATCGTTTCCCTCCAAAGATCAATGTCGCGCGCACGCGCGGGGCTGTTGCCGAGGATCTGGGCGTGAATGGGTGGCCCCGTGAACGGAGCGGTCAGAGGTCAGCGACCGGCGAACCTCGACGGTGCCGACGTGTGGTCCGGTATCTGGACGTGGAGCATTGCGCGCGCTGTCGGCCCCACATGCGGGCGGCCGATGCAGTTGCGCCGGCTGGGACACTCCCCCGGGCGGACCCGATGCCACAAGCACACCAAGACGCAGCTCTACCGACAAACGCCACTCTCCCGCACTTCAGCCGACACTCGGTGACCACCGCACTGCAGCTGACAACTGGGCTACCACAACTGCGCTTCCCCAGAAGGATCAAGCAGCTAGATTTGCACAAATCAACAGCCTATGGCTCCAGGGGGCATGCCAATTCTGGCCCTATGTGCTGCCTGGGACACACTCATGTTCAGCACTACGCGCAATTGCAGCTGCACGCGTGTCGGGCAGGTCACTCTGCAAGGCTTGACAGAGGAGGCAGTGGGCGGTCGGGCAGTTGTAATGCCGGCAGCCAGGCAACGGAAGATTGTGGCCGGAGCGCCCGACAATCAGCCACGAGCGTTGTGGGACGCGGCCTGCCACTGCCGCCTAATGCTTATTCCCACTGCTACCGCCGTCTGACGCCCGCCCAGGGCAGCATACGGGCCAGCACGCCGTCGCCGCGGATGAAGTAGTGCAGCACCACGGCAGCGCCGACATGCATGGCGATCAGCAGGATGATCAGGAAGGCCAGCAGCCGGTGCAGCAGCAGGACCGTGCCGGCGGCGTCGGAGTTGGGGGCCGCAAGCGGCGGGATGGTGAGGATGCCGAACACCTCGCGCGCGCCGTAGAGCGAAATGCCGAGCCAGCCAACCAGGGGCACCAGAATGAGCAGCGCGTAGAGGGACCAGTGCGTGGCGTGGGACGCAGCCTTCTGCCACCAGTCGATGGTGGGCTCATCGGCGGGTCCGCCGTGGACGAGGCGGTAGATCAGTCTGGCCACAACCAGAGCGAGAATGACAAGGCCCAGCGTCTTGTGCAGGTCGTAGAGCCGGCCGGTGAGAGCGTCGAACTTGGTCGCGCCGCCGCGGTAGAACATGTAGAGCCCAAGCGGCACCTGCGCCGTCAGCAGCGCGACGGTCCACCAATGGAAGTGGCGCGCTCCCGTCGAGTAGGTCGTCTCTCGCGTGTCGGACATGGCGTTCGCCATCCTTGCCTCCTCGGCAGCCCGCTCTCCGGCAGCCCGCTCTTCGCCCCAGTTGAACCGCTATATACTCTCTGAGGCGAGGTTGCGACACTGGCGCCGGCAGGTCGGACACAGGTCCGACCTCCTGCCTCGGTTGTATTACCTCTGACAGCAGCTGGGACGCGAGGGGTCTGACCCACCAACCCAGCCTCCCAGGATGAGGCGAGACCGCCGGATCGATGCAACAGAGAGCCTCCCGCCACCCTGCCGGAAGCCCGCCGGCCCAGGGCAGCCCCTTGCGTAGCTCTGGTCGGCTTGGGTCTGAGACACAGCCGTGGCCGCTCCTCCCGCCGCTCGCCATGCTGGCGCTGGCGGCCCTGGTCATCGGCTGGCCCTGGCTGTCGGGGCGCGTGACGATCCCCTGGGACGCCAAGGCCGGCTTCCTGCCGCAGATCCAGTTCATGGCGCAGAGCCTCGCGCGCGGTGAATCGCCCTCATGGCTGCCCTTTGCCTTCTCCGGCCATCCCCAGGTGGCCGACCCGCAGTCGATGATCTTCTCGCCGCCCTACCTGCTCCTCGCCCTCCTTGACCCGGCGCCGAGCATGTGGGCCGTGGACGCGACCGTGCTGGCGGTGGTGCTCTTTGGCGGAGCGGCGCTGATGCTGTGGTTCCGCGACCAGGGATGGCATTGGGCGGGTGCGCTGATCGCCGCGCTGGCATTCGGCTACGGGGCGTCCATGGCCTGGCGCGTCCAGCACGTCGGCCAGGTGCTGAGCCTCGCGTACCTGCCGGTGACGCTGTTGTGCCTGGACCGCGCCCTGGCGCGGCGCTCGCTGCTCTACGGCGCCGCGGCGGGGCTCGCGGCGGCCGCGATGGTGCTCGGCCGCGACCAGGTCGCCATGCTGTCAGTCTACCTGCTGGCGGGCTTCACCGTCTGGCGCTTCTTCCGTGCCGACAATCCGCTTGCAGAAGCCCGCGCCTGCCTGCCGCCCCTGGTGGCAGGCACGGTGGTGGGTGTGGCGCTCATTGCGATACCGGTGACGTTGTCGCTGCTGCTCGCGGCGGAGTCCAACCGTCCCGCCATCGACTACATCGGCGCCGGGCGCGGCTCGCTGCATCCCGCCTTGCTGATCAGCGCCTTCATCCCGGAGCTATTCGGACCGTCGGGCCGCATGGCCGACTACTGGGGCCCGCCCAGCTTCGCCTGGAACGCCGGGGTCTACCTCGCCCAGAACATGGGCCAGGTCTATCTGGGCGCCATCCCGTTGCTGCTGCTGATCCTGGGCGGGCTGCGCGGCTTCTTGTGGGAGCGCGAAGTGCGCTTCTACACGGTCGCCTGCGGGGCCATGCTGATCTATGCCTTCGGCTGGTACACGCCGGCGTTCCGGATCGTCTACGAGGTCCTGCCGGGCGTCCATCTCTACCGCCGGCCCGCCGATGCCACCTTTCTGATCGGTGCGCTCGCGGCCATCCTCGCCGGCTACGGCGTGCACCGCCTGTTCAGCGGCCCGCCCGCAGCCTGGGAGCGGCGGCATTTGACCATCGCGGCAGGAGCGGTGCTGGCGGCGTTTGCCATCGGCCTTGGGCTGGCCCTCTGGCTTGGCAAGGTGGCGCAGGTGCCGCTGCCCCTTGCGGCGGCCGCGCTCTCGTTCGCCGGCGCGGCGCTGGCGCTCGCGGTGGCCGGTCCGCGCATGGCGACGAAGCCGATGCTGGCCGCCGCCATCCTGGCCGCGTTCACCGTCGCCGACCTCGCCTACAACAACGGTCCCAACGGCGCCACGGCACTGCCAACGGCCCACTACGACGTGCTCGACCCGGCGACCCGCAACGCCACCATCGCTTTCCTGAGACAGAAGGTCGTCCAGAACGAGACGCGGCGCGACCGTATCGAGCTGGCCGGCCTCGGCTTCCACTGGCCCAACGCCAGCCTCACGCACCGGCTGGAGAACACGCTGGGCTACAATCCGATGCGGCTCGGGCTCTACAGCAAGGCGACGGGGGCCATCGACACCTCGGGCCTGCCGGAGCAGCGCGAGTTCGCGCCGCTCTTCCCCTCCTACCGCTCGACGCTTGCCGATCTCCTGGGGCTCCGATTCATCGTCACGGGCGTGCCTGTGGAGACCATGGACCGGCGCCTGAAGCCGGGCGATCTCAAGCTTCTCACCCGCACCGACGACGGCTTCATCTACGAGAACCCGCGCGCCATGGACCGCGTGCTGCTTGCAACCGAAGCCAGAGCTGCGGACTTCTCCCAGATGCTGCGCGACGGCAGATGGCCGGATATCGATCTGCGCTCGACGGTCCTCATCGAGGAGGCGCCGGCGTCACAGCCGCCGCGTCGGCCGGGACAGGCGCGGATCGTGAGCTACCGCAACGCCCGGGTGGTCGTAGAGGCCGACAGCACCGACGGCGGCTGGGTGGTGCTCAACGATCTCTGGCATCGCTGGTGGTCCGCCTCGGTGGACGGCCAACCGGCGCAGATCCTGCGGGCCAACGTGCTGTTCCGGGCGGTGGCGGTGCCGCCCGGCCGGCATACGGTGCGCTTCGTGTTCCGTCCGTTCTCGGGTGCCTGGCGGCAGATCCGGGGCGGCGTGCGGCAACCTGACCGGCGGGCCGAGCACGGGGCCGCCGCACATGACGCCGCAAATGGCGCCGCTGTTCATGGGGCCTTCAGCCGCACCCTGGCAATGGTCGGATCGGCGCCTCCGGATGCGTCCCCTTCTGGCCCCACCTCACCGCATTGGACCGCCGATGAGCGCTGACCACCTCCAGGCCCCCGACGCCCCCGGCTTCAGGCTGGACCTGCGTGTGGTGGCGGCCTTTGGCCGCTTTGCCGGCGGCTTCTGGCGCGGGCCCAGCGCGCGCCGCGCGTGGGGGTTGACCCTGGGGCTTGCGGCCTTGCTGCTGCTCTCCACCGCCGCCACGGTGGCCATGAACCAATGGAACCGCTGGTTCTTCGACAGCCTGGAGCGGCGCGACGTTTCCGCCGTCACCAGCTCCGTTGCAGTGTTCGCCGCGATCGTCGCCGTCATGGCCGCCATCGGGGTCGGCATCGTGCTCGCCCGCGAGACCCTGCAGGTGCGCTGGCGCGCGTGGATCGTGGAGCAGCTCCTGGCGCGCTGGCTCGGCAACCAGCGCTTCTACCACCTCAACGTCACCGGCAAGGAGCCGCCGAACCCGGAGTACCGCATCTCCGACGACACCCGCTGGGCGACGGAGCCGCTGGTGGACCTCGGCATCGGGCTGCTGTCGGCGGTGGCCGGCGCGGCGGCGTTCATCTCCATCCTGTGGACCGTGGGCGGCGCGCTGACGCTCGACCTGGGCTCCGGCACCAGCTTCACGATCCCCGCCTACATGGTGTGGGTGGCGCTGGCCTATGGGGTGATTGCCTCGGGCCTCATGATGTGGGTCGGCGCGCCGCTGGTGGGGTACGTCGGCCGCAAGAACGAGGCGGAGGGCCACTTCCGCTTCGGCATGATGCGGGTGCGCGACAATGCCGAGAGCGTGGCGCTGATGAACGGCGGGCGCTACGAGCAGGCCATTCTCGGCCGCTCCTACGACTCGGTGGTGGCGCGCTGGATGGCGATGGTGTGGCGGCACGGCCATCTGACCTGGATCACCAACTCGGTGGGGCCGATGAAACCCATCGTGCCCCTGCTGTTCGCGGCACCGAAGTATCTCTCCGGCGACCTGACGCTGGGCCAGGTCACGCAGCTGGCCGCCGCCTTCGTCGAGGTGCAGATTGCCATCTCCTGGGTGGTGGACAACTACAACCGGGTCGCCGAGTGGTACGCCTCCGGCAAGCGCGTGATGGACATCGTGACGGCCTGCGACGGCATCGATGGCGAGATGCCCAAACCGCCCGAGAGGTCTCCCGAGACCGGGGGGGCCGTGCTCGCCCTCGACGGCATTGCCGTCTCCGACGGCAACTCCCGCAAGCTCATCTCGGCGGCGAGCCTCAAGGTGGAGCGGGGCGAGACTGTCCACGTCAGCGGCGAGTCGAGCACCGGCAAGTCGGTGCTGGTACGGGTGCTGTCCGGCCTGTGGCCATGCGCCGAGGGCGGCGTGGCGGCGCCGGACAGCCGCTGTGTCATGGTGCTGCCGCAAAAGAGCTACCTGCCGCTGGGCTCCCTCAAGGGTGCGCTGCTCTATCCCGAGCCGAAGCTCGCCGCGAGCGACGCCCAGCTCGCCGACGCCCTGGAGCGCGTGGGGCTTGCGGCCCTCGTGCCGCGCCTCGACGAGGTCGCGCGCTGGGACCAGGTGCTGGCCAGCGGCGAGCGCCAACGCCTCGCCATCGCCCGCCTGCTGCTGCACAAACCGCAGCTGGTCATTCTCGACGACGCGCTTTCAGCCCTGGAGGCTCCGGTGCAGGATGCGCTGCTGGCGCGCCTCAAGAGCGATCTGCCCGGCGTATCCATCGTCAGCTTCGGCCAGCTGCCGGCGCCGGACGGCCGCCACGACCGGCAGCTCGTGCTCAACCGCAACTCCGAGGGCGCGTTGCTCATGCCCCTCGGCGCCCCGGCATTGGCCGCCGCAACCTGAAACCGCAAACAAGCAACCCAAGGGCACGGAGGACGATGACCAAGCTCAACTACTGGAACGCCACGTGGAGCCTGGACGAGGCGCAGTGTCCCTGCGACGCGCATTTCGTCGAGTACCTAAAGCAGAGGCAGGCGAAAGGCGCCGCCATCTTCCACTTCGGCTCGGGCAATCACCACATCGTCGGCCTCAAGGCGGCCGAGGACGACAACGCCGTGCTCAGCATCACCGCCTCGCCGCAGGAATACGACGACTACGTAGAGCTGCTGATCCAGAACCCGCGGCTTGGCCACACCTACAAGGCCTACTTCGGCGACATCTACCAGCTCGACCCGCGGCTGCTGCCGGAGCTCGATTACGTCACGCTGTTCCACGTGGGCGAGTTCCGCACCCCCGACAACGACAGCTATGGCGCGCTGACCGACCTGGAGATGACGCTGGTGCTGGCCGACAAGGTTAAGGCTGGCGGCGAAATCCTCTTCTACACGGGCTCGTTCGCCTACGACAAAGCGGAGGCGGTCTCGCAGGAGCTGGTGAAGGTGAGACCCTTCGAGCCTGCCCCCGACTACAAGTCGCTCAAGGTCTACAGGAAGCGGGCCTAGCCGAGATGAAACGGGCGCTGACGATCTCAGAGGTGTATAGCCGCGCACTGGCGATGCTCCTGGTGGAGCGCGCGCGCTCCTTCTGGGTCGTGGCGTGCGGCATCGCGCTCGGCATCGTGCCGATCGCCGAGCAGGTGCTGCTGGCGCGCGTGGTGGACGCCCTGGCGCTCGGCCAGGGCGCCTTCCCAATCATCGGCCTGTGGGCGCTGGTGGGCCTTGTCGGCATCCTCGCCGGCGTGGTGGTTGCCGTGACGGCCGACCGCCTCGCCCACCGGCGCCGCCTGGCCGCGCTGGGCCAAGCCTTCGAGCATGCCATCATCCTGCCCATCAGCTACCATGCGGAGAAGGGCTCGGGAGCCGTGGTGCGCACCATCCTGGCCGGCACCGACGCGCTGTTCTGGAACTGGCTGTCGTTCCTGCGCGAGCAGTTCGTGGCGCTGGTCGGCATCCTGGTGCTGATCCCCACCGCCATCTACATGAACGCCACCATGTCGCTGATCCTGGCGACGCTGGCGGTGGTCTACGTCGCCGCCAACGTGCTGGTGGCGCAGAAGACGTCGACCGGCCAGGCCGCCGTCGAGCAGTACCATGGCAACGTCTACGGCCGCGTCGGCGACGTGCTGGGCAACGTCACCGTGGTGCAGAGCTACGCACGCTTCGGCGCCGAGGTGCAGGCCATGCGCGCCATCATGGCCGATCTGCTGACAGCGCAGTACCCGGTGCTGACCTGGTGGGGCCTGTTGACCGTGCTCACGCGCACCGCCGCCACCGTCGCCATGGTGGCCATCTACGCCGTCGGCGCGGTGCTGGTAGGACAGGGCCGCATCAGCGTGGGCGAGGTCGTGGCCTTCGTCGGCTTTGCCGCCGTCATGATCGGCAAGCTCGACCTGCTGTCCGGTTTCGCGGTGCGCATCTTCCAGTACGCGCCCACCCTGCGCGGCTTCTTCGACCTGCTCGACGCCACCGAGGGCGTACGCGAGAAGCCCGACGCCCGGGCGCTCGCCAACGTGGTGGGCGAGGTGAGCTACGACGATGTGAGCTTCCGCTTCAAGGGCAGCGACCAGGGCGTGTTCGACTTGAGCTTCACGACCCGCGCCGGCAAGACCACGGCGCTGGTCGGCCCCACCGGTGCCGGCAAGACCACCGCGCTGGCGCTCCTGCAGCGCCTGCGCTCGCCGGACGGGGGCCGCATCCTGATCGACGGCCAGGATATCGAGGACGTGACGCTCAATTCGCTCCGCCACCATATCGCGGTGGTGTTCCAGGACGCGGGCCTCTTCAACCGGTCCATCGCCGAGAACATCCGCATCGGCCGGCCGGAGGCGAGCGACGCGGAGGTGGAGGAAGCGGCCCGGCTCGCCGAGGCGCACGACTTCATCATGAGGAAGCCCGACGGCTACCAGTTCGTGATCGGCGAGCGCGGCGCCTCCTTGTCGGGCGGCGAGCGCCAGCGCCTCGCCATCGCCCGCGTACTCATCCACCGGCCGCAGGTGGTCATCCTGGACGATGCCCTGTCGGCGCTCGACGAGGCCTCGCAGCAGGCCCTGCAGGCGCGTCTGCGCAGCGAGCTACCCCAGGCCACCATCATCAGCCTTGGCCAACGGCAGGCGCCGGCCGGCGCGCACGATCGCCAGGTCGTGCTGCAACGCCATGCCGACGGCGCCGCGCTCATCCCGTTGGCGGGCCCGGCGCTGGCCACGGCAACCTAACAAAGATCTCAGGGAGGGCCCACAAGGGCGACACGCATGAACCAGCTCAACTACTGGAACCAGACCTGGAGCCTCGACGAGGCGCAATGCCCCTGCGATCTGCATCTGGTCGAGTATCTCGAGGAGAAGGCCGTCAAGGGCAAGTCGGTCTTCCACTTCGGCACCGGCAACCACCATATCGTCGGCTTGAGGCTGGCCGAGAACGGCTCCAACAATGCCGTGCTCGGCATTACGGCTTCACCGCAGGAATATGACGACTATGTCGAGCTGCTGATCAAGAACCCGCGCCTGGGCCATACCTACAAGGCCTATTTCGGCGACATCTATCAGCTTGACTCGCGCCTGCTGCCGGAGCTCGACTACGCCGCGCTGGTCCACGTCGGCGAGTTCCGCACGCCCGAGAGCGATGCCTACGGTGCGCTCACGGACCTGGAGATGACGATGGTGGTG
>Ga0105249_10005939_pt1 | contig 10576 bp, 9 predicted proteins | sample KBSS44metaG_FD_81522 | JGI IMG/M metagenome (GOLD analysis project Ga0105249, IMG submission 81522) | Switchgrass rhizosphere microbial communities from Kellogg Biological Station, Michigan, USA - KBS S4-4 metaG | ecosystem: Host-associated > Plants > Roots > Rhizosphere > Soil | place...
CTTCATGTGCGTTACAACGGGCATGTATCTCATTTATGAGTTCATGCACTTCTGCTGTCATGTAGACGAAAATTGGTTCGTGCGAAATTGCCCCTTCGTCAATACGCTGCGCAGGCATCACACTGCGCATCACAATGCGCGACTGATGATGGAAACAAATATGAATCTAACTTTCCCAATTGCGGATTGGTTATTCGGAACTTCCGATCTCGATCGTGGGTTGATTGGCACACTGCTCAATGGTTACGACACAACTCATTTGCGCAAGAATTTGCGGGGCACACCTCGACGGCCTGATGTCGCCGCTGCAGCGCCAATGGGAGCAGAATAATTCGGAGGTATGCCATGCCAAACGATGTTAAAGCGATCGTATCCGTAATAACGATCATGATCGCAGCAGGCCTCGCGTATTGGAGCAAGTCTCCAATACGCCCCGATCTCGGAAATTTTGTCTTGATCACAGCAGTGTTGATGGTTATCGCGATGTGGGTATTTCCGGAAGCCGGCGTCAAAAAAGGCGACCTCAAAAAAATGAAGTAGGGCGCACGATACTCTCGCGCATCATCCGGCCACACGCACTTATAGAGATTTAACCAAGATATTTATGCCCAGATTTGTGAAATTCCCTGAAGAATTGCCTATTAGCAGAGAATTGGAAACGAGCATGGGTTCGACATAGACTGCGTCGCCCGCCAATCAGTATGGTCTCCGACGGGCGTGGTGTAAATCGCGCGAAAGCGGCGGCCATCATAACCGCTATAGCAGAATCTAGTTTTTGGTACAGACAACCCCCGGCAGAATGCTAGCGTTCACGCCGATCCCTGGTCATCAGCGGAATGTCGGTTGAGCATAATCGAGTCACGGATGGACGCGCGCCCTGAGTTGAATTCTCCGGCAGGAACATCACCAGCCCTGCTAGAGGTCGAGAATCTCCATGTGCATTTCGTCACCTCTCGTGGCGTCGTGCGCGCGGTCGAGGGCGTCTCGTATACGGTCAAACGTGGCGAGACCGTCGCTATCGTTGGCGAGTCGGGCTGCGGCAAGTCGGTATCCTCGCTTGCGATCATGCGGCTGCTGGCGAAGCCGGCTGGCCGCATCGTTCATGGGCGCATTCTGCTCGAAGGCCGCAATCTTCTTGAGCTTTCCGACGAGGAAATGCGTCAAGTGCGCGGCCGCGACATCTCGATGATATTTCAGGAGCCGATGTCGTCGCTCAATCCGGTGCTTCCGATTGGCCTGCAGATTATGGAGCCGCTGTTCATCCATCTGCAGATGGACGAGGAGCAAGCCCGTGCGCGCGCACTGGAGTTGTTGGGCCTTGTCGGAATCACCGACGCGGAACGACGGCTCAATCAATACCCGCACCAGCTTTCCGGCGGCATGCGCCAGCGGGTGATGATCGCGATCGCGCTCTCTTGCAATCCCAAGTTGATCATCGCAGACGAACCCACGACCGCTCTCGACGTTACGATCCAGGCGCAGATTCTGGAACTGATGAAGGAGTTATCACAACGGCTGGGGATCGCGCTCATCATGATAACCCATAATCTTGGGATCGTGGCGCGTTATGCCGACCGGGTGAACGTGATGTACGCGGCAAACATCATCGAGCAGGGAACTGCAGATGAGATTTTTCTCACTCCCTCGCATCCCTACACCATCGGACTGATGCGTTCGGTTCCCCGGCTCGACGAGCCGCGCGGACATCAGCTCCAGGCTATCGAAGGTTTGCCGCCGGATTTGCGCTCGCCTCCCGCGGGCTGCCGTTTCGCGCCGCGCTGCCCGTTCCGAATTGACATCTGCGGACAGCCCATACGTTTGCGCCAAGTGACGTCAGGTCACCTTTCGGCATGTCACAGGGTCGAGGAAGTATCAGCAGGGAAACTCGTGACGCCGCTAGCAGGGGTGCTGTACGCCGAATCGCGTATGGTCGAGCAATCGCAGCCCCTTCTCGAGGTGGATGCGCTCAAGAAATATTTCTACGTTAGGGTCGCGGGCACCAAATTACTGGCCGCGGAAACCGCGACAGTTCGTGCCGTTGACGGTGTTTCGTTTTCGATCGCGGTGGGTGAGACCCTCGGACTCGTCGGTGAATCTGGCTGCGGTAAGACCACTGTGGGTCGTGTCATCCTGAAGCTCGAGGAACCGACCGCCGGCTCCATTCGCTTCGACGGAATGGACATTGCCCATCGCAACATCCGTCAGATGCGCGAACTTCGGCGCAAAATCCAGGTCATCTTTCAGGATCCTTATTCCTCGCTCAACCCGCGCATGACGGTAGGGGAGATCATCGGCGAGCCGCTCCACGTCTATCGCTTGGCAAAGGACGCTAAGAGCCGGCGCGAGCGTGTCGCCGAACTCCTGAACCAGGTCGGTCTCTTCCCCTATATGACCGAACGCTACCCGCATGAGCTGTCCGGTGGCCAACGCCAACGCGTGGGAATTGCGCGCGCACTCGCTCTCGAACCGAGCTTCATTGTCTGCGACGAGCCGGTATCTGCGCTCGACGTGTCGATACAAGGACAAATCATCAATCTTCTGGTGGATCTGCAGGACAGACTCGGCTTGACCTATCTTTTCATCGCCCATGACCTCGCGGTCGTCCGCCATATCTCGGATCGTGTCGCGGTCATGTATCTCGGTCGCATGATGGAGCTCGCCGACCGCGAGGCCATCTACAGCGACGCGCGCCACCCCTATACCAAGGCCCTGCTCTCGGCGGTGCCGGTACCTGACCCAGTGACCGAGCGAGCACGGCCACGAATGATCATCGGCGGAGAGGTGCCGAGTCCTTTGCGTCCGCCCTCGGGTTGCGTGTTCCGGACCCGTTGCCCAATAGCGAGCGAGGAATGTAAGCTTATTGTCCCCGAGCTTAGAAAGGTCGGGGAGGGTCACTATGCAGCTTGCATCAAGGTTTGAATTGCAAGACTCAATCGAACGGAAGTGTCAGGCGCCAAAAACAACAAAGAAGCAGCCAGTTACGAGAGAAAAGGGGGAACGACCGATGAGACTCCAATATTCCGTGTTTGCCGCGTTGTGCGCCGCGGTGGCCCTCGCATCGGCGACAGCCGACGCACAGACGCCGAAACGAGGCGGCATCCTCAAATTTGCCGTCAGTGCCGAGCCGCCCAATTACGACTGCCACGCGGCCACCTCATTCGCCTTCATCCATCCAGTTCGGCCGCACTACAACACGCTCTTGAAGTTCGACGAGCCGAACTATCCGAAGGTTAAGGGCGATCTCGCCCAATCATGGACTGTGTCGCCGGACGGACTCACTTACACGTTCAAGCTCAAACCCAACATTAAATTCCATGACGGCACGCCGATGACCTCAGCGGATGTGAAGGCGAGCTATGAGCGCATCTCCAATCCGACCGGTGGCGCCGTTTCGATTCGCCAAGCGGCCTATTCCGACATTGGTTCGATCGAGACGCCGGACGCGCAGACCGTCGTGTTCAAGTTAAAAGCTCGCAATGCCTCGATGCTCACCAACTTCGCATCACCCTGGGACTGCATCTATAGCGCGGCGAAGATCAAGGCCGATCCGAAATTTCCTGAGAAGAACGTGCTTGGCACGGGTCCGTTCAAATTCGTCGAACACGCGTCCGGCTCACATTGGGTCGGCGAGCGCTTCGCCGACTATTTCGAGAAGGGAAAACCCTATCTCGATGGTTTCCGCGCCATTTTCATCACAAACGCGGCTGCCAGTGTGAACGCGCTCCAGGCTGGCGAGGTGCTCGCGGAGTTCCGCGGCCTTTCCCCCGCCGACCGCGACAAGCTAAAGGCCGCGCTCGGCGACAAAATTGTTGTGCATGAGAGTCCGTGGATTTGCAGCCTAGTCGTGACCTTCAATACCGAGAAGAAACCATTCGACGACGTGCGGGTGCGCCAGGCGCTGTCGTTAGCCATCGATCGCTGGAAGGGGGCCGAGGCGCTCTCTAAGATCGCCCTAGTTCGTCATGTCGGCGGGACTCTTCGTCCCGGCTACGAGTTTGCAGCAAAGGAAGCTGAACTCGTCAAATATCCAGGCTGGGGCAAGGACATCAACAAGAACCGTGCCGAGGCAAAGAAGCTTCTGGAACAGGCCGGCATCAAGGATCTCAAGATCAAGCTTCTCAACCGCAATGTTCCGATGCCCTACACACCAGTCGGCATATTTTTGATCGACCAATGGCGTCAGATCGGGGTAACGGTTGAACACGACCAACCCGAGACTAGGGCGTATATCGCCAATCTGCGTGGCGGGAATTACGAGGCCGGGTTGGACTTCAACTGCGATGCGGTCGACGATCCGAATCTTCAGCTCGCCAAATTCATCTCGGCCGACAAATCGCCGATCAACTACGGCCGTTACAACGACCGCAAGCTCGACGATCTGTACGAGAAACAGAACCGCGAGCTCGACAATAAGAAGCGCTACGAGCTGATTCGTCAGTTCGAGCAACACGCTCTCAACGAGGCGTATTCGATCCCCATCGTCTGGTGGCACCGCATCATCATTACCTGGAAGCAGATCAAGGGATGGTATATGTCGCCGAGCCACTATCTGAATCAGGATCTTCAAGACGTGTGGCTCGATTCCTGAATGAATGACGCCGGGCGGCCCAGGGCCGCCCGGTTCGTTTTAATCCGGTCAAAGACCAAACGAGCGGTGCCATGCTGCGTTACACGATTCATCGAACCCTGCTGATGATCCCAACGTTGCTCGGCGTCGCGGTACTCGTGTTCGTCCTGTTGCGGCTGATGCCGGGCGATATCGTCCAACTGCGTTTCCTCATGGAAGGCGGCCAGGTCAGTCCGGAGACGATTGCTGCCGAGCGTGCCCGGCTCGGTCTCGACAAGGCGATCTGGTGGCAATTCTACGATTGGATGACAGGAATCTTTGTCGGAGATTTCGGCATCTCGATGTGGACCGGCCGTCCGGTCGCCCGGGAGATTTCAAGCCGACTCGAACTCTCCATGCAGGTGGCGATCATGGCGACCGTGCTCGCCACCACACTCGCGATTCCGCTCGGTACGCTCGCGGCGCTCTACAAAAACAGCTGGATCGATCGCGTGATTCAGGTCTTCGCCATCGCCGGGCTTGCGGTGCCATCATTCTGGCTCGGCATGTTGATCATCCTGGGGCTGCTCCTCAACTTCGGATGGATCCCACCGCTCACCTTCACGCCGATCTACGAGGATCCACTCAAGAACCTGTCACAGCTGATCTGGCCGGCGCTCGCGGTTGGCTACCGCTATTCTGCGGTGGCGACGCGCATGACGCGGTCCACTATTCTGGAGGTGCTGCAGGAAGACTATATCCGCACCGCGCGCGCCAAGGGCCTCTATGAGCGCCTCGTTGTGGGTCGCCATGCCATGCGCAATGCCATGTTGCCGGTGATCACCGTGATTGGGCTCGAGTTCGCGTTTCTCATCGGGGGACTCGTCGTCACTGAGCAGGTGTTCAATCTGAACGGCATCGGCAAGCTATTCGTCGATACGGTGACGCGCGCCGATTATACCATGGTGCAGGCGCTGGTGATGCTGGTCGCCACATTCTTCATTTTGATCAATTTCGCGGTCGATCTCCTTTACGCGGTGTTCGACCCTCGCATCCGGTACCGCTGACATGTCAGTTATCACCACAACGCCGGAATTCACCTACAAGGTGCCCAAGCGCCATCATCCGGTAATGCAATTCGTGGTAACGCAGCCTTTGGGCGCAGTGAGCCTCGTGTTCATCGTTACACTGTTCTTCGCGGGTGTCTTCGCGGAGTTCGTTGCTCCTTATGACCCTCTCGAGATCGACTTTACTCAAATGCTGGCAGCTCCTTCGGCTGAGCACTGGTTGGGCACCGATGCCTTTGGTCGCGACGTTTTCTCGCGCATCATTTACGGCGCACGGACTGCGCTCGCAGTCGGGCTCATTGCTTCGTTTATTGGCTCGACGATCGGCGCGGTGATCGGAATCGCCTCCGCTCATTTTGGAGGACGCGTCGACATGGCGATCCAGGGCTTCATGGATGTGCTGCTCTCTTTCCCGATTATCGTGCTGGCGCTCGCGGTTGTTGCGATGCTCGGCAAGCGGCTTATCGGCGGGGTTGACGTGAACCTGATCCTGGCGATCGCGATCCCGATGATGCCTAGAGTGGAGCGCGTCGTGAGGTCCTCGGCGCTCGCGATTCGCGAGATGCCGTATATCGATGCCGCCCGCGCCGCCGGTTACGGGGACATGCGTATCATCTTCCGGCACATGGCACCGAACGTGGTGGCACCCTACCTCATCATGTTCACAGCCTTCATGGCTCAGGCGATCTTGCTCGAAGCCTCGCTCTCCTTCCTCGGACTCGGCGTCACCGAGCCTACCGCCGCCTGGGGTCTGATGCTGTCCGGTACCTCGCAGGAGTTTTATAGTCAGGCGCCATGGATGATCATCTTCCCCGGCGTTGCCATCAGCCTGGCGGTATTTTCATTCAATCTGTTCGGAGATTCCCTGCGCGATTACCTCGATCCGCGCCTCAAGGTGTGAACCTTGGATTTCTGCGGTGTATCAGCCGAATTGTACGAAACCGCGGCTCGCAGGCCAATGACGTCGCACCTTCGTCGAGGCTCATCGTAGAGTGGTCAAAACTTTAGTCGCCCCTTCGACCGCATCTTGTAGGAAAGCAACCGTCTCGGCCTTCTGATTCTTAGCTTCGACAATACGGCTTGCGGGCGCGATTGCCGCGGTGAAATCGCTCGTGTGCCAATGGCCGAGCTTTGGCAGCGGAGGCAGCATTGCAGGGGCGGGATACGGATACGGGCTCACATAGAAATATGGTTCGCCGTAATGTTCGTCCCCTGGCGACAGGCCGGTATTTACCGAGCGAGCCCTCTCGGAGTCGCCTTCGTCTGGCGAAATCAGGGTGGCAAGATCGAAATGGTGCGGCCAGCAACGTACGGGTGAGGCCGTGAGCTTCCGCCCGATCATCTGCGTGCGAATGTTACCGAGTAGGTAATCGGCATTGGCAAACCAAGCCGTAAGCTCACCCAAGGCATTGGATGCACCAGTCGTATCATAGGCGGCACCATTGGCAATCGCATGCCAGGGAATTTTGTAGGGCGAGGGCGCGTCGAGAGCGCGAGCATCCATGCCCCTCGCCGCGAATTGCTCGCCAAGCCATGCGCGCGCGTCCTTATCCGAGCGTTTGTTGAGGGGAAAAGATTGCGCCCGCTTGCGCCCTTTTTTGAAAAACACGAGCGTAAGATCGGCAATCATTAAGCCAAGGCATACATCGTCTTTCAGGGCGTGCGTCGTAAAGCCGTCGAAGGCGTCGTCCCAGCCGAGATTGGTATGACTGTAATCAGGCTGCGGCGAAACATAAGCTTGGGCTGCTCGCCCGAGCCATTGCGCGGCATAATGGGCTTGAAGCCGCGCCTCGCTCAGCTGGCCAAGATCAACCTTTCGGAGGGGACGCCAATCTTGATTGCTCACGACAATCTTCGCTTCTGCTATTCGACCGTTGAGGATCGGTGATGATGACAGTGAGTGCAAGGGTCAACAGGGCCTCGTGATTGAAAGAGTACACCGAGTAAGGCAGAATTCTTATGCAAGGGGGGATTTATCCCTCCGTCGGGGAAATGCCGAATGAGCATACTTGCTGTGATCCTCGCGCTTTATGTTGCAGCAGGTGTCGTTATCGGCATCGCGTTCGTGCTCTTCGGTGTGACCCACGTTTTGTCTTATCCTGTGACGGTAACGATCGGAGCGCGCATTCTTCTTCTTCCCGGCTCAGCTTTGCTCTGGCCGTTCGTGCTCGGTCGTTGGCTGAAATCCCGAAATCGCCGATGACGCGGAAACACCGATCGGTTCATCGTTTGCTCTGGATTGCCCTCGCGTTGACGATTGGGTTCGGCTTCGGGATGGCGCTTTATTTAAGGCCACCGGTTGCCGCCGGTGCGTCGCAAGCGACGGAGAGCCGACGATGAGCGCCGGCTTTCAAGCGGTAATGTGGAATCGCAGCAAATATATCTATGACGGACTCTTGCTCGCTTCCGTCGCACTCTTCATCGCCGTCTTTATGATCGTAGGCTCGCAACTTGATCCGCCCAAGAACGCCGCGGCGTGGATTGACCTTCGAATCCGCGCGCTGGGTACCTGCGCGTTTCTCATGCTGTCGGTGGTCCTTGCGATCGGACCGCTCGCAAGACTCAATCGCAGTTTCCTGCCGCTTCTCTACAACCGACGCCATTTTGGTGTGCTCATTTTCTTCGTCGCGTTGGCGCACGGATTGTCGATGGTGCAGTGGTTCTATGCGCAGGATGCGTTGCCGAGCCTAGTCACGGAACTGACCGACTGGCCGGCTTACGGCAAGTTCATCGGCTTCCCGTTCAAGACGCTCGGCATCGCTGCGCTGTTGATCCTCTTGCTGATGGCCTCGACCAGCCATGACTACTGGTTGAACCTGCTCTCGCCGCCAGCTTGGAAAGCGCTGCACATGGCGGTCTACGTCGCCTATGGGCTGGTGGTTCTGCACGTCGCTCTCGGTGCGATGCAAACCAATCGTCACTTATTCATACCTATTGTGCTCGGGGGGGCGTTCACCTGCGTGACGATCCTTCACTTGATCGCCGGCTGGCGCGAACGGTCACTTGATCGTGGAAGTGCCGTATCCAGCAACGGCTGGATCGTCGTAGGCCCGCCTCTTTCCATCCCTGATAAGGCCGCGCTAATTGTCACAGCGCCGTATGGCGAGCGTATCGCCGTATTTCGCGACGGCGACCAGATTGGGGCGCTTACCAATCTTTGCGCCCATCAGAACGGCCCGATCGGCGAAGGCCGCATCATTGAGGGCTGCATAACTTGTCCCTGGCACGGCTATCAATATCGGCTCGCAGATGGCTGCGCACCGCCGCCGTTCACGGAAAAGCTTGTCACTTACCGGGTGCGGATTAACAATGGCATGGTCGAGGTCGATCCGCGCCCGCTACCTCCAGGTACTTCGGCGGCGATCAATATTCCGCGCAAAATGAATTAGGGAGTTGCACATCATGGCTCGCGAACCTGACTGGACGGATGTGGGCGCCGCCGAAGAACTTTCCAAACATTCTTGCCGGCCGATCAAGGCGAAAAACACTACGGTCGCGATTTCGTTCAAAGACGGCGTGTTCGGCGCTATATCGCACGCATGCAACCATGTCGGTGGTCCGCTGGGCGAAGGGCGCATCGATGATGCCGGCTACGTTCAATGCCCATGGCATGGGTGGAAATTCCATCGCGTCACTGGCAAAGGCGAGCCTGGCTTCGAGGAGGATTGTGTTCCTTCGTTTCCTATAAAGGTTGACAACGGACGTGTACTCGTCGATATCGCGAATCCGACCAAGCGCAATAAGTTGCCACATGAGCCGCATCCGCTCGCGCGCGAGCCAAAGCGCGCGGCGGGTCCGCTCCGCCTCGCAGGAATATCGACGACGGCGATGGACGCGGCCCACCCACGCTTTTCCGGCTCCGATCACCTCCTTGGCCACGCGCTCGAAGCTGCAAAGAAAATGGGTGCAGAGACGCGGTTGATCACGTTGAATAGCCTTAAGTTCCGAACCTGCGAGGGTTATTTTTCGAAGAGTCTTCGCGCCTGCACTTGGCCGTGCTCCATCACCCAGATGGACCCGAAAGACGAGATGGATCAAGTGTACGAAGCGCTGGTGCATTGGGCCGATGCAATCATCGTGGCAACGCCCATCCGGTGGGGTGCGCCCTCCGCTCTTTATTTCAAGATGGTCGAGCGGCTGAATTGCGTGCAGGTCGATGTCGCCTCGAAGGAACACCAATTGATCAAGAACAAGGTGGCGGGTTTTATCATCGTCGGCGGCCAGGACAACATTCAAGGGGTTGCCGGCTCGATGCTCAGCTTCTTCGCCGAACTCGGCTTCTTCTTTCCGCAATTTCCTTATGTTGCGCATTCGCGAGGCTGGTCGCACGAAGATATGGAAAACAACGTACGGATCGTGCGCGAGTCGAAGGCGTTAGCACAGGGCGCAGCCGCTCTCGCGACGCGTTGTCTTCATCTCGCGGATAAGCTTCTCAAATCCGATATGGGGCCGGTCCCGATGGCTGAACGCGGCGGCTTCAAGGGCCGTCCAGTGATGGCCGACCGGATGGATCATGATTGATGCACAAGGTAGAGGCTTCGAGCGAAATCAAGCACGATCTTGCGATGAAAAATTATGCTTCCTATAGCTTTTGGCTTGAGACCTGTGGCGAAGATCTTACGCCGCGTCCTGCGTTAGACGGTTCCATCGACGTTGATGTCGCAATTCTCGGCGCGGGCTATTCGGGGCTGTGGACCGCCTATTATCTTCTGGAGCGGCAGCCCTCGCTGAAGATTGCGATTGTCGAGAAGGAAATTGCGGGCTTTGGTGCGTCCGGACGGAATGGTTCATGGTGTACCGCGCACTTTCCCGTTAGCCTCGGATCGGTCGCGAAGCATTACGGTCCCGAGCAGGCGCGCTTCCTTTATCATGCGATGGCTGGCTCGGTAGACGAGGTCGCGCGGGTCGCGGTGGCGGAAGGCATCGACATTCATTTCGTGAAAGGTGGCGGCATGACGGTCGC
>Ga0105249_10005940_pt1 | contig 10575 bp, 10 predicted proteins | sample KBSS44metaG_FD_81522 | JGI IMG/M metagenome (GOLD analysis project Ga0105249, IMG submission 81522) | Switchgrass rhizosphere microbial communities from Kellogg Biological Station, Michigan, USA - KBS S4-4 metaG | ecosystem: Host-associated > Plants > Roots > Rhizosphere > Soil | place...
AGAACTGCGATACGTGAGGGTCAGCGCAAGCGCCAGCGCGCCAAACACCGCTCCGTTCCCGAGTCCGAGTAACAGGAACCTGATGTGATCGGTCATGATCTCTCCGGGTGATCGTCCCGGTCAAATGGGACAGCGCTGCGACGGGTTGCTCCCGCGCGTCGGACACCTCGCGGCCGGGAAGTCGGCGGGTCGCGCCACCCCCGCAGCCAACGAGGAACTAGTTGAAGGAATGTGTCTTACTTCGCATCGACTGTCAACGCATGGCCGCCAGAAAGCGCTTCCAGCGACATCAGGACCGCGGGTCACGCGGAAGGCCCAGGGCCCGCTCCGCGAGGATGGTCCGCTGCACCTCGGACGTGCCGGCGTAGATCGTGCCGGCACGGGCGTTCAGGGAGACCTCCCACCAGCTACGCGAGGACTCCGGGTCGGCCCCGGGGTCGTCGGTGCGCATGGGCTTCGACGGGCCCTTGCCGGTCGGGACCAGCCCGTCGAGCCCCTCGATGTCCAGGGCGAGCTGGGTGACCTCGCGGTGGTACTCGCTCCAGTAGAGCTTGGACACCGACGAGGCGTGCCCCAGCTCGCCACCGGACAGGACGTCGGACAGGATCCGGTAGCCGAGGAAGCGCATCACCTCGACCCGCGCCCGACAGTAGGCGAGCCGGCGGCGTACGACCGGATCCGCGGTCGCGCCCCGCCGGCGGGCGAGCTCCACCAGCCGGTCGAGCTCGGCGCGGAACAAGATCGGATTCGTCGCCGCCTCCTCGCCGCGTTCGAACGTGAGCAGCGTCGAAGCGACCTTCCAGCCGTCGCCTGGCTTCCCGACGATCGCATCCACCGGGATGCGCACGTCGGCGAAGAAGACCTCGCAGAAGTCGCTACCGCCGGTCATGTGCCGGATCGGGCGCACCTCGACGCCGGGACGATCCAGCGGCACAAGCAGGAACGACAGCCCACGATGCAGCGGCGCGGCCGGGTCGGTGCGGGCCAGCACGAAGATGCCCGTGCTACGGTCCGCGCCCGACGTCCAGATCTTCTGACCGTCGATCACCCACTCGTCGCCGTCCCGGCGCGCGCGGGTCGCCACCGAGGCGAGGTCGGAGCCCGCGCCCGGCTCGGAGAACCCCTGGCACCAACGCTGCTCGCCCGACAGCAGCGCCGGGAGGATCTCGCGCTTCTGCACCTCGCTCCCATAGCGCAGCAGGGTGTTGCCGAGCATCTTCAGGCCGGTGGAGTCCTGCGGCAGCACACCGAACGGCACGCCAGCCCTGGTCAGTTCCTCAACCAGCACCACCTGGTGCAGCGTCGTCAGCCCACGGCCTCCGTACTCGACCGGCCAGGCCACCCCGAGCAGCCCGCGCCGGTGCAGCGTCTGCCGCCACCGCTCGACGAACACCGCGGTGGCCGCAATGTCCGGGATCGCGCCAGTGCCGCGCCAGCCATCCGGCAGCTCCGCCGCGAGCACCGCCCTGACCTCGGCACGGAACTCCTCCACCTCGGCGGGGTACGTCGTGTCCACTCGGCCTCCCGTTCGTTGACCGACTCAAGCCCCATTAGATATACGATATGTATCATCTGGTAGCTCTGGATTCATCATCATCTCAGTCCGGCGGCCGCGCCTCGCCCTGCCGTGCAGGCCGTTGGGCACGCTTCCGCGGATGCGGTTCGTCGATCACGACGAGGTCCTCCGCGGCCGAGAGGGAGGCCCTGTGCGCTTCCGGTTTGATCCCGAACACGAGGAGCTACGCCGTGCTGTGCGGCGCTTCTTCGCCGACCTCGCCGACGAGGCGGCGCTGCGCCGCGACATGGCGACCGAGGCCGGCTGGGACCCGGCCGTCTGGCGACGTGTGTGCGACGAGCTGGAGCTGCCCGCGCTCGCCGTCCCGGAAGAGCACGGCGGCGCCGGGTTCGGTCTCGTCGAGCTCGGCATCGCCCTGGGCGAGGCGGGACGTGTCCTCCTGTGCGGCCCGCTGCTGTCGACGTCGATCGCGATCCAGGCACTGCTCGCGGCCGACGACCCGGACGCGGCCGCCGCCCACCTGCCCGGCCTGGCCGCCGGCACAACCATCGGTACCCTGGCTGCCCGCGAACCAGGACGAGACTGGGACGCGGCGCCCGCCACCCGCGCGACGCCAGGAAATGACGGCTGGACCCTGACCGGCCGTAAGGACTGGGTGCTCGACGGCCACACCGCCCAGCTACTCATCGTGACCGCCACCGCCGGCACAGACGTCACCAAGGTCACCGACGTCACCGACGTCACCGCAGAGGGTCCGGCCACGTCGCTCTTCCTCGTCGACGCGGGTGCGGCCGGCCTGTCGGCCCGCCCGCTCGACACGGTCGACCCGACCAGGAAGGCCGCCGAGGTGACGTTCGACGCCACTCCGGCGACGCTGCTCGGCCCCGTGGGCGGTGGAGACGAACCGCTTCGGCGCACGTTGGACCGCGCGGTCACGCTGCTGGCCGCAGAACAGGTCGGAGTGGCCCAGGCGTGTCTTCAGACCGCGACCGCCTATGCCGGCCAGCGCCATCAGTTCGGCCGGCCCATCGGCTCGTTTCAAGCGATCAAGCACAAGCTCGCGGACGTGCTGCTGGAGGTCGAGGCGGCCCAGGCCGCGGCAATGTACGCGACCTGGGCGGCCGACAACCGGCCGGACGAACTGGCCGAGGCGGCTTGCATCGCCGGTGTGACCTGCTCGGAGGCCGCGCTGCTGGCTGCCGGGGAGAGTATCCAGGTGCATGGCGGTATGGGCGTCACCTGGGAGCACTCGGCTCACCTGTTCCTGAAGCGGGCCACCGCCAGCCGGCTGCTGCTACGGTCCCCGGCGCAGCATCTGGACCGGCTCGCGCGACTCACCGGGATCGACCACGCGTTCCCGCCGGGCCCGGCTGCCGGTCCCGCCCCGGGCACGGAAGTGACCGCCAACGGGCACCTAACCGCTGACGGGCACCTGACCGCCAACGGGCACGTAACCGCTGACGGCGCGGGCCAGCGCGGCCTGACCACCCCGGCCGCCGTCGCCAGCTGACCTCTACCACTCTCAGGGCCCGAGCGGCGGGCATCGCGCCGACGAGCGTCATCGCCACCACGCGCCAGCAAAACAACCACAAGGAGGCACAGCGATGGCCACACCAGCGGCGGACAGCGCGGCAGATGGACTTCAAGGCAAGGTCGCCTTCATCACCGGGATCGCCCGCGGGCAGGGCCGCGCGCACGCGCTCGCCCTCGCCCGGGCGGGCGCGGACATCATCGGGATTGACCGAGCGACCGATGTCGCCACCATGGGCTACCCGCTGGGGACCGAGGCCGAGCTCGCCGAGACGGTCGCGCTCGTCCAGGCGACCGGGCGGCGGATCGTTGCTCGCAAGGGCGACGTCCGGGACCGCAAGGGCGTCGAGGAGTTACTCGCCGAGGGCGTCGCCGAACTCGGCCGGCTCGACGTGGTCGTCGCCAGCGCCGGGATCTCACCTCCCGCCCACAAGTTGTGGGAGATTCCCACCGAGCAGTGGGACGACGTCATCGGCATCAATCTCACCGGCGTGTTCCACACGCTGGCAGCGTCCGTGCCGCATCTGCTGGCCGGCAGACGCGGCGGGTCGATCATCGTGATCAGCTCGGGCGCCGCGATGATCAATGTGCCCAACCTGTCCGACTACGTGACCACCAAAGCCGGTGTCATCGGGATGGCGAAGTCACTGGCCAACGAGGTCGCGCACAAGCAGATCCGCGTCAACGTGATCGCGCCCGGCACGGTGAACACACCGATGGTCACGGCGAACGAGCCCCAGTTCCGGCTGTTCCGCCCGGATTTGGCCAACCCGCGTATCGAGGACTGCGCGGATGGCTTCACCCGGATGAATCCGATGGGCCGCCCCTGGCTTGAGCCCGACGAGATCTCTCGCGCTGTGGTGTTCCTCGCCAGCGACGAAGCCCGCTGGATCACCGGCGTCGTGCTCCCCGTCGACCAAGGCAACGCCAACCACCCGTTCTGACCCGCACCGACAGACGAGGGGGTTCACTGTGGAGCAACCGGAGTTCGTCCGGGTCGAGATCGTCGACGCCGTGGCGACCGTCACCCTCGACCGGCCACCGGTCAACGCGCTGAGCGCGCCGATGATGCGCGAGATAGGCCAGGTGTTCCGCCAGCTTGGCCACGGCGGCGACGCCGCGGTCGCCGTGCTCACCTCCGCGCGTCCGGGAATCTTCTGCGCCGGCGCCGACATCGCCGAGTCAGAGCGCCGCTACGTCCAGCGCCGGCTGCTGCCAGAGGAGACCAACGCCGACCTGATCGACCCGGGCGCCGTCGTGCGCAAGTGCTTCGAGGGCATCCGGCACGGCGGGCTGCCGGTCATCGCGGCCGTGAACGGCGCGGCGGTCGGCGCCGGCGCCGCCCTGGTCGCCTGCGCCGACCTGGTCGTGATCGCCGAGGAGGCGTACCTCGCGCTTCCCGAGATCAACGTCGGCGTGCTCGGCGGGGCCCGGCACATGCAGCAGCTCGTCGGCGTCATGAAGACCCGCGAACTGGCCTACACCGGCCGACGGATGTCGGCCACCGAGCTCCACAGACTGGGCGGGGCCACCGAGGTGGTCCCACTGGCGAAACTGGCCGAGGCGGCCGGCTCGCTGGCCCGCGAGATCGCCGGGAAGAGCCCACTGGCCCTGCGGCTGTCCAAGGAGTCGATCAACCGGTCCGAGCACCTGCCCCTTGACGAGGGCTACCGGCTCGAGCAGGACTACACCGCGCGCGTCAGCAAGCTTGACGACGCCCGCGAGGCACGCGCCTCCTATCGCGAGAAGCGCGCAGCCAGGTGGAGCTGGCGATGATGGCGCAGACGGCGGGCGCGCCACAGACAACAGGCACCATGGGGAAGGAACCAATGGACGAGCGGGTCGTGGCTGACGGGCAGGTGCTACTCGACATCGGTGCCGACGGGGTCGCGGTAGTCACCCTGAACGCGCCCGAGCGACGCAACGGGTGGAACCCGGAAATGGAGCTAGGCTACTTCGACATCCTGGAGCATGTCGACCAGGACCCACGGGTACGGGCTGTGCTGCTCACCGGCGCCGGCCGGACGTTCTGCCCCGGTGTCGACAGCGGCCGTCTCGATGGGCTCGTGGGCAAGCCATTGGACACCTCCGGACGGCGCTCACCCGTGCGTTCCTGGGCGCTACGCAAGCCGCTCATCGCCGCGATCAACGGCGCGTGCGCCGGCATGGGCCTCGTCCAGGCATTGCTGTGCGACGTCCGGTTCGCCGCCCGCGGCGCCAAGTTCACCACCGCATTCGCCCGCCGCGGCCTCGTCGGTGAGTACGGCATCACCTGGCTGCTCCCCCGGCTCGTCGGACAGGAACGAGCCGCCGACCTACTGCTGTCCGGCCGGACCTTCGACGCCACTGAGGCATTGGCGCTCGGCGTCGTCAGCCGGGTGGTCGAGCCCAGCGAGCTAATGGCCACGGCGCGCGCGTACGCAGCCGATATTGCGGCCAACTGCTCGCCTCTGTCGCTGGCGTTCATCCGCCACCAGCTGCACGTAGACCAACAGGCGGGACTCGAGGCCACACTGCGCCGCTCCTACGCCGCGATGGCCATCGCCGCGACCAGCGCGGACTTCCGCGAGGGTATGGACAGCTTTCTGCAGAAGCGCCCGCCTGTCTTCCCGCCGCTCGCCTATGGCCTCGACCCCGCGGCCGTCACCGGCGCCGAACTACCCGAACTCGGCATCGTCCCCAGCGAGGTTCTGGGCCACAGCTGAGGGTCAGGAAGACGGCGATGGTGTCTCTGTGCGCTGGCGAGGCAGCGCGCTCTGTGCGCTGGCGAGTGGCGAGGCAGCGCGACGTCGCCTAATGGGACAGGAAGCCGGGGGGCCTTGAAGACTCGGGCCTCGAGGAGAGGGGCAGGCTGTGGTGGCAGGGACGGTACAGATTGACCTGACGGGCCGGGTGGCCCTCGTCACAGGCGGCGGGTACGGGATGGGGCGGGCGTCAGCCCTACGGTTCGCGGCCTGCGGAGCGTCGGTCGTCGTAGCGGACATCAACGATTCAACCGGCAAGGAAACCGTTGAACTCGTCCGCGCCTCCGGCGGCGTCGCCGAGTTCATCCAGGTCGACATCGGCTACGCCGACGGCGTGCGCGAGATGGTCGACTTCACGGTGGCGACGTTCGGGGGCCTTGACTACGCCCATAACAATGCCGGCATCATCGAGTCGCAGGACCCGGTGGTTCGATACCCGGAGGATCTGTGGGAGCGGGTGCTGCGCACCAACCTCACCGGCGTCTTCCTCTGCCTGAAATACGAGATCCCCCAGATGCTGCAACGTGGCGGCGGCGCCATCGTCAATGTCGCTTCCGAGGCGGCTTACAAGGGCAACGTGGCCGACATCGGCTACACCGCTAGCAAACACGGCGTCGTCGGCCTGACCACAGCGGCAGGCCTTCAGTACGCGAAGCGCGGCATCCGGGTGAACGCGGTCGCGCCAGGCAACATCGCCACAGGTATCGTCGAACGGGCCCGCGAATACCTGACACCCGAGCAATACCGCCAGATGGAGACCGCGATGCCCGTTGGGCGGCTGGGTCGGCCGGAGGAGATCGCCGAGCTCGTTGTCTGGCTGTGCTCGGACGCGGCATCGTTGATCAACGCGACCCTTGTTACCGCCGATACAGGCTGGCACGTAGCCTGAGTGTAACTGGTCAGGTCTCGTAGATCGTTTGTTTTCGGATTGCTGGCTGGCTGGATTGTCCGGTGGCCCCAGCGGTCGGTGGCGTTGCCCCTGACGTAGTCAGACAGCGGCGGCTGGCTGGCGTGTACAAGGTGGGGTTGGGGATGAAGTCGGTGATCCTGTTGTCGATCGCGAGGCGCGTCACCCGGCCGACCTGCACGAACTGCACGGCATGCCGGTACCGCTCCGGCAGGTACCGAGTGCGCGCCTCGGGGCTCTCGTACATGTGCTGGTCGGCGTCGAAGATCGGCGCGTCGGTGAACATCTGGCCTCCGCCCTCCGTTGCGACGGCTGATGTGTCCCGCAGACTAGGCAACTTGACGAAGCTGTCAATTGGTTAGCCAGACCATGGGGCGCCCGAGCCCCTGACCGCACCGGGAGTGCTTCAGCAACATCGCTGACGTGTCCGTCAACGAGAGCGGCGATAGGCCTAATACACTCGAAGGACCATGGACGATTCGGCAATCGTGTTTCTTCATGATGCGGCGACCACCGAGAGACAGATGGACCCCGACACCGCCAACGATGTCCACGGTGTCGATGAGGAGGGCACCAGGCTGGGCCAGCGGGCGGCCCGCACCCGTGCGGCGATCCTGGAGGCGTCCAAGAAGCTCTTCCTCGAACGCGGCTATGCCGGCACCCGGATCCACAACATCACGGACGCCTGCGGCATCTCCCGAGCCGGCTTCTACACGTACTTCAGGGACAAAAGGGAGATCTTCAGCACTCTCGGCGTGGAGACCTACCGGGAGGTGCTCGCGGTCGTCGGGGCGTGGGAGCAGGTGCCACGCCCGTGCACCCACGCGGACGTCGAGGCCTGGGTGTGGAAGTACTTCGCGTACATGGATCAGCACGGGGCGTTCGTGCTGTCAGCGCAGTCCGGGCCGGGCGACGAAGCTGCCGGCGCGGCGAGCAGACGCACGCAGATGCGGGTGGCGTGGCTCCTAGGCGTGCATCTCCGCGGTCGCCAGCGCACTCCGACCGACGCACCCGAGGCCCTAGGCTTGGCGATCCAGTCCATGATGGACCGCGCCTGGTACCACACCCATGTCCAGCGCCTGCCGGTCGACAACGCGGACATGGTCCGCGTTGTCGCCGACTTCGTCATGGCCGTCCTCGAGATCTGACCGTCGTCTCGCGCCGGCCGCCTCCCGACATCGGAGCGCCCGGCGCAGTCAGCCTGCCGAGGTTCCGAGACGGTCCCGGAGCTGGTTCTTGGCGATCTTTCCCAACCCGCTCCTCGGCAGCGCGTCGACGATCTCCACCTGCTCCGGAAGTTTTCGCGGTGCCCTCAACGCCACGCTCCCCCCTCCGCAAGGCCCACGCATCGCCCAGCACCAGGCCGCCGGGCAGGTGGCTCGAGCCAGCAGACACCCATCGACAAAACCCTGGATCTGACGCTTTCGACACCATTCTCATGTCGAAACATTGCAGGTCAGCGAGATGATGTACGGCAAACAGAGACTATCGGCACATCCTATATGACACTTCTGTCAGACTTGCGGTACCACTGGTCAGGGCGGTGGTCAGGACCGTCCGGTAGACCATCTGAGGAGGCACTGTGAGCGCACCCACGGGGACGGTGGGCACGCCGTACGAGTACCCGGTCGAGCGCGGGAAGATCCGTGAGTTCGCGATCGCGGCGCAGTCCGAGGCTCCTGAGTACTTCGGCCCGGGCGCCGTCATCCCACCCACGTTCCTGACGACCGCGTCCCGGTGGGCGCCCGACGGCGCCCGGGTGCAGGTCGGATTCGAGCAGTCCCGGACGCTGCACGGCGACCAGGAGTACGTGTTCCACGGTCCGCCACCACGCGCGGGCGCCATGCTGTACGCGACCGAGCGGCTCGCCGGCCGTTACGAGAAGGCGGGCCGGCGCGGCGGCACCATGCGCTTCGCCGTGGTCGTCACCGAGTTCCGCGACGCGTCCGGCGCCCTGGTGGCCGAGTCCCGTGCCACTTTGATCGAGACCGCCAAGCCCGCTACGGCGCCCACCGAGGAGTCCCGATGACCGGCACCGTCCCCTCGTCGAGGTCCGCCGCGACGGACGTCGACGTCCGACCGAGCCTCGACGCGCCGGCGGTCGGTCTCTCTCCCGCACCGCGTGTCTTTGGACCACTGACCAGGCAGATGTTCGTCCGCTACGCGGGCGCGTCCGGCGACATGAACCCGATGCACTACGACGAGTTCGTCGCGACGGCGGCCGGCTACCCGTCGGTCTTCTCCCAGGGCATGCACCAGGCGGCGCTGCTCGCCACGTTCGCCACCGACTGGCTCGGACCGAGCAACGTCCGCCGCTTCCAGGTCCGCTTCCGCGAGCAGGTCTGGCCGGGCGACGTGCTGACCTGCGCCGGTGTGGTCACCGCCGTCGAGGAACGGCCCGACGGCGTCCTGGTCACCGTCGACCTCACCTGTACCCGCCAGACCGGCGGCGTCGCCGTCAGCGGCGGTGCCGACTTCCTGCTCCCACGCTGAGCCGGCCGGACGGCGAGGGCCATCCGTCGGCGGGACGGGACCACGAGGGGCCGGGGACCGAGGCCACCGCCTCGGTCCCCGGCCCCTCGGCCTGAGGTCAGCCGGGCTCAGCCGTCCGTCGCGGGCGAAGAATCATCCCGACCGGCGGCGCCCGCTCACGAGAGACGCTCATGGAGAGGTGGGTACGGACCTGCCGCCGCGAGTTCGTCGCCCGGGAGGTGACCGGACACCTCGATGAGTGGGATCGCAACCACGTCACCGGCCGCGACGTCTGGCTCGCCGCCGGCAAGCAGGGGATCATCGGGCTCACGGCGCCCGAACAGTACGGCGGCGCGGGCCTGGACGACTGGCGCTACCGCAACGTCGTCTACGAGGAGCTTTACCGCGAGGAGCTCTACCGCGTCAACGCCGCCTCGCTCGCCTCCAGCTTCGCCCGGGCCGGGGCCACCGTCGTGCCTGGCGCCCGACGGCAGGCAATGGTCGAGGCGCACGCCGGGAAGATCGCCGGCTACGGCGGGAGCACGCTGGCGCTGAGGCTCGACATCGCCGATGAGGACAGCCAGCGGGTGTTTGTCGAACGCGCGATGGACAAGTTCGGACGGGTCGATGGCGCGTTCAACAACGCGGGCATCGATCAGGCTCCCGCGCCGATCGACCGGCTGGAACTCGAGGAGTGGCGTCGTGTGTTCGCGGCAAAGGCCGACGACCGACGTCGCTGTCTGGCACCTGGGCTGGGCATGCAGCTCACCCAGCCCGGCCCTTCAACGGCGTCGACCGCGAGTTCGCGATGTTTCGCCGGCTGGTCGCCGACACCGGACGGCCTCGCGGGGAGTAACCCACGACCGCCGGTCCAACCCCGCCAACGACGACTCAACTTCAAGGTGGCTGACCGCGATCCCGACCAGCAGCTCACCGCCGCTCAGCCCCGGGTCACGCTGCCTGATCCGCCCGATCCCGCCGCCGAGCGCGCCCACGACATCGAGCCGGTCAACGAGCTCGGTCACCACGACCAGCCCCGCCGACCCCGTCACCGCCGGATCCGGGGCACCGATCCGCGTCCGACGCCGGCAAGCCGGTCGTGGAGCGTCCTAAAACGGGCATGCCCGGTTGGCGTCCAGCCTCCCGGGAAAAATGACGACGCAGTGACCAGTCCGCCGGCGGCCCTCGGTATCGCCTTCCATGGGGATTTCCGGCCAGGCGAATGGAAGGGAGATGGTGGCGCGCTCGCCGTGCGGCTGTCTCCGGACGCCGCTCCTCCGTCTGGGGGACGAGATCCGATGTCACAGGATGGAGCTGTTCATGGCTACCACGTCGAAGTGCCGTCGTATGACCGCGGCCGCGACTTTGGCATTGCTGACCACCGCCGGTGTGGGAGTACCGACCGC
>Ga0105249_10005942_pt1 | contig 10574 bp, 3 predicted proteins | sample KBSS44metaG_FD_81522 | JGI IMG/M metagenome (GOLD analysis project Ga0105249, IMG submission 81522) | Switchgrass rhizosphere microbial communities from Kellogg Biological Station, Michigan, USA - KBS S4-4 metaG | ecosystem: Host-associated > Plants > Roots > Rhizosphere > Soil | place...
CCCCAACCCGCACGCAATTTCAAATCCGTGATCCAGCTGATAGATTTCATGAAAGATTCTTCTGACACCCTCCAACCCAGGCCAACAGAAGGAAAATTCGCATAACGTTCTTCAGGGCCAAACACAGAAGCACCATCCCTTCTCATGGTAGCACTTAAAAGATATTTTCCTTTGTAAGCATAATCAAGTCTTCCGAATATTGAATAAATAGAGCTTTCACCCAGGTTATAGGTATATGTAGTTCTGCCGGGGATACCCGAGGTATTCAGAGTGATGAATGTAGGATCTTCAAAATCAAATCCTACTCCCGTTCCACCACTACCCCTGCTCTTGTTTTTTATTGCTTCAGTACCTACCAATAATTTCACATCGTGATTTGTAGCCAATACTTTCTGAAAATTAAGAGTATTGGTCCAGGTCCAGTTGATAAAAGTAAAACCCTGTTCCTGTAAATCTGTTTGCGCCTGGTTTTCGGAACGCTCATAGGTTTTACGATTAATAGTTTTTTGAAACTGACTTCCATTGTCAATACCGAAAGAAGTACGGAGAGTTAAATAATCGGTAAATAAAGCTTCAGCAAAGAAATTACCAAAGATCTTGTTGACAAGATTTTTATTGTCTTTTTGTCTATATAACAAAGCTACCGGGCTGTTTCCATTTCCTGATTCGCCAACACCATTGCCACCCCAGCCTCCATTAATATCATATACTGGTATATAAGGCACCATTCTGAACGCTGAAGACCATGCACCGCCCTCATTTCTCTGGTCATTACCCAAACGATCTTCATAGCTAATCTGCAAATTTTCACCAAAACGGAGCCAATTAACAGGCTTAAAAGAAGTATTCACCCTTGCAGTGTAGCGTTTATAATTTGTATATATAAAAGTACCCAGCTGTTGAAAATAATTCGCACCAAAGGTATAGAGTGCTTTATCCGAACCCCCTGAAGCAGTGACCTGGTGACTTTGCATAAGACCATCCCTTGTGATCTCATCAAACCAGTTGGTACCCTCAGGAGAGGTTGCTAATATTTGGTAATAAGGCTTGGTGGGATCTATATTATATTTACTTGGATCTGCTCTTGGATCACCCGCAGGTACCCCTCCCTTAAATGCATCGCTAACAATTATATTGCCAGGTAATTTAAAAGAACCCTGGGTGCCAAAAACACGAAGAGTACTTCCAGGCGCAGAACTTCTTTCTAAGTATTGAACATACTCTGAATTATTCAACAAATCCGGTTTCATCTCGTCTGATATCTTTTGAAAACCAACATATCCTTCGTATGTTACTGTAGTTCTTCCGGGCTTCCCCTGTTTGGTAGTAACAATTACAACTCCATTTGCGGCACGGGTTCCATAGATAGACGCGGAACTGCCGTCCTTCAAAATCTGAACTGACGCAATATCCATCGGGTTCAATTGGGAAGGATCCTGAGTAGGTACTCCATCAATAATGTATAAAGGATTGTTGTTACCAAAAGACTGAAAGCCCCTGATGCGTACAACGGCACCCGCACCAGGTGCGCCGGTACTAGTTACCACAACACCGGCAGCCCGGCCTTGTAATTGAACAGCCAGGTTTGAAGAAGCCGTTTGTTTTAACTCTTTGGAATCAATAACGGAGACAGCGCCGATAATATCTTTTTTACGTTGTGTTGAATAACCGGTAACAACTACCTCGTTCAAGGTTGATACAACTGTATTTAACGTAACATCTACATCAGCTGTTTGTGAGACATCTACTTCTCTGGTCTCAAGACCAACATAAGAAATAATTAATACTGATTTATTCGCAGGCAATGCAATTGAGAACTTACCCGCTGCATCAGTTTGTGCAGCTACTGTGGAGCCTTTTACAACAACTGTTGCTCCTGCGACAGGTCCAGTTGCGCTCTTAACAACGCCATTCACCTGCTTTTGTGCAGAAGTGGCGAAAACAAACATTAACAAAATTGTGGATAGCAAGAAATATCTTGCCGGGTTGGCAAGAAGCCGGAGTTTTCTTTTCATAATACAAGCAGTTTTAATAAATTTGGTTAGAAGGATACAGCAATTTCAGAAAAAAATAACATATCCTTATTTTTTTTATGAACTTTTTTTTTCTGGAAACCAAACAGTTGTTTGGAATGAATAAGAAAAAAATGTTTTTCACCAATGAAAAATTGCAATCAATTTCTATTAATGATGAAATGAAAAAGATAGTGTCTGAAGTACACGAATTGACAAAAAAAATAAAAGAAGATTAATTATTTAATCATTCACGAGACAAACTTCATCTTTTCCATCTTTCGTTTTCCAGAATACTTTTACTTTTTGTGATAAAATAGCATCGATCGATTTACCTATATAATCGGGTTGTATAGGTAATTGCCTGCTGAAGCGGTGGTCGATCAAAACACAGAGTTCTACTTTTTCTGACGACCAAAATCGAGTAAAGCATCCAACGCTGCACGAATTGTTCTTCCAGTATAAAGAACATCATCGATCAATACAACATTTTTTCTTTCACTCGTTTTCGTTGAATTCTCATAAAAGAGATTGACGATCTTGACATCGCACAACGAAGGAATCTTATTTAATGTGATTGTTTTGCAATTTGCTGTCTGGGATAATTATTAATATTAAATACCTGTAAAGAATCGTTGTTGACAGCAGCAAGAATTATTTTTTTACCATTTTGCATGCGAATAATGGCCATATCCTTTACATCACCATTTAATATAAACCCACTCGCAACCGGTGGTACTGAAGTAAATGATTTATTACCATTGCCCCTTAAAAAACATCCGTAGGATGCATCATATCTTCCATTCATTACTTCGGCCTGGTATTCATTACCTGCGAGAAGCAAATCTTTAAATCCATCGCCATCAATATCATCACAAATAATTGAATTTACCGGAGCAAATTGCGCCTCCACATTTAGAGGATGTTTGATAAACTTTCCATTTCCTGTATTTTCAAAAAAACAACTTCTTGTTTCATCACAGCGCAACTGCAAAATATCCGTCTTTGTTTTATTCTTAAAAATCTCTTCGAATGCTGCGTTTGAATAATCCTTGTAATGGAGAAATTGTTTTTTAATTGCAGGTACCTGCTCTGAAAATTGACTCCTGCTGATAGCAGGACACAAATGCTTCTTCCCATCCATTCCTTTAATAAAATAAAATAAAATAGGATCTATGCTGCCATTTCCATCAATATCCGTAGCAAAAAGTTGCATCGGTTCAGTCGAACTTACCTGGTAAAGGCAATTGAGACCAAGGTTGCCAGCTACAATATCGGTATCGCCATCATCATCAATATCTGTTGCAAGCAGGCTTCTCCACATTCCATTCATTTGCCTGAGCCCCGTGGATTCTGTGACTTCATTTAACCGGCCCCTGTTATTTTTAAAAAATCTAATTGGCATCCATTCGCCGGCAATAATGAGATCTGTTTGCTTATCGTTATCGAAATCCACCCAGGCACAAGAAGTAATCATTCCAGGCTTTTGTAAAGCAGCGCAAGAACTTGATGTTACATCTGAAAAAATTCCATGATTATTTTGCAGTATAAAACTCCGCGGTGATAATGGATATTTAAGAGAGATACGGCCACCAATAAACAAATCAAGATCGCCATCTTCATCATAATCTCCTGCACTTACACATCCTGCAATCGTTCTTACTGAATCAGGTATAGCTTTGGGTTGTAAATTAAGATTTCCTTTTCCGTCATTAGTATACAGCCTTGGTTTATAATTAATCGAATTCTCCGAAAATTGAACATCACCGCAGGTAACCAGCAGATCCAAATCGCCATCTTTATCCGCATCAAATAGTATACAATCCATGTCTTCCTGGAATTTTATACTGTCACTGAGATTTTTTGAAATAAATGTCCCGCCGGGTTCTTGCATAAAAATTCTTCCTGGATAATTTAATCCGCCACCAATAAAAAAATCTGTGTGTCCATCATTATTAATGTCGCCGGTGGTTAAAAAGGGGCCCAATTGAGAATATTTCTGAGGTAGTAACCGCTGAACAGCAAAATCATTATACGAATTTTCCTGGTGCCTGTACAAAATATTTGATGAAGAAGATATATCTGAAAAAAGAAATTCCTGCTTAACTGTTACTTCAGGAGTAGTCATTCCCGCATTTTGTAATGAAAGCATCAGCGTTGTATCGGCCATTACATTTTTCAATACTTGTTTTTCATTACCCGGCCATATAATTACCAAGGAATCTATATGATTATTTTTCCCCAGTCCGAAAATTATTTTCTGATCGACCGAAGAACAATATCCTCTCACCGGGTATTGCTCCTGCACCTGGCCATCTCCTTTATTAAATGCAAAAATTTTTGCACCGAAACCCTGTTTGTTCAGGCTATCCCCTTTCAACTGAATAGAAATATAATGAGATGAAGAGGGTCTGTTATTTTGATTGGTATTATTAATAAAAATAAAAGCGCTTTTATTGATATTATTAACTACAAGATCGAGATCGCCGTCATTATCCAGGTCAGCATAAGCAGCCCCATTCGACATAGATGGTTCGTCTATACCAGCGCTTTCTGATTCATCAGAAAAAGTCAGATCATGTTTGTTGATGTATAAATAATTAGGCAGATTAATATGTTTAAGTGATGACAGTTTTTTTCTGATCAGTTTTTTTTGTTCGTCTCCGGTCATTGAATTGTTGAATACACTATTACTGAATTCCAGGAAATCACCGTTAATAAAATCTCTGCCAATTCCGTTGGTTATATGTATATCCTTCCATCCATCATTATCAAAATCTGCCAACAACACACTCCAACTCCAATCGGTTGCTTCAATGCCACTCAACTGGCCTATCTCACTGAAAAAAGGAATACTTGTATCCCCACTCCAGCGACTACCCATATTTAGCTGAAGCATATTTCGCATAAACTCCGGTTCATAGCCCATGTTACGTTCAGCTTCATACCGGTCATAATTCATAAACGAGAAAGAAGTTTTCTTCCTTTCATTGTAATCCGGAAGCATGTCAAGCGTAAGTATATCCGGCAGTGCATCATTATTGACATCCGCAGCATCGGCTCCCATACTTGAATAACTCTGGTGCCGGAAGGTCCTGTCAATGCAATTTGTAAATGTTCCATTGCGATTATTTAACCACAATACATCATTTGAAATAAAATCATTTGCTACATAAATATCCGGCCATCCATCATTATTAATGTCGCTAACCGAAACACCAAGGCCTAACCCATCATCCTTAATTCCAGCTTGCGCTGAAACATCTGAAAAAACGGGGTGTCCTGTATTTGTGCTATCTCCATTATTCCTGTATAGTTTATCATTGGCAGGTGAATGTCCGCTTTGGTCACGGGGAATAATATTATTGGCATTACCGGAGTTCAGTAAATAGTTGGCAAGGTACATATCCAGATCGCCATCCCTATCATAATCAAAAAATACAGCTTGTGTGGAATAACTTGTATCCGCAAGACCATAGGCTTCCGCCATCTCCTTAAAAGTGAGATCATGCTGATTAATAAATAAAAGATTCTTTGCTCTGCGCAAAAGATTTTTTCCATATACACAAACATAAATATCATCGTATCCATCACAATTAATATCAACAATGCTTACTCCTGTACACCAAACATCAGAGCGGACTCCGGCTGCATCCGTTATATCTTCGAACTTATTTTTTCCTTTATTTAGGTATAGGCCGCAACTAACCTGGTTACCACTAAAAAAAATATCTTTTAATCCGTCATTGTTAAAATCACCAATACCTACACCCCCACCCATAAATCCAAATTCGTTTATAATTGATTTAGTAGAATCATTGTCTTCAATTTCATTATTAAAATAAATGCCGGACTCATCAGCGGGCAGTTGTGTAAATAAATGATCTGTCCCTTTATTGACACATGAAACAAAAAAAATAATTAACGTAATCAGGATTAAAGAAATAAATTTCTTTTTCATGCATTTGCAAGTTATGAGAATATTAAATTGGCAGGGCTTATAATATATACCTACAATCTTGACAAAAAAATAGAGGCTATTGATTAGCCTCTATTCAGAAAATATTATATCTATTTATTTTATCAAAGGGTTTGCAGAAATTTCACTGGCGGGTATTGGGAATAAACTAGTCTGCCCAGGTACCGGATCTGTGGTGATGGAAGGATAGTATCCTTTTTTCCTCCAACGTAAAATATCAATACTGGCAACTTCTTCGGCACCCAGTTCCACAGCTCTCTCATGCATTACTGCTTTCAAAGCGTCATTCTTTGTGGTTAACGTAATGGCAGACATAGCTACACCGGGACGACTGCGTACTTGATTAATATAAATTGCAGCCTGTGCAGGTGTTCCTGCTTCGGCTTCACATTCGGCTAACATAAGCAATACATCAGCATAACGATACACACGCTGATTAACACCACCAGGATGAAAACCCGAGTTCACATATTCATAAATATTGTACTTGCGGAAAAATCTTTTTTTGACCACACCTCCTTTGGTGCTGGTAGCAATATTCATCGCCGCCGCGGTAAGTGTTAGCGGCACTACAGAAGGGTTATTGATATTATCAACTGCGCCCGGAGCAGTGAGAATTTGATTACCTTCTTCATAAATGGTCATAGCATATCTCGGATCGCCGGCCTCAAATTCGTTCAAAAGACGGTCAGAAGGAATTACGTTTCCCCAGGTAATTCCATACTCCTGGTTGCGTACACCACTCATAGGACTTGTAGATCCTTCACCAACATAACCCCAGTTGAAATTATTATCGCCTTTATCAACAAATACCACTTCAAAAATAGACTCAGCATTAAATTCATGGCCAGCTGTAATGAGTTGGCCACCATCGCTCTTTATATCGCCATCAAAATTCCATAAAAAATTTACTAGTGAATACTGGCCATACACCTGGAGCAAAGCGGTTTTTGCTGCAGCATAATCACCTTTTTGCATTTGAACTTTTCCCAGTAAAGTATTTGCTGCACCCTTTGTTGCCCTTCCACGGTCTGCAGAGCTATAGTTTGCCGGCAATTTTGCAACTGCATCGGTGAGGTCATTTATGATAAGAGCATAAATATCAGCAGCAGGTGACTTTCCTTTGAATTCCGTTGATGAAGTGATGGGGTCTGTATAAACAGGAACATCACCCCACTGAGATACCAGTTCAAAATAAGCCCAGGCCCTTAAAAACCTGGCTTCACCAACCAACCGGTCTCTAAGTGTTGTATTATCTGTAACTCCCGGCGCCTTATTAAGAACCAGGTTTGCCCTGTTGATCATTTGATAACAGCCATTCCATACGCTTGTCATTACTGAATTGGATGGAGCAGGCGACGATTGCTTCAGCAACTCTGCCCTCGGAGCTTCTAATTGAGATCCGCCCGAAGCACATTCGCCACCACGCATGTCGTGGGTAAAGAACCATTCCCTACCAACAAGGTTTGCCGAACGTAAAGTAGAGTAAATCGCATTTACGCCGTTCTGCAATTCCAGCGCTGTCTTAAAATAGCTTTGTGTTGTTGGATTGTTTTCATCCAAAACATCCAGTTTGTCAGTGCATGCAACTATACTGGAAAGAACCAGCAGAACTGCACCTATCTTTTTATTTATATTTAATTTCATGTTTCTAGATTTTAGAATTGATAAGATTTCCGTTTTTAAAATCCAGCCTGGATTCCGATCTGGAATGACTTGGGCTGAGGATAACTAAAATAGTCAATACCATTGGTCAATGAATTATTGGGCGTTCTGTTACCAACCTCAGGATCATAACCGCTGTAATTAGTAAATGTCAGGATATTTTGTGCTGAAACATAAACACGGAAATTTTTTACAACTCCTTTTGTTAATGATTGCAACGAATTGCCCGCAATGTTATAACCAAGAGAGATATTTTTCAGACGCAGGTAAGAACCATCTTCAAGAAAACGATCAGATGGACGGGCATTTTGATTTGGATCAGATGAAATAGCACGTGGGATATTTGTGCTTGTGTTAGTGGGCGTCCAGGCATTTAAAACCTGTGTACCAGCGTTAAAAAACCGAACCATTCCTTCCGTAATAACACGACCGGCGTTAAAAATTTTATTGCCTTGTACTCCCTGGAAGAAAAGAGAAAGATCAAAATTCATATAGTTGACCCCGCCATTAAAAGCATAAGATACCTTTGGAATATAACTGCCTAAAAACACACGATCCTTCAAATCAATTATACCATCTTTATTTTGATCTTTAAATCTTAGATCTCCCGGAGAGGTATGTTTTGTGGGATCATAAGGAGTAGTTGTCGGATTCACTTGTGCTGCTGACGAATTAACTTCAGCCATTGACTGGAATATGCCTACTACTTCCCAGCCAAAGTAAGACTGTACAGAATGACCCGGTGCGGTATTGGTAATATTGTATGTTCCAAAATCCTGGTCTCCTCCTCTTTCAATATTCGTAACACCATCAGCCAACTTTGTTACTTCATTGGTAACAAAGCTAAAATTGGCACTGGCATTCCACTTAAAATCGCCTTCCCTGTCGTTGTATCCCAATTGAAATTCAAAGCCGTTATTTTCCATTGAGGCAACATTTTGATTAACTGAGCTATTAAGAAATCCCATAGTAGGGGGAAGTGGTACAGCTAAAATCAAGTTATCAGTTTTACGCTGATAATATTCAGCAGTTAAAGTGAACTTGTTTCTTAACATTCCCAGATCCACACCAAAATTTAATTGTTTTGTTTTTTCCCACTCCAGGTCCTGGTTTCCTAAACTTTGAATAGAAGATGCAGGTCCACCGGTAATAGAATTATCGAAAGGATAAGAACTGCTATTGCCACTTACACCCACTTGCCATGGAGTAGAGCCTAAAACAGTTCCATTCAGACCGGTAATACCATAACCTGCACGTACTTTTAATTCAGATATCTTTTCCATACTTTTCATGAAATCTTCCTGGTCAATTCTCCATCCAACAGAAGCTGAGGGGAAATTTGCCCATTTCTTACCGGGCGCCCACACAGAAAGGCCATCACGTCGAATAGCAGCGCTTAGTAAATATTTGCCTTTGAAATCATAAGTGACACGGCCAACATATGATATGATGGCATTTTTAAAAACTTGAGTGAGCGCAGATATGTTAGTAGCATTGTTTAATGTCTTGAGATCATTAGACGGCTGATTCCCGCTGGCATTTTCTTGTTTAATATTTTGCTCCTGCAATTCATAAACAGCAATTGCATTTATATGATGATCACCAAAGGTCCTGTCGAATGTTAGTTGTTCAGTAAATAATCTTACGGTAGAAATGTTGCGGTTATTAGTGATGGTAGCCTGTGTAGCGCTTGACCCCGCTATGGCGCCTTTATCATTGAAAATAGGTTGAAACCGATAGGTCAAACCATCAGCATAATCGATCCCAAAAGTTGAGCGGAATTTCAGCCATTTTGTAAAGTTCAGCTCCAGGAAAGCTGTACCAAGCACTTTTACGGTTGTTCTTTTAGCAGGATTTTTTAATTCTGCATCTTCCACAGGATTTGTGGGGTCACCGCCATCTTTTGTGGCATCCACTCCCCTATATCCACCATTCGAAGTAGGATCATATACGGGCATATGCGGCATTATTCTGACCACATTTACCAGATTGGTCCTCGAGCCAGTTTCGTTAGCATCAAAGCCCTGCGATCCGTAAGCTGTATATAAATTCTCACCAAAAGTAAAGACCTTACTAATCACATGATCTGAATTGATCCGGAAATTATAACGACGATAATCCACACTGGGGGTAGTTCCTTCCTGATCCATAAATCCAGCGGAGGCATAAAAACGTGATATTTCATTTCCACCACTCATGCCAATATGGGTCTGAGTCATATTCCCTTTTTGAAAATATTCATCCTGCCAGTTTGTATTCGTTTGGCCATAGGTTTGCGTTGCTCCGGGATAAATCGGCTCATTTAAAGATGGCGGCAACAGTCTTGGCACCTGGCTGCCTCTGTAAGCAATTGCGTATTGTTTAAATTGTTCTGTGTTTAACAGGTCAAGCCTCTCAGTTACTTCCGAGCCGCCATAATATGAATCAAGAGTTATACTGAACTTATTAGCTCTTCTGCTGCCTTTCTTAGTGGTGATCATAATTACACCACTTGTAGCTCTTGAACCATAAATAGCAGCTGCAGAAGCATCTTTCAAAACGTCAACGGTCTCAATATCCCTCGTATCAATGGTAGACAGATTACCTGTTGGGAAACCATCCACTACATATAACGGATCTGAAGCAAAGCTGATAGAACTGATACCCCTGATACGAACGATGGCATCAGTACCCGGACTTCCATTATTGGTAACTGTTACTCCCGGAACACGGCCCTGCAATGCCTGGGCAACACTAAGAACAGGGTATTCGTTTATGGTTTTACTATTCACACTGGAAACAGCACCGGTAACGTTGGTTCGTCTCTGCGTTCCATAACCCGTAACAACCACCTCATTCTGGGTGATGTCTTTTTCTTTCATGGTAACATTAACGGTGTTACCTGTAATGGTAACCTCATTCAATTCATATTCCACATA
>Ga0105249_10005944_pt1 | contig 10573 bp, 10 predicted proteins | sample KBSS44metaG_FD_81522 | JGI IMG/M metagenome (GOLD analysis project Ga0105249, IMG submission 81522) | Switchgrass rhizosphere microbial communities from Kellogg Biological Station, Michigan, USA - KBS S4-4 metaG | ecosystem: Host-associated > Plants > Roots > Rhizosphere > Soil | place...
ATTGTTGCAAGAATGATAAAAGAAAAATAAATCAGCCGGCCGTAGGAATATTTGGAAATGCATCTGCCTCCTGCCCCGTTGCAACTCTTTTCATTTTTCTTGCCGTGTCATGCCCTACATATTTCTCAATTCTTTTTTCAGCAAAGATGATCACCGGTGTAAGTATGATGGCCATGCTTGCTTTGTATAAATAATTTACAACACCGATAGCAAGTATTTGTTGCCAGGAGAAAATCCCACTAAACGCAATGAATAAAACTATGTAACTATCTACAAGCTGAGATACCAGGGTTGAGCCAGTTGCTCTCAGCCAAATTCTTTTCTCACCAGTTGCTCTTTTTATTTTATGAAATACATATGAATCGACTAACTGGCTTACAAGAAATGCTACAAGGCTCCCGAGAATAATTCTCATGCCCTGCCCAAATATTCCATTAAAAGCATCCTGCATGTTAGGTATATGATTTCTTTCGGCCTGACTGGTGATCCAGAAATCAGCGGCCGGAACATTTATGGCAGCATAAAACATAAGAAATGCGTAAGAGATAAGTGCAATTGCTGTAAAAGAAATTCGTCGTACAGCTTTTGGCCCATAAAATTCATTTACAAGATCAGTCATCACAAACTCAAGGGGCCATAGTAATACACCGCAGGTTAACGTTACGGTAACTGATTCTCCAAAAAGAGTAAAAGGCGTTGGTGTAAACCCAAAAAGCTTTTCAAGAGAAAAAAGTTTCGTTCCGATCGTTTCAGCGATCAGTGCATTACAGCAAAAGAATGCAATGATCCCAAGAAAAAGTTTGGTTGGCTTGTCTTTAAGTATATTATTTATCATGCTCCGTAATTGTGAATATTCATTAACAAAAGAAAAATTACTTGTAGAAATAAAAAAATAATATTAAGAACAATCAGCCATGCTGGCACAATAGAAAGCCTTGTTCTATTCACGAAAAATAAAAGCAGGTAACAAAAATTTGTGATCGGATTAAATAAAAATGCAAGTGCAAATCCAATTATAATTATATAGGAAGAAAGATTCTGATCAAAGACAAAATTCTTAATCTGTAAAATGAAGGCAGGGATGAAAATCAGGTTGCAAATGAAAGCCAGTTTTGACAAAAATAAAAGCCAGCGCATAGGGGATTTTTCGTGTAAAATAGCATTATTTTGTCAGCCATAACAACCCCGTTTATATGAAGAGTTCATGGTTCAAAAAACTGATTCCTCACGGAGTCGCAATATTGATCTTTCTTGTTGTTGCTTTTATTTACTGCAAGCCCGTGCTGGAAGGAAAGGTAGTTTCACAGCATGATATTACACATTGGAAAGGTTCCATCCAGCAGTCAGTTGAATATGCTAAAACACATAATGGGGTTTATCCACTTTGGACAAACAGTATGTTTAGCGGCATGCCCACTTTTCAAATTGGATATACTTCTAATAATAAAGCTCCATGGATTGCTCATCAAATACTTTCACTTGGTTTACCTAAACCGGTAAATTTCTTTTTCCTTGCATGTATTTGTTTTTATTTTTTATGTGTGGTATTGCGTATCAGGACTGTTTTCGGAATATTGGGTGCCCTGGCTTTTGCTTATGCCACCTATAACCCTGTAATCATATCTGTAGGCCATGATACCAAAATGCTGTCCATAGCTTATATGCCAGCGTTGCTTGCTTCGATCATTCTAATTTATGAAAAGAAATATTGGCTGGGTGCAGGACTTACAGCTTTGTTTACCTCTGTACTTATTGTCCAAAATCATCCGCAAATAGATTATTATCTTTTTCTCTCTTTAGCTATCATGACAATTTTTTATGCTGTACGCTGGATAAAAAATAAAGAATGGCGGCATTTTGGAATGGCGGCTGCATTTACAATGGTTGCAGGGTTAACCGGCGTACTTGTAAATGCAGTAAGTATTTTTTCAACTTATGAATATCAGAAAGAAACTATCCGCGGTGGCGGCACAGCAATAGTTGATTCAACTTTGAAAAGCGAAAACGCTTCCGATGGCTTGACGAAGGATTATGCATTAAGCTATAGCATGAACATTACTGAACCATTAATAATGATGGTCCCGCGTATGTATGGCGGCAGCAGTGATCACATGGAAGTAAAAGAAGAGAATTCTAAAGCATTAGAAAATCTAAGGGCTTTTCCGAATGAGGTACAACAGCAGGTTTATCAATCATTGAATTTTTATTGGGGTGGAATGACAAAACCCGGTGAAGCTGGAGTTTCTGGGCCTGCGTATGTCAGTGTTATTATTTGTATCCTGGCCATACTTGGCATGTTTGTGCTTGATGGAAAACATAAATGGTGGATATTAACGGCTGTTGGATTAACCATCATGATGTCCTGGGGAAGTTATTTTGATGCATTGAACGGATTTCTATATAAAGCTTTGCCGTTATATAATAAATTCAGAGCTCCTTCAATGATACTTGTTGTCTCACAAATGTTATTACCGTTGCTTGCTGCTTTATGCTTAAGTAAGATCGCTGACACCACGGATAAAAAAACGCTTTTGCCTGCATTTAGAAAAGGATTAATAGCAATTGCCGTCACTTTTGCACTGTTGTTCATTATTTACATGATGTCTGATTTCATGAGCGGAGCGGATAATGAACTTATGAAGCGCTTAAAAAGCGGAGGGACCGAAACACAACAATGGTTACAGGTATTCAGTAGTTTTTTTGAAGGCTTAAGAGAAGATCGCAAATCATTAATGATGGGCGATATAGTCAGGGCACTTGGCTTTGGTTTTGTTGCATTACTGTTGGTTTTTCTTGCTTTAAGAAAAACTATCACCAGTTTAGTTTTAGGTATTGGTTTAATAGTTTTTGTTTTGATTGATCTTATGACTGTTGACGTCAAATATCTTAGCTATGAAAATTATAAAGACAAACAAGAGAATGAAGCGTCATTCGTGAAGACAAAATCAGACGAAGAAATATTGGCTGATAAATCTCAATTTCGTGTTTTTAATATATCCGGCAATGCATTCTCAGAAAACATCACATCTTATTACTATAATTCAGTTGGCGGTTATCATCCCGCTAAGATTGCCATCTACCAGGAATTGATTGAAAATAAATTAGCAAGTCAACAACCTACTATGCCTGTGTTTAATATGCTAAACACAAAATATTTTATTCAAAAAGATGGTAACGGGCAAACAAAAGCATATCAAAAAAATGACAGTGCATTGGGTAATTGTTGGCTTATTAAAAACATTCAATATGTAAAAGATGCTAATACAGAAATGAACTCGTTGGGAAATTTCAACCCTAGGGATACAGCAGTTGTCCAAGACACATTTAAATCATTTATTCCCTTTGAACCAATCTATGATAGCACAGCTACCATTTCATTGGTAAAAAATGATAATGATGTGGTCACATATACTTTTAATGCGCTGAGCAATCAATTTGCAGTCTTTAGTGAAATCTATTATAAAAGCGGGTGGAAAGCCTATATTGATGGAAAAGAAGCGCCAATCGTAAAAGTGAATTATGTTTTGCGTGGACTTTCTGTGCCGGCTGGCAAGCATGATATCAAATTTGAATTCAAACCACAGGGATATTACAAAGGGAAAAGCCTTACTTCTATTTTTCAAATTGTATTGTTGGTGATTTTGGCAATTGGAATTTTTATGGAGTGGCGAAACCGTAATCAAACCGCCCTTGCCAATCGGGTTTGATGCCTGACGATTTTATGGTTATTTTGCTGCCATGAATGTACCGTCGGTCAGTGTTATTCTCCCGGCATATAATTGTGAAAAATTTATTGGTAAAGCCATTCAAAGTGTCCTGCAACAAACTCTTACTGACTTTGAGCTTATCATTGTCAACGATGGAAGCACGGATAACACGGAGTCTATAATTCTTACATTTACTGACCCACGGATTGTTTATCAAAAAAATTCTGAAAATAAAGGCTTGATCTATTCATTAAACAAGGCAATTGAAATTGCAGATGGTAAATACATTGCGAGAATGGATGCTGATGATATTTGTCTACCTGGAAGACTAGCCAGGCAAAAAACTTTTCTTGATCAAAATGAGGATATCGCTGTTGTGGCTTCTACAATTGATTTTATAAATGAGCAAGAAGAAAAAAAAGGAATTTGGGAATTGGACAGAAAAACTATTACTCCTCAGCAAATAAAAAAAGCAATCCTCAAACAAAATTGCATTGCCCATCCTACTGTGATGATACGTTCTGAAATAGCAAAAAAAAATAAGTATAAGGAGTATCAAAAAAATATTGAAGACTATGACCTTTGGTTGCGTTTATTAAATCGTGGCTTCAGTATCTCAAAAATAAATGAACCCTTATTGCTTTACCGCCTGCATGGGAGTTCAGTAACAAGTATTCATCTAAAAAAAAGCAACCCGTTTTTTAAACACATGTGGATGAAAACAAGATTTTTATTCGGAGAGCTTTTCTCTGGTCGTTTTTCAATTTTTCTATTCTGGGTTCTTTTTTATGCAAAGCTGGATTTTATAAAAGGTATTGGAAAATCAATTAAAAGTCTTTTTGGCAAATAATGTACAAGCTATTACTTATAAAAAGATTTATAGAAGACATCTTCATCTTTCCTTTTATCATGCTGGGAAGACTAGTTGCAGCAATTTATCCTTTAAAAAAAGAATACCGGGTGTTCTTCTTTTTCCCTTTTTATCATACAGGTGGTGCCGAAAAAGTGCACGCACAGATTGCATCAGCAACAGGCGGCACGGATTGTATTATTCTCTTTACAAGAAGATCCGCAGATGATCGCTTTCTTAATGATTTCAGAAAATCTGGTTGTGAAATAAAAGATATTTCAAAATTTACTGATAGCAAGTGGCTTTATTTCCTGAATCTTTTTTATCGCGGTATGATCACTGGCTATATTAATAATCAACAAAAAAAGCCGATTGTCTTTAATGGACAATGTAATTTTGGATATAAGATCAGTCCATGGATCAGGAAAGCTGTTACTCAAATTGAGTTAATCCATTCTTTCAATACGTTCTCCCTTATTCGGATTCCGTTTTTACCATTTATCAGCAAGACTGTAATGATAAGCAGAAAAAGAATTGAGAATCATAAAAAGCAATACAAACGATATAAAATTCCTGATTCGTTTGCAGCAAGGATACAATATATACCCAATGCCATCACTCTTCCACAACATGTATCGCATAAAAGCGACAACGACTTAACGGTTTTGTATGTCGGTCGGGGCACTGAAGAAAAAAGAGTTGAGATAATCGCTGAAATCGCTCATGAGCTTAGAAGTGACAATACAGAATTTATCAAATTTGAAATGCTGGGTGATGTTACCCCGCCTATAGACAAAAAAGCTTATCCTTTTATTAAGCTCTACGGCAATATCAATGATGAAAGACTGATCTGTGAAATATATGCCAGGGCACATGTGCTTATATTGACTTCAACTACCGAAGGATTTCCTATGGTTATTATGGAAGCGATGGCACACGGCTGTGCAATTTTATCAACTTCCGTTGGTGATATTTCCTATCATATAAAAGATGGAGAGAATGGTTTTCTTTTTAGTAATACAAACGATGATGTAGCCATTATCGAGGAAGCCAAAGAAAAGCTTATTTGGCTAAAAAATCACAGAACCGAATTAAAAAAGATTGAAGAGAATAATATCAATTATGCAAACCATAATTTTGGAATAGAAAGGTTTAATAAAGATTACCAGGACCTATTTTCATCTGTAAAAACAAAAATTGAAACCGCTTAGTTTTATAATAATAACTTATAATCGACCGGCAGATATGCTGGAGCTGCTGCAAAATATCAGTGGACTTGATCATACTGAAGAGCTGCTGGAAGAAGTGATCGTAGTAAACAATGCCTCGACTGATGATTACACTTCGGTAAAGAATTTTATAATCTCAACGCCTGCCCTTCCATTCAAATATTTTGATGCTCCTGAAAATCTTGGTGTCGCAAAAGGAAGAAATTTTGCCCTTGAAAAAGGCAAAGCACCAATCATCATCATGCTCGATGATGATGCAGTTTTGCAAAACAAAAACAGTCTCGTAAATCTGGTAAAGGAGTTTGATGAAAGCAATACGAAAAGATCCAAGGCAATTGTCTCGTTCAAGGTACTTTATTATGATAATTTGCAAATGCAAAAAAATGCATTACCTCATAAACGTTTTGAAGAATATAAAGACAAATCATTTTTTGAAACTTATTATTATGCAGGAGGTGCTCATGCAATAAAGCGAGAGGTCATTGAAAAACTTGGGCACTATCCGGCTGATTTTTTTTATGGAATGGAAGAGTATGATTTGGCTTATAGAGTTCTTAATGCCGGTTATTCTATAGTCTATAGTGATAAAATAGTGATGCTTCATAAAGAATCTCCCCTTGGCAGAAAACCTAAAAAAGAAAAAGTGCAAATGATGTGGCTGAATAAAAGCAAAGTAGCGTGGCGATATTTACCAAAAAAATATTTCTATTCTACGGCTATTATGTGGTCATTGCAATACTTAAGAGAAACGGGTTTTAATTTGAGTGGGTTCATTGATGGGTGGAAAAAAAATTTGGCTATCTCGTCAGTAGAAAAAAGAGCGCCGATCAACCAAACTACGATGGACTATCTTCGAAAAGTGAAAGCGAGGCTTTGGTATTAAATAAATAAGTCAATGTATCTTAAACATTATTTTATACAGTTAGGAAAAGATGTCCTGATCCGTTTTCCAAAAAAAATTGGTCGTTTCTTTGGCTATCTTGGCGAATGGAATCAGTTTAAAGCTAAAAATGATAAAAGATTCACGGTTAAGACAAGAGATGCTTACCCCTGTTTAAAAGATAAAATAATCAACACCCCTTTTGATCATCATTATACCTATCATCCCGCATGGGCAGCAAGGATTCTTGCACAAACAAGACCGGAATATCATGTTGACATTTCTTCTATTTTAAGTTTCAGCACTATTGTCTCAGCATTTGTTCCCGTAAAATTTTATGATTATCGCCCTGCTGATTTGAAATTGGATAATCTTGAATCCGGTTTTGCTGATCTAAAAAAACTAAATTTCGCGGATAGTTCTATTCCATCTCTATCTTGTATGCATACGATTGAGCATATAGGGCTTGGCCGATATGGTGATGAAATAGATCCACAAGGAGATATTAAATCTATTAACGAATTGAAAAGAGTGCTTCAACAAAATGGCGATCTATTATTTGTTGTTCCCGTTGGCAAACCTAAAATTGAATTTAATGCTCATCGGATTTATAGCTATGAACAAATCAAAGAATATTTTTCTCCTTTGACGCTAAAAGAGTTTTCTTTGATACCTGATACCGGGGGGCTAATTGAAAATGCAGCCCCTGCACTTGTAAAGGAGCAATCTTACGGCTGTGGATGTTTTTGGTTTAAAAAAAATTGAGATGTTTAAATCGTTATTTAAAAAGAAAAGTGAAGTTGATAAAAGACCGGCCATGATATCGCTTTATCAAAAATGGGTGAAACCCGGAGCGTTGGTTTTTGATATAGGAGCAAATGTTGGCAACAGGATCGATTTGTTTTTAGAGTTAGGAGCTAAGGTGGTTGCTGTTGAACCGCAACAAGATTGTATTCAAATTCTTCAAAAGAAATACAGAGATAAAATTAACATCGAAAATATTGGTCTTTCGCATTCTGAAGGCGTACTTGAATTTCATATTGCTGATGAGTCAACCATTTCTTCTTTTTCAGAAGAATTTATAACTAAAACTGGTGCTAATCGTTTTAAAAGAAACAAATGGAAAGAAACGATTAAGGTTCCTGTTTCTACATTCGATAAACTAATTGAAAAGTATGGCGTACCTGATTTTAGCAAGATCGATGTAGAAGGATTTGAACTCGAAGTATTAAAAGGATTGAATCAAAAAACCCCGGCTTTGTCTTTCGAATATTGTGTGCCAGAAATGTCAGAAAAACTTTACGAATGCCTGGAGAGATTAAATACAATGGATCCATCAACCTCATATAACTATAGCATCGGGGAGTCTTTTGTACTGGCTTCAGACAAGTGGTATTCTTTTCCGGAGTTTTTGTTGCTTGTAAAGGAAAGATCATTTCATAAAACTCTTTTCGGAGATATTTATATCCAATTCAGCAAATAACATGTTCACAGTAGGAACAACAAACGAATCAGTGAGAGTAAAGTGGATCGAGGGAGCCCTGAAAAAAATTCCCGAAGGTTTAACTATTCTTGATGCAGGCGCAGGAGAATCACAGTTTAAAAAATTTTGCGGCCATTTGAAATATATAGCACAGGATTTTGGGGAATATCATGGTAATGGAGAAGTTGGATTACAAACCGGTGTATGGGACAATTCAAAGCTTGATATTGTTTCAGATATTCTTTCCATCCCACTACCAGGTCATTCAGTAGATGCAATTATGTGTACTGAAGTTTTAGAACATGTCCCTGATCCAATTGGAGTAATTAAGGAATTTAATCGTTTAGTAAGGCCCGGTGGCTATTTATTGGTCACTGCTCCTTTTGTAAGTCTTACGCATTTTGCCCCCTATCATTTTGCCTCAGGACTTAGCCGCTTTTTTTATGAAAAATACTTGCCCGAAAATAATTTTGAAATAACCGATATCCAGTTAAATGGTAATTTCTTTGAATTTGTTGCACAGGAGAACAGGCGGATAAAATCAATTGCTAAAAAATATGCGGGTAAAGACCTGAATGTTTTCCAAAAGATCATTATTCATTTAAATCTTTGGATATTGCAAAATCTTTCAAAAAAAGATAGAGGTTCATCAGAGTTACTTTGCTACGGAATACATGTATTTGCAAGAAAAAAATGATCATTACTCAAATTAAGGGAGGTCTTGGAAACCAAATGTTTCAATTTGCAGCAGGAAAAACGCTTGCTCATCTGAATAATACCTTTTTAAAACTTGATATTTCAGCCTTTGATGAATATAAACTTCGAAATTTTGATTTATTGAATTTTCAACCCAATGTTGCATTTGCAAGGAAACAGGAAATTAATGATCTGCTTCCGGCTCACAATTTTGAAAAAGCCTTTCAATATTTTTCTCCATTGAAGAAAAGAAGCTATTACCGGGAAAAAACATTTTCGTTCGATAGCAAGGTTTTACGTCTTGGCCGGAATGTTTATCTGAAAGGTTATTTTCAAAGTGAGAAATATTTTTTACCGGCAAAAGAAATAATAAGAAAAGAATTTAGATTTAAGGATGATGTGATCAATAATGTAAATGAGTTTGCCAATAAAATAAATAATGAACAGAGTGTAGGGGTGCATATACGGCGGGGTGATATGAGGAACGACAATATTACTTCTGAATACCATGGCGTATTACCTCTTGATCATTATCAAAAATGTATTGATATCATACGATCCAAGGTTCCGGGTCCTGTTTTTTATTTTTTTTCTGATGATATTAAATGGGTAAAAGAAAACTTACAAATCCCTCAATCAGTATATATATCAGATAACATAACAAAAAATCATATTGAAGATCTGTATTTGATGAGCCGTTGCAGATATAACATAATCGCCAATAGCAGCTTTAGCTGGTGGGGTGCATGGCTGAATGACAATCCTGAGAAAATTGTAATTGCTCCAAAGAAATGGTTTAACAAAGGCCCAAAGGATACACAGGACCTGATACCAGAAGGATGGATAAAAGTTTAAATACTGAATTTGAGATAAAATCTGCGAGCTGGAATAACTTACACCTGCTCCCCTATCACCTGCAAAAAATACTCCATGGCTTTTTTCTTTCTTTCATCCAGCAAATAATTCAGGTGGAGTGTATAGTATTTTTTCAGGTCATAAAGATCAAATGAATGTGAAGCTGCGATCTCATTAATATGAGTTAGGCCCAAAGCATTTGCTTCATTAAACATTTTAATAAATTTTTCGGGTAACCTTTTATTACTGATCCATGCAGCAAACACGAATGGCTGACCAGTAATCTTTTTCCACTCCGCGCCGAGATCATAAAAAAAAGTAGAAAGCTTTCTTTGTTCAAATGCCCGGTCGCCAATCACAAGACCTGCTGTGGTCCCTTTTATTTCTTTCCTGTAATCTTCGTCGGTTGATTCGATTATTTCAGGATGTATGCCCCAGTATTCATGCATTATCCATTTCAGCAATTCGACCGAGGTTCGACTCTGATAATCGAGATAAACTTTTTTAATTTGTTCCAATGGTACTTCACTAAATAAACAAACAGATGCCGCTTCACCTTCGGTGCCAATACAATAATCGCCGGATAAATGTGATTCTTTTAATTCATGAATAGCCGCAACAGGGATCAAACCAAGATCGATCTCATCATTCTTTAGCATTTCAGCTAATCGTGCGGGGTTATCTTCAATCAATTCAATCTGTGAAGCAATAGGTTCAAGCTTTAATCCATAAATTAATGGCCTTGTGTTGAGATAACTAACTATTCCAACCTTTATCTTATCCAATTGAGTTATTTTTGCGCAGCAAAGATAGAAGAACGAGAAACTATAAACAAGAAACCTGTAACAAGTATGGAACTAACTAATTTATCAG
>Ga0105249_10005950_pt1 | contig 10569 bp, 9 predicted proteins | sample KBSS44metaG_FD_81522 | JGI IMG/M metagenome (GOLD analysis project Ga0105249, IMG submission 81522) | Switchgrass rhizosphere microbial communities from Kellogg Biological Station, Michigan, USA - KBS S4-4 metaG | ecosystem: Host-associated > Plants > Roots > Rhizosphere > Soil | place...
ACCGCCTTGCCTCCGTGCCCGTGGATGCGGGCTGGTGCCATTGCCGCACGTGTCAGCTTAATTCGGGCAGCCCCGCGATGGCGTTCGCGACGGTGCCGATCGGCGATTTCCTGTTCACGCGGGGCGAGGAACTGGTAGGCCAGTTCGCTTCGAGCGATTTCGGTCATCGTCGGTTCTGCACCCGCTGCGGCACGCCTTTCCTGATGCAGGTCGATCATCAACCCGAGACGGTCGATTTCTCGATCGCGACGCTGGGCGGGCCGGATCGGGTCGTTCCCGGCTATCACATCTTCTATGCCAGCCGGATCGCCTGGGCGGCCGCGGCGGACGATTTGCCGCGTCATGACCGTTTTCGCGCCGACACACGCGGCCTCAACCCGGGAGAAGAGCCCTGATTGCACATGATATCGAGGTTCAGGCCCTGATCCGCGACGTCGCCGCGCGAATCGTGATGCCGCGTTTCCGCATGCTCGACGCCGCCGAGATCGAGGAGAAGGCGCCGGACGAGCTCGTCACGATCGCCGACAAGGAAAGCGAGATCGCGCTGACCGAGGGCCTCACCCGATTGCTAGCCGGATCGCGCGTGGTTGGCGAGGAAGCTGTCTCGGCAGACGCAAGCCTGCTCGACGGGATCGGCCAGGGCGCCGTCTGGATCGTCGATCCGATCGACGGCACGGCCAATTTCGCCGCGGGCGAGACGCCGTTCGGGATCATGGTCGCGCTCGCGGTGGATGGGGTGAGCGAGGCGGCATGGCTTTACGATCCGGTTCTGGACCGGATGTGCAGCGCGGGCCGCGGCCTCGGCGCCTTCGTCAACGGCGCGCGCGTCCAGGCCCGTACCAGCGGCGAGACGGTGCCGGTCGCGGGACTCTCGACCAAATATCTACCGCCGGAACTGCGCGAAGACATTGAGCGGCGGGCCGAGGGCCGGATGCGGTGCGTGGGCATTCCGCGCTGCGCCGCCGAGCAATATCCGCGTGTGATGCTGGGCACCAACGACCTCGCGCTCTTCTGGCGAACGCACGTCTGGGATCATGCGCCGGGTGCGCTGATCCTGCAGGAATCGGGCGGCAGGATCGCGCGCTTCGACGGCACGCCTTACGATATCACCCAAACGGGCAAGGGCCTGCTCGCGGCGGCATCGCCGGCGATGTGGGATCAGGCGGCGGCGATCCTGATCGGCTGACATTTCTGGCCGTTTCGCTTCGAATAGCCGTCGAGCGAAGTCGAGACGGGTATCGAGAAGCCGTCCCGATACGGGTTCTCGACAAACTCGAACCCTACTCGATGCGAACGGAAGGGTCAGGTGAGCATTGCGGCGAGATAGGGATCGGTGGGGCGATCGAATAGTTGCCCGATCGGCCCCTGTGCCACTGCCCTTCCGTCGCGTAGCACCAGCACGCGGTGGGCCATCCGCCGCACCACGTCCATGTCGTGGGCGATAAAGAGATAGGCGAGGCCAAGCTCTGTCTGCAGCCGCAGCAATAAGGTGATGATTTCCTCGCGCAGGGCGGGATCGAGCGCGCTCAGCGCCTCGTCGAACAGAATCAGTTCGGGCTTGAGAATCAGGGCGCGGGCAATGGCGATGCGCTGGCGTTGCCCGCCCGAGAAAGCCTGCGGCAACCGCTGCATCGCGTCGACGGGCAGGCCAACCTGCGCCAATGCCTCGGCTACCTTCGCTTTGCGTTCGACCGGCGAGATCCGTCCCACCAGATGCAAGGGCTCGGCCACGATCCGCTCGACCGTCTGCCGCGGATCGAAGCTCGCGGCGGGATCCTGGAACACCGCCTGGACCTGCCGCCGCATCGCGCGCAGGCCTGCGCCGCGCGCCATCGCCCAATCCCGTCCACCAAGTGTGATCCGCCCGGAATCCGGCGGGTCGAGCCCCAGCGCGACGCGCGCCAGGGTCGATTTGCCGGATCCGGACGCGCCGATCACCGCCAACGTCTCACCGCGCGCGAGCAGCAACGATATCTCGGTCAGCGCCGCAACCCGTCCACGCTTCGCCGGATAGGTACGGGTGACCTGATTTAGCACCAACAGCGGCTCGCCGCGTGTCGACCGATCCTGTGGGGGTGGCCCGGCTTCCACCGGCACCGAGTCACCGAGCCGCCCTCGATCCAGTGCAACGACGCGATTTGCGATCCGGCGGGCAAGCGCGAGGTCGTGCGTGACCAGTAGCAATCCCATGGCGCGCCCGCGCGCCAACGACTGTAACAAGGCCCCGATCTCGACCTGCGCGACCGGATCGAGCGATGCGGTCGGCTCGTCGGCCAGCAGCAAGGGCGGTTTCGCCGCGATCGCCATTGCGATCGCGACGCGCTGGCGCTGCCCGCCCGACAAAGTATGCGGAAAGCGCCTGGCAGAAACCCCGAGCCCGACTTCGGCCAGCAGCCGATCGACCTCGGCCCTGATCCCGGCGCGGTCCAGGTCGCTGTGAAGCTCCAGAACCTCTCCGATCTGCCGGCCGATCGTCAAAGCGGGATTGAGCGCGGTTGCAGGTTCCTGGAAGACAATGCCGACCCGCCCGCCGCGCAGGGCCTCGAGCTGCCTTTCGGGCAAAGTGCGGATGTCGGTGCCCTCGATCCGCACCACGCCCTGCTCGATCGCCTCGACCGGGAGCAGATCCATCGCCGCCGCCGCCAGCGTCGACTTGCCCGAGCCGGAAGGGCCGACCAAAGCCACGATCTCGCCCGCGCGGACGGTGAGGCAGACATCGTCGAGCGCGACCGTGTCGCCGTAGCGGACGGATAGATGCTCGATTTCGAGCGCCGTCACAGGCCGGTCTCCGGCGCGAGCCGGTCGCGCACCACCTCGCCCGTCAGATTGATCGCGAAGACGGTGACGACGATGCAAAGACCGGGCAGCAGCACGAGAGTCGGCGCCACCCCGATCAGGGTCTGCGCGTCCGCCACCATCCGGCCCCAGCTCGCCGCAGGCGGCTGCGCGCCGAGGCCAAGGAAGGACAGTCCCGCCTCGGCCAGAACGCCCAGCGAAAGCTGCAGGCTTGCCTGGGTGACGAGCGGGCTGGCGATATTCGGCAGCACATGCTCGATAGAAATCAGCGCCCGCCCCTTTCCCGCCAACCGCGCGGCGAGGATGAAGTCGCGCGTCCAGATGGCCCGTGCCGACGCTCGCGTTACCCGCGCGAAGACGGGAATGTTGAACAGCCCGATCGCGAGCGCGGCATGGCTCGCACCGGGGCCGAGGATCGCGATCACCAGCAAGGCGAGCAGGATCGCGGGAAAGGCGAGCAGGATATCGGCACCGCGCGCGACCAATTCATCGACCCAGCCGGGCCACGCCGCCGCGAGCAAGCCGAGCGGCACGCCGCCGCCGAGCCCGATCGTCACCGCCAGCACCGCCACGCCGAGCGATGGACGCGCGCCCGCCATCAGCATCGAGAGCAAATCGCGTCCCAGCTGATCGGTGCCCAGCATATGCGTGGGCGATGCAGGCTGGAGCCGGTACGCGATATCGAGTGCCGCGATGTCCCCCGGCGTCCAGACGAACGACAGCAGCGCCAGGCCCACGATCAGGCCAAGCAGGATCGGGCCGACCCAGCGGATCATGCCCGCCGCCTCAGGCGCGGATCGAGGGCCGCCTGCGCGACATCGGTCAGGAAACTCGCGGTCACGGTCGCGGCGACCATCAGCATCGCCACCGTCTGCACGACGATCAGGTCGCGCGCAGTGATGGCCTGCACGACGAAGCTGCCGAGCCCGGGCAGATAGAAGACATTCTCCACAATCACACTGCCCGCGAGCAGGAACGGGAATTGCAGCCCGATGACGGCCAGGATCGGCGCGGCGGCGTTGGGCGCGATATGCCGCCACAGGATGCGTCCGCGTCCCAGCCCCTTGGCGCGCGCGGTGCGGACATAATCACGCCCCTGCTCGGCGAGCAGAGCGGCCCGCGCAACGCGCGCGATCAAAGCCGCCTGCGGCAGCGCCAGCGCCAGCGTCGGCAGGATCAAGGCCGCCAGTGCCGGCCCCAGGCCCGCCTGCCAGCCGGGGAAGCCGCTGCCGGGAAACCAGGGCCGATGCACCGCGAAGGCGAGGAGCAGGATCATCGCCAGCCAGAAAGCGGGGATCGCGACGCCCAGCCGGCTCAGCCCGCCGATCGCGCGGTCGAGCCACCCCTTGGGGCGCAGCGCGGCAAGAAATGCGGCCGGCAGCCCGATCAGGACCGACGCCAGCATTGCCAGACAGGCCAGCGGCAGCGAAAGCCCCAGCCGCGGCCCGATCAGCCCGGCGACGGGCACGCGATACGCATAAGAGGTTCCGAAATCTCCGCGCGCCATGTCGGCGATCCAGTGGAGATAGCGCGCCGCCGCCGATCCGTTCAGGCCGAGCTCGGCGCGCAATGCGGCCACCGCCTCCGGGCTCGCGCGCAACCCCATCATGAACTGGGCCGGATCGCCGGGTGCAAGCTGGAGCAAGGCGAAGACGACGATGCTCGCCCCGGCCAGCGTGAGAGCGAGTATGCCCAGCCGCCGGATCAGCCAGCCGAAACCGGCGCCGCGCCCCAGCGCGGCCAGGCCGGCGAGCGAGAGGAAGAGCAGTATTGGCACGCCCCATTTGTGGGTGCGGTGAACCACCGCCTCGGCCGTGTCCGCCCCCGCGAAGCGCGCGGTCGAGAAGTCCACCGCCTGTAACGGCGTGTTGGCCCAGAGATGCGTCAGCCGCGCGTCAGCGACCGCCAGATGCGGGAATTGGAACAGGAAGCCGTTGACCGCATCCTCCGCGATCCGGCGCTGGATCGCGACCAGCAAGGCATGGCGCTCGCCCGGGTCGGCGGTCGCGCGCAGCCGATCGAGCAAGGCCTTCACCGCGCGGCCGTCATAGCCGAAATAATAATTGGCGCGGCCATAGATGTCGTAATCGGCCGGCTCGGCATGGCTGACGATCGTCATGTCATAGACGCGGCGCGCATAGACCTCATCGAGCCATTGCGGCCATTCGACCGGCACGATCGTGGCACGGATGCCGACCGCAGCCAGCTCGGCTGCGACGATCTCGCCGCTACGGCGGGCATAGGTCGGAGGCGGCAGCTTGAGCGTGAGCGCGAAACCCTGAGGGTAGCCGGCTGCAGCGAGCAGCGCGCGCGCTTTGGCCGGATCGTGCGGATAGAGGCCGGTCAGGTCGACATGATCGGGGTTCTGCGGCGGGAAATGGCTGCCGATCGGCTGGCCATAGCCGAACATCGCGCCGTCGATGATCGCACGCCGATCGAGCGCATAGGAGATTGCGCGCCGCACGCGCAGATCGCGCAGCGGCCCCTGTCGGTTATTGAGCGCGAGGATCACCTCGCCCTCGCTTGGCGCAGTGGTAACGCGCAGGCGGGGGTCGGCGCGCAGTTGGGCCAGGTTTTCGGGCGCGGGATAATCGGGGAAAAGATCGACGCTGTGCGTCTTCATCGCCGCATAAGCCGCGGCGGGATCGCTGATGAAGCGAAATTCGATCTGGCGGAGCGAAGGCCGGGTGCCCCAATAGGCCTCATTGCGGACCAGGGTCAGCCGGTCTCCGCGCTTCCAGCTTTGATAGCGGAAGGGCCCGGTCCCGATCGGCGCGATCGCCAGCTCGTCCGCCGACCCGGGTGCCACCATCACGCAATCGCCCCAGGCGAGCAAAGTCGGCAGGCCGGCGTCGGGCTGGTTCAGGCGAATGCGCACAGTCAGCGGATCGAGCACGTCCACGCCCGCAATCTCGGCCAGCCTTTCGGCCATGGAGTTGGTCGATCCGGGCCGGATCGCGCGCATCAGGCTGAAGGCGACGATCGTCGCATCGAACGATGTCCCGTCCTGGAACAGCACGCCGCCGCGCAGATGGAAGACGTAGCTGCGCGCGTCGGACGCCATCGTCCAACTGGTGGCGAGCAAGGGCACCGGCATGCCGGTCGCATCGAGCGTCGTCAGCCCTTCGTAGATCGTGCGGTAGCTGACCTCCTTGATCGCCTGCGCCGCGCCAGAGGTAGGGTCGAGCGTGGGCGGCTCAAGCTGTAGCGCGACCACGACACGATCGCGCGCCTCGCCCGGCGCGATGCAGAAGCACAGCGCCAATCCAGCCAGCAGACAGCGCAGCAGCCTCGTCATGCTGGCGGCTTAGCCCGACCGGGTCGCGCCCGAAAGCCGTATCCCCCCGATACGCCTCAGGACGTGCAGAGCGAGTCCACGATGCGCTCGGCCAGCCGGCGCGCAACGTCGGTCTTGGCCATTTCGGGCCAGCTTTCGATCCCGTCGGGGCGGATCAGATGCACAAGATTATCGTCCCCGCCCATGACTTGTCCGGAAACGTCGTTGGCGAGGATCCAGTCACAGCCCTTGCGCACCAATTTGTCGCGGGCATGATCGAACAGCTTTTCGGTTTCGGCGGCGAAACCGATCACCAAGTGCGGCCGCCTGTCGCTCCGTGCGACGGCCGCCAATATGTCGGGGTTCGGCTCAAGCCGGAGTTGCGGCGGCGTATCGTCCGATTTCTTGATCTTCTGCGCTGCCGCCGTGACATGCCAGTCCGCGACCGCCGCGGTCATCACCGCGACGTCGGCGGGCAAGGCCGTCTCGACCGCCCGCGCCATTTCCGACGCGGTCCGGACATCCACCCGCGTCACGCCGCGCGGGGTGGCGAGCGTTACCGGGCCGGCGACCAACGTCACGCGCGCACCCAGATCCGCGAGCGCCGCGGCGATCGCGAAGCCCTGCTTTCCGGACGAACGGTTGGCAATGTAGCGCACCGGATCGATCGGTTCGTGAGTCGGCCCGGCGGTAACGATGACATGCTTGCCCGCAAGCTTTTGCGAGGCGGGCGCGAGCATCGCTTCGATCGCCGCAAAGATCGCCACAGGATCGGGCAACCGGCCCGGCCCATATTCGCCGCACGCCATCTCGCCTTCGTCCGGATCGAGGACCGTGACGCCATCGGCGCGCAATTGCGCGACATTGCGGCGCGTCGCGGCATGGTCCCACATCCGGACATTCATCGCGGGCGCGATCAGGACCGGCTTGTCGGTCGCGAGCAGCAAGGTGGCAGCCAGGTCGTTCGCCATGCCGCCCGCCATGCGCGCGATCAGATCGGCAGTTCCGGGGGCAACCACCACCAGATCGGCCTCGCGGCTGAGCTGGATATGCCCGATCTCGGCCTCGTCCTTGAGGTCCCACAGCGAGCTATGGACCGGCTGCCCCGACAGCGCGCCAAGCGTCATCGGGGTGACGAAATGGGCGCCGCCCTCGGTCAGGACGCAGCGCACCTTCATTCCGGCCTGGCGGATCAGACGGACCAGTTCGCATGCTTTGTATGCCGCGATGCCGCCACCGACGATCAGCAGGATGCTTTTGCCCGTCAAAGCCTTGCCCTTCTCCGGAAACGCCCAGGCGGCCTTAGCCGAATGACGCGATCTCGTGACGCGGATGCTCGACCAGCTTGCGGATCAGCCGGTTCTTCCGGTCGACCAGAATCACGTTGGGGACGATCGGCTCCGCGGTCAGCTCGAAGCCCATGATGATGACTTCCTCGCCCTCGCCGATCAGATGCGCGGCCGCGCCATTGACGCAGATGTCACCCGAGCCGGGCTCGCCGGCGATCGTATAGGTTTCCAGCCTAGCGCCGCTCGTGTTCGACACGACCAGCACTTTCTCGCCCGGCCATAGCCCGACCGCATCGAGCAGGTCGCTGTCGATCGTGATCGATCCGACATAAGCGAGGTTCGCCTCCGTCACCGTGGCGTTGTGGATCTTGGACCGCATCACCCAGCGCATCGCGCCGCACTCTCCTAAACTGGCCGGCCTTGCCGGGGCGCCGGCCTATAGACGCTTTCGCCGCACTTGCGAAGAAGGCGGGTTTGCCGCCTTGCAACAGAGGGGCTAAGGCCCCGGCGCAGCTATCATATGGGGAGGGCCGATGCGGCTCACAATCGCCGACTTCGTCAAGGTGGCGCGCGCGGGCGAGCGCCTCGCGATCGTGACCTGTTACGATTACAGTTCGGCCCTGATCGCGGAGCGCGCGGGCCTGGGCTGGCTGCTGGTGGGCGATTCGCTCGGGCAGGTGATGCTTGGCCATGGCGACACGATCCCGGTGACGCTTGACGACATGATCTCGCACGCGGCCGCGGTCGTCCGTGGCGCCCCCAACGCGCTGATCGTCGCCGATCTGCCCTTCCTGACCTACGCAACCCCCGAACAGGCAGTCACCTCGGCAAGGCGCCTGATGCAGGAAAGCGGCGCGCAAGCGGTCAAGCTGGAGGGCGGCGCGCCGATAATCGATGCCGTGCGCCGCCTGGTCGATCTTGGCGTGCCTGTCATGGGTCATCTCGGCTTCACGCCGCAATCCGCCAATCAGATCGGGGTTCGCGTCCAGGGACGAAGTGTCGAGGCCGCCGCTCAATTGATTCGCGACGCCGAGGCGCTGGCGGAGGCCGGCGCCTTCACGATCGTATTGGAACTGGTCCCGGCGGAGCTTGCCGCCGCCATCACCGACCGTGTGTCTGTCCCCACGATCGGCATCGGAGCGGGTGCCGGCTGCTCGGGCCAAGTCCAGGTCTGGCACGACGTGCTCGGCTTTTCGGCAGAACCGCCATTCCGCCATGCTAGTCGCTTCGCGGAGATCGGCCGCGCGATCGAGGACGGGCTGGCGGCCTATGCTGGCGCCGTGCGCGACGGCAATTTCCCGACCGGCGCCAATGCCGCGTCGATCGATCCCGAAATCGTGGCCGCGGCGCTGGCCCTGGCCGGGCACGGCTGATGCAGATCGCCCGTACCGCCGCGGAGGTGCGGGCATTACGCCCATCGCTCGGCAATCTCGGCTTCGTGCCGACCATGGGGGCGTTGCACGACGGGCATATGAGCCTGGTCGCCATGGCCGCCGGGCGCTGCGACGCGGTCGCGGCGAGCATCTTCGTCAACCCGACGCAGTTCGCGCCGCATGAGGATCTGGCGCAATATCCCCGCCCGATCGAGGCGGACCTTGCCCGGCTGGAGGCCGCGAATGTCGCCGTGGTTTTCCTGCCGACTGCGGACGAGATTTATCCGGCCGGTTTCGACACACGGATCGAGGTGGGCCGGATCGCGGACCGGCTCGAAGGCGCAGTGCGGCCCGGCCATTTTTCAGGCGTGGCGACGGTCGTGGCCAAGCTTTTCAACATCATGACGCCGGATATCGCCTTCTTTGGGCAAAAGGACGTGCAACAGACGCGTGTCATCCGGCAACTTGTGCGGGACCTGAATCTGCCGGTCGAGATCGTCGTCGGCCCGACCTTGCGCGAGCCGGACGGGCTCGCGCTGTCCAGCCGTAACGTCTATTTGAGCGAGGCTGACCGCGCGCAGTCCACCGCCTTGTTCCGGGGTTTGAGCGCGGCCGTGGAGGCGTTCGCGCGCGGGATACGCGACGGGGAAACATTGCGGCGGCTGGCCGAAGCGCCGATCCGGCAGACAACGGGCGTGATCGATTATGTCAGCGTGGCCGATCCCGACACGCTGGAGGAGCTGGACCAGGTCGACCCGAAGGGCGCGGTCCTTTCCCTGGCGGTGCGGTTCGGGCCAACGCGGCTGCTGGACAATGTGATCCTCGACGGGAATATCATTGGCGATGCCTAAAGCTTCTATCCGCGGTGTCCCGCGCGCCGCGCCGCCAGGCCCGGGGGTCGACGAGAGCCATACGCATTTCACCCGCGCGGAATGGGCCAAGCTGCGCGCGGCGGTGCCGATGACGCTCGACGAAGAGGATGTGGCTCGGTTGCGCGGCGCCAACGAGCCGACCTCGCTCAGCGAAGTGGAGGAGGTCTATCTTCCGCTCACCCGCCTGATCAATCTCCACGTCCGCGCCGCGCAGGGCCTGGCGCACGTCACCGACGAATTCCTCAACCGGCCCGCGACGAAGCGCCCTTATGTCGTCGCGATCGCGGGTTCGGTGGCGGTCGGCAAGAGCACGACCGCGCGCCTGCTGCGCGCCTTGCTGTCGCGCTGGCCGGCGCACCCCAAGGTCGATCTCGTGACGACCGACGGCTTCCTCTACGCCAATGCGGAACTCGGCGCGCGCGGCCTGATGGAGCGCAAGGGCTTTCCCGAAAGCTACGATGTCCGGCGCATGATCCAGTTCCTCGCCGACATACGCGCGACCGGCAAAGGCATCGCGCCAACCTACTCACACCATGTCTACGATATCGTGCCGGGTGCGGATCAGGCGATCGACAGCCCGGACATATTGATCTTCGAGGGGCTGAACGTGCTTCAGCTCGGCACCGGCCCGGGTGCCCCGCGTGCTCCTTTCACCGCATCCGACTTCTTCGACCTGTCCATCTATATGGACGGCGCGCCGGGCGACATCGCACGCTGGTATGAGGAAAGGTTCATGCTGCTGCGCGCGACCGCCTTCCAGGACCCGACCGCCTTTTTCCATCGGCTGGCGGTGCTGCCTGAAGAGGAAGCAAGGCGGATCGGCCGCCGTATCTGGCGCGACGTGAACGAGCTCAACCTGATCGAGAATATCCTTCCCACCCGGCCGCGCGCGGACGTGATAATCCGCAAGGGCGCGGACCATCAGGTCGACAGCCTGTGGCTACGGAAACTTTAGGGTCGGG
>Ga0105249_10005951_pt1 | contig 10569 bp, 8 predicted proteins | sample KBSS44metaG_FD_81522 | JGI IMG/M metagenome (GOLD analysis project Ga0105249, IMG submission 81522) | Switchgrass rhizosphere microbial communities from Kellogg Biological Station, Michigan, USA - KBS S4-4 metaG | ecosystem: Host-associated > Plants > Roots > Rhizosphere > Soil | place...
CATCGCCGGCCCGCCGGGGGTGAAGCTGGGGGCGTCATATTACGGCCCCATCCTCGACCGGAATCGCCCGCTCCGTCGCGGTCAGACCGAGCCGGCAGAGCTGATCCGCCCCCGCCGACCGTGTCCATTGGCTACTGTTCCCGGCAGCGTTCGGCAAGGTCAGGTCTACTCGCGTGTCTCCGAGCGGCGCGTTCAACCGGCTTCCGGTGCCGTCCAAGATATACAGGTCGTCGAAATACCACGTCGTCCCATTCGGCGCATCCATGCGAGCCATCGTGAATTCCGACCACCCGTTGGCCGTGCCCGTGTTGATGCCGCTGACGATCCCCGTGCCATCGAGGATGCCATTGACATAAAGGGCGATGGACCCCGCCGTCCCGTGGACGGTGATATCGAACTCCAAATAGGCGTAGGACCCCTGCGTCAGCACCGACGTGCTCGTATAACGCAACGTCAATCCTGACCCTTGGTAGATGCGAATTTTTCCATCCGACCCCACGATGGCCCAACACTGCGTCACTCCGCTCTGGCGTAGACGAAAAATGCTCGTGTCGTCGTTGTTTATCGTGGGTTGGCTGAACGCCGTGGCGGAATTGAACGCAAATCCGACAATGGCCCGGTTATCACCGGGGGCCAGCGTCACCGCCAAATCCCCGAGATTGCCGGGGAAATTGCGGAACGCGTAGTAGGCATTCGTCCCCCGTCGGCCCTGCCCCGTCGAAATTTCCGGGTTCGACCCCGAAAAGGGACGGATTTGCGTCCAGCCCTGCACGATGTTGGCCGTTGGGCGGTCGTCAAAGGAATCTGAAAACAGCAGCACGGGAATCTCCTATGGCGTTCTGGCCCGCAACTTCTTTGCGGCCAATCGTTGCGTACGTGACTTGCGCCCGGTCACCATCAACTCCGGCGTGGACTCTCGAATACGCACGACAATCGTCACTTTTTTCACACTGGTCGCCGCCGTGACGGTGAATTGGAACACATCCCACTCCGCCACCGCCGTCGTCCACGATGCGACTTCCGCATCAGACGCTGCCGCACTTTGTGCGCCGGTAAACCCAATCGGGGCGGACGCGGAAATCTTATCCGTCGTGGGGTTGGGAATCTCCGGAATCTCCGGCGGGGCGGAAGACGCCTTCTTGCTGACCTCGACCACCAATTCACCGAGTTGATCCGCTGTGACACTCCACCCTTCAATGGTGCCATCAAAATCGACCTGAATCGTGCCTTTTGGACCGGTCGTGATAACCGACGACCCGCCGTCGATGGTCAGACAGACCCGTCGAATCGGCGTGGCCGCCGTGCCCGCGAGGACAAGGGCGGCATCGGCCGCTTCTTGAGCTTCCTGTGCCGCGTCTTTCGCTGTCGTCTCGGCCGCTTCCAGCCGCAGATCGAGACTGGCAAAGGCCAAATTCAGCGTCGTGCTCTTGCGAGCGTCGTCTTCTTCCACGACGGTGTACAGCACCTTGGCGAGTCGGATGATGGCTCCAAACGCCGAGCCACTCCATGCGACCGAATACACCGCATCCAGCGGATCCGTCGCTCGGAGCGGGGCACCGACACCGTCGATGGCAATGTAATACGTAGCGGCGGCCTGTCCGGCAAACGGAATCGGCGTTTCGATGCCCGTCACAATCGTCTGCGTGCTGCCTTTGTAGGCGGTGCCTGCGGCGACGATTAACACCGTCGCATCGACCCCACTGACCGTGGGCACATAACTCGACATGCCAATCAGCGACGTCTGTTCTTGGAACAACGCCGTAAAGAACGACCCGACCGTCACCGCCCCACTCGCGCCCCCCTGCGTCGTCTGGATGGCGTTGATGATGTCTTCCAACGTCTGCATGTTGGAATTCAACTTGGCGATGTAATCGGTGTCGCCCGTGGCGAATTGCTGTAGTTCAATACCCATTAGACTATCCTCAACAATTTGCCACCACGAAACACGCCACTCGACCCGAACGGCAACACACCGAACGGGGAGAGCGTGCCCATCTCCCCCAACGTCAACAGATGGCCATCAATGGACATATTCACGACCGTCCCGATGGTCAGATTGCCCAAATCGACCGGGATGATGTTATACGTCCCCGGCCGTTCAATCGAAAACCCCGTCACCTGCCATTGTCCCGACACCGAACGCTCCAGAATCACCGCGTTGCCGACGTCGGCATAAATCAGGTCATGGTTGTTCCGCGCAATCACGACGTTGTGCAGCGTCGTATCAATCATCAGGGACGCATCAAGGTCGAACGAGTCCTGTCCGGGCAATCCGGTCAGCAGATCGTCGTCATCGTCCCCGGTGCCCACGTCGTCGTCTTGCTTGTTTCCGAACTGCCGGTTACGCCCCGTCGGGTCGAACGCGGCAATATCGACATCGCACGCCCAGACCACCTCGATGCCGTCAGAGACGAGCATTGCCGGTTTGGTCAGCACCGTGCCGTAGAGGCGGCGGACCCCGCGTTTGACTTGGGCTGAGGCAACATCTGTAATGACAGGCATGCTATTTCACCGGCCACCAATACCCGTTTTCACCGGGATTGAACGGGCCGTAGGCGTCCCACGTCGCCTGCCCGGAACTACCACTGATGCAGTCGTAAATCTCAAACTTCCCGTCCGAACGCAGGTAGCACATGGCGTCTGAGTTCAGGTTCGGGTTACCGGGGTCGTTCTGACGGGCCTTGCGCCCCCACGGCTTATCGCTGCTGCCGTTCAGACGCTTGGCCGTGATGTCGATAATCTGGCCCCGATCCTCGGTGAGCGTATCTATTTCCGGGTGCTGGTCGATGGTCTTCTGGACTTCGCTCTTACGATCTGGGGCTTCCAGCGGACCCGTGACATCTGGACCTTCTTCTTCATCCGGCGGCGTCCCGGGCTCACCGGGCTGGCCGGGATCACCGGGTTGGGACGATTCCAACGGATTCGGCCCCGTGACCACTTGCCCAATGGCTCCGGTGCCTGCGAGCAGAAAGCCCGACAGACTCATGATGGCTTCCTCGCCGCGCCCCAGTTGCCGTGAATAGTCCTCGACGTACACCTTGCTCCCATCAGGAAACTCCACGATGTCGCCGAACTCGATGCGAGGGTCGTCTAGGATGTCCACGGTCCACTTGTTCGCCGACCATGAACGAAACACCAATTCCCGCACCGCAATGGCTTGGGCGTGCGCCTCGTCCATGACGAAGTCGGTGTCGATGTCCTCGGGGTTGTCAATCCACCGGGGCACGCTGATATCGAAGGCTTCCGTCGTATTCCGAGCGTGCATCCATTCGTAGGGCTTGCCCCAAATCTCGTACTGGCCGTTGCCGATGAACATCGTGAAATAAATCCACGCGAGAGCGGCCCCCCATTCTGCTGTACGGCCTACGGGCTTTGTCTGCTGCGGACCATCGAATATGGCCGCTCCAGTCTGCCCAAACCCCGTGACGGGGTCGGAGCCCTCCACGAGGTGGTGGTGCGGGGTCACGACACCATCCGGCACCTTAGAAGCCAGCGCCTGCGCCGTAATCAATCCCACAGCCATGGCAAACACGATTTCATTGTGCAGCACCAATTGCCCCTTGTTCGGTGCGATCTGCTTGTACTCCTCCTTCACCAGTCCCGGCACGCTCTTGCCCATGAACTGGTTCACCGACAGGACCTTCACCAATTTCGTGTCTTCTGCTCGCTGGGTTTCGTCATCGGAGAAAAAGACCATCTTCTTCCAGTACGGGAGGTACCAGCCGAAGGTCACGTCAAATGACTTGAGTCGCCGTCCCTGCTGACGATTCTTTTGGAGGACCGGGTCCAGCCACCGCACCCGCACACGAGAGGTAGGCGCTCGCTGTCGCTGCGCCTGTACACGCTTCACCGCCTCTGGGGGAAGGGTCAAGTCCGGGTGGACCCCCATCAACGTCCGTGGGGCGGCCCTGAGCCGTCCAAGGGCATCTACGAAGGGAGTCCGACCAGCGGGGAGCAACACCGCCTCCAGCATCTCCCACGCCGACATATCCGCGAGTTGGGTATTGGTATGCGAAGTCGTGATCGACGTCATTGGGATGAGGATTTCGTCATCATCCAACCCGACGTTCAGGGCAATTCGCTGCACGATGTAACCGATATCCGTCATCATCGGGAACAGCGGCGTCACGCGTTTGGCTTCCCGGAAGATGTCGAGTGAGTCTCGGGTCCGTGCAGTCAATTGCATCGACCGCTCGCCACGAGAGATGGTGTAGGACGTGATGGCGTCCACGATGCCAATCCACAAGGGCTGAAACTGCCCGTTCTGGAGCGATTGAACTTCCAACACCTGATTCGGGCGTGGCTGGTTCTTCGTCCCGAACAATTCATAGTTCCACTTCAGCACGATGGTGCAGTCAAACGCCGTCTGGGTGCCGGACTCCATCAGCGGAGACAGATCAATCCCGTCCGTCGAAGTCTTTCGACGCACCGCGCCAATCGAGGCCCTCGGGTGCAAAATCACCCGAAGGTCCCGATGGACGTCCGTGCGAGGGGGATCCCAGCGTGTATCCATGCTAGAGCGGCATGCGGTCCACTATTTTCAGCGTGAACACGACTTGTTTTTGAACCCAACCATCCGGGCCGTTGGCGTCCAGATAATTGCCGACGTCATCGAACGTCAATCCCTGTCCACCGACGGTGAGGTTCACGGGAATAACGTAATATCCGTAGGGGCTGATGTAGTTCGGATACCACTGCACATACCCCACGGCGGGATCGAGCGGGTTGGTCCAAATCATGTAGAGCATGCGAATTTGGGCAATCGGCATGGCCAATCCGCCCAACGACGTCCACCGTTCTTCGACCACCACGTCCCGAATGTTGCCTTTCCACAGGACGTTGATCGCACCGGTCAGAGTCCGAGAAGACGCCCAGACGGGCGGGATGATGACATCAGCGTCAATGTTGACCCATTCATCGGGTTTGGCCTCGTAGTCATAGGCCCCGAGCAACGGATGCACAATGCGCCCGCGCCCTTGCTTCACCGGCCACGCAGGCAGCGAAGCAAGGGTGGCCTCAGCAATCACCGTCGCGGCGTCCGCAATCGGATAGGTGGCTTCACTTTTCAGCGTCATACCTTGTCCTGACGAGGTCGCAGGCCCCATACCGGGGGAGCCCGTGCCGCCGGGCGTCCCGCCGACGGCGTCCAACGACCCGACGACGATATCACTCGGTTGGTCGCCCTGCCCGAGCGAATAGGCGTACCACAGTCGCTTGCTCACCGCCCGAAAATCGACGTAAAACTGATGGTCCACATGCTCCGGATGCAAGATGGTCGGGTTGCCTGCATCCTGCGCCGGGTGGATCACCAATCCCTGCGGCGACGAGTAGCAGACGTACCACTTCCCGTCCACCTCGGCCATCTTCAAAAAGTAGGCTTCGTTCGTCAGCGTAATCGGCGTCGGCACATCTTTTGTCGTCTGGATGCCGAGCGCCCAATCGCGCCACACCGCTTGCCGATTCCCCAGCAACTGCACGTCGTAGATGTCCCCGCCCGACAATTCCCATTCGTCCCCGTTTTTCTCTCGCACGTAGTGCGGACCGAACGACTGGGCGTCCTCCTTGATGGCCACGGCTCCATCGGGGCCAACGGTATGAAGCGCCGACTGTGGTAAATGCACGTCCATACCCGTCCCAAAACCACCGCTTGAAATCCGCAAGCCCCGATAGGCCGGGTCCGGAAAGTTCGGCGCGAGCCACGCGGCCCACACACCACCTCCGGCACGGACGGTGTTGCCCCCCACCGGAGATATTTGCTTTTTCGTGCCCGTATCGACGTTGTGCATATACAGGGCGCAATCGGGCAGACACATCTGGTACACGACCTGTTTATCTTCAAAAAAGCACGTTCCGCCCGCCTGCACGGCGAGGGTCTGTCCCTCGTAGGATGCGATCCCCGAGCCCACACCCGCACACCATTTACCCGAACTATTGAGAAACGGCACTGACGTGCTCCGGACCTTCCGCCTGCAGATCGGCGTAGGCAACAGGCGGTGAGACTTCTCCCGCCATTTGACGTTCCCAGTACTTGCTCCAACCGATCCGGCAAATGCCGTCGGAGAACTTCTCCCACTTGTTGGCTTTGCTCACCCAGTAAGGGATATCGACGTCGTCTTCCGCCCCGGACGGAATCTGATCGGTCTCATCCAGCCATTGCAGACTGCGTTCTGCAAGGTCCGTCAACGTCACATCGTCGTAGGCCGTGATCGGCGGTCGGGAGGCAGTACAGGTCACCGTGCCACCCCCCGGCGGCGTCGTGCCCCCACCCCCCGTGCCCGGCGTCGTCGTGCCGCTGCCACTGGTCGCCGTCGGTACCGCGCCTCCAATGGGTTTTGGATTCGTCTTCACGCCCGACACGATCTTGAACGTGCCCGGCGGAGCCGTAATAGACCCGACCGACGTGCCGGTGCCACCGGCTCCGATGCCATCGAAAATCGCCTGATGGATCGGTCGCCAGTTTTCATGGTCTCGCGTCCCGGTCGGACGGCCATCCGAAAACATCAAGATGGCTTCGACTTCGGGGTTGGCGATAGCCAGATTTGCCGGGATGTACTGGGTGTCGATCAGCACGTCCGCATTGGAGGTGTTATTGGCGTTCGACGTGTAGGACTGGCCAATCAACAGAAACTTCAGCGTCGGCGACAGGATCTTCAGGGCGTCGATACACGCTTGCACCCGGTCTTGACACTGCTGTGCCGTTTCGTTGATGCCGGTGTAGCACTCCAGCCCCAGCCATTCCACGCCGTCCGGCACTTCCGTGGGCAGAGTTTGCCCGCCGTCGAACGTGCCGCAGATCGGCTTGTCCATCAGACTCGGCGGAATCAATCCCGCCCGATGCTGAGCGGCCTGTGCCGCCAGCCCCTCAACGGAGTTGTCCTCGATGTAAATGCAAGCAACGTCGTCTTCATGGCCGACGGCGGCGGCAATGCCCGCCCCGGACACCATGAGCTTCTTCCCGGCGTCAAGGGCGAGGTTGTTGTCACGAGCTTCGCCACTCAGCACGACGTTGCTGGGCGCGTTCGGATTGTCGCCATACTGCAGTCCATACTGCAAGAAATACCCGAACAGGATGTCTCGCCCAATGATCGGCGCGATGGGCTCCGTGCCCAAGCCTCCGCCCGTCTCTCCCGTCCCCCAGTCGGCCGCGTCTCCCGGCGCGAACTGAGGGATGTCTGACGTTGGGAACTGCGCCTGCCGCACCCCTGTGCCACCCCAGCACACCACCGTCACTTCCTGCCCATGCACTGCAATGCGGGGTTCGAAGCACGGCTCGCCTTCCCAGAGCACTATCTCCGTCGCTGGTTCGTCGTCCATACGGACGACCACGCCGTTGACCAACCCCTCGCAGGCAATCAATGACGACGCGAAGGAGGGTTTTTTGCCCCAGACCAATCCGTTCTTGTCTTTTCGTTCGGGCTCGGCTTCCATCAGCACGAAGCCGGTTTCCGTCAGACGAGACAACCCTTCGACGGTGCTCAAGCCCCCGGTCTTGATATCTTTCGTCGCTCGATTCTTCAGCTTCACCAAGAAACCCGGTCCGGTCTGCCAACCCACGGTCGTCGGGCTCAACGCGGTCGGATGATTGCCGGACGCGCTCTTGTCCAGTGTCTCCCACGTCGCAGGCCCTTGATCCATGTTGTCCCACAAGATGGCCGAGGTACCGTTGCGAAACGCGCACGACTTGCCAACCACACGCGGAAACGACCCCGATGGCGGCGGGAATGGCGGCGTGAACGGACCGCCCGGTTCTGGCGTGGTGATGAGTCCCGTCTTATAGAGTTCCGTGCCGTCACGGAGCACTCGGAGTTCATGGGCGGGCGTCCCGTAGACCAGATACAGACTACCTTCGTAATAGCCGACATCCGGTGTCAGTCCACCAGCTTCAATGTCGGTGTAGGTCAGGACGTCCACGCCCACATCGTCCGACGACGGCCCGCCGATGACGAGGTTCGACGGCAGACCGCAGCGCACTTTCGAAATGGCCACGCCGAGACCATCCGTCGTCGGCATCCCGGCGAGTGCGGCATCTCCAGTCACCGTAGAGGTGACGTTGTAACCGCCAACCCCTTCGTTCATGTCGCCGACGACTTGCGACATCACGGGAATGACTCGATCCCGTCGAGGCACCCGCAGCGGGATCGGAATCGTGATGCGAACCGGGATCGGCACCGCTCGGTAGCCCTTGATCTTCGTGACCGATGCCCCTTGGACGTCCGGCACACGTTCCATGACGAGCAGGCGACGAAGCAACCAATCCCACGACATGACGATTTCGCCGTCGGCGATTTTCTCAGTCTTCGACGTCGTCGGAATCTTGGCCGCGCCCATCACGTCGTTACGCGTGTAGTCGAACAGCGCCAGAATGCGGTTATTCAATAGCAGATAAACCCGGTCGTCGTCTTCAAGCGCCACCCCAACAATGTCGGCCGGGAAGCGGCGGCTATACAGCAACTGCCCCGTGGTCAGGTTGAAAATGTTCAGGTTGACGCCATCGGCTTCGACCAACTTGTTACCGCCGGGCGTGTCATCAATGCCGTACGACCCATAGAAGCCAAACTTTCCGAACTTGGCCGCATCCAGATGTGCCCCGCCTTGCACGACAGTCATGCCCTTGCCGGACTCCATCGTGAATTCAGTCAGGCCCGCGCCGAGGATCGACGTGAGATACATCTTCCCCGTGCGACTGCGAAAGATGTTCTGCAACGACATCGTGCCGACCGAGGATCCGATAGGCACGCGCTCCAGCCACTGCCCCGTGTTGCTGTCCCACCGCTGAATCGACACCCCCCACGACGGCCAGTACTCTGTGCTCAGTTGGCCGAGCACGTAAATGCTGTTGAACGACTTGGGTGTTTCTGTCTGGTGGACGAACATATTCCGCAGGTCGGTCAGACTTTCGTTCCACGGCGGCACGTAGGTGCCGTAATACACGTCCCCGGCGTACTTACCCCCGGCTGCCGCGTAGGTCGCACGGGTGTGGTACTTCCACGGCTCAGACTGGAAAATCTGATTCAGCATCGGAGACTCGCTTTGACCGTGGAGTCGCCCGTGTCATCGAGGCTGTAAATCACCTTGATGGTGGCATGCCCGTCGGCATCAGTCTTCGACTGCGAATGTTCCAAGCGCCCGGCTCCTTGAATGGTCCAGTCCAGCCACTCGTCCGGGCAGGGTTCGCCTTGGGCTCCGGTCACCGTGACTTGGTACGTGGCGACGTGCCCGGCTTTGGCCTGTCCTCGGATGATGACGGCCTCACTGATGGCATCGGGCTGGACTTCCAGACTCCAAATTCGCACCTGCGACGGCACCCCCGAGGTGACGGAGACGAGCACACCAAACTCCGGGGCATACCACAGCGAATGGCCCGTCACCCCGAGATGAATCTTCGGAGAGAACGTCTTCTCCAACGAGTCATAGAACGTGCCTTGCGTCCCGGCTGGAGCGTCCATCCAGATAAACAATTCAGTCGAGTTGCGACCGGGGCCAATGGCCGTGCCGGGATACGCACCTCGCCACTCGGCTTCGATTTCCCCGGTGGGAATAACCCGCACCACCACCGCAGGCGGGGCTCCACCGACCGTGTCCACGTACACGCGTCGATCCCGGAGCTTCGCCCATGACCGTTGTGACGGAAACGCCAACGCCGCCAAATTCACTTGCGTCACGAAATTACGGAGCAGAATCTTCGGTTCAACTTCAAATTCGCTCTGAAAATCACCCTGTGCGGTCAGTAGACGTCCGCGATCCGGCCACCAGCCATAGAGGCCAAACGCCCGTTGGGACGCCATCGGTTCGTAGACCCCATCCAGCGAAATGACGCCGTGCGGTTTGTCATCAAACTGTCCCAACAACCCCACATGCGGGTAATACCCATTGATGTCCGCGCCAGACGTCGGCACCGCCCCTTGACGAGTACGAATCGGGAACGGCCCGGCCAGCAGTCTAACTGCCATATTGCACCTGCACTTTCACCGGGCCGACGAACCCCCCAGCTTGATACAGGGCAACGGCGCGACCATATGGGTCGGTGTAATCGGTCACCGGGAAGATGGCTCCGCCGCCTTCCTCGATGCTCCACTTCACCGAGCGGTCGGGTGGACCGATGAACGTCAACAGCGTTCCACCTGTGGCGCGGACCTTCCCGGTGAGCAGAAAAATCTCGCCGCCAATCCGGAGCATCGAAGATGACTGCAACCTCGGCAGACGCGTTTGGCCACGAAGTCGATTGTAAATGTGTGACAGACGGCCCGTCGTCCGCAGCATCTTGAGGACCGTGTCCCCAGTGATACCAGACGAGGGCGCAATGAGGCCCTGACTCTGCAGGGCAGGCAGGACCGTCTCCCCCTGCAGCCGATTAGGCGGCGGAGCGATGGCTCCTTCAACGAGCAGGAGCGGGAGAACGGTATTACCGCCGAGGACGTTCGCCACGAGACTACGCCAGCGGCATGGTGATCTTGAACGACGTCACGGCCACGGGCTCGCCGACGTCGATGGCCACGTCGTCAATGATGACGTCGGGGTTATCGACTTCCAGCCCGACCGACCCGTCGATGAGCACCGTGGTGCCGTCCG
>Ga0105249_10005953_pt1 | contig 10567 bp, 4 predicted proteins | sample KBSS44metaG_FD_81522 | JGI IMG/M metagenome (GOLD analysis project Ga0105249, IMG submission 81522) | Switchgrass rhizosphere microbial communities from Kellogg Biological Station, Michigan, USA - KBS S4-4 metaG | ecosystem: Host-associated > Plants > Roots > Rhizosphere > Soil | place...
CCGCAGGTGGTGGTCGAAAGGAATGGCCACTGACTGGTTATGCGACGCACGGTCAATGGGGTCGCGCTTGCGGCGTTGGCGAGTGTCAAAGTCTGCGTCGTAGACTGACCCGACGGCACCTGTCCGAAGCTCAAGACATGGCCGGGTTGGAACGTGCCTGTGATGGCGAGCATCCCCGCGCCCTGTCCGTACCCCTTCAAGTAGGCAAGGCCTGTTGCCGTCGACGCCCCGCTGGCTGTGCCTTGCGCGGTGATGGTTCCGGTGATGTTCCCGTTGGTCATCGGCAGGAAAGTCACAAAGAAGTTGCAGCTTCCGTTCGCCGCCACAGCCATGCATGGAGCGCCCGCCAAAACAAACTGGCGTGGCAAGGCAATGTTGAGCGACAGAGCAGAGCTGGTGAGGTTGTCGATGGTGAGCTGGCGCGTGATGCCTGCCGATCCGGTGGGTAGTGGCCCGAAGTCGATGATGCTGGGAACTATCTCCAGACCGGCATTCTGTGCGGTGTAGGCACCTGTCAGCGGCACAGTCAGATTGCTGAGGATTGAATCGCCGCCGCTGGTGGTGGTCGTTACTGGAATGGTCAGTACACCGGAGACAGGCCCGGATGCTGGTGTGAACGTTACAGTGACCGTGCAGTATGCGCCGGCTGAGAGAGCGTTACAGCTGCTCGATGCACTGAAGCTTTGCGCACTGCCGCCGTTCGTCGACGTGGTAACTGCGCCGATCTGCTCAGAGGCTGTACTAGTGTTTGTTACGGTCACTGTCTGCTGCGTGGCGGTTGCACTGGGGACATTGTTGAACGTCAGCGCAGTTGGACTGAGCGCCACGCCGGGATCGCTCTCACCATAACCTGTCAGCGCGATCGTCGCGAGTGTCGATCCGACCTGCACAGTCAGCGTTCCGGCTCGTGTTCCGGTCGCGGTGGGCGCAAACGCAAGCTCGATCACACATGACGCGGTGTACGCCAGCGGGCCGCCACACGCAGCGCCGCCACTCGCGGCATTCGAGATAGCAAAATCGCCGGTGATGGCCGGTTGGCTGAGAGTGGTGGTGCCACCGCCGGCAACCAGGTTGGTCACTACAAAGGTCTGAGGACTGCTGGTACTGTGTATCGGCACAGGTCCGAAGTCCTGGAGCGCGGGCGTCAACGTTAAGCCGATCTGCGGCAGGCCTGTTCCGGTGAGTGACAGCACGTAGGTGCGGCCGCTACTTGCGGAAGTCAACGCCAACGCACCTGTCTGAGCGCCAGTAGACCCCGGCATGAAGGCAATTCCCAGCCAGCAGTTGTAGCAGGTACCGGATGCGGTGCTTCCAAACGCCGCAATCGAAGGCTGGCCATGTCCATAGCCGATGTCTTCCACGCGAACCACGCCGAACGCTGCTCCGGACACTGTCGCGTTCAAAGTGGTGAATGGTTGCGTCACCTTCACCCATGCCACACTTGGCTCGCCAACGATTACGCCGCCAAACGAGATGGTTCCGTTGTTGGCTGGGGTGAGGATTCCGGTCCCAGTCCCTGATAGTGACACATACACCGGTGTTGTTCCTGCGCCCGCGGTGATGGCCAGCAGGCCTCCTCTTGTACCGGGTTGTGACGGGGCGAAGCTGAGCACTATGTCGCAGGAGGTATGTCCAGCTAGTGTGGCTCCGCAGTTGGTGGTATCGGTGAAGTCGCCTGTCAGCGCGAGGGCCAACGAAAACGAGCTTGCGCCGGTGTTCGTTACCGTCACCGTCTGCGTATTTGTGGAGACGCCGGTCACAACCACGGGAGGTGCAAAGTTTACTGCCTGCGCAGATACGCTCAGGTTCGGATTGACGCTCGCGCCATTCACTGCGGGTTGAGGCAGGGAAGTTCCAGTCACCAGCACACTGAGGCCCTGGTCAAGCGTTAAGGTCACAGCGTCAGACGATGGTGTTTGCGTCGCCTGGTAGCCGAGCTTCAACTGGCAGACGGTTTGGGCCTCCAGCACGCCGGGGCATCCGTCGCTGACGGTGAACGCTGAACTTGCGGGCAATGTTACCGCTGCATGGGTGGCGGGAGCGGTTGAGGTATTCGAAAGGTAGAGATATCGCGGGAGGCGCAAGCCGCCTGTGTACTGCGTCCCAAACTCCACCTTTGCCGAGGAGACTGAGAGCTGTGCTGCTTGCGTGTACCCAGTGAGTCGAACATCGCGTGTGCCGATGAGCCAGTTCGTGTTAATTGATCCATCGTTTGCCGCACTACTGGAGGCCGTCAGCCCCAGAGTGATGTGGCATGTTGCGCCAGCCGCGAGCGTCTTCATGCCGTTGCCTGCCGGGGTGCAATCGCTCGACGCCTCTTCGATCGTGTAGGGCAGCGTCGTCTTTGTGCTCACATCCAGCGCAGAGGGAAAGGTCTGACTCTGTTGGGAGAGATTCGTTACGGTGATGGTGCGCGTAGTGGGACCGGACGCAGAGCTTGCAATGCCGAAGTCCAGCTCCTTTGGTGCAAAGACTATGCTCGTGGCACTTGTTCCTGCGGCCACAGCTCGCAATGCCTGAGTTTGCGAGGCGGCATTGGAAGCCGACACAGTGATGCTTCCTGGTCCGCTCCCGTTCAACTCAATGGCGCACTCTGCGCCTGCGGACAAGGTTGTGCCGCAATTGGTGGCAAAGGTGAATCCGGTGATGTTGATCTGCACTCCGCTCGCCTGGGCCGATCCGAGGTTACGCAGGATTAAATTCGGCGCGTCATCCACCGAAAGGGCCAGAGCTGCGGATGGCGTGGAAGGGTTTGCCGGAACTGCCAGCTTCGCCAGATAGGCAGCCGAGCCGGAGCACAAGCTTCCGGCGCACGCCGTCGGAGCGAGGACTGCAGACCGAACGCTGGATGGGAATGCCGCCGTAGGAGCGGTTACCAGTGGCAGGTCATAGGTCTCGGTTGCCAGGAGAGATTGGCTAGCCGATGGTTGGAAAGAGCCCGCAAAGAATAGGTTGCCACTCGAATCTACAGCGAGGCTGGTCAGATTCACCGGTGCACTTGCGCTAGGCGAAGCGACGGCTGCCAGCCCGCCGAAGCGCGCCGTCTGATCAACTGCCCCTGTCGAGTTCACCCGGGCTGCAAAGCTGTTGCCGAATGTGGCGAGCGGTTCAACGGGAAGCAGCGGCAAACTAAGACTGCCGGCGATCCACGCTGTGCCATTTGGGCCGGCCGAGACGTAAGACTGCGTTCCTGGCGCCAACAGGGTCGAGTTCAGCACGGCGCTTCCGTCAAGCGGCATTCGCAGAAGTGTCTGGTACGTTACAGGCGCTAGCGGCCCGGCAACTGTAACTACGGGAAACTGACCCAGTGACATGGCCCCGGATAACAGCAAGGACCCGCTTGCAGAATCCAATGCAATGGAACTGATTCCCGGACCGGGCACATAGGTTGAAAACAGTATTCCGCTGCCGGCCGGATTCAGCTTAGTCAAGAATCCGGAGGTCGTCCCCAGCATGGCGGGCACCAGCGCAGCCACCGTGGGATAGCCCTGCGATGTCGTTGCACCAACGATATATGCGTTGTCCGACGCGTCAGCGGCTACGCCTACAGGCATTACATTGCCGTTGAAGCCGGTGAGGTAGGTCGCATACGCAAGCGTCTGTCCATTGGCGGAGAACTTTTCAACGAACCCGTTTTGCGTGCTTCCTGTAGCAGGAGTCTGACCAATCGCCGATGGCGTAACCGGCAGCGTTGTCGAGAAAATGCTGCCCGTCACGAACACGGCATCGGCGGTCGCTGCGATCCCCGATGGCGCCATCGCGCTGCCGCCACCAAAGCCGACCCACTGGGGAGCGAGGTTCGTATCGAATTTTGCGACAAATGCATTGGTCGCGCTGGGTATTGCCGAGGAGAATGCGGCACCCACAGTGCCGGCCATTGCACCAGAGGTGCTGGTGCCGGTGACATAGATATTTCCTGCGGGATCGAGCGTCATTGCCAGGCCAATGTCACCCTGCGCTCCAATCAGCGCTTGCGCGAGCACAGTGTTGGCATTCGCATCCGTCTTCATCAGCCGGACGCCGTCTTTCTGATCCAGCAGAAGGAGCAGATTGCCCTGCGCGTCGACTTGTACCGCATTGATCTGACCAACCGGAACGTTCTGACTGCTCAATACGCTTCGTAGTCCCGCAAAGGCAAGCTGCTGCGGACCGGCTGGAGGCGTCTGCTGCTGTGCGCTGATTCCAGTAGTCCATATGGTGCAGCACAACAGCGCGAACAACACGTGCCGCATTGCGAGCGGCATGGAAGGGAAGCAGAAAATAGATTTTCCAAAGAAGCGGAGTTCAGCGCGTAGACGCGCCTGAAGATGCAACACGGCCTGGGAGAATCTCCTCATGGTCATCTGGCTGCGGTATTGCTCGAGGTTGCAGCCTGCCCTCAATATCCATGGAAACCGGCGTGCTTTAGGCTCCGTGCATAAGAAATAGAAGTGAAAAGTAACTATACAGTGCAGATTCGGGAATGGGTACTGTTACTTTGGTTAGTCCCGATGGCGAACCTGGCTTCACTTCTGCTGGTCGGACTGGCTACGCAGAAACGTCGAGAAGGGAAGTGAAGCCTCGTTCACGCATCTCGCGCAAGAACTCCACATGCACGCCATAGTGGATCGCCTGCATGCCGATGGCACGCGCACCTGCCACGTTCTCCTCTTTGTCGTCGATAAACAGAATGCGCGACGGTGTGGTGTTCAACATCTCTGCAGTCTCGAGAAAGATTTCCGCCTCAGGTTTCGCGAGGCGCAGCCCATACGACCAGATACACAGCTCAAATGCCTTCAGCCAAGTTAGACGTGCAGAGAGTCGCTCGGCCATTGCATCTCCGATGTTGGAAAGAATTGCTGTTCGGATGCCTGCCCGCTGAAGCTGCCCGGCCCAGGTGATCATCGGAGTATTCGGTTGCGTCCAGAGATCAGCGTCTGCACCCATCAGGGCCTCAACTTGCTCCGCGGCCACGGAGACGCCGGCGTGCCGCGCCACTTCATGCCAATATGCGATTCCGTTCAGCGTGTCACGGTCATAGTCGTGCCGGAAGCGCCAATATGCTTCGTACAACTTTGCATTACTCAATCCGGTGATCGTCTGCATTCGCGACCATGCACGTGGATCGGGCGGTGTGGAAAGCACTTGTCCGTAATCGAACAGCACAACGTCAATGCTCGATGCGTTCCGCGAGGCAGGCTGCGCCGCATCCGCCATAGAGGTCTCTGAAGAGGTCATCGCATTTGATTCTAGCGATTTACTCTGGTGATAGAAGGCCAGAACGGACAGGGAAGCGAACCGCTCGCACACGACATTGATCGACACGAACTCACACCGCAAGGCAGATAGTTGGTCACCCGAGCTGCGCCTTTGGCTGGAGACTGCTGCGGCAGACGCAGGCTTTGCGCTAGTGGGCGTCGCTTCCGTACGTGAGCCAGACGATGCAGTCGCATCTCGCGACTCCCAGCGGTTCGCGGCGTGGATAGATTCTGGCCATGCCGGTGAGATGGACTATCTGAAACGTCGCGACACATCTGGGGAACTGCTTCGCGGCTCCGTTGCAACTGCATTTCCCTGGGCGCGTTCCGCCATTGTGTGTGCGCTTGATTACGGTGATTGTGAACTTCGCTCCATCGATCCCGCGCCGGTGAACGCCGGATGGATCGCCCGCTACGCGTGGTCCGGGCACACCCTGGATGACGGAACGCTGGTACCGACCGACTACCACGATGATCTGCTGACGAGACTGAGGCGCATCGAAGCCGGGTTGATCGAGCGTACAGCAATTGCGACTCGCTGTTACGTTGACACTGGACCGCTCGTAGAGCGTGCACTCGCGGCTGAAGCGGGCCTTGGCTGGATCGGTAAGAATACCTGTCTTATCCATCAACAGCGCGGCTCATGGCTGTTGCTCGGAGTCATCCTCACATCGTTGCCGATAAAGGAAGACTGTGACGCACACATATCGGCCGCCGCTGTCGTTCCCGCTTTGGCGGAAGACCGTTGCGGCACGTGTACCCGGTGCATCGACGCATGCCCGACACAGGCTCTGCTTGGCTCGCGTTCGCCCATCGCGCCACGTCTTATGGATGCTTCGCGGTGTATCGCATACCTGACCATCGAGAAGAAGGGCGATATCCCAGTCGATCTGCGTGAGCCGATCGGAAGGAATGTCTTCGGTTGCGACATCTGTCAGGACGTTTGCCCCTGGAATGGGCGAAATGCCCGCTTGGGAGCCCAAAGCGTAGCTTCTTCGGAGTCGAAGAGCGAAGGTGGGATGCAGGTCCGAGACGAACTTGTAAATCCGGAGCTCGATTGGCTTGCACAAATGGACTCCCGAGAATTTCGTCGTCGCTTTCGCGGCTCTCCGCTGGAGCGCACTGGCCGTAAGCGGGTGTTGCGCAATATCGCCATTGCCATGGGCAACAGTGGCGACCGGCTGTTTCTACCTCAATTGGAGGAGTGGATCGCTCTGCCCGCGAATCATCCCAATGACACTGCTCTCCGAGAGGCCGCGATTTGGGCGCACGAGCGACTGCAAACATCAGGAAGCTAGCTGTTTACCGCACCACTGAACACCGCGAACTGCGGCCTCTTTACCTTCGTATTCGTCTGCTAGCCTAGAGGCAACGCAGATGCCAGATTTCGATGCCAAGGAAAAGGATTCCAGCGACTCTGCCGTCTCACTCGCAGAGGTCGTGCGAGAGACCGGCCTCGGAGCGGCACTACTCGCGCTGGTAAAGTACCTCGCGCGCACCGAGGTACACACCTACGCCTTCAGCGTTGCGGCCAATGTCATCCTCTCGTTGTTTCCGTTTATCGTAATGATGCTCACGCTCTCACGCTCGGTCTTTCACTCCGCCGCGATGGCCAATGTCGTAACCGAGATGATGACGAATTTTCTGCCATCGAATCAGTACTTCATCCTGCACAACATGGACATGCTGGCTCACCCGCACCGCAGCACCCAGCTCTACTCCATCGCCATGTTGCTCATCAGTTGCACCGGCATCTTTCTTCCGCTGGAGGTCGCGCTGAATCAGGTGTGGGGGGTGCGTGGCAACCGGTCCTACCTCCATAACCAGGCGGTGTCGCTCGGCCTGGCCATGGCAATCGGGTTGCTGGCCATGGCCTCGGTCGCACTAACCGCTTGGCAACGGACAGCGCTCACCTGGATATTCTTCAAGCACACCGGCAATGTGGCCTTTCGCATTCTCGATACTGTCTTAGATGGTGGTCTCCTGCGGATTCTCTCGCTGCTTGCGAGCATCGTCATCTTCTTCCTGATCTACTGGGTCTTGCCCAACCGTAAGGTGCCGGCCCGCGCTGTTTTACCTACGGCGATTGTTGTTGGTCTCCTATGGGAGGCGGCGCGGCTGCTCTACATCTTCTTTTTGCCGCGACTGGACTTTTATTCTGTCTACGGACCGTTCTATGTGTCAGTCACGCTCATGATATGGGCCTTCCTTTCGGGCCTCCTGCTGCTGGCAGGCGCGCACTTCTCGGCTACGCGCCACGCCATCCGCATCGCGCGTGAAGAAGCGGCCAGCGAACCCACTGTATCTCGTCCTATGGAGACGGCCTTGCATGTCTGACCTCACACGCCAGAGCGCATTCGCGGCAGTTCGCCGCCGCATCCCTACCGGTCTTGCCGGCGGGGTGTTCTGGCTCGCGCTGTGGCTGGTTCTCCTCTGGTTCGTTCGGCGCACTTTGCTCCCCGGTCGTGCCTTCTTTGCCTGGATGCAGGTACTAGTTGGGGTTGCCCTTGCGGCGCTCTCGCTTGCCTTGCTGATCAGTCTGGTACGACGTCATCTGCTCTGGCGGTTGCGCAGCAAACTCACCATCACGTACATCCTCATCGGGGTAGTGCCGTCGGTTCTGTTCCTCATCCTTGTGGGATTATCGGCGTATGTCGCCGCAGGCCAGTTCTCGATCCACTTGGCCGACAGCCGCATGCGCCAGCAGCTTGATCAGCTGGGCACTGACAACTCGTCGCGCGCATCTGCGCTGGCTGGCCGGTTGAACTTTGCCGGAAGACCATTCGCTGGTCCTCCAGGGAACCAGCGATCTGGCAGGCCTCCCTTTGGCAGACCTCAGGGCCGGCCGCCGCAACTCCCGACGGCGAGACGAGGCGGGCCTAACGCAGCACGACCCGGCGCTGCTGCACCGCAATCTACTCAGACCGCGGCCCAGGCGGCCGAAGCTGCGGCGCTGGGTGAGACTACCCCGAATCCACTACTGGGACGCCTGCGTCAAGAGAGACGGACTCAGGTTTATGTGAATGGCCAACTGAGGACCGATCTTAACGGACCTCCGTCGCCGGTGGCTTCGCAGACCGCTGACGGCCCAGCCTCTTCCGGCCCAGTTGGCCTGCCTGTCTGGGCAATGGACCTGCACCGCAATCAGTTTCGCAATCTGGTGCTTGACGACGACACACTATACCTCGTCGCTATCGACCAGCGGCACCTGACCGATGGCGGCGTACTCACGGTCGTCAGCAGCCTTCCGGTCAATCGCAACCTGATGGATGTTGTTGCCGACGGGCTGGGCCGTGTCCAGCTCTCCAGCATTCTCAGCGGAAACCCCAAGTCGCCGGCCGAGGCCGCGCAGACGATTCGCCTGCATGCCCGCCATCTCACGGGCCGCGATCCCGATGCGACCTCTATTCTGGGGGGTGAGGAGCCGGCCCGCGTCGGCCTTTTCGATTTTGGTGTACCGTTCTTTTCCACCACCGATATCCGTGACTGGGAGACGAACGAGCTGACCAACGTGCCGATCGAAGTCCATTCCCGGCCTTCGGTGCTCTATCGTCAGCTGTTTGGGTCTTCGCTCTCCGGCGTGATCACCACGGCATATCGCACGGGCTTCGTCATTCTCTGCGTTCTGTTCGGAATTATTGAGGCCGTTGCCCTCTGGGCGGCGCTGCGGCTCCGGCGACAGATCACCACCTCTGTTGAAGAGCTGTATGCCGCAACCCAGCGGGTTGACCGTGGCGACTTCGCGCACCGTATCCCCGCCCTTAACAGCGGTGCCGATCAACTGGGCGAGCTCTCTCTCTCCTTCAACCGCATGACGGGCTCTCTCGAACGCCTCCTGGTGGAGCAGCAGGAAAAGGAGCGCATGCAGAGCGAGCTCACCATCGCGCAGGAGGTACAGGCAAACCTCTTCCCGCACCACGTCAGCAGCCTGCCCACCCTGGAGCTTCATGGCATCTGCCGTCCGGCGCGCACCGTCTCCGGCGACTACTACGACTTCTTCGTCTTCCATGGCCCGGCTGACGGTGACTCCGCCGCTCCGGAGACCGGCGTCGGTATCGCACTCGGCGACATCAGCGGCAAGGGCATCTCTGCAGCGTTACTGATGGCGACCCTGCACTCCGCTGTTCGTGCCTATCGTCTGGTCAGCGAAGATCTCGCTGCAGGAGGCTGCGATCCCTTTGGCCGGGCCACCGAAGTGGATCTTTCCTATGCAGCAAGGACGAAAGCGGTTGCCGCATCCCTCTCTACTGCGACGGCGGTGCTGGCCGAGCAAGCGTCGGACAGTGCTGAAGACGGTGCGATCTTTGCCTCGCCCGCGCGCATTCTCTCGCTGGTCAATCGCCACCTGTACACGAGCACGCAGCCTGAGAAATATGCAACGCTATTCCTGGCACACTATGACGCCGCCAGCGCCCAGCTTACGTACTCCAATGCCGGGCACTTGCCACCGATCGTGCTGGGACGTGATGGCAGCATTCGTCGCCTGGAGCGCGGCGGCACGGTGGTGGGCCTGTTTCCAGGGGTGGACTATGAGGAAGGCCGGATCCCGTTGCGGCCCGGTGACATTGTCATTGGGTATTCAGATGGCGTCACCGAGCCCGAAAACGACTTTGGCGAGTTTGGCGAAGCCCGATTGATTGAAACTGTTGCCCGCTACAGGGATCAGCCTCTCCATGTCATCTCTGCGCAGGTGATGATTGCGCTGGATGCATGGATTGGCGCCGCTGAGCAGCCGGACGACATCACCCTGGTGCTTGCCCGCCAGGTCTGAGAACAAACGACTTGCCGCCAGTGCCTCGTAACCACCTTAGTGCGTGAAGAGTTAATAGCACCAACCGGGAATGTCTTTGCATTGCTCCGCTTCGCTACTCTGCCGATAACAGCACTGATAGGTCTTGCTTCGCCTGCCAGCGCACGAGGCCTCGTTTACAAAACACACGAAACGAGCGAGGGTATGCAATGCGATTGTTCAGCGACCAGCGCGGCCAAACCACCATCGTGATTGCGTTGGGCATCTTCACCCTTTGCGGAATGGCGGGCCTCGCCGCGGACGTTGGAACCCTCTTCCGGGTTAAGCGCGTCCTGCAGACTGCCGCTGACGCGGGAGCGATCGCTGCAGCAGCCGAGGCCAGATATGGAGACGACAACGCGGCTGCGCTTGCAATTGCTTCGCTGAACGGCGTCACCAACGGCTCCAACGGATATACAGTCACGGAGACGATCACGGCTTCCGGGTATCAGGTTGTTGCATCCCAGAGTGCGCCGACCTTCTTCATGAAAGTATTTGGCCTCAACTCTATGGCTGTCAGTGCCACTGCAGTGGCTAACAA
>Ga0105249_10005957_pt1 | contig 10564 bp, 9 predicted proteins | sample KBSS44metaG_FD_81522 | JGI IMG/M metagenome (GOLD analysis project Ga0105249, IMG submission 81522) | Switchgrass rhizosphere microbial communities from Kellogg Biological Station, Michigan, USA - KBS S4-4 metaG | ecosystem: Host-associated > Plants > Roots > Rhizosphere > Soil | place...
AGAAGTTTGGCTTCTGACCACTGACCTCTGACCTTATGCTTCGGAGCATACACATCTTCCAGCTCTTCTTCAGTATCTGCAATAACAGGTTTTGCATTAAATCCAATTGCTAACTCACTTTCTATTTTTTCTTTGAACTCATTTCTTATATCAGCAAGCTGCATTTCATTTATCACATTGCTTTCAACTAAATACTGTTCATAGTTCCTGATTGGATCTTTCATTTCCCATAGCTCGAATAGTTTTTGAGAAATGTATTTTGTACCACTTGCTTCTTCATGTCCACGCATACGAAATGTCATTGCTTCTATTAAGTACGGTTTCTGGTGTTTGATGCAAAAATCTCTTACACCTTTTATTGTATCATATACAGCGAGCAGATTATTTCCATCGATAGTTACTCCTTCTATTCCATAGCCTTTTGCTTTATCAACAAGACTAACACAACGATATTGTTCAGATGTTGGTGTGCTCAATCCATAACCATTGTTTTCTACTAAAAAAATTACAGGAAGATCCCAGACTGCAGCAACATTTAATGCTTCATGAAAATCTCCTTCGCTTGTTCCTCCTTCGCCTGTAAAAGCAAGAGATACTTTATTTTCTTTCCGCAGTTTGTATGCTAATGATACGCCATCTGCAATGGCTAATTGCGGACCAAGATGAGAGATCATTCCACAGATATGATGTTCTTTATTTCCAAAATGAAAACTTCTTTCCCTGCCTTTGCTGTAACCTTCTTTACTTCCCTGCCACTGCATAAATAATTTATGCAAAGGCATATTTCGTGTAGTAAACACTCCGAGATTTCTGTGTAGTGGCATTACCCATTCATCCTGTTCCAAAGCAAGTGTGGCTCCTACCGCAATAGCTTCTTGTCCAATGCCGCTAAACCATTTTGAAATTTTTCCCTGGCGAAGCAAGACCAGCATTTTTTCCTCTATCATCCGTGGCCAGAGAAGAGATCTGTAAAACCTTATAAGTTCTCCGTTCGATAAATCTTTCCGGTCAAAATTCATTTTGCAAACCTATAAGTTTTTAAAGACCTGAAAATTAAAATTGTTAAACACAAGACAAACATATTTCCTCCTGGTATGTAAAATCAGAATTGTTTGCATCTTAGGAGAAATTATTATTTATGAAACCACTGCTCATTCCTGTCGCTGCCGTTTTTACAGTATGTTTTATTTTCAGTGAACCCACTTCAGAAGGCTCAGAAAAAAGGCCAATATCGACTAACAGTGAAAAAAGTAATACTAAGATACAGGCTGCCATATTACTCGACGTAAGTAATAGCATGGATGGTCTTATTGATCAGGCCAAGGCACAACTTTGGAATATGGTAAGTGTAATGGGAAGAGCAAAATGCAATGAGGCTGTTCCAAAAATTGAAATAGCATTATATGAATATGGGCGAACCACTAACGACGTTAAACAAGGATATGTAAAACAAATCTCGTCATTTACTACTGATCTTGACCAATTATCGCAGGAGTTATTCAAATTGACAACCAATGGTGGTGATGAATACTGTGGTCATGTAATTCATACTTCGCTTGATCAGCTTAATTGGGATACTTCATCGTCTGATTATAAAGTAATATTTATTGCGGGGAATGAGGATTTTTTACAAGGTGATATCACTTACACATTAGCTTGCAATGAGGCACGAAAAAAAGGGGTGATCATTAACACAATTTATTGTGGTGACAGGATGCAGGGCATCAAAGAGCATTGGAATCTCAACGCAGAATGCGGCAGCGGCAGCTTTTCCAATATTAACCAGGATGCTAAAGTGGAAGACATACCAACACCTTATGACAGCACTTTGTTTTTATTAAATCAAAAATTGAATGGTACATATCTGGCATATGGTTATTCAGGTGGTTTAAATTATTCAAAACAAGCCACCGTAGATGCGATGAATATGAATTTTAATAAATCAGCAACGGCAAAACGAACAGCTATTAAAGCTAATAAACAATTATACAATAATTCCGAATGGGATATGGTTGATGCATTGGAACGGGACAGTAGCTTTGTTTCAAAAGTTGATATAAAAACGTTGCCCGACAGTTTAAAAAATAAATCCCGTTCGCAGTTAAAACAAATTGTAAAAGAAAAAACCGAAGAAAGAGGAGCAATCCAAAAAGAAATTTTAAGCATAAACAATAAGCGGGAAAATTATATAGCAGCAGAAAAAGCTAAAGCCGCACAAACCAATGCTCCTACCCTGGAAACTGAAATTGAAAAGGTCATTAAGGAACAGGCAAAGCGGTTTAATATGACAATTCAATAGCTATCGCCAAATAGATCTGCGCTTTTCTTTATTCATTTCCCGGTCAAATATGGAAGTAAATAAAGAAAGAATCAGGCTGAACAATAAGCCCCACCAAAAATTGACAATACTGAATCCTTCGACAAACTTACTGGCAAGCAGTACAACAATAGCGTTGATGATAAAAAGAAATAACCCGAGAGTAATGATGGTAACAGGCAATGTAAAAAGAATGATCAATGGCTTTATGAAAATATTCAGGACAGCAAGTACAAGTGCAAATACAAAAGCTGTCCAGAAATCTTTTACATGAATTCCCGAAAGCACCTGGGCCAAACCAAATGATACAATGGCAACAATAAGTATGCGAAGAAAGAATCTCATATTTTTTTCCTGAAAACAATCAATAACTATACCACCACCAGTTCATAGAATTGTTCGGGTTGCAGATATTTCAATGCTAATTCCCTGATCTCCTCTCCTGTGATAGTACGAATGGTATTGATAGAATTATAGAAATAAGATTCGTCAAGATCATTGAGGATAATATTTTTCCAACGAGCAATGATCTGGAATGGCCCATCCAGATCGCCAAGAATACTGCCCATCATATAATTCCGAACCAGTTTCAGTTCATCTTCTTTCACTAATTCTTCTCTTAATTCTTTCATTTCTTTGTAGACCTCTTCAATCGTTGCTTCACATACTTCTTTACCCGCTTCTGTACTTATCATCCATGCCGATTGCTGAACATGATTTTGCAAATAGCTATGAATGCCATACGTATAACCCTTATCCTCCCTGATATTTTTCATAAGCCTTGAACCAAAGAACCCTCCAAACAATGCATTCAGCATTTGTGCCTTTAAAAAATCAGGATGATGACGATTGGGAAACGGTCTTGCAATACGAATAGCTCCTTGAGCTCCATCAGGGTCATTGTTTATACGAAACTTTTTTTCTATGAATGATTGAATTGGTGCTTCCGGAGCTTTTATTTTGATACCAGGAAGATCTCCAAAATTTTTATTCAATAAATTTTCAAGATCCGGAGGAAGCTTTCCGGCCACAAAGAGAATAGGCTTACCCTGCTGATAATATTTTTTATAAAACTCCAATAGCTGGTCCCGCTGCAATGCATCAAATGCTTCAAAGCTGCTAAAGCGGCCATAAGGATGTTGTTCTCCAAACAAATAAACATCAATGAGACGGCCAGCAATAAAATCACTTTTTTTCAAATTCACTTTCAGTCGCTGCTTCATATTTTGTATATAGATCACCAATTCATCTTCCGGCATAACAGAATCGATGAGCAATTCTTTTACCACGGGCAATAGTTCGCCTATATGTTTACTCAGGGAATGAAGCGTAATAGATGCCGTTTCATGAGAGCAACTGCGGTTGAGATAAGAGCCGAAATATTCAAAATGTTCATTGATCTCGAAAGCCGTTCTTTTTGTTGTGCCATTTCGGAGTAAGAAATTACTGGTGGCTGCGACAAGATTTTGTTCTTCCAAACAATTGCCAGCCGCATATACCCACTCTATTAAAATTACTTCTTCAGCACCGGCATCAATAGTATAGACTTCAATACCATTGTTTAAAATAAATTTCTGGTAAGGTTTTAACCGAAGATCAAAATTTACTGCATCTATTATAAGAGGTGCTTGTTTTCTGTCGATCATTTTATTTCTTCTTCAATCAGTTTTGTGATAGATAATATAAGGTATTACTATTCTCTTTGCGGAAGATCCTGCGGCTTTCTTCTAATATATCTCCTGTGGTCACCGATCCATATTTTTCCAATTCAAAATTTATCCAGGATGCATCGCCGAGCAATTCATAATAAGCCAGGCTATTTGCTCTGTTCATTACACTCATGTCTTCAAAAGCGATCATGCTCTCTGTTTTATTCTTCACTTTTTGCAATTCTGCTTCGCTTACCAGTTCATTTTTCATTTTATCAAGCTGTTCTTCTACTGCATTTTCAGCATCTTCAATTTTTATTCCTTTCACCAATTTACCTTCTATTGCCAGCAAGCCTGCATCTGTACTGCCAAAATGATAGCATTCAATATTGCTGAATATTTGTTTTTCTTTTACCAATGCCTGGTAAAGTCTTGATGAACCGCCACCGCTAAGGATATCGGTAAGAAGGTCTGTAATATAATATCGCCTGTCAAGACGGGCCGGCATATGCCAGCATTTATAAAAAGCATCAAGCGGTACATTGGATTTTACTTCTATTCTTCTTTCTGCATTTTGCTCCGGCTCTTGCGGAACATTTCGTTTATATTTTTCTCCGGAAGGAATTTCAGCAAACCATTTTTCTGCCAATGCTTTTATTTTTTCTGTAGTCACATTGCCCGCTACAACCATAATGGCATTTGCCGGGCGATAATATTTAAAGAAAAAATTTTTTACATCTTCCAACTGCGCATTTTCAATATGGGATAGTTCTTTGCCTATGGTCATCCATCGATAGGGATGTTTTTTATATGCTAATTCTCTTAACCGATGCCATACATCCCCATAGGGTTTGGTAAGATAATGTTCCTTAAATTCTTCGCATACAACTTTACGCTGTACATCCAAACTTTTTTTACTAAAAGCCAGCGATAACATTCTATCGCTTTCCAGCCAGAAAGCTGTTTCTAAATTTTCGGCTGGTAATTGTATATAATAATTGGTGAGATCATTAGTAGTATAGGCATTATTTTCTCCGCCGGCTCTTTGCAATGGTTCATCGTATTCAGGAATATTAACAGAACCTCCAAACATTAGATGTTCAAACAAATGAGCGAATCCTGTTCTTTCAGGATCTTCATCTCTTGCTCCTACATCATACATAATATCTAAAACAGCCATTGGTGTTGATAGATCCTGGTGCACGATAACACGAAGTCCGTTGGCAAGAGTAAACTTTTCAAATTGAATCATAAAGGGATAACAGCATTATAAGATAAAGGTTGCCTGCCATAGCAGGGGATTTGGTAAAAATATTGAAAATTAAGTTGCTGAAAGATGCCGCCGGTTTTTATTCAAAACTACTCACCGTGAAAGCATACTTTTAACTTTAAAATCCACTTCTTTCAGTTCATTCGCACGGCGGATAATCAAATGAACTCTTTCATTCGGGACCTGCAAGATTATTTTATAAGTATTAAGATTCTGTGTAAAATTTTTATTGACAGATATTACTTCGTCTCCTTCAAGAAGTCCCGCTTTTTCCGCAGGAGATCCTACCGCCACATCTCCGATTATAATTTTTCCATTTATCATATATAGCTCGATGCCGGGATAGGAATAATCAAAAGGTTCCGCAAAGTGACTGTTAGGAGTTATATAAATATCCCGTTTATCATAGTTTATTATAACATTGAAGCGGCGAAGAATATCATTGCCAATCAAACCACCGAGGTAAGGATAAGAAGTAACATTATATACATCATCAAAAATATATACCGGCACAGAACGGAATTTATATGGCCCCAGCTTTACTTCTTTAATCACTGTGCCAAGCATATCTATTTTCCCGCCGACACCTTCACCTTCTTTTGTCCAGAGTTTTCTCTTTTTACTGAGCAGTGAACTATCACTAATAAAATCTTTTGAAAACATAAAACATACGCCAGCGCCAATATCATATAAAAACCTGGCAGTGATGGCAATATTATCTTTGACCCTTAACGTTTGAGCTGGCAATGTGCCAATATTCGGTTTTAATAAATATCCGCCCCGGGGATATCGAATAATACCCTTACTGCAAATATCGATTTTGAGACTGTCGTAATTTATTTTAATAATATACCGGTTAATCAATGAATATCCAATAATACCATCTATACGTTCGCCATATACAGCCGTAAGAATGGAATAATCGTTAACATGAAAATTAAGACTATCAACTGTGAGACCGGGGAAATGAAGTTTTTGATTGTATAAAAATGGGACTGTGCGAACGCCTCCGATACCCCGTATGGTTCTATCAGTCGGCGTAGGCCGGAGATTTAACTCTGCAGCTGTGGTAGAATCTAACGAAATACCACTGCTTCCAGTATCTAAAACGAAATTAAGTGTATCTGGGATATTGCTAAGTCTTGCCTGAATTATTATTATACCACCGGTAAGTTGAATAAAAGGAATGCTGGCAAGACGCTGGGAAGGAGGTTCAATAAATTCTTCCTGGGCATTGATAGGATTGTCTCCCAACAATGACATAAATATGGCTAAGCAAAAGAAAAGTCTCTTCATGCAGTCAGGTTCGGTTGCGACCCGTTGTTTACACATGACAAGCGTTTGAATTAAAATGATGCAGCCACCGGCTTTTAAATAAAAATAATTGAACGTTTTAGTTATTCAAAACCATTCACCCTTTTTTATCCATTGCATTGTAACTTTGTGCTTAACTATATGCAATTACCTGATTTGTATCAAAAGGCTTCCGCTTTTGAATTTCTTTCACTCGAAGAGGGAGTTTTTCTTTATCATCATGCCCCCCTTTCCGAACTAATGCTGGTTGCCGATGAGTTAAGAAAAAAACAAGTACCTCATGGAAAGGTGACCTGGCAAATAGACCGTAACGTAAACACCACCAATGTATGTATTGCCAATTGCAAGTTCTGTAATTTTTATCGCATCCCCGGGCATCCTGAAGCATATATTACCGACATGCCAACTTATCGGCGCAAAATAGAAGAAACATTAAAATGGGGTGGTGACCAATTGCTGTTACAGGGTGGTCATCATCCTGATTTAGGATTGCAATTTTATGTTGACACTTTTAAGCAAATAAAAAAAGAGTTCCCTTCCATCAAACTCCATACGCTTGGACCTCCGGAAGTAGCGCATATCACAAAACTTTCTAAAGAATCCGGTGGAAAAAAAAGCACCTATCATGAAGTGCTGATTGCATTGAAAGAAGCAGGGATGGATAGTTTACCGGGAGCAGGTGCCGAAATACTGGTTGATAGAGTAAGACGATTAATTAGTAAAGGAAAGTGTGGCTCACAGGAGTGGCTTGATATAATGCATGACGCACATAAATTAAATATTACAACTTCTGCTACCATGATGTTTGGTCATGTAGAAACAATAGAAGAACGCTTTGAACATTTTATAAAAATAAGAGAAGTGCAAAGCCGGAAGCCGGCAAATGCCAAAGGGTTCCTGGCATTTATTCCATGGACATTCCAGGATGTTGATACATTGCTGGCAAAGATCCGTGGCGTCCATAACCTGACAACACCGGAAGAATATATCAGAATGATAGCCCTTAGCCGTATCATGCTACCGAATATTAAAAATATCCAGGCAAGTTGGTTAACTGTTGGTAAACAAACAGCCCAGTTATGTTTGCACGGAGGAGCAAATGATTTTGGAAGTATTATGCTGGAAGAAAATGTGGTAAGTGCTGCGGGAGCTCCGCATCGCTTTACCTATAAAACGATACAGGATGCTATTCGTGAAGCAGGTTTTGAGCCTCAGCTTCGCAATCAGCAATATGAATGGAGAGAAATACCACAGATGATAGAAGAGCAAGTAATCGATTATTAGTTCTTATTATGTCGTGCTTGTCGTACGATTATTTTCCAGAAACCAAATAAATCCTTACAATTTAAAGAAAGTACCAAACAGCCCCAGGTATTTATCCGTTCTTATCTTTTTATTAATCCCAATAGAACCACCTAAAATATTATTATCACTTGTTGCTATTCCGCAATAATCTACATAATCAAGTGAAAATATTTTATAGGAGGAATGCCTTGTACCACCCAGGCAGGTGCCGATATTTTTTCCCTTTTTTGCTAAATACTTATTGAATTTCTCATGACTAGGTTCAGTAATGGTAGCTGCAATAAAAACAGCTAATAAAAAAAGAGTAAACGATCGCATACGGGAGTTTTGCACAAGGTAATACTGTTTTGATCTTACAGCATACCACTGTTAAGGTATTTATTTTCTCAGCCCTTTGTATTACTTTGAGACAGCTTCAATCTACAATATGAGTCTCTGGTTACCTACTATTCTTACTATTGTTGTTACCATTATTTTTCTTATCTGGGAAAGAGTTGTTCCTGGTCGTGAATTACCTAACAGCAAAGGATGGTATGCAAGAGTGTTGTTTGTAAATGCACTTCAGATAGGAATAACATTTGGCACCAATAAACTTTGGTTTACCTGGCTGAGTGGTTCATCTTTATTTCATATTGCTAAGTGGTCTTCACCGGTATTGCAAGGTTTTGTTGGTTGGCTGATCAGTACTTTCTTTTTTTACTGGTGGCATCGTATTCGTCATGCAAATGGTTTCTGGGTTATCTTTCACCAGGTGCATCATTCGCCGCAGCGCATTGAAGCATTGACTTCTTTTTATAAACACCCAGTAGAAATTTTGTCTGATTCATTGCTGATTGCATTATTAATGTATCCATTATTAGGCGCCTCATTAGCTGGCGCTTTTTGGTTAAACTTTTTTGCAGCAACGGGAGAATACTTTTATCATTCCAATATCCGCTCACCAAAATGGATGAAGCATTTTATTCAAACACCTGAGCTGCATTCTATCCATCATCAATTAGATGTTCATAAATACAATTACTCTGATCTGCCTTTATGGGATAAAATGTTTGGCACTTACAAAGACACCCACGAATTTGCTGAACATTGCGGTTTTCCAAGAAACAATGAACGAAAACTTTGGAAGATGATGATCTTTAAAGATGTTTATAATGATAAAGACCCTGAACCTGAAATAAAAAAGGAGTAATTAAATATTACTCCTTTTATTTTTTAATTCTTATTTATTTCGGGTATTTCTCAATCTTATTATTTACTGGTTTAATTGAATGCAGGTAAGCATATATAGCTTTTAGATCATCATCTTTCATACCGGCATAAACACTAAGGGGCATTATGGTGTTTTGTTTGCCGGGATCAAAATTATATGCTTTCTCTTCGCGGTAAGGGATGAACTTATTTAGAAACCGTTCTTCTGTCCACGTCCCAATACCTGTTGCTGAATCAGGTGTAATATTAGCTGAAACCACTTTAAAGGTAGGGGGATTAAAATTGTTGCCTCCTGCATATGAACGATCGAAATCAGGCTGCCCTTTGACAAACGGTGTATGACAAGTACCGCAATCGGCGATATTAATCAGGTATTCTCCATATTTTACTTTATCACTTTCGGGAGGAGCAACATTTGCATCAACCGATGGCTGTAGAGCAGGTCCCGGATATGCCATGCTTATTGGTATCATTAGTTGTCTTGCAGGTATAACATTTTTTATTGGCTTTAATGTACGGATATATGCAATTATGCTGAGCAAATCTGATTTAGCCATGTGGTTGAAATTTGCATAAGGCATGATAGGAAACAGCGTGTCGCCATTTTTGCTGATACCTTGTGTTATAGCACGCAGAATTTCATCATCGGTCCACGAGCCGATGCCGGTTTCAGCATCAGAGGTAATGTTTTTGGCATAAACTGTTCCTGGCATAGCATCAAATAGCTTGTGATCAAACACCTCTCCGCCCATCCCTTCAGTACCAGGAGTAACGGGCGCCGAAAATTTTGTCCAGTCACGTTTACTATGGCAATCCAGGCAAGCGGCTACACTTGTGACAAGATATTCTCCTCTTTCCAACACTTTTTTTACCGAATCTTCTGTGTTATTAGCCTGTGGCTCGGTCTTATTATTATTGCAGGCCATGAAGTGGGCAGTGAAGATTAATAGACCGAACATTCCGGCTACGATGAAAAGCTTTCTCATGCGATTAGCATTTAGATTGGTTAATAATGTTAGCTAAAGTTTGGAAAAATTTTTTAAATCGCCAATACATATATTATTTAGCAATTATTTTCATCACATCGAGTTCTTTATTGATAACAACGAATTTTACCCTATAACCTTTTTTAATTTTCCCAATTGAATTCTGCATTTTCATTACCTGTGCAGGATAAAGACTACACATACGCAAAGCTTCTTCCAGTTCAATACCGCAATGGTTTACTAAATTCTGAAGAGCTTTATTCATTGTTAGAGCCGAGCCACTAAGAATACCTCCTGATTCATATTTATCGCCAACTTGTTGGTGTTGGTAATATCCGTTATTTGTTTCTGTTACTGCATCGGTGATAACAAATAATCTTTCTCTCATTACTTGTTTGGCAATACGAATAGCAACATAGTCAACATGATAACCATCCGGAATAATACTTGAAGTAATTGAATGATGATCCATCGCTGCTCCTGCCAGTCCCGGTTCCCGGTGCTGAAGCGGACT
>Ga0105249_10005959_pt1 | contig 10563 bp, 1 predicted proteins | sample KBSS44metaG_FD_81522 | JGI IMG/M metagenome (GOLD analysis project Ga0105249, IMG submission 81522) | Switchgrass rhizosphere microbial communities from Kellogg Biological Station, Michigan, USA - KBS S4-4 metaG | ecosystem: Host-associated > Plants > Roots > Rhizosphere > Soil | place...
ATTCAAATCGACCACAACGTCGATCACGATCCAGATCGGCCAGGAATATTCACTTGGCGTCCAGCTTACAGTCGGCGATGTTAGTGAAAACGTCACCGTAACGGCCGGAACCGACATAATGAACACGACCAATGGCGAACTGAGTTCGACACTGACCAATCGTCAGATCACGGAGCTGCCTCTTGCTGCGAGAAACCCCTTGTCACTTATCCTGACCCAGGCAGGATCGGCATCGAATCCCTCGCAGGGTACGTCGATCGACGGCGGGCGCACATCATCCACCAACATCACACGCGACGGAGTCAACATCAACGACAACTTTATCCGATCGAACGCGACAGATTTTGCGGCTGGACGCCCGAGTGTCGACAATGTTGAGGAATTCTCTCTTTCATCACAGTCGTCAGCAGACTCGGGGTTTGGCTCGGCGCAAGTCCAGTTCGTTACTCCCCGAGGAAGTAACAGTTTCCACGGCGCTGGGTGGGAGTATAATCGCAATTCGGCGGTCGGAGCCAATAGCTGGTTTAGCAACGCGGCGGGCAACGCACGTCCTTACCGTAATCGTAACCAGTACGGTTTCAAGGTGGCAGGCCCGATCCTAAAAAATAAGCTTTTCTTTTTCGTTTACGCAGAAAAACTGAATGACATCGTGACGAACAGCAAACTCGTCACCGTTCTCACGCCGACCGCTCGCCAGGGGATCTTTAGATATAATGTTGTCAGTGGCGGTGTTTCTACTACCTACAGTGCGAACTTATTCAGCGCGGGCGGATTTACCGTTGGGGCCAGCGGCAACGCAGTCCCGACCGGGATCAGCTCGCTTGTTAACTCTCAGATCCTTGCAGCTTTGCCGGCGGGCAATTCGACCGAGATAGGCGATCAGCTGAATACTACGGGATATCGCTTCTCGCAGCATACCGATCAGACCCGCAAGAGCTTCACGTCACGCATAGACTACGATCTTAATTCGAAAAACAATATTAATGCCGTCCTTGATTATCAGTTCGAGAACAATCTCCGTGGGGACTTGGATACGGTCAACACGATTCCAAAGGTAAACCAACCGGCAAAACCCGTCGTCTATTCCGGCGGGTGGCGGTTCAGCCCAACGGCGAATATCAGCAATGAACTCCGCATTGGACGGTTCTTCAGCGCCCCGATCTTCTTGAGCAACATAGGTAGGTCCGAGTGGGAGACCATACCGTCTGTAGGGAACGCGGCGCTTTTCACAAATCCGGACCCGCTCAACGGCACCGCGATCTTCCGCAACCAGGGACGTGTCGCGAAGAACTGGAATATCCAGGATACGATGTCATGGCTGATGGGCAATCACGCGTTCCGGTTTGGAGCTCAATGGCAGTACGTCCATATCGACTCTTTCAATGACGCCGGCAACCAGCCTACTTATGCGTTTGGCCTGAGCTCTAACGGACCGGTTATCCAGCCAACGGCGCTTTCAGTCAATGCTTGCGGAAGCGCAGCTACTTGTCCTCTGTCCGCGACTCTTCAAACAAGTGCAAAAGCGCTATTTGCCGTGCTGGGTGGTGTCCTTTCGTCGGGCTCTCTGACCTTCAACCCGACCTCTTCGACGTCGGGTTTTGTCAATGGGGCGACATCACGTGGGCTCTTCAAGTACTCGATGTTCGCACCCTATGCTGTCGACCAATGGAAAGTAAGATCTGACCTAACACTGAACTTCGGTCTACGGTGGGATTATCAGACACCGCTGGAGTCGGAGAACCAATTGTTCTTCGAGACTGTCGTAAATGGTGATCCGGTCGCTGCAACCCTTGATCCGGCTGGCAGTTATCAGGTCATTGGCGGAAATGCCGGACATCCGGGATGGTTCTACAAACGCGATTTGAACAACTGGGCCCCTTCGATCGGAGTTGCCTGGGCGCCGAAGTTCGAAAATGGATTTCTCCATAAGCTAACGGGAGACGATTTCGTTATCCGCGGCGGCTATCGCAAGAGCTATGTCAACGACGAATTGGTCCGAGCTCCGCAGAATGCTTTCGCGGGTAACGCCGGTCTGGGTGCGACAAACGCGAACGCACTGAGTTGCTTTGTTGCCGGCGGCTGCACAACGGCTCAATTTACCTCCGCGATCGACGACCGGTTCGGCTCCGCTCACCAGTCTGCGATAACGACCCCGGCTTTTGTATCGACTCGTGCTTACACTACCAATAACACGGCCTCCCTCGCCACAAATGTAGGTACCGTATTCACTATCGATCCAAAGTTACAGACGCCGGATCAGAACGACTACAGCCTGGGCATCCAGCGGCGCTTTGGTAATTGGGTAGCCGAGGTCCGATATGTCGGCGGTTTCAGCCACAATATGCTTCGGACGATCGACTACAACCAGGAAATGGTCCCGGCACAGTACAAAGCTGATTTCAATACAGTTCGGGCAAACGTGCTGGCGGGCTGTCCCGCAGCCAACGGCGGCGCCACTGGTTCGGCGCAGGCTTGTGCAAACGGAGCGGTCCTGTTTCAGTCGATGAGTCCGACCGTCGGCGGCGGCTTCGGTGGCGTAACGGCAAGTCTTTCCGGGTCGAACCTGACGACGAACACGTTAGGCTCACTTGTACTCCAGGGTCAGATGGCCGAGCTCATTTGGCAACAGCTTATCTTGGGTAACATTCCGAACCCAAATGTTTCGCCGGTTGCTGCAGGGACTCTGAGAGCACAGTTCCTTCCCAATCCGAATACTGGTGTGGCGAACGTGCTTGGAAACGGTGGCAATTACATGTACAACGCCGGAGTAGTTGAGCTGCGGCGACAGTTCAGCCAGGGTTTGTACCTCCAGGCGAATTACACATTCTCGAAGGAACTAACAGACGCGATCGGAACAGGACAAACGCGTGTTGAGCCGTTTCTCGATAATGCTAACGAGAAGCTGGATTACACCCGCGCTGATTACGACCAGACCCACGTCTTCAACGTGAATGCGATCTATGAGCTTCCGTTTGGCAAGGGACGTCGTTTCTTTAATGAGAGCAATTGGCTTGATTACGCGGTTGGGGGATGGCAAGTCGGTGTCGTTTGGCGTCTTGCTTCGGGAGCTCCATTGACGATCACTGATGGACGCGGCACCTTGAACCGAACTGGACGTTCGGCCAGGCAAACTGCACTTACGAGCCTTTCAGAAGCGCAGCTTAAGAAGGCGATTGCGGTTTTCAAAACGCCATGCGGCATCTATTGGATCGATCCAAAGTACATCAATATCAATCATGATGCTTTAGCGGCAGGGAACTGCTCGGCCCTTACTTCAGGTGCTCCTACTGTGAGCATCCTTGGGTCGACCGCGACGGCGACATCCGTCGGAGGCGCGGCTTCAAGCGGATTCGGTATTGGTGCGTGGGGGGCGAATCAGGTCTTCTTCAATAACGGACCAGGACAAACGAGCGGACTTCGTCGTGCGTTTTTCAATGGCCCGATACTCTCGAGTGCTGACCTGTCAATAATCAAGAACTTCAGGTTCAGAGAACGCTTAACCTTCCAATTACGCGGCGAGATGTTCAACTTCCTCAATACACCATACTTCGCCCCGGCGCAGTTCGGTACCTCGTTCGACATTAACAACACGAACTTCGGTAAAGTTACCGCCGTTGCTGTTGGTGCTCGCGTGGTTCAGTTCGCCGGACGTCTTACCTTCTAATCTGTTCTGAAACGGAGATGGCCCCAGCGCCATCTCCGTTTTTTTTGTCTGCTTAAAGACGACGTCGATGCAGACTGAGCTCGCCAATACCTCCCTCATTAAATAAATTTTTGAATTTTATCCATATTTACGTGCAACGGCTACGTCATTTGTAGGACTGTCTCTGACAGATTGTCGTAACTTTGTTACCTACGGGAACAACTGATTCGTATTAAATATTGTGAAAGCAGGATATCCAATCGCTGACAGCTTGCCATAGTCCTCAACAACTTCGGGGACAAGTGAGCTGGCATAACGATTGCATGGTTTAAATTCCGAATTCATTCACCGTGATATTTTCTCTATTCATTAAAATTAACTAACCACGTTAAACGCTGGTTTTTGGTTCGTTTAAGGTTGGCGGTTCATTCCCCAAAGATCTTGATTTAGTTTTTTTGGGTTGCGCACAAAAAGGCTTCATAAATATCTGCACTTTTTAAAGTGAGTCTGATTTTATTTTTTTTTTGGAGGAAGAATATGAGTAAGCTTAAGACCGCATTGATGTTAATGGCTGTGATTATTTGCAGTCATTTCGCCGTCAATGCACAAGCTACAACTGGTTCCCTGAAAGGTACGGTTGTGGATTCAGCGAACAGCGTCGTTGCCGGTGCGAGTGTTAAGATCAAGAACGAAGGCACCGGGGTCGAATCGGCGTTAGTAACCAACAGCGATGGGGGATTTATCGCTTCAGCTCTTGTACCGGGAACGTATACGGTTACTATAGAGGCTCCCGGATTCAAACGCTCTGTAAGGACGGGTGTCCAGATTAACGTCGGAGTTGTTAACCCGGTCAACATTAGCCTTGAGGCGGGAAGTGTGTCTGAAACGGTAACGGTAACCGCGAGCAGCGAGGACACCCTTCAAACAACTCAGTCGCAAATATCCGGTACGATCGATACCCGAAGGGTTCAAGATCTTCCCTCGAATGGAGCGGGAGGCGGTATCGATACTTTGGCTCTGCTCATACCAGGCGTCATAGCGAACCGCGTGGGCGGAACGAATACAAATGGTACCGGGTTGTCGGTCAACGGTAACCGCGGACGTTCGAATAACTTCCAGATTGATGGTGCCGACAACAATGACTTGTCCGTTGGCGGACCGGCACTATTCGTTGACTTCCAAGATTCGATTCAAGAGTTTCAGGTCATTACAAATAACTTCGACGCTCGGTTTGGTCGTAACCAAGGTGCAGTCGTTAATATCGTAACGAAGACAGGTACGAACAATTTTCACGGCAGCGCATTTTGGCATCACCAGGATGCTCAAGTGCTTAATAGTCTTGACAATATTGACCGACGTAGCGGCGTAACCGAAAACGATCCGAATCTATGGAATGTTTTCGGGGGAACCGTAGGGGGCCCGGTTTACCTGCCTGACTTCGGATCGGGCGCTCCTGGACTTTGGAGTGGTAAAGATCGGGCGTTTTTCTTTGTCGCCTATCAGGGAATCCGTAATCCGGCGAGTTTTACATCGCGTTCGACGTCGCTTAGTGTCATGCCGTCCGACTTGGCCCGCCTTGGTTCAACTTTCGCGGGAAATGGAGCAATCGACGCTATTGTCAAATTCAGCCCATGGGCGATCCCCGGGGCTCAAATCAATAATCAGGTTACCGGAACGGTAATTAACACCTCGTTTAATTTGACTCCCGGGGCAGGATGTCCTATTGCGATTGCCGTAGGTTCCACGCCCCCGGTCGGTTGCACTGGCTACACGACGCCGACAAATCCAGCGACCGGCCAGCCGTTTCTTACGGGCGGTCCTTATGATGTTCTGAATTTTGGTACTGCTGCAGCTCCGCTTCTTTTCCAGGCAGCTAATTATCAACGTACACTACCGATCGATTACAAGGAAGACTATTGGAGTTTTCGTTTTGACGTACGAGCATCTAGTAAAGACAATGTGTCTTTTCGTTATCTTAAGCAATCCAGCGCGTCAAAAAATGCTAACGGTTCGATTGCAAGTGGATTCGTAGGCGATCTTCCCGCAGGAAGTGAGAACTATGGTGGTAATTGGTCTCGAGCATTTACAAACTCGACGCTAAACGACCTGCGTATCAACTATCAGAAAATCGCGGTTGAGTTTGGCGGTGGTTGTGAAGCGTCCAAGCCAGGATGCATACCTGGTCCCGACCAGATAGACGTGGCGCTGGCGAACATTGCGTACCCGGTCGCACTTGGGATAACGAAACCTACGACTGGAATGCCGACGATCGGCCCGGCAACCAATCTGCCACAGGGACGCATAGGAAAGGTGTATCAGGTTGCCGATAACTTTAGCTGGAATACGGGAAAGCACGCGTTCACGTTTGGGGCCGAATTCAAATACCTTAAGACATTGACGCCATTCCTTCCGAATTTCAACGGCTCATTTTCTTTCAATTCCCTGCAAAGAATCCAGAATAATGCTCCAAATGCGGTTTCCATCGTACTTGGCGATCCGCTTTTGGAGTTTCCAGAAAAGGATCAGTACTACTTCGTACAGGACGATTTCAAAATTAGACCTAATTTAACTTTGAATCTTGGGGTCCGTTACGAATTTACTGGCCAGCCGATCAACGAACTTAATAGACAGTCGATCGTCCGCGAGAGTAATCCTTCGACGGCTTTATTCGATCCATCACTTCCACTATCTGTGAGAACAGTACCGAAAATCCCTGCGGACAAGAATAATTTTGCCCCCCGTCTGGGATTTGCATACACGCCCCATTTCTGGAAGAAACTGTTTGGTGAGGATGCGACCGTGTTTCGCGGTGGATATTCGATTGCTTATGACGCGGCTTTTTATAACATTCTTGTCAATGTTATGAGTGCGGCGCCCTTTGCGGTATCCCTTGTAGTTCCGACGACGTCACTACCTGCGGCCGGCTCGCTGTCGCCCCTGCCGATAAATCCATTTGGAAATGTGGTCAGGGATGCTGCCGCGCAGTCGGGTGTTCTCCCGAGGGGCCTTTTGAACCCGATCTATCTGCAGCAAACAACTGTCGCTAGTGATTTCAAATCACCCTATGCAGAACAATGGTCGTTTGGCATGCAGCGTTTGATAGGAAAGAAACATATTGCCGAGGTGCGTTATGTCGGGACACACGGCATAAGTTTGTTCCAGAATATTAATGGTAATTTCTTTACGGGTCCGTTGGTGAATGGTTTCTCTTTGGATAAGAACGTGGTTAACGGAGCCAATGGCGCTAGAACAAATGTCGCGTCGTGCCCTGCGATACCGGTTGCGGGGCATATATGTGTAAGCTTCCCCAGTTTTGCTAGTCAACTTCCGCCAGGAACAGCAGCCCAGGTTTGTACAAATACTCCCGGTACTTTCCCCGATGAGAGCGCATGCAACGGCAGGCAGTTTAGATTTGGTGGAGTCACTGAACGTAGAAATAGTTCACAGTCGACCTATCATGCACTGCAAGCTCGCTATAATGGGCGCTTTTTGAATGACGCTCTTTCTCTCAATGCTTCTTATACTTGGAGCAAGACGATGGATGACTCAAGCGAGATTTTTGCCTTTGGTGACATTGCGTCTCCAAATGCACAAAATCCGTTTTGTCTCAATAAATGCGAATTTGCATTGTCTAACCTTCATCGGCCGCATGCGTTTTCGACAAACGCGATCTTCGACGTTCCTTTCTTCAAACAGCAGAAAGGATTTCTTGGGCACTTGCTCGGTGGGTGGCAGGTCAATGCTATTTACATCCTAACGAGCGGAGCTGCATTCACACCGAATAACAATCTTGCGGGTACATACGGGCTTGGGAATACGTATTTGACGGCTGGAGATCGCGCATTCAGCGCAAATCCGAATGCTCCACGCGATGCTGTGGGCATAAGTCAAATAGATGCCTTGATGATTTTTGGAACGCCGTTACTGGATCCGAATGGCTTTTACTCCATGGCCTCGGTGAATGCTAATAGGAATAATCCAGTAGCCGTCACGCCTAACGATGTCCGATATATTATTAATGGCCCTGGCGCCGCTAAAGTTTTCGGCACACCGTTCGGCACCGCGGCACGCAACTCTGAACATGGACCGATCTTTAATAACTTGAACCTCAGCGTGTTCAAGAATATTAGGGTGATGGAAAGCGTAAAGATACAGCTCCGTGGAGAGGCGTTTAACGTACTGAATCATCCGAATCCGGGATTTGGGGTTGCTAGTGGCGGCACTTTGCCGGTGATAGCCCTTACGAGTGCAGGCTTGAATAATGGTTCGTCTTTCAATAACTTCGACGACATTCGCTACGCCAATCGCGTGGTGCAGGTCGGGATTCGTTTGGTTTTCTAGTCAGACGACTAGTTTGTTACTTTGGGAGGGCCTCCAAGGCCCTCTTTTTTTATTTTCTACGGTACAGAGATCCATTCAGCAGAGCCTTATTCATCCAAAAAACTGGATGAATATACGATTGGTTGCGAACAAAGTCGAGGTGAATGGACGACTACTGCTCACTCAGCGCGTTTATATCTGTTGAGGCTCAGCCTTTTGCGGGATTGTCGTAAATGTCGTGCACAATGGCACAAATGTTGCCTGTTTTTCGCCAGAACTTCCAGTTATTCATATATTCATTAATTGGCAGGCCCGCAGCTTGGAGGCTCCAAAGGGTTTGCATCCGATAATTCATCCCCCAGAAATCAAGAAGTATTTTGGGTTGCGCAAAAAAGCTTTCTTCGTGGTATACGCACTTATTTTAAGTGGACAGTATTTTATTTTTTTTGGAGGAAGAAGATGAGAAAGTTTACCTTTAGCGTGATGGCGTTAGGGATGATCTTGTCATGCCTGATCGCCATCTATGCCCAGACGACTGGATCTATCTCCGGCTTAGTCACCGATCCAAACGGGGCTATAATTGCCGGAGCAACTGTTGAATTGAAGAATAACGGGACAGGAATAACCTGGAACACCGTGACCAACGAAAGGGGGTTGTTTGTCTTTACTGCCATCCAGCCAGGCACTTATTCAATAACCGTCGAAAATCGAGGTTTCAAGCGCGCCGTTGCATCAAATGTTGCGGTCCAGGTTTCAAAAGAAGCCCAGGTGACGATACCGCTCGAGATAGGTCAGGCCTCAGAAACCGTAACCGTCGCGGCGACGCAGGAAGTGATCAACACCACAAGCCCCACGCTTACAAACGTGATCGATACGCGTCAGGTAGTGGATCTGCCATTGGGGGATAGAAATCCGTTGGGTTTGGCTGCTTTGCAGGCTGGTATCGCGGTGATCGGAACCGACACTCGGGGTGCGTCTGTCGCAGGTCTTCGTCAAACAGCAACTAACGTAACGCAGGACGGCATTAACGCGATGGACAATTTCGTGAAAACGAGTTCCTTCTTCGCGATCAGTACCCCTTCTCTGAACTCTACGGCTGAATTCAGTATCACCACCGCCGGGACTGGTGCTGACGCAGGCCGCGGCGTTGCCCAGGTCAATCTAGTGACAAAGGGTGGATCAAACTCTTTCCATGGCGGAGCTTTTCTTCAGCTGATCAATGACGGATATAACAGCAACACATTCTTCAACAACTATAACGGCATTCCGACACCTCTTTTGCACCAGCACTATGTGGGTGGCGATATAGGCGGGCCGGTCTTTTTCCCCAATGTTGGCGATGATGGCCCAAAGATCTTTGACGGCAGGGACAAGGCATTCTTTTTCTTTTCGTTCGAAAGATTTGTCCAAAATCGTGCCGCGAGCCGTAATCGCAATGGCGTCTTGACGCAAGAGGCTCGCAACGGAATCTTCCGATACACCGCAGGTGGTGCCACTCAGACGGTCAATCTTCTGACGCTCGGCAGCGTCCCATTCCATGCGCCGAACCCGTTGATGACTGCGCATCTCGCACAGATCCCGCTCCCCAATAATTTTAATTGCACAAACAGTGATGGTTTCAACATTGGCTGCTTCACTTTTAATGTACCGGAACTTACCTCGAATAATAAGTACGTTGCCAGGTATGACCACCAGCTTATAAAGGAGTCGCGTCTGGGTTCGCACAAACTTGAGTTTGTATATAGCCGCGTTGATACCGCGACGCACCCCGATGTTTTTACCAACGGAGTTGAAAATCCCTTCCCGGGCGGCGTTAACGCGTTTCAGTCGTCGACTCGAAATCTGATTACTCCGGCATTGGTGTCAACGTTTGGTAATAACTGGACGAACGTTCTTCGATACGGCCGTCAATGGGCCCCGGTGATCTTCGATCGCGACACTCCACCGACCGCTCCTTTTATATCGCTCCCCGGGCCGACTCAAGGGTTTAATTCGGGGCCGCTGCTGGTTAATTATGACAACGCGAACATGCCTCAGCCTCGAAACACTATCGTCAATCAATGGACCGATACGCTTTCGTGGGTTAACGGCAATCACCTTTGGAAGTTTGGCGGTGATTTTCAGAGGGTCTTGGTAAAAAGTTTTAACTCTGCGGGGATCAATGAGACGATTAATTTGAGTGGAAACAGCTCCGTCAACGGTACCGGAATCACGCTGGCCAATCTGCCGGGAGGATCGAACCAAAATGTGACAAATGCGCAAACGACGTACGCCGCGATCGTGGGTCTCTTGGGTACCGCCAGCCAGACGCTGAATGTCACGAGCCAGACGTCCGGATTTGTGCCCGGAGCGACTCGTACTAGGTTTTTTCAGGAACAAGACCTAGCTCTCTTTGCACAGGACCAATGGCGTATGAAGAGTAACTTTACTTTTAGCTATGGTGTTCGATGGGATTGGATGGGCGTTCCGACGGTTCCCAATGGTCTTTCGAACCAACCAAAATACAGCGATCTTTTCGGTGTATCCGGATTTGGAAATCTCTTTAAACCCAACGCACCGGCGGGAGTCCCTCCTGGAATTGCGACTCAGCAGTTCGTCAC